>Ga0209488_10000052_pt1 | contig 81084 bp, 69 predicted proteins | sample Rivendell_Oct201_8_FD_188349 | JGI IMG/M metagenome (GOLD analysis project Ga0209488, IMG submission 188349) | Vadose zone soil microbial communities from the Eel River Critical Zone Observatory, Northern California, USA -... | ecosystem: Environmental > Terrestrial > Soil > Vadose zone >...
CGCCGCAGAGCTGTGCGCAAACCCGCACTCCCTGACCGGCCGCCTGCTCGCGACACCGCCTCGCCATCCGCTCAAGCCGCGCCGTCCGGTGACCAGCCGCACGCCATCGCTGCAGCTTGATGGCGTGACGCTGCACAACCTCGATGGGCTCGATGTGCGCATCCCGCTCGGGCGGCTCGTGGTCGTGACGGGCGTCTCCGGTTCCGGCAAGTCGACGCTGGCGCGGGATGTGCTGTACACCAATCTGCGCCGCTTCCTCGCCGGCGGTGGTCCGCTCACCGGCCTGCGCGGCCTGCGTGGAGCGCAGCCCCTGAGCCGCGTGCTGGAGGTCGACCAGACGCCGATCGGGCGCACACCGCGCTCCTGTCCGGCGACCTATGTCGGATTCTGGGACGACATCCGCCGCGTCTACGCAGGGAGCGATGAGGCGCGGATCCGCGGCTACAGCGCGAGCCGATTCTCCTTCAATACAGCCGGTGGTCGCTGCACCGATTGCGAAGGCCAGGGACAGCGCACGATCGAAATGAGTTTCCTGCCGGACGTCAAGGTGCTGTGCGACCGGTGCGGGGGGCGCCGCTTCGACCAGCAGACGCTCGAAGTGCACTGGCGCGGGCGCTCGGCGGCCGAGGTGCTCGCGATGAACGTCGAGGAGGCTCTCGAGTTTTTTGCAGCCCACGCGCGGGTGCGCCGCCCGCTCACGCTGCTGCGCGACGTGGGCTTGGGCTACCTGACGCTGGGCCAGCCGAGCCCGACGCTGTCGGGCGGCGAGGCGCAGCGCATCAAGCTCGTGACGGAGCTGGCACGCCTCGCGGCGCTAAAACCCGGCCGGGCGACGGTGGCGCACACGCTGTATGTGCTCGACGAGCCGACCGTCGGCCTGCACATGGCGGACGTGGAACGCCTCGCCGGCGTGCTGCAGCGGCTGGTCGACGCCGGCAACAGCGTCGTGATGGTTGAACACAATCTTGATCTGATGGCGCAGGCCGACTGGATCATCGACCTGGGGCCTGAAGCGGGCGCGCGCGGCGGGCGGATCGTCGCCGCGGGCTCGCCGGCCCAGATTGCCGCGCGCCACGGCCGCTCGCATACTGGAGCGGCGCTGGCCCCGTTCCTCCGCGAGCGCGCCGATTGAGGTGAAGTTGGCCCACTCGCTGCAGTGCTGGAAATGTGGCGCCTCCCTGGCGGCGCTCACGCTGCCGCTCTCGCGCCGCGATGAATGCACGCGTTGCCGTGCCGAGCTGCACGTCTGCCGCATGTGCGTCGAATACGACACGCAGATCGCGAAACACTGCCGCGAGCCAACGGCCGAGGAAGTCAGTGACAAGGAGCATGCCAACTTCTGCGATTTCTTCCGCCCTAGTCCCAGGGCCTGGGTGGCACCGAACACGGCCGAAGTGGACAAGGCGCGCGCCGAACTCGAACGACTGTTCGGCAAGCGCTGAGCTGTAGCAGGATGGATCAGCCGGTGCCGTCGTCGGCGAGGCGATCGGCCAGGCGTGAGATCAGCCGTCCAAAGCGCGAACTGCGTTTCGGAACACCCTTGCGCTCGTGCCGCGAGGCATCGTTCATCAGCTCGCCGCGGCCATGGTCCATCTGCAGCTCGCCTGCCCCGAGAATTTCCAGGGTTTCCTCCAGCGACAGGGGCGGGCCGGATTGCCGCACCCGCTTGCTCACGGGCTTCATGCCCTGGGCGACACGAACCTTGGCGCGCTTGCCCGGCGCACCGCGCGCCGGCCTGGCCGCTGGCGGCGGCGGCGCGGCCGTGCTCGCGGCCACTTTCGGGGCGGCGACGTGTTCCACCGGCGCCCCGGATCCATTGGTTGTCAACACCGGGCGGATTCCGGTGGTGGCGGTGGCGGCCTCGGTCGGCACATCGTCGAGGAAGCTCAGCTCCGGGCCCCTCGTCTTGGGGGCCGCGACCGCAGGGAGTGGTCGTGCCATCGCCGCGGTGGCGCGCTCGCGCTCGCGCGCCGTGACCGGGACGACCGAAACCGCGTTGAACTCCGAGCGCACGTAGTGGGCCACCTGCTTGGCCGACACAGCATCGGTGAAGAATCCGAGGCGCAAGCCGTACCAGCGACGGCCGTCCCGGTTGCCCTCCACTCCATAGAGTGTGTAGGCGGCAAAGATGGCCAGCTGCGGCACCTGGCTCAGGTCGATCGACTGCACTGACCATCGCAGCTGCACGGCGAAGGCGACCAGTTCGCTGGCCGCCGCCACTGAGGCGCCCGCTGTCAGCGGCGTGCCGCGAGGCGGCGGTGCGTTGCGAGGCGGCGGCGCGCTGCGCATCGGCGGTGCCGCACGCGTTGCCTGCGCCGGGGGCGCGGGCGGTGCGCGAGGCTTTGGCGGCGCATTGGGCGCCGGCGATGCACCGCGAGTTGGCGGCGCACTGGGTGTCGGCGGCGCACTCGGCGTTGGCGGTGCGCTGCGCATAGGCGGCGCACTGGGCGTTGGCGGTGGGCGGGACGCCGCCCGGACCGGCGGCGCGGGGCGCGCCGGTTCGAGCAGGCGCAGCACGGCCGTGCCTTCAAGGGCCTGGGCGGCGGCGGGCCGGGCTGACTGTGGCGGCGCATCATTCAGTGAATCGATGGCCGCGCGGACGTTCTTGAGGGAATGCGCCGCGGCGGCGTTGTCGTTCGTCGCAAGAGGAGCGGCGCGCGGCCGCTCCGGCACCACCTCCAGCTTCAACGGCAGGACCGGCCTGGCCGGAGCCGCAGGCGGCGTAATCCATTCTGCGGGCAGCGGTACGGCGGACACGATCGGCACGGCCCGGACCGGTGCCACGACCGGCTGGCCCGCGGCCTGGGCGCGCAGTTTCTGCCCCGGCGCCACGCCGGCCCAGGCGGCCGGATACACATCGCGAACCACCGCCAGCATCTGCTCGGCCGCCTCCTGAGTGGGGAAATAGCCCATGTGCAGGCGGAAGCGCTCGCGGCCGTCCTCGCGGCGCCGCGAGACGAAGAACCTGAATTGCTTCAGCGCAGGATCGTTCGGCTGTTCAAGCCCCACCGGCGTGGTGGAGGCGCAAAGATTGATGACGTAAGAGACGGCGGCGGCAGGCATCGCATTGCCGGCGGCAGATACCGGACTGCCGATCGAACCTGTAGCCTGCTGCATCTCGAAACCACCCCGCTAGGCTGCTGCAATTCCGGCGCCTGCGGTGGATTAACGGGGATGACACCAGGGCGGGCAGCGATTGTTCGCTTTGCGGCTCCCGCCTTCGGTGGCAACCCCGCTATCCCTCAATGGCTCAAGGGACCGGAGGCTTTGCGTCCCTGTCTTACAACAGGTTTGCGTGACACTGAAGCGTGACGCAGTTTGGCACGGTGACGCAGCGGGTCAAGTGGTACGAGGGAGATACCTATCACAACTGCGGCAGACAGGTGAACCAGGTCACAATTCTGTTAAATCAGACCGCAACCTTCAGTTCGGGGATCGTGACGGACTGCCGGCCGCGCAGGAGGGCGGTGATATCGGCCAGCGCGGCGGGCCGTGCGAAGAAAAAGCCCTGCGCAAAGTCGCAGCCGCGCTGCCGCAGGAATTCCACCTGTTCCATGGTCTCCACGCCCTCGGCAACCACTTCCTTGCCGAGCGCGTGCGCCATCGTGATCATGGTTTCGGCCAGCGTCGCGGCCGTGACGTTGTGGGCCACTTCTTCAATGAAGGAGCGGTCGATCTTGATTGCCTGTACCGGATGGACCCGCAGGTAGCCGAGCGAGGAATAGCCCGTGCCAAAGTCATCGAGTGACAGGCGCACGCCGAGGGCCGCGAGGCGGCGCAGCGAAGCGCGCCCTTCCTCGTCGGCAAACACGGACTCCGTCAGCTCGACCTCGAGCATCTCCGGCGCGATGCCGGCACGATCCAGGGCGCCGCGCACCAGCTTGGGAAAGTCGGCCTGCCGCAGCTGGTGCACCGACACATTCAGCGCCAGGCGCGGCGGGGCGATGCCCGCGGCGTGCCATTCCGCCAGCTGCGCGCAGGCGGCCTCCAGCACCCAGGCGCCGATGTCCACGATCAGGCCGCTCTGCTCGGCGGCGGGCACGAATTCTCCCGGATAGCGCATCGCCTCGCGGGGCGGCTGCCAGCGCAGCAGCGCCTCGAGGCCGGCCAGCGAACCGTCAGCCAGCGAGTACTGTGGCTGGTAATAGAGTGCAAATTCGCGCCGCTGGAGCGCGCGATACAGCCCGCTCTCCGCGGCCAGGGCAGGCATGCGCTGCATGGCGCGGTCGTAGAACACCGCGCGTGAGCGGCCGTCCTCCTTGGCCCGATACATCGCCAGGTCGGCGTTGCGCATCAGGTCATCCAGCTCGGTGCCATCGTCCGGAAAAATAGTGATGCCGATGCTGGCGCGCACAAAGTGATCGCGGCCGCCGATGTTGACCGGCTCCTGGAGCGTCTCGATGATGCGCGTGGCGACGCGCTGCGCGCCCTCGGCGGTCGCCACGCCGCGCAGGATCATCGTGAATTCATCGCCCCCGAGGCGCGCCACCGTGTCGCCTTCCTTGACGCAGGAGCGCAGCCGCTGCGCAACGATCTGCAGCATCTGGTCGCCCGCACCGTGCCCGACGGTGTCGTTGACCTTCTTGAAGTGGTCCAGGTCAATGTACAGCAGCGCGCCGCGCTGCCGGCCTTCCGCGGCGTTGGCCAGTTCCTGGGACAGGCGGTCACGGAACAGCAGCCGGTTGGGCAGTGCCGTCAGCGGATCGAAATGCGCCTGTCGGTAGAGTTGCTCGCCACGCGCACTGTTTGAAAGCGCGACGCCGATCCGCGAGGCACATTCGGTGCCGTAGGCGGCCACCTCCGCGGCCACCTCGGGCGCCACGCGGTAACCCACCGCCAGCACCGCCACCAGTGTTTCCTGCGACAGCACCGGCCAGACCCAGAAGAACTCGGCGCCGTGCTCCTGCATCGGCACGAGCACACTGTGGCGTTGCGGCTCCAGGCGCATGACGGTCAGGCCCGAGCGCTCCTGGCACAGCTGCGACAACATCAGCGCGTCCAGCGTGATGCGGCTGACCGGTGCATGCTCGCCACCGGCGGCGAGGTAGGCGCGGCCGTATTCCGAGGCGTCGGGGTCGAGCAGTGCGAGCATCGCGGCGTCGCAATGCACGATGCTGCAGACCCGGTCGAGGAGCCGGTCCAGGCAGGACTCGAGTTCGGAAGACTCCAGCAGCATGCGGTCAATTTCGTTGAGGCTGGTCATGGCCCGCATCCGGTCTTCCAGCACGGCTATCGTCCGGTTGAATTGCACGGCGGTCACGCGCGGCGTATCGCGCGCGTCCTCGACGACGACGCTCCGGTACTCGCCCCGCGCCAGTCCCTGGAGCGAGGTCCCCAGATCCTCGAGCAGACGCTCCCAGCGCGAGCGGAACCACCAGCCAAGCACTACGATCAGGGCGGCCGCGAGCAGGACCAACAGCGGCAACGCCGCGCTCGCCTGTGTCCAGGCCTCCGAGTTCTCCACCACGGGGCTGAAAGCCACCACGGTCCAGCGATTGGCCATCAGGTGCGCCTCGACTGGCAGCACTGAGGTCACCGCGCCGCGCCACTCCTGCCGCCCGACACTCCACGAACGCGCGCTGCCGTCCTGTCCCGGCGTATCGGAGGACAGGTATTCGCGCGCAAACATGGACAGCAGTTCTGGCGACAAATCGCCGCGCGCGCCCAGCAGGACGCCCGCGCCGTCGATGACCGCGATCGAAGCCTGCTTGTGCGTCGTGTCGCCCAGTCCCTGCCACAGCCAGTCCGGTGACAGTTCAAAAAAGGCAATCGTCGCGATGGTGCCCACGCGCACCGGACGCAGCAGATACACCGGCACCACGGCGCCGCGGCGTGGCGCAGAGCGCAGCAGGGTCTGTCCGGCCCGGATGGCCATCTTCTCGGCGTGGTTGAGCGCGACCGGCCCGGAATCGCTGGCGGGCGTGGTGAGCACGACGCCGCGAACGAGTTCGGAATGCAGCAGGCGCTGGCGCAGGTCGGCGCCCCCGAAGCCGGCGTCGTCGTTGGTCAGGAGCTGGACGATGGATTCAGCGACGCCGAGCCGCACCCGCAGCTCGCGCGCGAAGGTGCGGCTCACTTCGCCGGCGACCGTGGCAGACTGCCGCTCGCTGGCGGCGCGCAGTGCGCTGGCCGCGCTCATCGCGCCGGCCAGCAGCAACATCGCAGCCAACAACGCCATGGCCAGCGTCAAACGCCAGGTCATCGACCGTGGACGAACACCAAAGGCTAGCGGCATGAGGTGGCAAGAGCCTGAAAAACCTGAGCCAATTTAACGAAAGTCCAGCCACTAGCTATGCGTGCCAGATCACAATTGGCCGGCGCGGCGCACTCCGGATGGGACGCCGGTCACAGTCGCAAGGGCATTTTCCCCGTGGTCGCCAGCGACTGCATGGCCCGCCAGCTGAGGCGGTGGGTTCCAGGGCGTCCGCTCAGGGCGGTGGCCCGCATGGCGGCGGCCACCGTGCTCGCGCTGATCGCCCGCCAGCGAGCATGGCGGCCAAGCAGCAGGGGATTGAGGAGCGGCGCCACGAGCCTCCCCACGCTTTCGGCCATGCGCCATTGGGGACGCGTGCCGAGCAGCAGCGAAGGCTGCATGAGATGGAGGGAGCGGAACCGTAGCGTCTCGAGCTCCACTTCGGTCTCGCCTTTCACCCGGAGGTAGAGGTTGCCCGACTCTGGTGCGGCACCGACCGAGGAGACCACGACCAGCGTCTTCGCGCCCGCGGTCTGCGCCCAGCGCGCGAAGCGCAGCACCAGGTCGTGATCGACGGCGCGAAACGCCTGCGCCGAGCCGGCTTCGCGCCGCGTCGTGCCGAGGCAGCAGAAGGCGTCGTCACAGACCACCGCCCGCAACTGCTCCTCCATCGTCTCGAAGCGGATGATGCGATTGGCCAGCCGCGGCGACTCGATCGGCAACGGCCGGCGCGTCAGGGCAATCACGCGTGCGTATTCGCCGCCCGCGATGAGCGCGCGCACCAGCGCCAGACCTACCATGCCGTTGGCGCCGGCGACCAGAGCCACCCGCGGAGTCCCCGATTGCATATTTCAGCCAGCTTAACCCGCGCCGCCACCGATTGCTTAAGTGCCGATTCACTCCGGCAGCAGGAATTCGAGCTGTTCGCCGCCGCCGGGCGGGCGAAAGGCTTTGGTGTCCAGCTCGGCGGCGCGCGCGCTGTTGAGACCCAGGCGCCGGCAGGCCAGCCGGAAGCGTTCGCGCAGCATCGCCGCCCACGGCCCCTCCCCGCGCATGCGCACTCCGAAGCGTGGATCGTTGTCGCGCCCGCCACGGGCCTGGTTGATCAGCGACATGACGTGCGCCGCGCGGAGCGGGTGATGCTGCTCCAGCCAGTCCCGAAACAACTGGCGCACCTCATGGGGCAGGCGCAACAGGACGTAGCCCGCGTTCTTTGCGCCCGCCTGCGCCGCGGCTTCGAGCAGGCGCTCGAGCTCGGCGTCGTTGATGGCTGGAATCATCGGGGCCGTCAGCACGCCGACCGGCACCCCGGCCTCGGTGAGGGTGCTGATGACCCGCAGCCGCCCCTGCGCCGAGGCGGCGCGCGGCTCCAGCGTGCGCTTGAGCTCGGGGTCGAGCGTCGTGAGGCTGACGGTCACGCGGGCGAGGTTCTGCCGCGCCAGCTCCTGCAGCAGATCGAGGTCGCGCAGGATCAGCGTGCCCTTGGTGATGACCATGACCGGATGATGGGCCTGGGCCAGCACCTCGAGTATCGCGTGCGTGACGCGCAAGCGCTTCTCGATGGGCTGGTAGGGATCGGTATTGGCGCCCAGCATGATGGGCTGGCAGCGATACCCTTTGCGCGCCAGTTCGGAGCGCAGCAGCTGCGCGGCGTCGGCCTTGTAGAACAGCTTCGTCTCGAAATCGATGCCGGGCGATAGATCAACGTAGGCGTGGCTGGGGCGGGCGTAGCAGTACACGCAGCCATGCTCGCAGCCGCGATAGGGATTGATCGACTGCTCAAAAGGAATGTCCGGCGATTCGTTGCGCGTGATGATCGAGCGGGCGGCTTCCGCCCGCACCTCGGTGGCGATGGAGTCGGGCACGGAGTCCTGGTACCAGCCGTCGTCGACGGCCTGGTCCGTCCGCCGGGCAAAGCGCCCGGGCGGATTGGAGCCGACACCTCTACCCTTGAGCGCCTGGTCCATGGCGCTACTGTACGGATATACAGCTCAAGCGCAAGTGCCATCGCGTGCGAGCCGCGCGCCCGGTCCTGGCCTCACCCCGCCAGAAAGCTGCGGTAGGCGGGGTTCGCCGTTTCCTCGGTGTAGGGATAACCCAGGGCCTGCAGATGGCCCAGGAAATCCGGGCGTTCGGCCTTCGGGACCTGGATGCCGGCGAGCACCCGGCCGTAGTCCGAGCCGTGATTGCGATAATGAAACAGGCTGATGTTCCAGGCCGCGCCCACCGCCTGCAGGAAGCGCAGCAGCGCACCGGGACGTTCCGGGAACTCGAAGCGGAACACGAGTTCATTGGCCAGCTCGCGCCCGATGCCGCCGATCATGAAGCGCACGTGCAGTTTCGCCGTCTCATTGGCGCTCATGTCGACGACGCCGTAACCGGCCGCGCGCAGCCGCGCGATCACCGCGGCGGCATCCTCCTGGCCCGCGTCGAGCCCGAATCCCACGAACAGGCGCGCGCGCTCCGCGCCCTGGTAGCGGTAGTTGAATTCGGTGACGCTGTGCTGGCCAAGGGCGCCGCAGAAGCGCAGAAAACTCCCGGGCTGCTCCGGAATGTCCACGGCGAGCAGCACCTCGCGGCCGGCGCCGATGTCGGCGCGCTCCGCGATATGCCGCAGCCGGTCGAAATTCATGTTGGCGCCGCTGCAGATCGCCACGTAGCGCTGGCCGGCGGGCGCCCCGCGGGCGACGTAGCGCTTCAGGCCGGCGACCGCGAGCGCCCCGGCCGGCTCGAGAATGGCGCGCGTATCCTCGAACACATCCTGGATCGCGGCGCAGATCTCGTCGGTGTCGACCAGCACCACCTCATCGACGTAGCGGCGCGCCAGCGCAAAGGTCTCCTCGCCCACGCGCCGCACCGCGACGCCGTCGGCAAACAGGCCGACCCGCTCGAGCGTGACGCGCTTTCCGGCGCGCAGCGATTCGAACATGGCGGCGGCGTCCGCGGGCTCGACGCCCACGATCCGAACGCGCGGAAACAGCTGCTTGATGAAGGCGCCGATGCCGGCGATCAGCCCGCCCCCGCCGACCGGCACGAAGATCGCGTCGAGCTCACCGCCCGTCTGGCGGGCGATTTCCATGCCGATCGTGCCCTGCCCGGCGATCACGTCCGGATCGTCGAAGGGATGCACGAAGGCCAGGCCCTGATCGCGTGCCAGCACCAGCGCGTGCTCGCAGGCCGCGTCGTAGATCTCGCCGTGCAGGACGACCTCGCCGCCGAGGCTGGCCACCGCCTGGATCTTGATCGCCGGCGTGGTCTGCGGCATCACGATCACCGCCCGCACCCCGCGCCGCTGCGCGGCCAGGGCCACGCCCTGCCCGTGATTGCCCGCCGAGGCGCAGATCACGCCGCGAGCGGCCACGGTGGCTCCCAGGTGAGCCAGCTTGTTGTACGCGCCGCGCAGTTTGAAGGAGAACACGGGCTGCAGGTCTTCGCGCTTGAAGCGCAGCTCGTGCCCGAGCCGGCGCGACAGCCGCGGCGCGTGATCCAGCGGAGATTCGATCGCCACGTCGTAGACCTTGGCCTGCAGGATGCGCTGGAGATAATCGTCGCTCATGGGGCCCCAATCTTAAGGTATTGGGTCAGCGGCCGCCGCCGGCGGAGCCGAGAAACTCGATCAGCTCCGCCAGCCGCTGGGCGACCGTCGTGGCGCTCACCGCTTCGGCCTCGGCCGTGGCGAGCGGCAGTTCCCGGATATCCAGCCGCAGCGCACGCGCGCGCTGCAGCGCCGGCGCGGCGGGCGCCGACAGCACCAGGCGGCGCAGCAAGGCGCCGCCGCGCAGTCCGGCCAGCGCGAGTGCCGTGTCGCCTCCCGCGCCATGCGCGAGCACATCCACGCGCCGCTGGTGCAGGGTATCGAGCAGGTCGACCATCGCCAGGGCGTTCGGCTCGGCGCCGCCGGCGGCGGTGGGCGCATCGGAATTGCCGTGGCCCGGCAGGTCCACGGCGTAGATGGAGCGGTCGGCCCCGAGCGGCCCGAGGAGCGCGTGGAAAAAGCGGCCGTCACCGCGCTCGCCGGGCAGGCACAGGAGCGCCGTAGCCTCGTCGAAGCCGCCACCAGGCGGAATCGCCTGGTGCACGTGCAGCTGTCCGAACCGGCAATTGAAGTAGCTGCGCGCCAGGCGCGCCGGCGGCCTCAAGTACCCCCTCCCGGGTCCGCGTGCAGGCGATGCAGAAAGCGATGCACGAGCGGCGCGGCGATCACGCCGGCGATGGCCAGCACCGCAATGCCGGAGAACAGCGCGTAGCTGCCGGCGAATATCTTGCCCGCCACCGTGGCCGGCGAAGCCAGGGGACCCATTCCGGAGAGGATCATCGCCGCGTTCTCGAAGGCGTCGACCCAGGACAGCCCGACGACGTCGTGGTACCCGATCATGCCGGCAATCAGGGCGACGGCAATGAAGAGGAGCCCGATGGCGATGCTGCGCAGCTGGCGCCGCAGGTATAGCGGCAGCTGCGCGACCGGCTCCGAGATGTGCTCATAGCGGAACAGCGAGCGCGGCGCTGGCGTCGCCTGCGGATGCCTGTTGGTACTCATGCCCCTGGCTCCACGAATCGCCTCAGAACATACTCGAGGGATCGATGGCGCCCGCTTCCTGCGGGTCGCGCGAGGGAATGAATTCCCCGGTGATCATCGCGTCGTACCCCTGTCCAGGGCCGACCATCGGATAGACACCGGCGTCCGGATCGATGATCACCTCGAGGAAGGCGGGCCCCTTGAAGGCGAGGAACTCCGCGATCACGGCGGGTACGTCCTGCCGGCGATCGAGCCGGCGGGCATAGGCAAAGCCGTCCGCCTGGGCGGCCTTGACGAAATCCTTCTTGTGCAGCGATTTGTCACTGCCGGACAGGCGGCCCTTGAAGAACAGCTTCTGCCACTGCTTGACCATGCCGTCGCCGAAATTGTTGAGCACCACGATCTTCACCGGCAGGTCGTAGGTGGTCACCGTCTCGAGCTCGCCGAAGTTCATACGGATGCTCGCATCGCCGTCGATGTCGATCACCAGCCGGCCCGGGCTCGCCACCTGTGCGCCGATCGCTGCCGGCAGGCCGAAGCCCATCGTGCCCATGCTTCCCGAGGTGAGCCAGTGGCGCGGGCCGCGGAAATCGAACATCTGCGCCGCCCACATCTGGTGCTGGCCGACACCGGTGGTGATGATCGCCTCGCCGCGCGTATGGCGGTTGATCTCCTCGATCACATAGTGGGGCTGCACCAGTTCGCCGGAGCGCTGGTAGTTCATCGCATAGCGGTGCCGGAGCGCGCCAAGGTGCGCGTGCCAGGCGCCGTAGTCGCGCTGGCGCGCCGCGCTCTGCACGGCGGCGCGCAGCTGGTCCAGCGCATCGGGGAGCCGTCCGACGTAGCTCCAGCGCGCCGTCTTGACCTTGTTGATCTCGGAGCTGTCGACATCGAGGTGCGCGATGGCGCGGGCCGCGCGCGCGAACTTCTTCGGATCGCCCGCCACCCGATCGTCGAAGCGGGCACCGACCGCGATCAGGAAATCGCAGTCCTCGACGGCGTAGTTCGCCGCCGCCACGCCGTGCATTCCGAGCATGTGCATCGCGAGCGGGTGCGTGGTATCGATGCTGCCTATGCCCATGAGCGTGGTGACGACCGGGATGTTCAGGGCTTCCGCGAATTCGGTGAGCGCGGGGGAGGCCCCGCCGTTGATCACTCCGCCGCCGGCGTAGATCAGCGGCCGCTGCGATTCGGACAGCAGCTCGACAAAGGCGGCACGCTGCTCCGCGCTTAAGGTGCGCGCTGCGAGCTCGGCGCTGCGGCGGCGAAAGCCCGGCAGCGGCAGCAAGCCTTCGCCCCTGAACACGCCCTGCCAGTTCTGGACGTCCTTGGGGATGTCGACCACGACCGGACCGGGGCGACCGGTCCGCGCGATCTCGAAGGCGGTGCGCATCGTCGCCTCGAGCCGCTTCGGATCGGTGACCAGGAACACGTGCTTGGCGACCGGACCCATGAGCGCCGCCACCGGCGCCTCCTGGAAGGCGTCGGTCCCCACCGCCGCCGTCGGTACCTGCCCGCAGATCACGACGATCGGCACCGAATCGGCGGTGCAGTCGCGCACCGGGGTGACGGTATTGGTGGCGCCCGGACCGGAGGTCACGAGGCAGACGCCCACCTGGCCGCTGGCGCGGGCGTAGCCGGCGGCCATGAACCCGGCGCCCTGCTCGTTGGCCGGCACGATCAGCGGGATCTCGCGGCCACCGCTGCGCCGCTGCGCCTCATTAAAGATGAACACCGCATCATAGGTGGGCAGTATCGCGCCGCCACCGTAGCCGAATATGGCCCTGACGCCCTCGTCGGCCAGCACCTGCATGATCATTTCGGCGCCGCTCATGGCCTGGCCGGCACGCGCGTGCGCCACGGGGTTCGCCTGGTTGGCCGGGTCGGTCACGGCGGAAAGCCTATCAGTTCAGCCAGTCGCCACAAAACTCAGTTATTCTGCTTCCCTCCAGCCACCGGACCGGATTCGGCAGCTCCACGGCATGCGACACATCATCGGCATTCTGCTGCAGAACGAGGCGGGTGCGCTGGCGCGCGTCGCCGGCATGTTCTCCAGCCGCGGCTACAACATCGAATCGCTTTCGGTCGCGGCGACCGACGACCCCACCGTCTCGCGCCTGACGCTGGTGACGACCGGCTCGGATGCGGTGATCCTGCAGATCACCAACCAGCTCAACAAGCTCATCGACGTGGTCCGGATCGACGACATGACCCGGGGTGAGCACCTGGAGCGCGAGCTGGTGCTGGCCAAGCTGCGCGTCGCACCGGTGAAGCGCGACGCCCTGCGCGGCTACGTGGTCCGCACGGGCGGCCGGGTGCTCGATCCTTCGACCGAGAGTTTCATCGTCGAGCTGCTCGGGAGCGAGGCGGACGTCAATGGCTTCATGCGCGAAGTGGCCACCCACGGCGAGCTGCTGGAAGTGGTGCGCAGCGGCGCGCTGGGCATCAGCCGCACGACGCGCGCGCTGCACCTGGTGGAACCCGGCTAGATCGCGGCATCGTCGGTCTCGCCGGTGCGGATTCGGATCGCGCGCTCGATCGCGGTGACGAATATCTTGCCGTCCCCGACCTTGCCGGTCTTGGCGGCCTTGACGATCGCCTCGACGACGCGCTCCACCAGATCGCTCTTCACCGCCACTTCCACCCTGGTCTTGGGCACGAAGTCGATGACGTATTCCGCGCCGCGGTACAGCTCGGTATGGCCGCGCTGGCGGCCAAACCCCTTGACCTCCGTGACGGTCATGCCCGACACGCCAATCTCGGACAGGGCCGCGCGCACGTCGTCCAGCTTGAAGGGTTTGATGATTGCACTAACCAGTTTCATGCGAATACTCCCGCCTCCGCGACCCTAGGGGACCGGTCTCCCGGCCACTGGGAATTGCAGCTTTCGTGCCATGCGGGGCGGCCCTGGGTGGCGGGTTGCGGGCCGCGGGGCACCAAAGCAGCGCGCACCCGGGGGAGCGCTGCCCACCGATGGTGCGAGGGTGGGGGGCCTTAGCCGCTGCGGCCGCGAATACTGGCGAGGCGCCCGGTTTCTTCGGCGACGGTGACCGCGCGGGTGAACTGTTCCGATTGCGTGCGGGCCCAGTTCGGCACCGAGGCGGCGGGCATGGGCCGGCTGATGAAGTAGCCCTGCGCCAGGTCGCAGCCCAGGCGCAGCAGCGAGGCCCACACTTCGGGGGTCTCGACGCCCTCGGCGAGCACCTTCAGCCCCAGGCTGTGGCCCAGTTCGATCGTGCTGCGAACGATGGCCAGGTTGCTGGCCGTACGGTCCAGGTTCATGACGAAGCCCCGGTCGATCTTGAGCTCATCGACCGGCAGCGCATGCAGTTGCGCGAGGCTGGAATGGCCGGTGCCAAAATCGTCGATCGCGAAACGCACGCCGGCCGTGCGCAGCTGCTGCATCACCTGCGCGGCCAGTTGCGGCTCGTGCATGATCGCGCTCTCGGTGAGCTCGAGCATCAGGCGGGTCGCCGGCACCTCGTGTTCGCGCAGCAGCGCCAGCACGCGCGCCGGCAGGCCGCCGTCGGCGAAATCAGCCGCCGAAAGATTGATGGCAACGTCAATATTCAACCCGGCGCGCTGCCATTGGCCCAGCTGGGCGATGGCGGTATCCAGCACCCAGCGCGACAGGTCCGGCAGCACCGAGGCGCGTTCGGCGAGCGGCACGAATTCCGCCGGAGAGATGCTGCCGAGGGTCGGGTGCGTCCAGCGCAGCAGGGCCTCGAACCCCACGGTCACGCGGTCGGTCATGTTCACCAGCGGCTGGTAATGGAGCGAGAGTCCTTCGCTGGCCAGCGCCCGGCGTAATTCGGCCACCAGCAGCACGCGCCGGCGATGTTCGGCATCATGCGAGGGCTGGTAGACCACGCCCACGGTGGACTGCTCCTTGGCCTGCAGCAGGGCCACGTCCGCCTGGCGCAGCAGATCCTCGACCGGCGCACGCGGCTCACGCCATTCGCTGATGCCGGCGCGCACGTCGACACTCAGGCGCAGGCTTCCCAGCTCGACGCCGCGGCGCAGCTCATCGGCCATCACCAGGACGCGGTGCAGCAGCTCGCTGTCGCGGAGCGCAGCGACGACCACGAACTGGTCGGCACCGACGCGCGCGCAGGGCAGCTGCGCGCTGCACAGCTGGCTGAGGCGCGCCGCGAGCGCCTGCAGCAGCTGATCGCCGGCCTGGTGGCCGACCGAGGCATTGATGTCGCGAAAGCGATGCACGTCGAGCAGCGCCACGCTGCAGGCCCCGCTGTGCCCCAGCGTCGCCAGGCGCTGGCGCAGGCCCTCGCGATTGAGTAGCGTGGTCAGCGTGTCGTAGTTTGCCTGGCGCAGGATGCGCGCCTCGCGCTCACGTATGCCCTCCTGCATCGAATTGAAGGTGCCGGCGAGCTGCTGGAATTCCTCGGCCCCCTGCACCTGGATGTGATTGGAGTAGTAGCCGCGCTCGATCTGGCTCGCGGCGTTGACCAGCACGCCCAGCGGCCGCACCGCACTGCGGCCGGCGAGCCAGGCGACGAGGATCGCGCACAGCAGCGCCGCGCCACCGATGAGCAGCAGTGCAAAGCGCATTTCGCGGAACTGCGCCATGGCGGCCGCCTGGGAGCGCTGCACCACCAGCTGCAGGCCACCGGCCTGGGTCCGGAGCGGCGCGCTCAAGCTGAGGAACTCCTGCTCGTTCAGCGTCATCAGTTCGGGCGTACTTGCGCCCGGCCGGCGCAGGCTGAGCACCGCCAGTTCGCCCGCCGTCGCCGGTTCGAGCGTCGAGGTGTAGCCGTTGAAGGAGCCCGGCTCGTGGTAGATGAAACTCACATCGGTACCGGCGAGCGCCGCGAGCTTCTCGGCGAGCGTCTGGTCGAGCTCAAAGCCGAGCGCGACCCAGGCGATGATCTCCGGTGCACGGAGCGGTGCGAACACGATCTGGTAGGGGCGGCCGCCGACGACCGCGAAGGGCGCGGTGGAACCGGGCTCGGGCAGATGCAGGCCGGCACTGGCCTGGCGCGCGAGCGCCGGGGTGGTCGCCGCGAGCACGTGGCCATCGGGCGCGTAGAGCACCGCCAGATCGGCACCCACGCGGCCGGCGTGATTATTGAGCGCCGACTGCATCGTGGCCCGGTCGGCCGTTGCGATCACCTCGCGAAAGGCGAAGTCTGCGACCAGCACGTCGGCCGAGGCGCGCAGCAAGCGGGCGCGCTCCGCGAAGGTGCTGTCGAGCATGGCGCGCGTGGCGGTGAGCTGGCGGGCGGAAGCGGCGCGCACCGCATCGCGGATCGAGGCCAACGCCAGAACGATCGTCACACCCTGTGCCAGCGCCATCAGGGAGACGATCAGAATGAGCAGTCGGTTCTTGAAGCTGGTCAAAGTTAGGCGCTCTAATCGACCTGAATATGGATAGTAGGGGCGCATTCCTCGCCACATGTGTGACGGCATGCACGGTTCTGGCCGTGACGGGACCCGTGTATGCCGCATCGGCGCTTTCGGTCACGGTCCTGAGCGCCGCCGGCACACCGGTCCAGGACGCGATCATCATTGCCGAACCGCAGAAAGGCAGCCCGCCGCCGCGCACGGGGCTGAAGGACGTCATGGACCAGCGCAACCTGATGTTCGTGCCGGGTGCGATGGTCGTGCAGACCGGCACGGCCGTGGATTTCCCCAACAGCGACCAGGTGCACCACCAGGTTTATTCCTTTTCCCCCGCGAAGACCTTTCAGCTCGCGCTCTACGCCGGCAAGGCGCACGCCCCGGTGGTGTTCGACAAACCCGGGTTGGTGACCCTCGGCTGCAACATCCACGACAGCATGCTCGGCTACATCTATGTCACCGATTCACCCTGGTTTGGGCGCACCGGCGCGGACGGCACTTTGCAGCTGCGTGATCTTGTCCCCGGAGAATACACCCTGCGCGTGTGGCACGCGCTGCTCGACGAGTCGGGCCCCGAGCTGCAGGCGCATCTGAATCTCGCCGAGGGCGCGACCGGAGTCGCGAACTTCCGCCTCAGCCGGCCGCTGCGCCCGCCATCGCTTAACCACGGAGCAGACAAGAAATGGGAAGACTACTGATCGGCGCCTGCGCGGTTGCCGCGCTGCTCCTGGCAGGGGCGGGCAACGCCTATGAGCTCGACCTCAGCGTCGACCTCCGCGCCGTGAACAGCAATGCGACTGATTCGCGCCTCGAAGGCGGGCTCGGCAAGCTCCGCTACGACGCCACGGATGACGGGCTGCGTCTCGGTTACCTGCGGGTGGGGTACCGGGTCGATCTGACCCAGACCCTGCGCCTCACCGCCGAGGCGGCCGCCTATGGTGACCACGACGTCAATCCGATCGATCTTAACGAGCTGTACGCCGAGTGGCGGCCGATTCCCTCCTCGGACTGGCGCTCGCGCCTGAAGGTCGGCGCCTTCTATCCCGAGATCTCGCTCGAGAATCGCATGCGCGGCTGGCGCTCGCCCTACACGCTGTCCTTCTCGGCCATCAACACCTGGGTCGGCGAGGAACTGCGCACCATCGGCGCCGAATACAGCCTCGAATTGCTGGGGCGCAGCAGAGGCCACGCCTTCGACCTGACCTTCAACGCCGCCGCTTTCGGCTGGAACGATACCGCGGGCACGGTGCTGGCCTCGCGCGGCTGGGGTCTGCATGACCGCCAGAGCTCGCTGTTCGGCCGCTTCGCCAACGGCGGCCAGCCGCTGTCCGCGAACACCCTGTTCTATGACGATCTGGACAAGCGCGCCGGCTACTACGTGGGCGCCACCGCCAACTATCGCGGTTTGCTGGAAGCGAGATTGCTGCACTACGACAATCGCGCCAAGCTCGGGCCCGACAATCCGACCATCGGGGATGACCCCTGGGACACTTTCTTCGAGAGCTTGGGGCTGCGCTGGACGCCGACCACCGACTGGACGCTGATCACCCAATGGCTGCACGGACGCACCTACGACGACATCGGCCTGCCCACCAATGCCTGGAGCTTCAACTCGGAATTCCTGCTGGCCAGCTGGAAGCACGGCCCGATGCGCTATGCCGCGCGCTACGATCGGTTCACCAGCCAGCAGACCGCCAGCAACTTCATCCAGTACATCGGCTTCTACCTGGGAGACGACGGCCATGCCTGGACGCTGGCCGGCGAACGGGCCTTGAGCGAGCACTGGACTGCGGTGCTGGAAGGCATCCAGGTCGACAGCAGCGTGGCACAGCGCGTGTTCACCGGCGAGCTGCCCTACCAGCGCGAACGGCAGCTGCAGCTGGCGATCCGCTACGACAAATAGGCCGCGCGGGTGGCCGCCCGGCGGCCTGCCCCCTCAGGCCAGCACCACCAGCAGGTCCTTCGCCTCCACCTGGGTCGACACGCGCACCAGTACCTCGCTCACCACACCGTCGATCTCGGCGCGCACCGCCGCCTGCATCTTCATCGCCTCGAGTGTCACGACGACATCGCCCCGCGCGATTTTCTGCCCGACCGCGACGGCGACCGTCGCCACGGTGCCCGGCATGGGCGCGCCGATGTGGTGCGGGTTGCCGGCCTCGATCTTGCGCTGTGGCGCGCGCGTCGGCGTCGCCGTGCGATCCAGGACGCGCACCGCGCGCGGCTGGCCGTTGAGTTCGAAGAACACCGTGCGCGTGCCATCCTCGTGCGGCTCGCTGCGCGTCACGTAGCGCACGATCAGCGATTTGCCGCGCTCCAGGTCGATGCCGATTTCCTGGCCCGGCTCCATCCCGTAGAAGAAGGCCATGGTCGGCAGCTGCGCGACGTCGCCAAAGCGCCGGCGATCGGCGTCGTACTCGCTGTAGACCTGCGGGTACATCAGGTAGGAAGCAAACTGCCGCTCGTTGAGCTCGTGCCCAACGCCGGCCTGTGCGGTCAGGCGCAGCGCGGCGAGGTCGGCGGGCGGCAGCGCCTCGCCGGGCCGCCTCGTCAACGGCGGGCGGCCCTTGAGCACCTTCGCCTGCAGCGCGGGCGGGAAGCCGCCGTGGGGCTGGCCCAGATCGCCGTGGAAGAACTGCTCGACCGAGGACGGGAATGCCACGGCATTGTCCGGATCCAGGACCTCGGCGCGGCTCAGGCCGCTGCTGACCATGAACATCGCCAGGTCGCCGACCACCTTCGAAGTGGGCGTCACCTTGATGATGTCGCCGAACAGCTCGTTGACATCGGCGTAGGCCTGCGCCACTTCTGGCCAGCGCGTGTCGTCGATGCCCAGCCCGCGCGCCTGCTCGCGCAGGTTCGTGTACTGGCCGCCGGGCATGCCGTGCACGTAGACATCGGAGGTGCCGGAGCGGATATCGCTCTCGAAGGCCGCATAGTAGGCGCGCACCTGTTCCCAGTAATGGGAAATCAGCCGCAAGCTGGCCGGATCGAGTTGCGGATCGCGCTCGCCGTAGCGCAGCGCCGTGGCGATGGAACCGAGGTTCGGCTGGGAGGTGAGGCCGCTCATGGCGTCCATCGCCGCGTCGATGGCGTCGGCACCCGCCGCAACCGCCGCGAACACGCTGGCGGCCCCGATGCCGCTGGTGTCGTGGGTGTGAAAATGCACCGGCAGCCCGCTGTCCTCCTTGAGCGCCCTGACCAGCGTGTAGGTGCTCTGCGGCTGGCACAGCCCCGCCATGTCCTTGATGCCGATGACGTGCGTGCCGGCGGCCTTCAGCGCGCGCGCCAGCTGCAGGTAGTAATCGAGCGTGTACTTGCGCTCGTGCGGATTGGCCAGGTTGCCGGTGTAGCAGATGGCCGCCTCGCAGAGCTTGCCGGACTCCAGCACCGCGTCGATCGCGACCCGCATGTTCTCGACCCAGTTGAGTGAATCGAAGATGCGGAATACGTCAATGCCCGTGGCCGCGGCCTGCCGCACGAAGAAGCGCAGCGTGTTGTCGGGGTAATTGGTATAGCCGACGGCGTTGGCCGAACGCAGCAGCATCTGCAGCAGCAGGTTCGGCATCGCCTCGCGCAGCCGTTCGAGCCGCTCCCAGGGGTCCTCCTTGAGAAAACGCAGCGCCACATCAAAGGTGGCCCCGCCCCAGCATTCCATCGAGAACAGCTGCGGCAGGAGCTGGGCGTAATGGGGTGCGATGCGCAGCATGTCGAAGCTGCGCAGGCGCGTCGCCAGGAGCGATTGGTGCGCATCGCGCATCGTGGTGTCGGTGACCAGCACGCGCTGCTGCTCCAGCATCCAGCGTGCAAAGCGCTCGGGGCCGAGCTCGTCGAACTTCTGCTTGGTGCCCGCCGGGGGCGGGAGCGGGGCAAGGCGCGGGAGCCGGGGCGTCACCACGCGCTCCGGCGCGGGCCGGCCGCGCACCGCGGGGTTGCCGTTGACCACGGTCTCGGCCAGGAAGCTCAGGAGGCGGGTAGCGCGGTCGCGGCGCTTCGGGGCCACGAACAGCTCGGGGGTCTCGTCAATGAAGCGCGTGGTGTAGTCCCCGTGGACGAATTTCGGGTGCGTGATCACCTGGTCGAGAAACCGCAGGTTCGTGACGACGCCGCGGATGCGGAACTCCCACAGGGCGCGATGCATGCGCGCGATCGCCTCCTCCGGCGTCGGCGCCCAGGTCGTGACCTTCACCAGCAGCGAATCGTAGGATCGCGTGATCACCGCGCCGGCGTAGGCGGTACCGGCGTCGAGCCGCACGCCGAAACCGGCCGGGCTCCGGTAGGCCGTGAGCCGGCCGTAGTCGGGCACGAAATGGTTCTCGGGGTCTTCGGTGGTCACGCGGCACTGCAGGGCGTGCGCGCCCAAATGGATGTCCTCCTGCCGCGGCACCCCACTGCCACTCTCGCCGATGCGCGCCCCGGCGGCGATGCGGATCTGCGCCTTGACCAGGTCGATTCCCGTGACCATTTCGGTGACGGTGTGCTCGACCTGGATGCGGGGATTGACCTCGATGAAGTAGAACTGCCCGGTGGCGGCGTCCTGCAGGAACTCGACCGTGCCGGCATTGCAATAGCGGGCGGCGCGGCCGATCCTGAGCGCCGCGGTGCACAGCTGCGCGCGCTGCGCCTCGTCCAGGAATGCCGCCGGCGCGCGCTCGACCACTTTCTGGTTGCGCCGCTGCACGGTGCAATCGCGCTCGAACAGGTGCACCAGGCCGCCGTGGCTGTCGCCCAGGATCTGCACCTCGACGTGCCGCGCATGGCGCACCAGTTTTTCCAGGTAGACCTCATCGTTCCCGAACGCCGCGCGGGCCTCGGCGCGCGCCAGCGGCAACGCCTCGGCCAGTTGCGCCTCGCTCTCGACGACGCGCATGCCACGCCCGCCGCCGCCCCAGCTGGCCTTGAGCATGAGCGGATAGCCCACCGCCGCGGCGAGCGGCGCGCACTGGCTGAATTGCGCGGGCAGGGGCGGCGTCGCCGGCATCACCGGCACGCCGGCCGCGGCGGCGAGATTGCGCGCCGCGAGCTTGTTGCCGAGGGTGCGCATAGTTTCCGGCTGCGGGCCGATGAAGACGACGCCGGCGCGCGCACAGGCGGCGGCGAAATCAGGACTCTCGGACAGGAATCCGTAGCCCGGGTGTATCGCCTCCGCCCGGGCCTGCAGCGCGATGGCGATGATTTCCTCGATGTCGAGGTAGGCCTGGAGCGCCCCCTTGCCCTCGCCCACCAGGTAGGCCTCGTCGGCTTTGGTGCGATGGAGCGAGACGCGATCCTCCTGCGAATAGATCGCCACAGTGGCGGCGCCCAGCTCGTTGGCGGCGCGCATGACCCGAATCGCGATCTCGCCGCGATTGGCGATCAGTATCCGGCGGAAGGGCGGCGTCATGGCGCAGTGCTCATGCAAAACCCGGGCCCAGGGCACGCGCCAGGTACTCCTCGAAGCTGCCGCGGTCCGCCGCCTCCTGCAGTTCCTGCTCGTGGAGCGATTCGGCCGCCTCGGCCGAGAATCCCGCCAGCGCCAGCGCATCGTGACCGGCCGGATCCAGCATTCGCGCGCGGTGCTGCGCCGACAGCTGGCGCGTGTACTCGGCGTAGCCGACGCCCGCCTGGTGCAACTCGCGCAGCAGGCGCGCCGAGGGCGTGAGCGCAGGCTCGGCCAGCTTGTCGCCCTGGCGCAGCAGGGCCTGGCCGTAGGGGCGCGCCGGATCACCGGCATCGAGCAGTTCGCACACGCCCGTGAGCTCATCGAGAAGCGCGGCCGCCCAGTCCTTCAGGAGCACCGCACTGCCGGCGCGCTCGAGCCTGAGGCCCGGCTCGCGCCCGCGCCGCGCCACCAGCAGGTGGTTGCGGTCGAGCTGCTCCTGCTCAGAGGCGCCGAGGGGCTCGCTGCCGCGCATCAGGCACAGTGCCGCGAAGGCCTCCATGAAGTGCATCTCGTCGGCGCAGATCCCGATCGGCTCGTAGATGCACAGGTCCAGCGCGCGCAACTCGACGTACTCGACCCCGGCGCGCGCGAGCGCGCGGCCGGTGCTCTCGAGCACGCGGGGCGTGCGCTTAGGCCGGATGTTGCTGTAGTACTCGTTCTCGATCTGCAGGATGCTGGCGTTGAGCTGCCGGTACTCGCCGGCCACGCGGACACCGAGCGCGGCAAAGGGCGGATGCACGGTGTGCGTCGCGGTGCTGATGTCGTGCAGGTACTCGCTGAGCGCGTTAACCGAGACGTTGACGGCGGCCTGGTTGCGGTTGCGGTAACCCAGGTCGCTCATGCGCAGCGAGGTCGCGTGCGGCAGGTGCAGGGTCGCAGCGCCCAGCGGCCGCAGTTCCGGATCCTCCCGTCCCTGCATGAAGCTGGCGCACATGGCAGGCGACACGCCGAACAGGTAGAGGGCCAGCCAGCCGTGGCGCCGGTAGTTGCGCAGCAGGTCAAAATAGCGCGCCGAGATGAAATCCGTGTCGGCCTGCCGCGCTTCCAGCAGCTCGGCCCACAGCGGCCAGAACTCCGCGCGGAAGGAGTAGTTGAAGTGCGCACCCGCGATCGCCTGCATCATCGCGCCATAACGCGTCTGCAGTCCCCGCCGGTACACCTCCTTGAACTTCCCGCGGTGCGAGCGCCCGTAGTCCGCGATCGGCACCTCGGCCTCGCTGGCGATTTCCCCGGGCATGGAACCGGCCCACAGCAGCTCATCGCCCAGGAACCGGGCGACGAAGTGGTGCAGGTCACCCAGGTATTTCAGCAGGGCCGCATTGTCCGCGAAGGTCGGCGAGACCAGCTCGAGCAGTGCCTCGGAAAAGTCGGTGGTGATGTGCGGGTTGCACAGCGCCGAGCCCAGCGCACGCGGATGGGGACGCGCGGACACGCGCCCCGCCTGCGTGACGCGCAGCCCCTCGCGTTCCAGCCCGCGGCGGCCGCCGGCCAGCGCACCCTGCTCGCGGCTGTTGACCAGCGCGGCGAGGCGTCGCTCAAAGAGGCGGTCTACCGCCACACGCGCCATCCCGTTGCTCCCTCTGGTGCCGCCCGGCACCTCAAGTCCCTGACATCCGCGCCGACCCCTGATAAGGAGCTGGGCATCTTGCCCGGCGGCGCATGGCTTCGGCAAACCGCGGGCCCCGGCGTGGCGGCCCGCCGGCCCCGTGCAGAACCGGCCGCAAGCTGGCATCCTACGCGACCTGCGCCGCGGCCGGCGCGGGTGCTTTCCTCAAGGAGGCCACCATGCTCATCGGTACTGCGCCCCGGCGTGTCGCCATTGTCGGGGGCATCCGCATCCCCTTCGCCCGCTCCCACGGCGCCTACGCCGACCAGAGCAACCAGGACCTGCTCACCGCCACGCTGCGCGGGCTGGTCGAGCGCTTCCGGCTGCGCGGGGAGCGCCTGGGCGATGTGATCGGCGGGGCGGTCATCAAGCATTCCCGGGATTTCAACCTGGTGCGCGAATCGCTGATGTCGACCGAGCTCGATGCGCAGACTCCGGGGCTGGACATCCAGCGCGCCTGCGGGACCGGGCTCGAGGCGGCGATCCTCATCGCCAACAAGATTGCCCTGGGGCAGATCGATGCGGGCATCGGTTGCGGCGTCGACACGGTCAGCGATCCGCCGGTCGTCTTTCCGGATTCGTACCGCAAGATCCTGCTCCGCAGCTACCGTGGCCGCAGCTTCGGACAGCGCCTCACACCCTGGTTCGGGCTGCGGCCGCGCGACCTGAAGCCCACCATGCCGGAGGTGATCGAACCGCGCACCGGACTGTCGATGGGGCAGGCCTGTGAGCTGATGGTCAGCACCTGGAATATTTCCCGCGCCGAGCAGGACCGCGCGGCCTTCGAAAGCCACGTGAAGGCGGCGGCGGCCTGGAAGGAAGGCTTTTACGGGGACCTGGTCGTACCGCACGCCGGCTTGCAGCGCGACAACAATGTCCGGGCCGATACCACGGTGGAGAAGCTGGCGACCCTGCGCCCGGTATTTCGCACCGACGGCAAGGGGACGATGACCGCCGGCAACAGCACGCCGCTGACCGATGGTGCGGCCGCCGTGCTGCTCGCCTCGGAGGACTGGGCGCGGGCGCGCAAGCTCCCGGTGCTCGCCTATCTGCGTGCCGGCAAGAGCTGGGCGGTCGATTTTGCCTCCGGCCACGAGGGCCTGCTGATGGCGCCGGCCTACGCGGCCTCCGCCATGCTCAGCGACACGCAGCTCGCGCTCCAGGATTTCGACTACTACGAGCTGCACGAAGCCTTCGCGGCGCAGATGCTGTGCACGCTGAAGGCCTGGGAATCACCCGAGTTCTGCCGCGAAAGGCTCGGGCGCAGCGCAGCGCTGGGCGCCATCGAGCCACGCAGGATCAACGTCAAGGGCGGCAGTGTCGCCCTCGGCCACCCCTTTGCCGCGACCGGCGGTCGCATTCTCGCCGCGCTCGCCAAGCTCCTCGCCAACGATACGGGCGCGCGGCGCGGGCTGATCTCGGTGTGCACGGCGGGCGGCATGGGCGTCACCGCCATCGTCGAGCGGGCCTGATGCCACGCCAGAACATCGCCTCCGGCACGGCCTGGGAACCGATCGTCGGTTATTCGCGCGCGGTGCGCGCGGGTGACTACGTGCACGTCTCGGGCACCACCGCGACGGGCGCCGACGGAGCGCTCGTGGGCCGCAATGACGCCGCGGCCCAGACGCGCCAGACCCTGAAGAACATCGAGACGGCCCTGCAAAAGGCGGGCGCCACGCTGGCGCAGGTGGTGCGCACGCGCATCTACGTCCTCAACATCGCAGACTGGGAGGCCATCGGCCGCGCGCACGGCGCCGTGTTCGGCGAGATCCGCCCAGCCACTTCCATGGTCGAGGTCAGCCGCCTGATTGCCCCGGAAATGCTGGTGGAGATCGAGGCCGACGCCTGGCTGGGCCGCTGATGAAATCGCAGGCGACGGCGCGCTGGGAAACACTGATGGCCCGCGACGGGCACCAGTTTGCCGCCTACCTCGCGCCCGCCGCCGGTACGCCGCGCGGCGCGGTGGTCATCCTGCAGGAGATTTTCGGCGTCAATGAACACATCCGCTCGGTGTGCCAGCAGTTCGCCGCCGCCGGATACCTGACCATGGCCCCGGCACTCTACGATCGCATCGGGCGCAACCTCGAGCTCGGTTACGGAGCGCAGGAGATCGAGCGGGCGCGCGGTTACAGGCTGCAGCTCGACGAAGCCAAGGCCATGCTCGATGTCTCGGCCGCGGTCAATGTGGTGCACCACGCCGGCCGCGTCGCGCTGGTAGGCTATTGCTGGGGCGGACAGCTGGCCTGGATCGGCGCCGGCACGCTGCCCGTGCAGGCGGCGGTCGGCTACTACGCCAGCCGCCTGTGGGAGAAGCTCGATCGCGTGCCGGCCTGTCCGATGCTGTTTCATTTCGGGGCGCACGACGCCTCGATCCCCGCGGCCCAGCTCGAGCCGGTGCGCGCGGCCTACCCGGAGGGCCACTATTACCTCTATCCTGCCGATCACGGCTTCAACTGCAGCGCCCGCGCCGGCTACGATGCGGCGAGCGCGGCGCTCGCCTGGGAGCGCACCCAGGATTTCCTCAGGCAGCACATAGGCTGAAGACCATGCAATTGACCGATCCGAAGCTGCTGCGCAGCCAGTGCTACGTCGGTGGACGCTGGCTCGATGCCGCGGACGGCGGCACCCTCGCCGTCACCAATCCCGCCACCGGTGCGACGCTGGGCACCGTGCCGCAGCTGGACGGCGCGGCCACGCGCACCGCCATCAGTGCGGCGGCGGCGGCCTTTCCCGGCTGGGCCGCGCAGACCGCGAAGCAGCGCGCCGTGATCCTGCGGCGCTGGTTCGAGCTGATGATGGCAAACCAGCAGGACCTGGCGACCCTGATGACCGCCGAGCAGGGCAAGCCGCTGGCCGAGGCCATGGGCGAGATCGCCTATGCCGCCGCCTACATCGAGTGGTTTGCCGAAGAGGCGCGCCGCGTCTACGGGGAAATCATCCCCGGTCACCAGGCCGACAAGCGCATCGTGGTGCTGCGCCAACCCGTCGGCGTGGTCGCGGCCATCACGCCGTGGAATTTCCCGTCGGCGATGATTGCCCGCAAGGCCGCACCGGCGCTCGCCGCCGGCTGCACCTTCATCGTCAAGCCGGCCGGCCAGACTCCCCTGTCGGCACTCGCGATGGCGGAACTGGCCGCACGCGCGGGCGTGCCCGCCGGCGTCATCAATGTCATCACCGGCAGCGCGCGCGCCATCGGGGCGGAACTGACCAGTAATCCGCAGGTCCGCAAACTGACCTTCACCGGCTCGACGGAAGTCGGCCGGGTGCTGATGGCGCAGAGTGCGCCCACACTCAAGAAGCTGTCGATGGAACTCGGCGGCAATGCGCCCTTCATCGTGTTCGCCGATGCCGATCTCGATGCGGCGGTGCAGGGCGCGCTCACCAGCAAGTACCGCAACACCGGCCAGACCTGCGTCTGCGCCAACCGCCTGCTGGTGCAGCAAGAGGTGTACGACGAGTTTGCCGCGCGCCTGCGCCAGGCGGTCGGCGCGCTCAAAGTAGGCGATGGACTCAAGGGGCCGACCGACCTGGGTCCGCTCATCGACGCCGCGGCGCTCGCCAAGGTGCAGGAACACATCGCCGACGCCCGCGCCAAGGGCGGCAAGATTACGCTGGGTGGCAGGCCGCACGCGCTGGGCGGCACGTTCTTCGAGGCGACGATCGTGACCGAGGCCACCAGCGACATGAAATTTGCGCGCGAGGAGACCTTCGGCCCGGTCGCTCCGCTGTTCCGCTTCCACGACGAAGCGCAGGCGGTGCGCATGGCCAATGACACGGAATTCGGGCTGGCCTCCTATCTTTATACGCGCGACCTGGCGCGCGCCTGGCGCGTGGCCGAGGCGCTCGAGTACGGCATCGTCGGCCTCAACACCGGCCTGATCTCCACGGAGGTGGCGCCGTTCGGAGGTGTCAAGCAATCGGGCTTTGGCCGCGAGGGCTCGCGTCACGGCATCCTCGATTACACCGAACTGAAGTACCTGTGCATCGCAGGCATCGCGCCCCCCTGACATGACCCAGCCCATCCTCGGCGTACTGACGGTCAACACCGGGACTCCCGCGGCCCCCCGGGCGCGGGAAGTCCGCCAGTTTCTCCGGCGCTTCCTCAGCGACCCGCGGGTGATCGAGCTGCCGCGCTGGCTGTGGCTGCCGCTGCTGCATGCGCTGGTCCTGCCACTGCGCGCCCGGCGCAGCGCGCGCAACTACCGGCGCGTCTGGATGGACGACGGTTCGCCGCTGGCGGTCCACTCGCGCCGCCTGCGCACGGCGCTGGAAATCGAGCTCGATGCCAAGCTTCCGGGAGCGGTGTCGGTCGAGAGTGCATTCCTCTACTCTGAGCCGCAGCTGCGCGACGCGCTGCAGAGCCTGCGCGCCGCCGGCGCGCAGGAGATCGTGGTCCTGCCGCTGTATCCCCAGGCGAGCGGCACTACCACCGGGCCGGTCTACGAGCAGGTCGGCGCGGCGATGCGCGACTGGCGCGCCCTGCCCCACCTGCACCAGATCGGCCACTATCATGACGACGCCGGCTATGTGCGCGCGCTGGCCAACAGCCTGCGCGAGCACTGGCAGCAGCACGGACGCACCGCGCACCTGCTGATGTCCTTTCACGGCATACCGGTGCACTGCGTGGAGCGCGGCGATGCCTACGAGGCGCAGTGCCGGGAAACCGCGCGCCTGCTGGCCGCTGAACTGCAGCTGGGGAGCGAGGAGTGGTCGTTGAGCTTCCAGTCTCGCTTCGGCAAGGCGCGCTGGCTCGCCCCGGCAACCGCGGCCGAACTGGCGGCGCTCCCCGAACGCGGCCTGCGCACCGTGAGCGTCATCTGTCCGGGCTTTGCGGTCGATTGCCTCGAGACGCTGGAAGAAATCGCGATCGCGGGCCGCGAGATTTTCCTGCGCGCGGGCGGCCAGCAGTTCCAGTACGTGCCCGCGCTCAATGACCGGGGCGACCATGCGCAGGCCCTGTGCCGCCTGGTCCTGGCGCACGCCGGGCCGTCGGGCTGACCATGTTCGGCCGCTTCCTGGAAGCCAGCCTCACCACCGGCGACATCGCCGCTTCGGTCGGATTCTACGAGCGGCTGGGCTTCACGCAACTCACCACCGGCGATACCTGGCAGCACCCTTACGGCGTGCTGAGCGATGGCCGGCTGTGCATCGGGCTGCACCAGCGCCGCGGACCAGTGCCCCTGCTGAGTTTCGTGCGGCCGGAGCTGGCGCGGCATGTGCACGAGCTGCGTGCCGCCGGCTTCGAGCCCCATTACACGCGGCTCGGGGACCAGGATTTCCACGAGCTGCAGCTGCATGATCCGACCGGGTTGGGGATCGCGCTGCTCGAGGCGCGCACCTTTTCGCCGCCGCGGCGCGACCTCGCGCCATCGCTGTGCGGCTGGTTCAACGCCTGCAGCACCCCGACCCTGGATGCCGACCGGGTCCGGGCGTTCTGGGAGCACGCCGGCTTCATCGCCCTGGAGATGGCCGACGATCCCTTCGCGCAGCTGGCGCTCACCAGCGATACGCTGACCCTGACGCTGCATTCCCCCCGCGCCCTCGAATCGACCGTGCTGCTGTTCACCGACCCGCAGATGCCCGAGCGCCTCGAACAGCTGGCCGCACGGGACATCCATGGGAGCGATGAACTGCCGCAGGGACTCGATCCGCGCGCCAACGCGCTGCTCGAGGCACCGGAGGGCACGCGGCTGCTGCTGCTGCAGGGCGATGCCTGATCCTCGCGGCCGGCGGACGGCCGGGTGCCCGCTGGGTGCTAGCCGGCTGCGGCCGGAAGACAGTGCAGGGTCAGCTGGAAGCGCGCGCGGATCTCATCGTCGACGCGCAGCGCGCCCAGCAGCAGGCTGAAGGGCTCGATTCCCAGCTCGCTTTGCAGAAAGCTGAATTCACCGCTCGCCCGCAGGGTGCAGCCCTCGCGCTGCCACTGCACCGGCACCGCGAGCCGGGCCTCGTGGTCGCGCACCGACACCGCCAGCTGCAGTTGCAGCCCGTCCGGGAGCACGCTGACCTGCTGGCAGCGCAGGCTCACCAGCGGGTAGTGCCCCGCGTCGAGCTGGCGCTCACCGAGCATGTGCTCGCGCGTGCCGGCGCGGGCCTCCTCATCGAGCGGCTCGGCAAATTCGCCGCCGGCGGCGCGGCGCTCCTCCGGGTCATCGACCAGCAGGCCCGCAACCGGCAGCTCGAAGGCGCAGCTTGTGTGTTCGAGCTGCTCCGGTATCCACACCGAGCCCTCAAGGGCGTGCGTGCTGATCACATGAGTGTGCCCGAGCCTGACCAGCGGCCCCGCCGCGTGCAGGTACAGCCAGAGCTGCGAACCTTCGGCATCGAGCCGGTATTGCGTGGCGCCCGCGGGACCCGCACCTGGTCCGGGCTGGGGCCGCGCCCTGGGCGGCGCCCGGCAGGCGGCGAGGAGCACCAGCAGCACGAGCGCCAGGCCGCCCGCAGCGGCGCGCAAACGTGGGAAGCCCTGGCCAGACCGGTTATCGAGCGCCATGTATACGACTAAGTGTCGTAATGGATGTGTTCCGGTTCATCGGTCACGGCCGCCAGGTCAGGGGCCGCGCCGGCGGTGCTGAGATCGAGCTGCCCGTAGCGCCCCCGGTAGAACAGCAGCGGCTGGTGCGGGCCCCGGCCCAGCTGCAGGTCGTGCACGCTGCCGACCACCACCCAGTGATCGCCGCCATCGCTGATGCTGCGTACCGAGCAGAGGAGCGAAGCGAGGCAACCGTCGAGCTTCGGGGTCGCACCCACGCGCACGAAACGGAACGCCGGCGGCAGCGCCTCGCGCCAGGCTCCCGCGAAATAGGTGGAAATCGCGACCTGGTCGGCGCGCAGCAGGTTCACGCTGAAAGGCACGTTCGGCGCCAGGTGTTGCGACAGGTGGGCTTTCTTGGCCGGACAGAACAGCAGCAGCAGCGGGTCGAGGGACAGGGAGCTCACGGCATTGGCCGTCATCGCCTGCACCTCCTCGCCCGCCGGCACGGCGATGACCGCCACACCCGTGGCGAACAGGCCCATCGTGTCCCGAAACTGGCGCTGATCCGGCATGTGGACAGGGCCTTAAGGCGCGCCGCTGCCGCGCAGCTGCTCGACAATCCCCGGATTTTCCAGCGTGGAAACATCCTGCGTGATCGCCTGGCCGCTGGCGATCGAGCGCAACAGCCGGCGCATGATCTTGCCGGAGCGCGTCTTGGGCAGGCTGTCGGCAAAGCGGATGTTGTCGGGCTTGGCGATCGGGCCCAGCTGCTCGCCCACCCAGTTGCGCAACTCCTGCACCAGCGCGCTGGTATCTCCGGTGGGACGCGCGCCGCGCAGCACGACGTAGGCGAACACCGATTCGCCCTTGATCTCATCGGGCTTGCCGACTACGGCGGCCTCGGCCACTTTCGGATTCGCGACCAGCGCCGACTCGATCTCCATCGTGCCCAGCCGGTGCCCGGCGACCTTCAGGACATCGTCGATGCGGCCCATGATCCAGAAGCAGCCGTCGGCGTCCCGATGCGCGCTGTCGCCCGCGACGTAGTAGCGTTGCTGGAATTTCTCCCAGTAGGTGCCGAGGTAACGCTCGTTGTCGCCCCAGATGGTCCGCAGCATCGACGGCCAGGGCTTCGCCACCACGAGGTAGCCCCCCGCATCGGGCTGCGTGACCGCATTGCCGTGGTCATCGACGATCAGGGCATCGATGCCCGGCAGCGGCTGCGTGCAGGAGCCGGGTTTGGTGGTGGTTACGCCGGGGAGCGGCGCGATCAGGATGGCGCCGGTCTCGGTCTGCCACCAGGTGTCGACGATCGGGCAGCGCCCGGCGCCGATCACGCGGTGGTACCACATCCAGGCTTCCGGATTGATCGGCTCGCCCACCGAACCCAGCAGTCGGAGCCGCGACAGGTCGTATTTCGCCGGCAGCGCATCGCCGAGTTTCATCAGCGCGCGGATCGCCGTGGGCGCGGTGTAGAAGATCGTCACGGCGTGGTCCTGGCAGATCTTCCAGAAGCGCCCGCCGTCCGGCACGGTCGGCGCCCCTTCGTACATGACGATCGTCGTGCCTGCGGCCAGCGGCCCGTAGGCCACGTAGCTGTGCCCCGTGACCCAGCCGATATCCGCTGTGCACCAGAACACATCGCCGTCGCGCAGATCAAAGACCCATTCGCTCGTGAGCCGGGCGTTGAGCAGGTAGCCCGCACTCGAATGCTGGATGCCCTTGGGTTTCCCGGTCGAGCCCGAGGTGTAGAGGAGAAACAGCGGATGCTCGGCGTCCACCCACACCGGATCGCAGCTCGCGGGCAGCCCATCGAGCAGTTCATGCCACCACAGGTCGCGCCCCGGCCGCATCGTCACCGCCGTACCGCTGCGCTGGTACACCAGCACTTTCTCGACGGTCGGACAGGCGCCCTCGAGCGCCTTGTCCACCGCCGCCTTGAGTTCGACGATGCCGCCGCCCCGGCGGCCGCCGTCGGCGGTGATCACGAGCCGCGCGCCTGCGTCCTCGACGCGATCGCGGATCGAATTGAAGGAGAAGCCGCCGAACACCACCGAGTGGACGGCCCCGATGCGCGCACAGGCCAGCATGGCGATGACCGCCTCGGGCACCATCGGCATGTAGATCACGACGCGATCGCCGCGCCCGATCCGGAGCGACTTCAGGCCGTTGGCGAGCCGGCAGACTTCGGCGTGCAGCTCGCGGTAGGAAAAGCGGCGCACATCGCCGGCCTCGCCCTCGAAGAGGATCGCCGGCTGCTCGCCACGGCGCTCCAGGTGGACATCGAGGCAATTCCAGGCGACGTTCAGCTCCCCGTCGGTGAACCAGCGGTAGTTCGGCGCCCTGGAATCATCCAGTGCAACGGTGAACGGGCGGTGCCAATGGAGCGAGCGGCGCGCCAGGCCGGCCCAGAAGCCGACATGGTCGGCGGCCGCCTCCGCGCGCATGGCGGCTGCCTCGGCCGCCCCGATCCGCGCGCGCGCGGCAAAGGCCGCCGGAGGCGGAAACTCCCGCTCCTCGCGCAGTGCCGATTCAATGTCCCTGTCGCCCACGGAGTCCCCCGCATCCCATTTTCGTCCAAGAATACTGGAAGCCGCGCGCGTAGTGTTACCGGAGGCGCGCACTGCGCCATGAGGTAGTATTGTGCGGCGGACACTGCATGGAGATCGAAAGATGAATGGACCGATATCGCGCCGCGAGGCGCTCAGGAACCTGGCGCTCGGCGCCGGCAGCGTGCTCATCGCCGGGGCGGCGGGCGCTGCGAGTTACACGGCGGCCAAGCCACCTCCAGCCGCCGGCCCGCCGCCGGCCACCGGCCCCCTGCCGCACCTGGTCCCGACTGATCCGCTCGCGATCGCGCTGTCCTATCACGAGAGTGCCAGGACGGTCGATGTGGTGAAGTTTCCGACTTACAAGCCGGACCAGAAATGCGGCAGCTGCATGCAGCTCAACGGCAAGGCGGGCGATCCCTGGCGGCCCTGCAACCTGTTCCCCGGCAAGCTGGTCAATGCCGAGGGCTGGTGCAAGGTCTGGCTGAAGAAGGTCCCGGTCGCCACTTAAGCCTCGGCGGCCGGCCGCGGCGCTCCGCTCAGCTCGCCAGGCCCGCGATGCGCTCGGCCTGGCGGCGCAGCTGCTGACCGAAGCCGTGGTCGCGGCAGAAGTCTTCCACCGCGTCGAGGGCCGGCGCGCGCCGGCGCAGCGAATCACCGCCGACGCCGAGCGGTGCGTCGCAGTGAATGCGCGTCAGGGAGCGGGCCAGATAGGCGGCCTCGCGATGTTCGCGCAGCCGGGCAGGGAGCCGCGATGCGCCGCGCAGCGGCAGGTAGGCGATCTGGTCAAGGTCGGCGTACAGCTCCTCGAGCGAGGCGTAGCGGCTCATGAGCGCGCCGGCCGTCTTCGGCCCGATCCCGGGCACGCCCGGGATGTTGTCGACCGCATCGCCGGTCAACGCCAGGTAGTCGGCCATGCGCTCGGGCGCCACGCCGAAGCGCCCGGCAATCTCCTCGTAGGCATACTCGGCCGCGTCGCTGTAGTCCCAGAATCGGTCGCCTCTGCCCACCAGCTGCGACAGGTCCTTGTCGCGCGTCACCACCGTGACGCACTGGCCCTCATCGCGCACCCTTGCCGCCAGCGTGCCGATCAGGTCGTCGGCCTCGTATTCACGGCTGGCGAACTCGGCGACTCCGAGGTGACGGCAGAATTCGCGGCACAGCGCGAACTGGCGCTTGAGTTCCGGCGGCGCCGGTTCGCGATTGGCCTTGTACGAAGGGAGCAGCGCATGGCGGTGGCCTGCGCCGCGGCTCTCGTCGAAGGCCACGGCCAGGAAGCGCGGAGCGCGCCGCTCGATCAGGTCGCCCAGGAAACGCGCGAAGCCGTACAGCGCGTGCGTCGGATTGCCCGCCGCATCGTGCAGCGGCGGCGACTGCCCGTACCAGGCGCGGAAGATGTACACGGAAGCATCGATCAGATAGACCATGCGGACCGCGGCGGCCGACGGGGCACAACCCGCAGCGATGGCATGAGCGATCACAGGCCCTAGCTGCGCCAGCGCTGGATGCGCGCGTGCAACGGGCTGCTGCGCGGGAAATGCGCCTGCAGGTATTCCATCTGGTCCGCGAGCACGCGGCGGCCCTTGAGGAAGATGTACTCCGCGTAGGTGGGCATGAAGGGCACGGCGATCAGCTGCATCTTGGACTGCTCGGGCGTGCGCCAGGCCTTGAGGTTGTTGCAGCTGCGGCAGGCCGCGACCACGTTGGTCCACACGTCGCGCCCGCCCTGGCTGAAGGGCCGCACGTGATCGCGCGAGAGATCGCGCCCGCTGAAGCGGCCGGCGCAATACATGCACAGGTAGGCGTCGCGGCGGAACAGGGTCTCGTTGTTGAGCGGCGGCACGTAGTCGTGGCGGGTGTTGCCCGGGTTGCCGGTGTGTCCGACCGTCGCCACGATGGAATTGACCTCGACCACGGTGCGATTGCCGCTGCGCGCGTTGATGCCGCCGTAGAGCCGGTAGACGAGGGAGCCGCAGGTATAGGCCACCTGCTCCTGGTGGTAAAGCCGGGCCGCTTCACGGTAATCGATCCACTCGAGCGGCATGCCGGCGATATCGGCGCGCAGGACCATCTGCGACAGGCCGTGCGCGGCCGAATGCACGACGAGGCGGTAATCCTCGTCGGCACGCTGCCGGGACGCCAATTCCTTCAGGTTCATGTGTGTAAGATACGGCAGCCGTATGCGAGAATTCAACGGATGAGGCGACTACGCAACACCCGTCTGGGAGCTTTTTCATGCCCGTGACCATTGGAGCGCTGCGCGAGACCGTGCCCGGCGAAACGCGTGTCAGTGTAGTACCTGAGGTGGCCGAGAAGCTCAGCCTGGCGGGGGCGCGCGTGCTGCTGGAGCGCGGCGCCGGGGTCAGCGCCCAGTTTCCCGACGCGCTGTACCGCAAGACCGACTGGGCCGACTCGGCCGCGTCCGTCATCGCGCAGGCGGACATCCTGCTGACGGTGCAGCCGCTGAGCGTGGCGCAGATCGCGACCCTGAAGCCCGGCACCGTGGTCGTCGGCTTCATGCAGGCGCACGCGCGCCTCGCCGAAGTGCGCGCGCTGTGCGAGCGGCGCATCACCAGTTTCGCCATGGAGCTGGTGCCGCGCATCTCGCGCGCCCAGTCGATGGACGCCCTGTCCTCGCAGGCCGCCGTCGCGGGCTACAAGGCGGTGCTGATCGCCGCCAACACGCTCGATCGCTTTCTGCCCATGCTGACCACGGCGGCCGGCACCATCCGGCCGGCGCAGGTGCTGATCGTCGGCGTCGGCGTCGCCGGCCTCCAGGCCATCGCGACCGCCCGGCGCCTGGGCGCGGTGGTCGAGGCCTACGACGTGCGCAGCGCGACCCGGGAGCAGGTCAAGTCGCTCGGCGCGAAGTTCATCGAGACCGGAGTCTCGGCCGAAGGCCAGGGCGGCTATGCGCGCGAGCTGACGGCCGAAGAGAAGGCCAAGCAGCAGGAAGTGCTCGAGGGGCGCATCGCGCTCGCCGACGCGGTGATCACGACGGCGGCGATCCCGGGGCGTCCTGCGCCGCGCATCATCTCGCGCGCCGCGGTCGAGCGCATGAAGGCCGGCGCGGTCATCATCGACATACCGGCCGAGTCCGGCGGCAACTGCGAACTGACGCGCGCCGGGGAGACGGTGCTCCACAACGGGGTGAAGATCGTCGGCCCGGTGAACCTGCCGGCGCAGCTCGCCTATCACGCCAGCGAGATGTACGCGCGCAACCTGCTCAATTTCCTGAAGCCCGCGCTCGACAAGTCCGGCGCACTGGCGATCGACTGGCAGGATGAGGTCTTCACACAGTCGTGCCTGACGCACGAGGGCACCATCCGGCACGAATCCACCCGCAAAGCGGTAGAGGGCACATGACTGGCATCGTCGCACTTTATATTTTCATGCTGGCCGCGTTCACCGGCTACGAAGTCATCGCCAAGGTGCCGGTGATCCTGCACACGCCGCTGATGTCGGGTTCCAATTTCGTGCACGGCATCGTGCTGGTGGGCGCGATGGTCGCGCTGGGCAACTCGCATACGCTGCTGGAGAAAGTCATCGGCGCCATCGGCGTGTTCATGGCGGCCGGCAATGCCGCGGGCGGCTACGTCGTCACCGAGCGCATGCTCGAGATGTTCAAGTCCAGCGGCACGAAAAAGCGCGGAGCGCATTGATGAGCGCGGCGGCCGCGAACCTGCTCATCCAGGCCAGCTATTTCGTCACCGCGTTCCTGTTCATCATGGGGCTGAAGCGCATGAGCTCGCCGGTCACGGCGCGCAGCGGCATCGTCTGGGCGGGCGCCGGCATGCTGGTGGCCACGCTGTTCACGTTCCTGTATCCGGGCCTTGGCAACTACGGCTGGATCCTGCCGGCGATCATCCTCGGCACGGCCCTCGCCTGGATCAGCGGCCGGCGCGTTGCGATGACGGACATGCCGCAGATGATCGCGCTCTACAACGGCTTCGGCGGCGGCGCGGCCGCCGCGATCGCCGCGGTCGAGCTGTACCGCGGCGAGGCGATGAGCCCGACCATGGGCACGCTGGCGGTGATCGGGGGCCTGATCGGCGCGGTGTCCTTCAGCGGCAGTCTCGTCGCCTTCGGCAAACTGCAGGGCCTCATCAAGAAGTCCTGGCGCTTCGGCGGCCAGCAGCTGCTGAACGTGCTGATCCTGCTGGCGGCGCTGCTCGTCGGCACCTTCGTCGCCACCGGCCACGCCGCCGATCCGCTGCATATCTCGCTGTTCTTCGTGCTCGCGCTGCTGTTCGGGGTGAGCATGACGCTGCCCATCGGCGGCGCCGACATGCCGGTCGTGATCTCGATGTACAACGCCTTCACGGGCCTCGCGGTCGCGTTCGAGGGCTTCGTCATGCAGAACGCCGCGATGATCATCGCCGGCACCGTGGTGGGTTCGGCCGGCACCCTGCTCACGCAGCTGATGGCGCGCGCCATGAACCGCTCCCTCGGCAACGTGCTGTTCTCGGGCTTTGGCGACACCGGCGGCAGCGCCAGCGAGGGCGCCGGGGTCAGCGGCAGCATGAAGCCGATCGAGGCGGCCGACGTGGGCGTGATGATGGCGTTTGCGCAGAAAGTCATTGTCGTGCCCGGCTACGGCATGGCCGTCGCGCAGGCGCAGCACAAGGTGTGGGAGCTGTGCCAGCTGCTGATCGACCGCGGCGTGCTGGTGCGCTTCGCGATCCATCCGGTGGCCGGCCGCATGCCCGGACACATGAACGTGCTGCTGGCGGAGGCCGGCGTCCCCTACGACCTGATCGCCGATCTGGATGAAATCAACGCCGAGTTCGAGACTGCCGACGTCGCGCTCATCATCGGCGCGAACGATGTCGTGAATCCGGTGGCCCGCACCGACAAGTCGAGCCCCATCTATGGCATGCCGATCCTGAATGCCGACAAGGCAAAAAACGTGATCGTCATCAAGCGCGGCCAGGGCGCGGGCTTCTCCGGAATCGAGAACGCCCTGTTCTATCTCGACAACACGCGCATGCTGTACGGCGACGGCCAGGCCGCCGCCAGCCAGCTGATCCAGGCGGTCAAGGCCGTCTGAACACCGCCGCGGGCGCAGTTTTTCGAGCGCCCTGCAACCAATCCACCGCTCGCGAGTATCAAAGGGGAAGGCAGCACGAAGGATCGATGCTGCCACCTCAACCCCTTTCAACCGCTGTCTTAAGCGATGGAGACCGACATGTTTCGCCCTGAAGTTCTCAAGAACCTTGCCCCGCTACTGCTGCTCGGTGTCGCCGCGGTCCTGGCCCCCGCGATCGCCAGCGCCTCCTACGGCGACTCCGCCCACTCAGTGGTCAGCTCCACGAAGGTGGTTCGCTACCACGACCTGAACCTGAACCAGGCCGAGGACGTCGCGACGCTGTACGCCCGCATCCGTCGTGCCGCGGCCGAGGTCTGCACCTCGAGCGCGGCCTCCTCCATGCAGCGCGACTGCTACCAGGAAGCAATTTCCTCGGCGATCGCCCGCGTCAACAACCCGTCGCTCAGTGCCTATCATCAGCGCCGCGGTGGCTGAGCACGCGCGGCAGGGCGCACCGGGGCGCTCGGGCTAGCGTGGCTCGCGGCGCCCGCGGCGCTCGCGCATGCGATCGAGCATGCGCGCACGCTCGGCGGGCGTGGCTTCCAGCCAGCGCCGGCGCAGCTGCTGGCGCTTCCAGGGCGGCAGGTGCGCGAAGGCGCGGTAGTTCTGGCGGATCAAGTCCTGGGCCTCCGGGTCGAGCTGCTGGAAGCGCTCCCAGCGCCGCCGGATCAGCTCGCGCCGCTCCTCCGGCAGGCCCTGCCAGGTCTGAAAGCGCTCACGGGCCTGCGCCCGCTGTTCCGTATCCATGCCGAGCCAGCGCTCGGCGCCGTGCGCCAGCGCGCGCTGGCGCTGTGGCGGCAGGCTGTCCCAGTCGCCCGAATGACGCTTGAGCAGATCCTGCTGCGCCGGCGAGAGTGCATTCCAGGCGAGTGGCGCCGCCGGGGTGCCGGCGGGCGCGGCGATGTCGGGCGCGGCGCCCGATGAATCAGCGGCCCGCGCCACGGATGCAAGGCCGGCCAGGCACAGCAGGGCGCACAGCAACCCGGCAGGAAAGCGTTTCATGGGTGTTTCACCTTGTCTGCGGCGGTTGTGGCCTGCGCGGTGTCGCGCGTGCCGGCCGGATTCGCAGCTGGGGCGTGCGCGCGTTGCCACGCCTCGCCTTCCTGCACACCGTGATCGGCCAGGTAGTCATGCCAGCCCGCTTCTGTGGAATCGAGGGATCCGAGATACTCCAGCAGCTCCGGATCGGCGGCGCTCTCTCCCGCGCTCACCGCCGGCGTCCAGCAGACAGCAGCGCAAACCAGGCCCAGGGCGTACCACGGCGCCTTCACGAACCCAATCCGCCGCTGCTGTCCTGCTCGGTGTTCACCGCCCAGTCATAAAACTCGTAGTCGAGCTCACCTTCCGGCGCGGCCTGGTCCTGGGCCAGGGCGAGCGCGTCTCGGTCCGCAAGCAATTCCAGGTCCTCCCCGCTCGCGACGCCGGCCTGTTGGATCCCGCTCGCCGGCCAGTGCCCGACCAGCAGCAGCACGGCCAGCAGCGCTCCGGCCACCGCGCCCGCCGGCAGCCAGCTGCGCCAGGCGGCGTAACCGGTGCCGTCGCGCAGGCGTGCCAGGGGGCCGCGCGGCGCAAGTGCCGCGTGACGCGCCCGGGTCAGGCGCGAGCGCGTGCGCGCGCTTAAGGATTCGACGCTCGCTTCGAGCAGCGCGCGCGCGCGGCGCGCGAACTCCTCGTTTTCGGGACCGCTGTCGTTCACGACCAGAACTCCCCCAGCGCGGACCGCAGAGTCTGCACGGCCCGGTAATAATGCGTCTTGACGCTGCCCGCGGAACAGCCCATGGCCCGGGCAGTCTCCGCCACGTCCAGGCCCTCGAAACTGCGCAGCAGGAAAGCCTGCCGCTGGCGCGCCGGAAGCGCGGCCAGCTGTGCCTCGAGCGCCTGCATCGTTTCGTCCGCTTGCGCCTGGGCCGCGGGCCCGGGCGCCGCATCGGCCAGCTGCTCGAGCGGATCGCTCACCGTAGCGGAATCGTCCGGGCCGGACCAAGGGATCCACGACATCACGCGGGCGCGCACGGCGCGGCGGCGCTGCAGGTCGCGGACGCAATTTTCGAGAATCCGGTAGAACAGCGGTGGCCATTGCTCGGGCGGGCGGCGCGCATAACTGCGCACCAGCCGCAGCATCGCGTCCTGCACGGCATCGAGTGCGTCCTCTTCGTGACGCAACGCGATCTGTGCGATCCTGAACGCCTTGCGCTCAACGCTGGCGAGGAACTGATCCAGGGCGCGGGTGTCGGTCGACGTCGATTCCGCCAAATCGGTGGTCCCTAGCGAAAGGAAATTCGCAGTAGCGGCCGGCAATGTAGCAAACGCGTTCATGGCTCATAAAATCAACGTGGCCAGGGGTGCACGGTTGACAGAGGAATAGGGCGGAGCGAGTTTGCGGCAGAATCATCCACTTAGACGCCACCGTACCGGTCGGACCCGAGGGCGCGGCCACCGCCTGCCGATCGGCAGGGCCTGGAACTCTGTAATATCATGATTTTCATAACTAAATTTGAAGTGACTGACCGAGCGCGCCCAGGCCGGCGGCCGATTCCGCCGTCGTCAGGGGCTCCGCGGCCGCCAATTCGTCCACAGACTTATCCACATGACGGGTCCGGTGATCGGGCCTGAGCCCCGCCTCGCTACGGTCCTGCGCGTCGCCGTGGATTGTCCACTGCGCACGCTGCTCGATTACCTGCCGCCCGCCGGCGAGCCTGGAGCGGGCCTGCCGCCGGGCGCCCGGGTGCGGGTGCCCTTCGGCGCCCGTTCCGCCATCGGCGTCATTGTTGCGCTCGCACCGGACTCGCCGCTTCCGGGCAGCCGCCTCAAGGCCATCACCGCGCTCCTGGATCACGAGCCGCTGCTCGATGCGGCGCTGCTCGACCTGCTGCAGTGGACGGCCGCCTATTACCATCACCCGCCCGGCGAAGTCATCGCCGCGGCCCTCCCCGCGGCGCTGCGCGACGGGCAAAGCGCGTTGGCGCAGGAACAATGGCTCGAGATCACCGCCGCCGGAGTGGCGGCGAACCTCGGCGATGAGCCCAGGCGCGCACCGCGGCAACGCGAGCTGCTGATGAGGCTCGCGGACCGCCCCGCGGGCATCAGCCTCACGGAGCTCGAGGCCCTCGCGCTGGGCTGGCGCCCCGCCGCCCGTGTCCTCTCGAAGCGCGGCTGGAGCCGGTTCACGGCGCGCGCGGCCGGCGATTCCACGGTGGCGCCGGGCCTCGCGCCGACGCCGCGGGGCTCCGTGGCGGCGGCCGCGCCGGAGCTCAGCGCCGCGCAGTCACTGGCGGTCGAGTCCATCGACGCCGCCGCGGGTGGCTTCGGCGCGTTTCTCCTGCAGGGCGTCACCGGCAGCGGCAAGACCGAAGTCTACCTGCGCGCCGTCGCGCGCTGCCTGGAGCGCGGCGCGAACGCGCTGGTGCTGGTGCCGGAGATCGGCCTCACCCCGCAGCTCCTGGAGCGTTTTCACGCCCGCCTGCCGGTGCGCATGGCGGTGCTGCACTCGGCCTTGAGCGATGCGGAACGGCTGGCCGCCTGGCGCGATGCACGCTCGGGCCGGGCGCGCGTCGTGATCGGCACGCGCTCGGCCGTGTTCGCCCCGGTCCCGGCTCTTGGACTGATCATCGTCGATGAGGAACACGACAGTTCCTACAAGCAGCAGGAAGGCGGCTGCCGCTATTCGGCACGCGATGTGGCGGTGCGGCGCGCGCAGCAGGCCGCGGTGCCGGTGGTGCTGGGCTCGGCCACGCCCGCCCTGGAATCCCTCCACAACGTGCAGCTCGGCCGCTACCGGCAATGGCCGCTCCCACGCCGCGCCGACCAGGCGGCCGCGCCGCGCCTGGCGCTGATCGATCTGCGCGCGCATGCCGTGCACCAGGGACTGGCCGGACCTGTGACGCAGGCCATCGGGCGCCACCTCGCCGCCGATGGCCAGGTGCTGGTGTACCTGAACCGCCGCGGCTACGCACCGACGCTGCTGTGCACGAGCTGCGGCTGGATCGCGCCCTGCAGCGAGTGCGACGCGCGCCTGACCGTGCATCGCGAGGCGGCGCAGCTGCGCTGCCACTGGTGCGGCTCGACCCAGCCCCTGCCGACCCGCTGCGGGCGCTGCGGCTTCGCGGTCAAGCCGGTGGGACAGGGTACCGAGCGCATCGCCGAAACGCTCGCCGCGATGTTTCCGGACGCGCCACTGCTGCGGCTCGATCGCGACACGGCGCGCGGCGCGGCGGACGTCGAGGCGGTGATGCACGCGCTGCTCGACGGTTCGGCCCGGATCCTGGTCGGCACGCAGATGGTGACCAAGGGACATCATTTTCCGGGCGTATCGCTGGTCGCCGTGATCAATGCCGACCAGGGCCTGTTCAGCACCGATTTTCGCGCCGCCGAGCGCCTGGCGCAGACCATCGTGCAGGTGGCGGGCCGCGCGGGCCGAGGGGCGCGCGCCGGGGAGGTGCTGATCCAGACGGAGTACCCCGAACACCCACTGCTGCAGAGCCTCATCAGCGGCGGTTACGAGGCCTTTGCCGCCGGCGCGCTGGCGGAGCGCGAGGCCGCCCGCTGGCCACCCTTCAGCCGCCTGGCACTGTTGCGCGCCTCGGCGCGCAGCGCCGCCGACGCGATGGATTTTCTGCGCGCCGCGCGCGACTGCGCCGGCGTGAAGCCGCCGGTCCGGCTGCTCGGGCCCGTGAGCGCCGCAATGGCCCGTCGCGCCGGGCGCCACCACGCGCAGCTGCTGGTCGAGCATGCCGGGCGCGGCGGACTGCAGCGCTTCCTCGATGGCTGGCTCGGACTCGTGGAGCGCCTGCCCGGGGCGCGGCGGGTGCGCTGGGCGATTGACGTCGATCCGCTGGATATCCAGTGAAAGCCGCTTTTTGGGTAGACTGCGCGCCCCTGCAGTCTTTGCCGCAGATGCATCCCATGCCCTCATTCCCGCCAGGCGCCGCTCCTTGAAAGCCGAGCTCGAAGAGCTGCTGGCGCAGGCGCTGGAGCGCCTGCAAGGCGGTCTGCTGCGCTCGCCCGTCGATCGCGCCGCCATCGTCGTGGAGCGCACCCGCGATGCGCAGCACGGTGATTTCGCCTGCAATATCGCACTGCGGCTGGCGAAGAGCGCCGGGCGCAGGCCCGCGGAACTGGCCGCGGCCATCGTCGCGGCGCTCCCGCCCAGTCCGCTGCTGTCGCGCGCCGAAGTGGCGGGCGCAGGATTCATCAACCTGTATCTCGCCGGCGATGCGCAGCGCGAAGCACTGCGCCGCGTATTCGAGCAGGGCGAGCGCTACGGCACCGGCCAGGCCGGCGCGGGCGCGAAGGTACTGGTCGAATTCGTTTCCGCCAATCCCACCGGACCGCTGCACGTCGGCCACGGCCGCCAGGCCACCTACGGCGCGACGCTCGCCAAGCTCCTTCAGGCCACCGGCCAGAACGTCTATCGCGAGTATTACATCAACGATGCCGGCCGCCAGGTCGACATCCTCACCGTGAGCGTCTGGGTGCGCTACCTGCAGGCCGGCGGCGTCGAGCTGCCCTTTCCGGTGAATGGCTACCGCGCCGACTATGTGCAGGGCATCGCCACGCAGCTGACGGCGGCGCTCGGCGCGGCACTGCAGCGTCCGGCGGCCACCGTGCTTGCGGGGCTCCCCCCCGATGCCGTCGAGGGTGAAGCCGAGGCCACCGCCGGCAGGAACAAGGAGCTGTACGTCGATGCGCTGATCGCGCGCATGCGTGAGCTGGTCGGCGAGGCCGCCTACCAGCAGGTGCTCGATCTTTCGCTGGCGGCGATGCTGGCCGATATCCGCGAGGATCTCAGCGCCTACGGCGTGGAGTTCGAGCAATGGACCTCCGAGCGGGCGCTGGCGCGCTCCGGCGCGGTGACACGCCTGCTCGAGCGCCTCGCCCGGCAGCAGCAGACCTATGAGAAGGATGGGGCGCTGTGGCTGCGCAGCAGCGCCTTTGGCGATGACGAGGACCGCGTGCTGGTGCGCGCCAACGGCCAGCAGACTTATTTCGCGCCCGATCTCGCCTACCATCTCGACAAGCGCGCGCGCGGCCATGCCCTGCTCATCGACGTGTGGGGCGCCGACCATCACGGCTACATCGCGCGCATGCGCGCCGGGCTGGTGGCGCTGGGCGAGCCGGCCGATTGCCTGGAAGTGTGCCTGATGCAATTCGTCAGCCTGTATCGCGGCGGCGAGAAGGTGCCGATGGGCAAGCGTGACGGCCAGTTCGTCACGCTCCGCCAGCTGCGCGAGGAAGTCGGCAACGACGCCTGCCGGCTGTTCTTCCTGATGCGCAGCCACGAGCAGCACCTGGACTTCGACCTGGAGCTGGCCAAGTCGCGCAGCAATGACAACCCGGTCTACTACCTGCAGTACGCGCACGCCCGTGTCGCCAGCGTCATGAAGCAGCTCGCCGCGCGCGGCCTGCAGTACGAGCCGGCCGTGGCCCTGGCCCAGCTGGGGCGGCTCGACGGCCCGCACGAGGCCGCCGTGCTCACCGCCATTAGCCGCTATCCGGAACTGATCGCGCAGGCCGCAGCGAATCGCGCACCGCACCTGCTGGTGCACTTCCTGCGCGATCTCGCCCAGGCCTTCCACACCTGGTACAACGCCGCGCAGTTCATCGTCGAGGACGGTGCCACGCGCAACGCGCGCCTGGCCCTCGCGCTGGCCACGCAGCAGGTGCTGCGCAACGGACTCGGATTGCTCGGCGCCAGCGCGCCCGAAAGCATGTGAGCAATCGCCGGCTCACCGCGCGTGACTACAAGACCGTACGCCGCGGCGGCCTGGGCCTGGAGCGGCTGCGCGACCTGGGCCTCGGGCTGGCCACCGGCCTGCTGGTCGCGCTCATCGTCTACGTGAGCGATCGCCGCGCCGGCCAGGGGGCGGTGGACCCGGTGCCGACGCCGCAGCATGTGCCGCCGCGGGCGGCGGACCGGGCCGGGGTCAACGGAGCGGGTGGGGCAGACGCCGCGCGCGACAGTGCCGAGGGCGCCGATAGCGCCTACGGGAGCTATGATTTCTACGACCGGCTGCCGAAGTTCGAGGTGGTGGTGCCGGAGAAGGAGCATGGCGCCCACGTCGATGCGGCCGCGCGCATCGAACGCCCCGGCACCTATTTCCTGCAGGCGGGCTCCTATCGCAACGCCGCCGACGCGGCGCGCGTGCAGGCGCAGCTCGCGCGCCAGAACATCAGCGCCAACGTGCAGCGCGTGGCGCTCGACGCGGACGTCTGGTACCGCATCCGGATCGGCCCCATCAAGGATCTCGTGCTGCTCAATCGCGTGCGCCAGCAGCTGCAGGCCGCCGAAATCGTCTCGCTCGTGATCCGGGTCGAGGATTAGGCCGGCTACCAGCGCACACCCAGCGGACGGCCGAACTGGCGATCGACCAGAGCGTAGAGCGCGATGGTGAATCGATCCGCTTCCACCCCCGTCATGTGCGACCACTCGGGCAGGTAATATCCCTGCAGTTGCGGATAGTCCTGATAGTAGATGCCCGGCGCGCCGGTCTTGGCCAGCAGCACGTCCCAGGTCGAGGCGCGCGGGAAGCTGCGCTGCTCGTAGGCCAGATATTCGCCCGTGCTCGGCTCGCGCAGGAACAGTACCGGTACGCCGCGCGCGCGCAGCTTCGCGACCGCCGCCACGGCGCGTGCGATCTGGGTATCGAGCGTACGCTGGTTGTCGGCCGCTTCGGCCGGCGTGGGAGGCGGAGGGTGAAAATCCTCCTCCCAGATTTTTCGCGCCAGCGCACGGTACTGCGGATCGAACTCCAGCTTGCTCCACATGCGGTTGTTGCGGTCGGCTTCCGTCTGACTGAGCTTGCGCACGTCCGTGGAAGCCTGGCGGCCGGCGCGCAGCGGCCAGGCTTGCCGCTTGATCACCGGGAACAGCGCAAAGTCGGGATCGTAAAAGGCGAAATACGGTTCGACGAGGTGCATCGAGAGCCACTTGCCGACGCGATCCGAGGGCGACTGCTTCCGCAGGTACGTGAGCCACCCCTTGCGAAACTCGTAGCCGGAGAAAAATAATTCGGGCGCGACGCCCACAAGCACGCGCCCGTGGAAATTCCGGTCGTCGGCGAGATCCTCGAGCGCGAACAGAGGCGAGGTGCCGACGATCGCCAGCTGGATCGGCCGCCGCCCCGAAAGGCGCTCCCACACCGGCAGCTGCGCGTCGAAGAAGATCCGCGAGGCGCCGACGAAGACCGTGGCATCCTGCCCGGTGGTGTCGACCTGCCGGCGCTGAATGGCCCACAGCGCGTTGTCATCGCGATAGCTGGGACGTACGCCGTAGTCGCGCCAGTACCATTCCCATCCGCTGCCAAGCAGGAGCGCGAGTGCTGCGGCCGCGAGCAGCATTTTCCCCCAGGGCAGGTCCGGAACGGGGCGCTCCGGCACCGGCTGCGCGACGCCCGGACGGTCGGCCGCGGTCAGCCGCGTGGCCAGCGGTCCCGGCACGCCGCCGTGGCTAGAACTGGAAGTAGATGAAGGCATTGCCCGCGCCCTGAGAAATGACGATGACGAAGATCATGAGGCCCCATGTCACGGCAACCAGTGCCGGATGCGCCCGTGCCAGCACCGACTCGAGGGTCCGCTTGCGCATCAGCCAGTGGCTGACAACGATGCCGGTCACGACCAGTGGCACCACGACGAGAAATACCGTGTCGAGGATCGGCTTGGCCGCGCCATTCTGTCCTGACATGCCGCGCAGCACCTGCCAGGCCGTGCCGAAACTCTTGGCCCGGAAAAATACCCAGGTCACATTGACGAGCATCCACGTCAACAGGCCGAGCCCGATCGTCGCCAGGGCTCCGGGCCGGTATCCTGCGAAACGCCCGCGCAGAACCCGCTCGGCCGAGAGGTACAGCCCGTGCAAACCACCCCAGACCACGAAGGTCCAGTTCGCACCGTGCCACAGTCCGCCCAGCAGCATCGTTCCCATGAGCGCCATATAAGTGCGCGCCGGCCCATGGCGATTACCGCCCAGCGGAATGTACAGGTAGTCCCGCAGCCAGGAAGACAGCGTGATGTGCCAGCGACGCCAGAAGTCTGAGAAGCCGACCGCGGCGTAGGGAAAGCGAAAATTGTCGGGCATGGCGAAACCGAGGCACAGGGCCGCGCCGATGGCGGTCGTGGAGTAGCCGGCGAAGTCGCAGAATATCTGCCCGCTGAAGGCCAGCGTGCCCGCCCAGGCATCCATGGCGCCGGGCGCGCCGGTGGCGTCGTAAACCCGCTCAGCCGCGTTGGAAAGGAAAGTGTCGGCCAGAACGACCTTCTGGAACAGGCCGAGCGTCATCAGCGCCAGGCCAAAGCGCAACTGCTGGGCGCTGGCGCGCCGCTCCTGCTCGAACTGGGGCACGAGCTCGGTGGGCCGCATGATGGGTCCGGCCACCAGGTGCGGGAAGAAGGTCACGAACAGCGCGTAGTCCAGGAAATTGCGTGCCGGCAGGGCGCGGCGCAAATAGACATCGAGGGTGTAGGACATTGTCGCGAAGGTGTAGAAGGAAATGCCGACCGGCAGCACGATGTCGAACGCGGGCGGGCGGTAATCGATGCCAAGTGCGGCCATCAGGGCGGCAAAGTTGTGGAGCAGGAAGGTGCCGTACTTGAAGTACAGCAGCATGCCGAGGTTCGCAACCACCGACAGCAGCATCCAGGCGCGCCGCTTCGCCGCACCCTCGGCCCGCACCAGCGCCTGGGCGGCGAACCAGTCGACCACGGTCGAGACCCACAGCAGGATGATGAACGGCGGATTCCAGGCGGCGTAGAACACGTAGCTCGCGAGCAGCAGGTTGCGTTTGCGCGTGCGCCAGGGCAGAGGCAGGGAATGCAGCGCGAGCACAATCGCGAAGAACACTGCAAACGTGAGTGTGTTGAACACCATGAGACCTGTACCCCTAATGCCTGCGCGGCGCGCCGGTTGTAGTTGCTGTGGGACGCCCGAGCCGGCTGTCAGTCCATGCTGACATCGATTGCTGTGGCCTGCCAGCGGGCGGCAGGGTCCGGGTCGGCACCAATTGGAGTGCACGCCGGCTGGGCTTGTCTGTTTTTCTTGACATGATGTATAGTTTTCTATACTCTATGTATAGCCAGCCGTACTTCACGGGGTGGGAATCATGTCATTTCGGGAAAAGAGCGCCTGGATCACTTTTGTCCTGCTCCTCGCCTTCGGGATTTACTTCGGCGAGGTGGCCGCGCACATGCTCGATCCGACACGTCCGCACACCAATTACCTGCAGCTGTTCGTGCTGCTGGTGGTCGCGATCGTGGTCCTGGAGATCATCACCCACGCGGTCATCGCCTTCCGCTCGCCGCACGAAGCGCAGACGCCGATCGATGAGCGGGAACGATTGATCGAACTGCGCTCGACGCGCCCCGCCTTTTTCGTGCTCCTGGTGGGCGCGTTCCTGTCCGTCGGCACGATCCACATGGGCGCGAGCACCTGGTTGCTGGCGCACTGCGTCCTGTTGGCCATCTGGCTGGCGGAGCTGACCCGCTACGGCTCGCAGCTGTACCACTACCGTCGTGGCGCCTGAGGTGAGCGCCAGCCCCATCAGCAATCAGATCCGGCGGCTGCGCTTCGAGCACCAGGAAATGACGCAGCAGGCGCTGGCGGAGCGCATCGGCGTGACACGCCAGACCGTGAATGCGATCGAACTGGGAAAGTATTCACCCTCCCTCGAAGTCGCGTTTCGGATCGCCGCGGTATTCGCGCAACCGCTCGAGGCGGTGTTCCAGTATCGCGAGACGCTCAGTCCTCGGCGCCGTGGCTGATCTCGAATCCGAGTGCGGTCAGTCCGTCCGCTCGCTGCAAGCCGCCACGACCGCCTACCAGATGCCGCCGAGAGCCACCGTGATCGCCTCGCCATTTATACCCCCGGCAGCGTCGCTGCACAGGAACGCGATTACATGTGCGACCTCGCGCGGATCCAGAACGCGGTTTTGCGGGTAGAGGGCGGCTCGCTCGCGCCACACCTGATCCACGCTGACCCCGCGCCGTTCGGCTTCCGTCTTCGCCGAGCGCTCCGCCATTGCCGTTCGCACCCAGCCGGGCAGCACGGCATTTGATGTGACTCCGAACGGCCCGGCGTCCTGGGCAACCGCCCGTGCGAGCCCGATAACCCCATGTTTGGAGGCGGTGTACGCGCTGCCGGAGCGTTCTGCTTTTTCGCCGGCCGTCGAACTTGTGAATACGAGCCGGCCGAAACCGCGCTTGCACATACCGCCTACGGTCAGGCGCGCGAGCTCGAAAGGACCGTCGAGATTTATGCGCATCGTCTCGCGCCAGACCTCGGGATCCTGCTCCCACACCAGCCGTTCGTGGGCAGAGCCGATGCCATGGTTCACGACCAACACATCGATCGGCCCCAGTCGTCGCTCGGTCCCGGTAACGGCTAGAGCGCAACCCTCGTCAGTGCCAAGATCGGCCACAATGTATTCGAGGCCAACGGCTGCCAGTTCTGTCGCGCTGCGTGACACGACCATCACACGCGCCCCGGCTGCCGACAGCAGCAGCGCCGCCTCGCGCCCGATTCCCCTTCCACCGCCCGTAATCAATGCCACACGTCCGTCCATTGTTCACCGCTCATACTCGTAATAGTTGAATCGTCGCGTTCCCAACTGGAGAAAAATTGTTCCGGCTTTCCCCGGTGCCTCCCTATCAGTGAATGAGGGCTGTCGGACCGTGATTTTCCCCGCAGAAGGACTGCCTTGTGGCCGCTCGCTCACCGGCAGCCCGGTCCCGCGCCTGCTGTTGTGGGCCTGCACGCCGCGGCGATGCTACAGGTAAGCTTCGGAATACGACCCGTTCCTGCCCGTGCAGAGTGTGGGCTCTCAGGCGGGCATTGCAGCGCCCGAATTGGCCACTCTGAGCCCCTTTGAGACCTACGAACTCAAGCCGACGCGGTTCCCGACCGCCTGCTGGCCAACCCTGGCTGCGTCACTTGGGGTCGCCCCCGCTCAGTCCTCGGCGCCGTGGCTGATCTCGATGCCCAGTGAGCGGAGCTTGCGGTACAGGTGGGTGCGCTCCATGCCGACGCGCTTGGCGAGCAGCCCGACCTTGCCGCCGCACAGCTGCAGCTGCTGCTGCAGGTAGGCGCGCTCGAAGTGCTCGCGCGCTTCGCGCATCGGCAGCGCCAGCAGGTCCTGCTTGACCAGTGGCGCGTCTATCGGCGCCTGCGCCGCGAGCTCGCCCTCGACCTCCTCGAGTGAAATTTCCTCACTCCCGCCGCGCAGCATCAGCCGGCGCAGGAGATTGCGCAGCTCGCGCAGATTGTCGGGCCAGGGGTAATTTCGCAACCGGTTCTGGGCGGCGACGCTGCAACGGCGGAACTGCAGCTTTTCGCCGGCGGTCAGCTGATCGACGCACTGGCGCAGCAGCTCCGGCACGTCTTCGGCGTACTCGCGGAGCGGCGGTACGCGCAGCGGCAGCACCGCGAGCTGCGCGTACAGGTCGCGGCCCAGGGTCGCGCCGCCGGCGCGGCCCTCGACGCCCGGCAATGCGGTGGCAATGAAGCGCACGTCGCACTTGACCGGTTGCGCCGCGCTGCCGCGCATGACGCCGCCGGTCTCCAGGATCCCGGCCAGCAGTCCGCGCACGCCCTCGGGCAGTTCCTCGACATCACCGATATAAAGGGTGCCGCCATTGGCCTGGTCGATGAGCCCAGGTTGTCCCCGGCCTCCGAGCAGCGCGGCGGCGGCCAGGTCCGCCTGCAGCGCGCGCGCGTTCCAGGTGAGGAAGGGGCCCGCGGCGCGCGGACCGGACTGGTGCACGAAGCGCGCGAGTGCCTCAGTCTCACTACCGGGCTCGGCGATCAGCAGGAGCGGCGCCGGAAAGGCGGCGAGCCGCAGCAGTTCGGCGCGCAGCTGCTGGGCGATGCGGCTGCGGCCCTGCAGGGGCGCGGTCGTACGCGCGCTGATGAAGCCGCCGGACTGGCGCGTGCGCCGCGCATCGAGCGCGCGCTTGACGGTCGGCAGGAGCTTGGCGAGCGACAGGGGCTTCTCGATGAAGTCAAAGGCGCCGAGGCGGGTGGCCTCGACCGCGGTCTCGACCGTGCCGTGTCCGGACATCATGACCACCGGGCAATCATGGCGCGCATCGCCCGACCACTCGCGCAGCAGCGTGATGCCGTCGGTATCGGGCATCCAGATGTCGAGCAGCACCAGGTCGGGGGCGCTGCGCGCGCGCGCGGCGCGCGCCTGCACCGCATCGGCGGCCACGTCGACGTCGTGCCCCTCCTCGCTGAGGATTTCCTGCAGCAGTCTGCGAATGTCCGCTTCGTCGTCAACGACAAGAATCCGGCTGGCACTCATGCTCGCTCCCTCCGCAACTCCGTGCGCCTGTCGACTGCGGCGGGCAGCAGCACACGCACTCGCGCGCCGCCCCCCGCCAGGTTCTCAGCCGTAATCCTGCCCCCGTGTTCCTCGACAATACGCTGCACGATCGCCAGCCCCAGGCCGGTACCGCGCGCCTTGCTCGTGACATAAGGTTCGAACGCCCTGCGGAGGATATCCTCGCGGAAGCCGGGGCCGTTGTCACTGACCGTGATTTCCGCCTGCGCGGGCTTGCCCTGCTTAAGCCAGCGGGTGCGCACCGTGATCGCCCCGCCGCTGGCGCCGGCCAGCACCTCGATTCCATTGCTGAGCAGGTTGGCCAGGATCTGCCGCACCCGGCCGCGGTCGGCTTCGATCTCGGGCAGTTCCGGGTCGAGATCCAGGCTGATGAGCAGCGCGGGGTCCTGCAACCGGTACAGCTCGACGACCTCGCCGACCAGCTGGTTAAGGCTGAAGTGGGCCAGCTGCATTTCCGGGGTGCGGGCGTAGTCGCCGAAGGCATTGACCATCTGCTTCATCGCATCGACCTGCTGCACGATGGTGCGGGTCGCGCGTTCCAGCAGCCGGCCGTCCTCGGTGTCCAGGCCGCCGAGGAGCTTGCGCCGCAGCTGCTCGGCGGACAGCTGGATCGGGGTCAGCGGATTCTTGATCTCGTGCGCCAGGCGGCGGGCGACCTCGCCCCAGGCGGCATTTCGCTGCGCGTTCAGCAGCGCCGTGATGTCCTCGAAAACAATCACCAGGCCGGTGTTCTCACCCTCATCCGGGAGCGGCGTGCAGGCCCACAACAGCACGCGCGGTCCGGCCTCATCCCGCAAGCTCAGCTGCTCGCGCCATTCGCGTTCGCCCGCGGCCAGCCGGGCGCGCAGCGCAGTGACGAACCCGCCCAGCAGCGTCGCTCCGCCCGCATCGGTCGCCGGCGGCAGCTCCTTCGCCGCCGTGAAATCACAGCCGAGGATGGCCCCCGCCGACTGGTTGGCGCTGCGCAGCCGGAGCGCGGCGTCGATGACCAGCACGCCGCTGGACAGCCGCGAGAGAATCACCGCCAGGCGCTCGCGCTCGCGCTCCACCGCCTGGCGGCTGATCGCCGCCTCCTCGCTGGTGCGCCGCAGGCGCTTGGTCATATCGTTGAAGGAGTGCACCAGGAAGCCCATCTCGTCGCGCGAAGGCAATTGCAGGCGGGTGCCGAAATCCCCCTTGCCCACCGCACGGGTGCCGGCGATCAGGTCCTTCACCGGCCGGGTCAGGCGCTGCGCCGACCAGACCGCACCGTACACCGCCGCCAGCATGGTGATGAGCAGCACCAGAGTGAGCGTCAGCATGAAATTGATCTTCAGCGGCTGGCGGCTGGCCGACAGGTCACCGTAGTTGAGGTAGGCGTCCTGGACGGCGTCGGCGAGACCCGAGAGATCCGCGGGCACTTCATAGTCGATGAGCACGAAGCGCCCGGCGGGGACATTCTGCACGCGCCCGAGGGGCGCGGCGGTGACGATCCGGGCCAGACCCGCCCCGGAGGGCTGCAGGCTGAAATAGCTGCGTCCCGCGGCGATCTGCAGCAGCAGTTCGGCCGACGGTGCGGCGGGCAGGAGCGAGCTGGCGCGGCTGCTGACGGCGATCGCGCGGCCGCTGCGCTCGTAGACCGTGACGTCCGCGGCCTGCGTCTCGCGCCGTTCGGCATCGAGGCGCACCGCCAGCTCGGTCCCGCTGAGGCCTCCGATCACGCGTGCAAAATTCTCGGTGCGGCGCGACTGCTCGTGCAGGCGCAGGTCGAGGGCCGAGCGCGACAGCTCCAGCGCGTCATTGAGTCCCTGCCGGGTCTCGCCCCGGAACCAGCTGTCGATCCCGTAGCTCAGGAACTCGAGTGCAAACAGGTACACCACCAGTAACGGCACCACCACCAGCGAACCGAACATGACGACGGTGCGCACCGTCAGGCGCGAACCGGGCACGTGATCCTGGAAGTCGCGGTACAGCTTCCACAGCTTGCGCGCCAGCAGCACGCCCAGGGCGATCACCGCGCCGCTGTTGAGCAGCAGGATCCAGGGCTGGCGGCGATTGAAGTCGGCGGAATTCTCCGCGCTGTGCGCCAGCAGCAGCAACGCCCACAGGCCGGCGCCGATGGCGAGCAGGATGAGGGCCCGCAGGCCCCAGCGCTTCAGCGTACGAGGGTCCATGTGTACCAGTCGCTCGTGCGATGCCAGGCGTCGGACCAGAACATCAGCATGCGCAGGGCGTCGGGCATGTGACCGCGGCGCACGCCGGCACGCAGCGCGATCTGCCATTGTTCATCGCTGCGCAGCTGCGAATCCACGGCCACCGGCCATTCCTCGACCTGCCCGAGGTTCAGGAGCGCCGCCGCCAGCGTCGGGAAGAATTCCTGCGCGCCGCCGTCCGTGTCGCGCAGCACGTAGCGGTCGGTCACCACGTGGTAGGACAGCTCGCGCCGGCGCACCAGATCGGCCGCCACGGCGTCGAACCACAGGTGGCGGTGGCGGCTGACGACGCACTCGAGATCGAAACTCAGCGTGATGCCCTCCTTGAGCGAGGCGCTGAGCTGCTCGTTCTGCGGATAGAGAATGCGTGCCGTGAGCACGACCACGCCGTGGCTCGGCACGGCGTAGGCCGAGCGGATCTCGAGGGCCCCGTCGAGCGGGTCGTCGGCGCGCGCGCCGGGCACCACGGTCAGCGCAAGCAGCGCCAGCCGGATCACTGTGGTCGCCGGATGCATGGCTCGAAGCTAAGGCCCCCTAGCGTGTCAGGCAAGCATAATAGAAGCCGTCACCGCCCGCCCCCGGCAGGCGCTGCCAGCCCGGCCGGCCGTCGTGGAGCGGTGGGACCAGGCCCGCCGGCAGCACCAGCTCGAGCTCCCGCGCCGCAGGCTCGGCGGCCAGGAAGGCGCCGATCACGGCGCTGTTCTCCGCCGGCAGCACCGAGCAGGTGGCGTAGAGCAGGCGCCCGCCTTCCCGCAACAGCGGCCAGCAGGCCTTCAGCAGGGCGAGCTGGGTGGCGGCGAAGGCCGCCGTGTCGCTCCCCCGGCGCAGCAACTTGATGTCCGGATGCCGGCGGATCACGCCTGTGCCCGAACAGGGCGCGTCGAGCAGGATGGCATCGAAGGGCTGCCCATCCCACCAGTCCGGCGCGGCGCGCAGGTCGGCCTGCACCAGTTGCGCCTCGCGCCCGAGACGGCGGAGATTCTCGGCGACGCGCCGCAGGCGTGCGCCGTCGCTGTCGAGTGCGGTGAGCGCCAGCTCCCCGCCGGCGAGCTCGAGCAGCGCCCCGCTCTTGCCGCCCGGCGCCGCGCAGGCATCGAGCACCCGCTCCCCGGCGCGCGGCGCCAGCAGGATCGCCGCCAGCTGGGCGCTCGAGTCCTGCACGGAGACGCGTCCGGCCTCGAAGCCCGGCAGCTGCGTGACCGGCACCGGCGCATCGAGCGTGACGGCCGTAGCGATCCCGCCGATGGCTTCCCCGGCCATCCCGGCCACCGCCAGCTCCTGCAGATAGGCCGCTCGGGTGGTGCGGCTCAGGTCCACACGCAGGCACAGGGGTGGATGCGCATTGTTGGCCGCGAGCATCGGCTCCAGCTCGGCGGGCCAGGCAGAACGGAGTTCCTCGACCAGCCACTCCGGGTGCGCATGGCGCTTCGCCAGGTCGCGATCGACCTCGGCCAGCCGCGCCGGGCGCTCGGCGAGATAACGACGCAAGACCGCGTTGACCAGCCCTGCGGCCTTGGCGAGGCCGAGGAGCCGCGCGGCGTCGACCGCCGCCGCCACGGTCGTCGCGGCCGCGTGGCTGGAATACTCGAGCTGGTGCACCGCGCAGACGAGCAGGGCGCGCAGCAGCGGGTCGGCGCGCTGTCCGGGCCGGGACAGCAGTGGCAGGACCGCCGGCATCAGCCGCAGACACCAGCGCGCCGAGCCCAGGGCCACGGCACGGACCGGCGCGCGCAGCGCTTCGTCCATCGGCACGGCCAGCGCGGCATCGGCACTGGCGCCTTCCTCAAGCACCGCGCCGAGCACGCGGGCCGCGCCGCTGAGCACCTTCGCCGCCTGGCCCGGCGCTCTTCGAGCGGGGGCTCGCGGGCGCGCGCTCACCCGAGCATCAGCCCGGTCAGCTCATGCCCGTGAGCGAAATCGCTGGCGCCCAGCACCCGTCGGCCGGCGCTCTGCAGGGACTCGATCGCCAACACCCCCTCGCCGCAGGCGACCAGCAAACTCCCGCTCTCAAGTCCGAGGACCGTGCCGGGCGGTTCATGGAGCGCCGCGGACTGATTCTGCGCGTGCGCCATCCAGACCCGCAGCTGGACGCCGGCGAGCAGCGTCTGCGCGACCGGGCGCGGGTTGCAGGCGCACACCTGCCGCGCAATGTGCACGGCGGGCAGGGCCCAGTCGATGCGGGCCTCAGCCCGGCCGATCTTGGGCGCATAGCTCACGCCCTCCTGCGGCTGCGCGCGCGGCCGCGCCTGGCCCGCCGCCAGTGCCTCGATCACCTCGAGCAGCAGTGGTGCGCCGATCCTGGCCAGTTGCTCGTGCAGCAGCGCGCTGGTCATGCCGGGCGGGATCGGCAGTTCCCGCTGCGCGAGAATCGGCCCGGTATCGAGACCGGCGTCGAGCTGCATGATGGTCACGCCACTGCGCGCATCGCCGGCGAGCAGTGCGCGCTGGATCGGCGCCGCGCCGCGCCAGCGCGGCAGGAGAGAAGCGTGGACATTGACGGCGCCCAGCCGGGGGAGCGCCAGCACCGCGGGCGGCAGCAGCAGGCCGTAGGCCACCACCACCAGCAGGTCCGGCCGCCAGGCCGCGAGCTCGGCGCGCTCCGCCTCGCTCGCCAGCCGCGCCGGCTGTGCCACGGGCACCTGGAGCTCGAGGGCGCGCTGCTTGACGGCGCTCGCACGCAGGGCGCGCCCACGGCCGGCGGGCCGATCGGGCTGCGTGAGCACGCCGACCAGGGAGTGTGTCGATGCCGCCAGCGCCTCGAGCGCCGGCAGCGCGAATTCCGGCGTGCCGGCAAAAGCGATTCGCAGCATGAGCCCTGCGCTTCAGATCGCTTTGCCGTGCCGGGCGCCGGCGGCCGGCGCCCTTCGGGGTGCATCACCCCGTTCGCGCCGCTCCTTTTCGAGCCGGCGGCGGATGCGCTCGCGCTTCAGGCTGGACAGGTAGTCCACGAACAGCTTGCCCTCGAGATGATCCATTTCGTGCTGCACGCACACCGCCAGCAGCTCGTCGTAGTCGCGCTCGAAGAATTCGCCGTGGCGGTCCTGGGCACGCACCCGCACGCGCGCCGCGCGCTCCACGCGCTCGTAGATCTGCGGCACCGACAGACACCCCTCCTCGCTCTGCGCCACACCTTCGCGCGCGAGGATCTGCGGATTGATCAGCACCTGCGGTGCATCGCGCTGCTCGCTGACGTCGATCACCAGGAGCCGCTGATGCACGTTGACCTGGGTCGCCGCCAGGCCGATGCCCGGCGCGGCGTACATGGTTTCGAGCATGTCATCGATGAGCCGTCCGAGCGTGGCGTCGAACAGCTCGACCGGAACGGCGCGGGTACGCAGCCGAGGGTCGGGAAACTCCAGTATCGTCAGTTGCGCCATAGCGGCTTTATTCGGCCCCTGTAGACTTGCACCCATGTGATCCAGCGCACAAACTCCGCACGGGAGCATGTGCGTTTGGTGGCGATTAAGTTTATAACAGCTTGGGCTGGCCACCCCACCTCGGCCCCGCTAGGAGTGAGGGATGTTCGTCCATCAGACTTCGAGCTTTCGCCGGGCATTCCCATGGTGCGCCGGGCTGTCAGCTTTACTGGCCCTGAGCGGCTGTTCGCTGTTCGGGCGTCATCAATCCGCCGAACCGGCCGCCCCGCTGACTGCGCAGGCGAGCGCCCCGGAAACGACGAGCAGCGCCGAACCCCAGACCGTGACCTCGAATCTGCCGGATGTCAGCGCCGAGCCCGAGACCACGCCCGTCATGCCGGATGCCTCGCAGGCCCTCAGCGCGACGGCGCCCAAGAGCTATGTCGTGCAGCGCGGCGATACCCTGTGGGGCCTCGCGCGCATGTTCCTGAAGGATCCGTGGCTGTGGCCGGAAATCTGGTACCTCAATCCCGAAGTCGCCAATCCGCATCGCATCTACCCCGGCGACACGCTGCGCCTCGCCCAGGGCACGAATGGCGCCACCCAGCTGGTGGTGACGCACGGCAAGGGCAGCGCCACGCGGCTCGAACCGCTCCTGCGCAGCTCGGAACTGGAAGCGCCGATCGCCAGCATTCCCTACAGCGCCATCGCGGCCTTCCTCTCGCGCCCCGGCGTGATCACGAATGAGCAGGTCAAGGCCGCCCCCTACGTGCTGTCGCTCCGTGACAAGCACTTGATTGCCGGCGCCGGCAACGATGTCTATGTGAACAAGCTCCGCGCCGCGGAAGGCGAGCGCTACAGCGTCATGCACGTGGGCGAACGCCTCAAGGATCCGGACGGCGGCGGGACGCTCGGCTACCTCGCCAACTACGCGGGCGCGGCGCAGGTGACGCTGGCGGGCAATCCGGCGCGCGCGCGCATCAATGAATCGGCGCGCGAGGTCCTGGCCGGCGACGTACTGGTGCCGGAATCCGGTGGCAGCGTCACCGATATCGTGCCGCACCCGCCGACGGTGGCCGTGCACGGCCGCATCCTCGCCGTCGTGAATGGCGTGCTGCTGGCCGGCCAGTACCAGGTGGTCGCCATCAATCGCGGCAGCACCAACGGGCTGGAGCCCGGCCACGTGCTGCGCGTCAATGAGTCCGCCAAGAGCGTGCGTGACCGTTGCGCGCGCATCGAGGGCGAGCCCACCTGCCTGCATTTTGGCAGCGTCGCGCTGCCTGCCGAAGCCGCCGGCACCCTGCTGGTGTTTCGCGTGTACGAGCGCGTGAGCTTCGCGCTCGTGGCGGCCGAGACGATGCCGCTGGCCATCGGCGACCGCGTCGTCACGCCCTGAATCTCCCGCCATCCACCATAAAGAGCCGGCGGTGACGCCGGCTCTTTGCTTTATGCTGTCCGCGCATGATGGACGATGTCGATCGCTGGCTCGCCCTGGCGCGTGCGCCGGGTCTGCACCTTGATCACCTGCGTGCGGCCGGAGCGCTCGCGGCGCCGCCGCAACTCGTCGGCCGGGAGGCGGCCGAGCTGAGCTCAAGGGGGATTCCCGCCGGCGCGGCCGCCTGGCTCGCGCACCCGGAGATGCGGGTCCTCGAGGCGGACCGCCGCTGGCTCGAGCGCGCCGCCGTCACGCTGCTCGGCTGCGACTCCGAGCGCTATCCACCGCTGCTCGCGCAGATTGCTGCAGCGCCCGTGGCGCTCTACGTGCGGGGCGATGCGGCGCTACTCTCTTCCATGCAGCTCGCCATCGTCGGCAGCCGCAGCCCGACGGCGTCGGGAGCGCGCACGGCGCGCGACTTTGCCGCCTTCCTCGCCCGCGCGGGACTCACGATCACCAGCGGGCTCGCCCTCGGCATCGACGCGGCAGCGCACGCCGGGGCCCTGGTGGGCGGCGGCCGCACCATCGCGGTGCTCGGCTCCGGGCTCGACCAGCTGTACCCGCCGGAAAACACCGGCCTGGCCGATCGCATCGTGGCGCAGGGCGGGGCGCTGCTGACGGAGTTCCCACCCGGCACGGCCCCGTTGCGCAGCAATTTCCCGCGCCGCAACAGACTGATCAGCGGCCTGTCCCTGGGCACGCTGGTGGTCGAGGCGGCGCGCCACAGCGGCTCGCTGATCACCGCGCGGCTGGCCGGAACGCAGGGCCGCGAGGTCTTTGCGATCCCCGGCAGCATCCACAATCCGCTGGCGCGCGGCTGCCATGAACTGCTGCGCGAGGGCGCCAGGCTGGTCGAGACCGCCGCCGATGTGCTCTCGGAGCTCAAGATACCTTTTACAAAACAGGATCTTACAGAACCCGCCGACACCCCTGCGGCGGCCGCCGTGTTGGACAAGGAGTATGAAATCCTGTTAGATGCGCTCGAGTTCGAGCCGCAGAGCATCGATACGCTCGTTGAACGAACCACGCTGCCGAGCCCGCATCTGGCGTCCATGTTGCTGATCCTCGAACTCGAAGGAAAGGTGGCGCTGCACGCCGGAGGGCGCTACGCCCGGGTCACTGAATCGCCGCAGGTATGATGGAAAACACAGTATTCGACATCCTGGTGTACGTCTTCGATCACTACATGTTCGAAGAACTGCCCGTGAGCGCCGAACGCGCCGATATCGCCCGGGACCTCGAAATTGCCGGCTTTCGCGGTGCGAACGTCGAGCGCGCGCTTGATTGGCTGGCCGAGCTCGCCGACGAGCGGGAACGTCCGGGCCTGAAGGCGAACGAGCGCGCCTTCCGGCTCTATTCCGTCGAGGAAGCGGCGCGGCTGGACCCCGGCTGCCAGGGCCTGCTGCTCTCGCTCGAGCGCGGCGGCATCCTCTCGGCGACGCAGCGCGAGATCGTGATCGATCGCCTGCTGGCGCTCGATACGGAAGAACTGGACCTGGAACAGGTCAAGTGGGTGGTGCTCATGGTGCTGTCGTGCCAGCCGGGCCAGGAAGCGGCCTGCGAGCGCATGGAAGACCTGGTGTACGCGCTGCCCGAACAGGTCCCGCATTGAGCGGCGCTGAAGCTCGCGGCAGTCACTATCCGCGGCCTGTCCGCGGTTTTTCGTTTTTGGCGCCTTAAGGAAATCGCAAGCTCCGCCCATGGCTGAACATCTCGTCATCGTCGAATCGCCGGCCAAGGCGCGCACGATCAAGAAGTACCTGGGCAGGGACTTCGAGGTGCTCGCCTCCTACGGGCACGTGCGCGACCTCGTGCCCAAGGAAGGCGCGGTCGATCCCGATCATGACTTCCGCATGCAGTACCGCCTCATCGAACGCAACGAGAAGCACGTCGCGGCGATCTCGCGGGCGCTGAAGAAGGCCTCGTCGCTCATGCTGGCGACCGACCCGGACCGCGAGGGCGAGGCGATCGCCTGGCACCTGCACGAGATCCTGCGCGAACGCGGCGAGCTCGAGGGCAAGAGTACGCAGCGCGTGGTGTTCCACGAGATCACGCGCAATGCGATCCGCGAGGCGGTGACCCACCCGCGCGAACTGTCGCTCGACCTGGTGAACGCGCAGCAGGCGCGGCGCGCGCTCGATTACCTGGTGGGCTTCAATCTCTCCCCGCTGCTGTGGAAGAAGGTGCGGCGCGGCCTGTCCGCCGGACGGGTGCAGAGCCCGGCGCTGCGCATGATCTGCGAGCGCGAAGATGAAATCGCCGCCTTCGTGGCGCAGGAATACTGGACCATCGACGCGGAGGGCGAGCACGGCACCCAGGGCTTTCCGCTCAAGCTGGTGGAGTTCGCCGGCCGCAAGGTCGAGCAGTTCAGCTTCACCAACGCCGCCGGCGCACACGCCGCGGCGGCCGACCTGCGCAGCGCCGCGGGCGAGGGGGCGCAGCTGAAGGTTCTGGAGATCGACCGCAAGCAGCGGCGACGCAATCCCTCGCCACCGTTCACCACCTCGACCCTGCAGCAGGAGGCCTCGCGCAAGCTCGGTTTCTCGGCGCAGCGCACCATGCGCGTGGCGCAGCAGCTCTACGAGGGCGTCGATATCGGCGAGGGCAGCGTCGGACTCATCAGCTACATGCGCACCGACTCGGTGACGCTGGCCGCGGAGGCCGTGACCGAGATCCGCGCCGTGATCGAAAAACTCTATGGCCGCGATTCGGTCACCGAAGAGGTGCGCGTCTTCCGCAACAAGTCGAAGAATGCGCAAGAGGCGCACGAGGCGGTGCGACCGACTTCCGCCGCGGTGGTGCCGGCCGACATCGAGCGTTACCTCGATGGCGACCAGTACAAGCTGTACACACTCATCTGGAAGCGCGCCGTCGCCTGCCAGATGGCCCACGCGGTGTTCGACACGGTCGCGGTCGACATGCTGGCCGGTGCCGACGGGCCGCAGCGCCATATGCTGCGCGCCAACGGCTCGACGCTGGTCAAGGCCGGCTACATCGCGGTGTACCAGGAAGGGCGCGATGATGCCGTGGACGACGAGGGCGATCATGTGCTGCCGCCGATGGAAGTGGGCGACACCGTACGCCTCGCTGGCCTGCATCCGGAACAGCATTTCACCGAGCCGCCACCGCGTTACACCGAGGCCTCGCTCGTCAAGGCCCTCGAGGAGCATGGCATCGGCCGCCCCTCGACCTACGCCTCGATCATTTCCACGCTGCGCGACCGCGAATACGTCGAGATCGACAACCGGCGCTTCACGGCCACCGACATCGGCAAGATCGTCTGCCGGTTCCTGACCGACCACTTCCACCGCTACGTGGAATACGGCTTCACCGCCGGCATGGAAGACGAGCTGGACGCCGTGGCACGGGGCGAGGAGTCCTGGCTGACGCCGCTGGTGAAATTCTGGAAGCCCTTTATCGACCAGGTCGAGCTGATCGAGAAGACCGTGACCCGCGAGCAGGTCGCGCAGGCGCGCGAACTCGGCCGCGATCCGGTGAGCGGCAAGCCGGTCACAGTACGGATGGGGCGCTTCGGCCCTTTCGTGCAGATCGGCACCAAGGATGATGCGGAAAAGCCGCGCTTTGCAGGGCTCCGCCCCGGCCAGAAGATGGACACCATCCAGCTCGCCGACGCCTTCGAGCTGTTCAAGCTGCCGCGCACGCTCGGTACGACGGCCACCGGCGAGACCGTGCTCACGGCGATCGGCCGCTTCGGCCCCTACGTGAAATATGGCGCCAAGTACGTCTCGCTGAAGGATGACGATCCCTACACCATCACGCTCGAGCGCGCGCTCGAGGTGATCCAGGCCAAGCTGATCGCCGATGCGAATCGCATCATCCAGAATTTCGCCGAGGCGAAGGTCCAGGTCCTCAATGGCCGCTACGGCCCCTACACCACGGACGGCGCGAAGAATGCGCGCGTGCCCAAGGATCGCGACCCGAAGACCCTCACGCTCGAGGAATGCCAGGCCTTGCTGGCCGCAGCGCCGGCGAAGAATGCGCGCGGCCGCTTCGGACGGCGCCTGCCGGCAAAGGCGGCAGCCACTGCGGCGCCGGCGGGAGAGGCCGCTGCTGCAGCACCCGCCGCTGCAACGGCCGCCGCTTCAACACGTGCCGCTCCGACGCCGGCCAAGACGCCGGCCCGCAAGACCCGGAAGGCCATCAGCGCGACGAGCGCGGCGAGCGGCGCGCGGGCCCGGCGGATCAAGCCGGCCGCGGCCAGGAAAAAGGCGCCGGCAACAAAAACCAGCACCAGGCACCCTTAGGGCCTCAAGCACTGGCGCGCGGGCGCCTCCGGGCACGGACGTGAAGTATCGTCACGGCTTTCATGCGGGAAACTTTGCCGACGTGCACAAGCACGTCACGCTGCTGTCAGTGATCGCGGCCCTGCAGCGCAAGGACAAGGGATTTCTCTACCTCGAGACCCACTCCGGGCGCGGACTCTACGATCTGGGCAGTGCGGCCACGCACCAGGGCGCCGAGGCGCGCCACGGCGTCGGCGTACTGTCAGAGGTGCCTGCCGCAAGCCCGCAGATCAGCGCCTACCTCGCCGCCATCGAGCAGTTGCGGGCCCACTCGCCGGAGCAATCGGCGCATTACCCGGGCTCGCCCCTCCTGGCCGCGCAGGCCTTGCGGCCGCAGGATCGGGGCTGGTGCTTCGAGATCCAGGCCGCCGAGTGCCGCGCGCTGGAGCGCGCGCTGCAGCCCTTTCCGCGCATGCGCTGCGAATGCGCGGACGGCTACCGGGGCCTCGCCTCACACTTCCCCCCTACGGAACGGCGCGCGCTGCTGTTCATCGATCCGCCCTACGAGGAGCAGGGCGACGATCTGCTGCGCGCCATCGCCGCGATCGACAGCGCACTGCAGCGCCTTGCCAACGCGGTGATCGCCCTGTGGTATCCGATCAAGGACGAGGCTGGACTGGCGCCGTGGCTGACCGGCCTCGCCGCGCGCCTGAGCGTGCCGGCGCTGGTGGCCGAGCTGTGGCTCCACCCGCGCGATGCCCGCGTCGGCCTCAACGGTTCAGGACTGCTGCTCATCAATCCGCCCTGGCAGCTTGACGTCGAGATGCAGCAGTGGCTCCCTAAGCTGGGCGCCGCGCTCGGCGCCGCGCGGCAGGGCGGGACGCGAGTCCAATGGATCGCACATGAGCAGCATTGACCGGTATGCGGTGATCGGCCAGGGCCTGGGCCACAGCCGTTCGCCGCAGATCCACGGCCTGTTCGCACAATCGACCGGCCAGTCGATGCAGTACGGACTCATCGATGTGCCGGCGGCGGGCTTCGCCGCGGCGGTGCGCGATTTTTTTGCCGGCGGCGGGCGCGGACTCAATGTCACGGTCCCGCACAAGGAAGCGGCCCTGGCGCTGGCCACCCGCCTCACGCCACGCGCGCGGCGTGCAGGGGCCGTCAATACGCTCGCCCCGGGTGCCGCGACTGACGGCAGCGCGCTGCTGGGCGACAACACCGACGGCGCGGGCCTGGTGCGCGATCTCACGGTCAACCTGGGCTACGCGCTGACCGGCACGCGCGTGCTGCTGCTGGGCGCCGGTGGCGCGGCCCGCGGCGTGATCGCCCCGCTCCTCGAGGGCGGCGTCGGCGAACTCAAGCTTCACAATCGCACGGCGGCACGCGCGCAGCGCCTGGCGCAGGAATTCGCCGACCTCGGTGCCATCGCGAGCGTGGGCGACGCGGCCGGCGGCGAGTACGAGCTCATCATCAATGCCACTTCCGCGAGCCTGCGAGGCGAGCTGCCGGCGGTACCGCGAGGAGCCTGCGGCCCGCGCACGCTTTGTTACGACCTGGCCTATGCTGCCAGCGAGACCGTATTCCTGCAGTGGGCGCGTGCCGCGGGCGCGGCCGGTGCGCTGATGGGGCTCGGCATGCTGGTCGAACAGGCCGCGGAGTCCTTCCTGCTGTGGCGGGGCGTGCGCCCCGACACGGCGCCGGTGCTGGCGGCCCTCCGAGTCTAGGGTGCCTGCGCCGGCGGCTCGGCCGGCAGGCCGAGCGACTGGCGCAGCCCGGCGCGCGCCGCGCGCAGATCGGCCTGGAATTGCGGATTTTGCAGCAGGAAACCGGCGGTGACGGTGCCGATCAGCCGCCCCGCTTCGATATCGCTGGGAAAGTGCGCGCCGATGATGACGCGCGACTGGCCGTAGGCGCGGCCGCGCGCGAACAGCGCGGCACGCTGCTCCGGCACCATCTGGGCCAGCACGATCGCGCAGGCCGTGCCGAAGGCCGAGTGCCCGCTGGGGTAGGAGGTGTACTCCCAGACCTTGGCTTCGGCCGTGCCCGGCGGATTGGCCCGGCCAACGCCGCCGGGGGTCTCCACATCAGGACTCGTGATGTAAGGGCGCGCCCGGTGCCAGTAGCGCTTCGCGGCCCCGGTGGCGGCCGAAGCTTCGAGGGCAGCGTGCGTGGCAAAGTCCAGCCCCGCAGCGCTCCCTGCGCCCGGGTGCAGCACGTCCGCGACCCGCGCACAGCTGGCCTGTGCGTCCGCCTCAGCGCGCTCGATGGTGCCCTCCGCGTGCGCGGTGTGTTGCACGGCCAGCGCGGCCTTGAGATCAGCCGCAGCCGCATCACTGCCGGCGGCTGGCGGCGGCTCGAGCAGGGCCACTGAATCGACCTGCCCCGGGCTGAGGTACTGCACCATCGCCGGCGGCGGTTGCGCCAGGCCCGCGCGGCAGCAGAGCAGAAGGGCGGCGTACACAAGGCAGGCGGATCGGGATTTCATGGTGGGCTCCCACGCGAAAGATTGGTCGCGCCTGCCATCCATGGTATACGGCTTGCGCGGCCGCGCCACATGGGGAGAGGATCCGCGATGACCTTGCTCTCGGCCACGATCCTGCTCTTCCTGGTGATGGACCCGCTGGGCAACATCCTGCTGTTCGTCACCGCGCTGCAGAGCGTGCCGATCAAGCGGCGCAAGCGCGTGGTGGCCCGCGAACTGCTGATCGCCTACGGGGTGCTGGTGGTGTTCCTGTTCACCGGCGAGCACCTGCTGCACGCGCTCAACATCACCGGCCCGGCGCTCACCATCGCCGGCGGCCTGGTGCTGTTCCTGATCGCGCTGCGCATGGTCTTCCCCTCCTCCGAGCATTCGCTCGCCGAGCACGTCAAGGGCGAGCCCTTCCTGGTGCCGCTGGCGATTCCCTACGTCGCCGGTCCCTCGGCACTGGCTACCCTACTGCTGCTGATGAGCCGCGAGCCGCAACGCTGGCCCGAATGGCTGCTCGCGCTCACCTGCGCCTGGCTCGCGAGCGCGGCCATCCTCATCCTCGGTGGACAGCTCAGCCGCTTCTTCGGCCATCGCGGACTGCTGGCCCTCGAACGGCTCATGGGCCTGCTGCTGGTGACGCTCGCGGTACAGATGTTCATCGAAGGACTGCGCAGCGCCATGCGCGTCTGAGGCCCCTATACGACCCCTGGTGCATCAAAGACCACTTGAAATGGTGGTATTGATTCATATATGTTACAGCTATGTGGCTCCCCTCCGAGCTGACAGCCTTCGCCCAGGTGGTCGAACTGGGCTCGTTCACGGCCTGCGCGCGGGCGCTGGGCGTGCCGAAGGTGGCGATCAGCCGCGCGATCCAGAGTCTCGAAAAGCGCGCCGGCACGCGACTGCTGACGCGCACCACGCGCCGCCTCGCGCTCACCGATGCCGGACGCGCACTGCTGCCGCACGCGCAGCGACTCGCCGCGGAAACCGCCGCGGCGCGCCGGACCATGCGTCCGATGATCGAGCACCGCCCCGGACTGCGGGTGCTGGCGGATCCGGCCTACGGCCGACTGCTGCTCGCCCCGCTCCTGCCGCGCTTCATGGAGAGCTACCCCGACATCCCGCTTGAAGTCGAGATGGCCCTCGCGCTGCCCGACGAGCCAGGCGAGCACTGGGATGTCCTGTTCCAGAATGGCCCGCCCCGGATCGACGGTCTGGTCGCGACGGCGCTGGGCCGCCCGCCGGTGTTGCTGTGCGCCACGCCGACGTATCTGCGGGCCCATGAAGAAGTGAAGCAGCCCTCCGATCTGGCCCGCCACGCCTTGCTGGTCCCGGGGCAGCAGGTCACGGAGCTGCGCCTGCACCGCGGCAAGACGCAGGCGCAGGTGACGCTGACGCCGCGCCTGATCGTTACCGATCCGTGGGTCGTGCATGCGGCCACCGCGGCCGGCGCCGGCATCGGGGTGCTGCCCGAGTTCCTGTGCCGCCAGGGCCTGGCGATGAACAAGCTCGAACGCGTGCTGCCCGACTGGCAGGTGTCCGACCTGCTCGAACTCCACGCCGTCACCGACCTGCGGCGCGCGAGCACGCCCGCCGTTCGCGCGCTGATCGACTTCTTCGTCGCCAACATGGTGCCGGTGCTGGGGCGAGGCTGAGCGCGGTGGATGCGCGTGAGCCCGCGGGCGTGCCGCAACCCTTCCAGCAGTTCGCGGCGGAGCTGCGAGCGCAAAGCGCGCTGCGCGCGCGCATCACGGCCGACTACCGCCGCAGCGAAGCGGCGTGCCTGCCACCGCTTCTGGCCGCCGCCCGCCTGCCGGCTGAGGTCGCCAGCGTCGTGGCGGCGCGGGCCCGCAAACTCGTGGTGGCGCTGCGCCGCAAGAAGGCCACGGGTGGCGTGGAGGGCCTGATCCAGGAGTACTCCCTTTCGAGCCAGGAGGGCGTAGCGCTGATGTGCCTGGCCGAGGCGCTGCTGCGCATTCCGGACGCGCCGACGCGCGATGCCCTGATCCGCGACAAGATCTCCACGGCCGACTGGCAGGCCCACGTGGGCAACAGCCCTTCCCTGTTCGTCAACGCGGCCACCTGGGGACTGCTGATCTCCGGCAAGCTCACCGCGACCCGCTCGGAGAGCAGCCTCAGCGCCGCACTCACGCGCCTGATCGGCCGCGGCGGCGAGCCGCTGATACGCAAGGGCGTGGATATGGGGCTGCGGCTGATGGGCGAGAAATTCGTGCGCGGCCAGACCATCGAAGAGGCGCTCGCCAACAGCCGCGCGCTGGAGGCGAAGGGGTTCCGGCACAGTTTCGACATGCTGGGCGAGGCTGCCACCACCGCGGCGGACGCGCAGCGCTATTTCGAAGCCTACCGGCAGGCGATCCACGCGATTGGCCGCGCGAGCGGTGAGCGCGGCGTGCAGCATGGACCGGGCATCTCGATCAAGCTCTCGGCGCTGCATCCACGCTACTCACGCGCGCAGCGCGCGCGCGTGATGAGTGAACTGCTGCCGCGCCTGCAGGAACTGGCGCTGCTCGCGCGGCAGTACGACATCGGCCTCAACATCGATGCGGAGGAGGCCGAGCGGCTGGAGATCTCGCTCGACCTGCTCGAGGCCCTGTGCCTCGAGCCGAGCCTGCTGGGCTGGAACGGCCTCGGTTTCGTGCTGCAGGCCTACCAGAAGCGCTGCCACAGTGCGATCGACTGGGTGATCGAGCTGGCGCGGCGCACAGGGCATCGCCTCATGGTCCGCTTGGTCAAGGGCGCCTACTGGGACAGCGAGATCAAACGCGCGCAGGTGGACGGCCTGCCTGATTTCCCGGTGTTCACCCGCAAGGTGCACACCGATGTGTCCTATCTGGCCTGCGCGCGCCGGCTTCTGGACGCGCCCGACGCGGTGTTCCCGCAGTTCGCCACGCACAATGCGCACACGCTCGCGGCCGTGATGAGCATGGCCGGCGAAGCGTTCCACGACGGGCAGTACGAGTTCCAGTGCCTGCACGGTATGGGAGAACCCCTCTACGAGGAGGTCGTCGGCCCACGGAAGCTGAATCGGCCCTGCCGCATCTACGCGCCCGTCGGCACCCACGAGACGCTGCTCGCCTACCTGGTGCGGCGGCTGCTGGAAAACGGCGCCAACAGCTCCTTCGTCCATCGCATCCTCGATCCGGAGGTGGCGATTGCCGAACTGGTCGCGGATCCGGTGGACGTCGCCAGCGCCATCGTGCCGCTGGGGGCACCCCACCCGCAGATCCTGCTGCCGCCGGCGCTGTTCGGCGCCGAGCGCGTGAATTCCATGGGGCTCGATCTCAGCGACGAGCAGCAGCTGGCGCCTCTGGCACAATCGCTCCTGGCGAGCACACCGGAACTCCACCGGGCCCGGCCGCGGCTCGGCCTGGTGGCCGGCATCGCCACCGGCGGGTCTTTGCGTGAAGCGCGCGAAGTGCGCAACCCCGCCGATCATCGCGACCTCGTCGGCACCGTCATCGACGCGTCGGCGAGTGAAGTGGGCGCGGCCTGCGCCACGGCCTCGGCCGCGGCGGCCAGCTGGGCCGCAACGGCACCGGGTGAGCGCGCGGCGGTGCTGTGGCGGGCGGCCGACCTGCTCGAGGCGCACCGCCACCGGCTCCTCGGGCTCATCGTGCGCGAAGCGGGAAAATCGCTGCCCAACGCGGTCTCCGAAGTGCGCGAGGCGGTCGATTTCCTGCGCTACTACGGCGCACGGGCGCGATCCCGCCTGCGCAGCGGCCATCACCGCCCGCTCGGCCCGGTGGTCTGCATCTCGCCCTGGAATTTTCCACTGGCGATATTCACCGGCCAGGTCGCCGCCGCGCTCGCCGCCGGAAATCCGGTGCTCGCCAAGCCGGCAGGGGAGACGCCCCTGATCGCCGCCGCGGCGATCGAACTGTTACTGGAGGCGGGGATCCCCGCCGGCGTGCTGCAATTCCTGCCGGGAGCGGGCGACATCGGCGCCGCGCTGGTCGCGGACGCCGCGATCGGTGCCGTGATGTTCACGGGCTCCACCGAAGTCGCGCGCCTGATCCAGCGCCAGCTGGCGGGCCGGCTCGGCGCCGGAGACCGCCCCGTACCGTTGATCGCCGAGACCGGCGGCCAGAACGCCATGATCGTGGACTCCTCGGCGCTGCCTGAGCAGGTGGTCGGCGATGTGCTCGCCTCGGCCTTCGACAGCGCGGGCCAGCGCTGCTCGGCCCTGCGGATCCTTTGCCTGCAGGAGGATATCGCCGAACAGGTGCTGTCGATGCTCAGGGGCGCGATGCGCGAGCTTCTCATCGGCAATCCCGACCGGCTGCCCACGGACATCGGGCCGGTGATCACCGCCGAGGCGGGCGCGATGATCAGCGCGCACGTCGAGGCGATGCGCGCGAAGGGTCACGCCATCGAGCAGTCACCGCTCCCGCCCGCGGCCGCGCTCGGCAGCTTCATTTCCCCGGCACTGATCGAGATTGGCAGCCCGGCCGACGTCCCACGGGAAGTCTTCGGCCCGGTGCTGCATGTCCTGCGGTACCGGCGTTCCGAACTCGATGCGCTCATCGATGCGATCAACCGGACCGGTTACGGGCTGACCTTCGGCCTGCACACCCGCATCGATGAGACGATTGCCCAGGTGACGCGGCGCATTGCCGCCGGAAATGTCTACGTCAATCGCAACATCATCGGCGCCGTGGTGGGCGTCCAGCCCTTCGGTGGCACGGGGCTGTCGGGCACCGGACCCAAGGCGGGCGGCCCCTGGTACCTGGAGCGGCTGCTCATGCGCGGCCCGGATGAGGTGGAGCCTGCGCAGCCCGGCGACATCGCGCCCGCGCCACCACCGGCGGCGCTGGCCTACGGCCGCTTTCTCGAGGCGCACGGCCAGGAGGCCGCCGCCGCGCGCGTGGCGCAGTACCTGCGGCGCACGCGCCTCGGAGCGGCGCGCGAATTGCCCGGGCCCGTCGGCGAGCGGAACCTGACTGCCGTGCGTCCGCGCGGTGCCATCGTGGCGCTGGCGCAGACCCGCTTCGGCGCGCTGGTGCAGCTCGGCGCAATCCTGGCCACGGGCAATAGCGCGATCATTCAGAGGGACAATCCCGCGGCCGCCGAACTGGCCGGGCTCCCGCCGGACTGCCGCGCGCTGCTGCAGCACTGCGAAGACTGGCGACTTGCCGTGCCGTTCGCGGGAGTGCTGTACGAAGGGGACGCGACTCTGTTGCAGGCCACTGCCCGGCAGCTGGCGGCGCTCGACGGACCGATCCGGGAGATCCAGGGCGCCAGCGTTGCGGGCCTCTCCGCGGGAGCGGAAGACTATCGGCTCGAGGATCTGCTCGAAGAAGTCTCGATCAGCACCAACACGGCCGCGGCCGGCGGCAACGCCCAGCTCATGATGCTGGGCTGAGAGCCGTTGATCAGAGCAGTTCCATGTCGGCGCCGGCGACACTGGCGCCGCCCATGCGCACCGTGCGCGACAGGGCGAGCGCCTGCGGCAGGATCTGTGCGCAGTAGAATCCGGCCGTCTGCACCTTGGCGCGCATGAACGCCCGGTTGGCCCCTCCCGCCACGATCTGGCGCGCCGCGAGCTGCGCCGCGCGTGCCATCAGGCAGCCGCCGAGCACCACTCCGCACAGGCGCAGGAACGGCACGCTGACGGCATAGGCGGCCGACGGCGCGGCGCGCAGCTGCGGCAACAGCGTGGCCAGCGCCGAGCGGAGCTGGCTCAAGCCCTCGCGTGCCGCGGCGAAAATCGCCGGCAAGGCCGCGGGCAGCGCAGCCGGCACTCCGGCCGTTCCGCTGGCATACCGGTAGCCGGTCAACTCTGCATCGAACTCCTCCAGCAGCGCCTGCATCGCCGCCCCGGAATCGCGCAGCAGCTTGCGGCCGAGCAGGTCGTTCGCCTGGATCGCGGTCGTGCCTTCGTAGATCGTGGTGATGCGCGCGTCACGCAGGGTCTGGGCAATGCCCGTCTCCTCGATGTAACCCATGCCGCCGTGCACCTGCAGGCCGAGGGACACCAGTTCCGTGCCGTACTCCGTTCCCCACGCCTTGACGATCGGGATCAGAAGCTCACCGCGCGCCAGCGCCGCGGCGCGCGCTTCGGCGTCGGGCAGCGCATGCGCGCGATCGAGCTGTAGCGCCGCATACATCGCCAGCGCCCGCATCGCCTCGACACCCGAGCGGATAGTCAGCAGCATGCGTTGCACGTCGGGGTGGCGGATGATCGCCAGCGACTTGTTGCCCGCAACGCCGACGGGGCGTCCCTGCACCCGGTTGCGCGCCCATTCCGTCGCGCGCTGGCGCACGCTCTCCGCGAGGCCGATCCCCTGCAGGCCCACGGACAGGCGTGCCGCATTCATCATGATGAACATGCATTCGAGGCCGCGGTTGGCCTCGCCGACCAGGAAGGCGGCCGCACCGCCCGAGTCCCCGAAGGCCAGCACGCAGGTCGGGCTGGCGCGTATCCCGAGCTTGTGCTCGATCGACACGCAGCGCACGTCATTGCGCTGGCCCGGATTGCCTGCGGCGTCCGGCATGAACTTGGGCACGACGAACAGCGACAGGCCCTTCACCCCGGCGGGCGCGCCGTCGATGCGCGCGAGCACCAGGTGCACGATGTTCTCGGCCAGGTCGTGATCACCGTAGGTGATGAAGATTTTCTGCCCGCTGAGCAGATAGTGGTCTCCGGCCGGCGCGGCGCGCGTGCGGATGGCCCCCAGGTCCGATCCGGCCTGCGGCTCGGTCAGATTCATGGTCCCGGCCCAGTGGCCGGTGATCATCTTCGGCAGATAGGCGGCCTGCAGCTGCGGCGAACCGGCGATCAGCAGCGCCTCGATGGCGCCGCGCGAGAGCAGCGGGCAGAGCATGAACGCCACGTTGGCGCCGCACCAGATTTCCTCCACCGCGGTGCTGAGCACCTGCGGGGCGCCCTGCCCGCCACGCGCGGCATCGATACCCAGCAGCGGCCAGCCGCCGTCGACGTATTGGCGGTAAGCCTCGGGAAATCCGGCCGGCGTACTCACGCCTTCACTCGTCCAGGCCGCACCCTGACGATCGCCGGACGCATTCAGGGGCGCCAGCACGTCCGAGGCGAAGCGGTCGGCCTCGGTGAGCACGGCGGCGGCAAAATCGGCCGAATAGTCGGAAAAGCGGGGCAGGCGCGCCAGTTCACCGGCTTCCAGGAGCGAATCGAGCACAAAACGCAGGTCAGCGACGGGCGCTCGGTACACCAGGAAACCTCCAGCGAAGCCGCGACACAATATGACAAGTCTACCGAAATAGACGACTTCGCGGTGGAACGGGAGTGCCGTCACGGCGACAGGTGCACTCATACCCCATGATCGGCACCATGTCCAAACTGTCGGTGATCCCAGTCTCCGGCACCTCGCCTCCGGCCTTCGATGAGCTGGGCACCACGCTGTTGCGGGCACTTGGATCCCTGCGACCGCAGGCGTTTTCACTGCATGACTCGGCCGGTGAAACCCTGTGGCTGAGCGCGGGCTCGATCGGACCGGACGAGCACGCCCTGGTGCTCGACGCACTCGACGTGTTTGCGCTCGAACTGCAGCGCAACTGTATTCGCCGCAAACTCGATGACGGCCGGCGCGCGCTGTTCCTCGCGGCCCGCAATCCGCTCGGCGGTTGCAGCGGTCTGGGATTTGCCCTCGTCGATGGCGGATCGGTCGATGAGTCGCGGGTGATCACCCCTCCGATCCGCGCCCTGTTGCAGCGATTCAGCATGCTGCTGGCGCCTAAGGTCGAGAGGCGCGTGGCGCTCGCGGCGGCCGAGGCCGTCAACACCGCCGAGTTGCCCGATGGCACGCCGATTCGCGCCCGCGCCTACACCCGCCTGCAGTCCGGCAGCGTCACCAGGCGCTACGAGATTTCGATCCCGGCGATTGACGCGAACCACGACGCCTCGGTATTCGAGCGCGTCATGGACTGGCTGGTCCAGCATCGCCAGCGACACGCCACCAAGCCCTCCAGCTTTGCCGTCGCCATCTCGGCGGCCGCAGCACACGATCCGCGTTTCGCCAAGCGCATCGAAGCGTGCCTGACCCGCAACGACCTCGATGCAGGCGTCATGATGCTGCTCCTGCCCGCCGCCGCCTGGGCCGGCCCGGCCGGGCGGCTTCGGCCGCTGCTCGATGTCTGCGAGCGCCTGAATTGCAACGTGATACTCGACGATTTCGTGATCAACGAGGCGGCCCTGGCACTGTTGCGCCACAAGTCCATCCGCATGCTCAAGCTGTGCCCCGAGCTGACCTCGGCGGCGATGCAGCATCGCTATCCGCGGGCCCTGCTGTCGGCCTGCACGCAGATCGCGCGCGTGCTGGGCCTGCACTGCATCGCCAAGGGTGTCGATTCCGCGGCCGCGAGCCGCTGGCTGGCGACCGCGGGCGTCGACTACATCGACCCGCTCAATCCCGCCGAAACAGCCGTTGCAGCAGGGACGGCGCCGGTTTCGCGGCAGGGTCAGGCTTCACTGCTGGCCTAAGCTTCGCGGCAGCGGCAGGCTTCGTGGTCCGCAGCGCCGTGGCGCCCGGTGGCTGCTTAATCGCAGGCAGAGATTTCGCAGCCAGCGGAGTCCTGGCGGGAACTTTCGGCGCCTTGCCCGGGCTGGACCCGCCGTAAGGGTCGTAGCCCGTGATGCGCGCGGGGCCCGCCAGATCGCCCGGCTGCAGCGCGTCGGCCCTGTCTTTCAGCACTTCCGGGTCGTCCTCGAGCTTCAGGCCCGGCACTTCAAGGCGCCTCAGCAATTGCGAGGTCGCCTCGATCGCATGACGGCCCGATTCAACAGCCCATTGCCACACGGCATTGCCGCGCGCGTCATGCTGCACTCCGCCCGGGCCGTCGGGTTTCTTGTCCGTCTTGTCGTCGTCCTTCTCGCTCATGCGCTTACCAGTTGTAGTGAACCCGGTAACGGATCACGCTCTCCCCGTCCTTCGGCACCGTGACATTGAAGTGAATGAGCCGTGCGCTGTCCTTGCTGAACTCGTGCGAAGACTTCTGCACCTGCCAGCGGCTCCACCGGTACATCGGTTCGCGCACCTGGACCTCCACATCCTGTGACTTGTGGTTGCGCAGCCTGATCTCGATTTCCTCCTCTAACCAGCGGGCGTGCGCGTCGATGGCGTAGTCCACCTGGCGCCGCTCACCCACCATGTCGAAGGCGCTGCCGAGCTTGAGGCGCACCGTCTCGTCCTTGGGCGTGTGACCGATTGCGTCTTCACCTATGAACTCCAGGCTGCCGTCGGCGTTGTCCAGCCTCGAGACGCGCACGCGGCCGGCGGGCAGCGGCAGGCCAAGGCCGGAGGCCGTGTCGTTGCGAAACTCGACGTAGCTGTCCACTTTCGTATTGGCGGCAAAGCCCGGATCACGTTCCGTGTTGGGCTGGCCAAAGGCCGGTGCGCCCAGCGGATCGTAGATCAGCAGGCGCCGGGCCGGGACCTGCCGCGCCTGGTCGAACAGCTCGATCTGCTTGGTGGAATTGTCCGGCAGCGTGGTGGTGCGGCCCAGCGTATAGAGGTGAAACTCGTCGAAAGCCTTCTCGGCGAAGCCGTCTTCCTCGACCCGCGCCCTCACCGCCGACAGTGCGTTCATCGGAACCGGCCGGCGCGGCTGCACGCGATTGACGTCGCCCGCGACCAGTTTCAGGCGCGCATCCTTATAGGTAGCCCCGGACTGATTGATGACGCTGACCCACGCGGACAGGTCCAGCAGGCCGGTATTGGCGCTGCGTCCCTCGCTGAACACCACGTTGTAGTCTGCCCACCAGGTGATGCCGCCAGTCTGGTAGGTGACGCGCGCGCGCTGCGTGCCGCCGACCGGCGATTGCAGCTCCCACACCAGGGTGGGCCGCGTGATCAGGCCGCCGGGCAGGTCGGGGAAATTCACAGCCGAGTAACTGTCGAGGGCATGGACCGTGCCGTCGGCGCTGCGCAGCACCAGTCCATCCACCGCGGACAGCAGCGTGCCGGCGACGCTCGAGCTTTCATTGCCGACATTGCGCTCGACCGTGATCGGGCGATCGAGGTAGCGCAACAACAGCTTCGGCGTGCTGACCAGGTCAAACTGAAAGTTCTGTTCCAGCACGCGCACGCCCGCATTCGCCGGCACCGTGAACGTGACGGTCGTCGGATCGATGAGCCCGGCGACCTCGCTGAAACGCAGATTCGAGCGTCCGGAGGACAGCTGAACGTCCCGGTCCTGGCGGACCATGGCATAGCCCGGCACTGAAGTGGCGGCCGGAAGCGCGACGCCCGGCACCGGGCGATAAAACTCCGCGGCGATGGCTCCCGGCAGTTGCGAGCTGTAGATGGTCAGCGCTGATTCATCCGGCAGCGCGGCACAAATCGCCGGCAATCCCAGGACGATCAAGTACAAGCCCATCCGTGCACTCATCAGCGCGTCCTCGAGATGAAGGTCAAAGTGCGACGCAGTTCACAACGGCTTGCCGGAACTGTGAGCCCACGCCCGTGCGCCAGCGGCTACTGCGAGGCACGATACTCCCTGGCCAGGTCGAACTGCATATTCTAACCCTATGCGCACTGCGCCGTTAGTCACGCCTCCGCCCTCCAAGGGTACGGCCGCCGCGCCTGCCGCGCCATCTGCGCCGCCCGCGCCGCTGGCAATGCCAGTGCCCACGATGCCTATGGACCGCGAGTTCATAGTGCGCAACCAGATCGCGGAGCGCTACATCTCGGGCCGCCTGCCGTTGCGCGGCGCGCAGGAATTCGAGCGCTACTGCCTGCAGCATCCGGATTTGATCGATGAGCTCGGCCTTCCCGCGCGTGTGCACGCCGGTCTGAGGCTGCTCGAGGCCGGCGGTGTCGCGCTGCCCTGGGAAGAAAAGCCGCAACGCTGGTGGCAGAAGCCGCCCGCATTGATCGGTGTTTCAGGCGTGGCCCTCTTTGCCTTTATCGTCTCGGCCGTGATGGGCGGCAAGCTCTCCGCGCGCGATGCCGCCATCCAGCAGTTGCAGAACCGGGTCACCGAACAACCGGTGGAACCGGCCACCAGCACGCGCCTCGTCAAGCTCATGCCCAGCCGCACGGCGCCGTCGCTGCATCCCGCGGTGACCCTGGGCGGCGGCCCCGCGCAGATGGCCGACCTGAAGATCGACATGTCGTGGTCGAAGTTCACCGCCTTCCGCGTCACCATCGACCGGCAGGACCAGGGCCGGGTGGCGGTGCTCAACTATATGTTGCGCGATTCGAACGGCGACTTGCGACTCGCATTCAATGATTCCGCGCTCGGTCCCGGCATCTACCAGTTCGCGATCGAAGGACTGACGCTGCATGGCGATAATGAGGCGCAGGCCTGGATCACGGTTGCCGTAGCCCACTGAGAGCGCCCGAACCTCTAGTCGAGGACCGTGCGCGGCGGATGATTGAGCACCGGCCGCGTCGCCAGCCAGCCGCTGGCGCCGACCAGGAGCGTCGTACCGAGGACCCCGGCGCACCACATCAATCCATCGAAGTGGTAATGCAGCTCGAGTTGCCGCGCCAGCAGATACCCGCCCAGGGCGGCGCCGCAGGCAGCGAGCAGTCCCGCCAGCAGTCCCATGACGGCAAACTCCGCAAAGCTGGAGCGCAGCAGCATGGCGCGCCCGGCTCCCAGCACGCGCAGGATGGCCGTCTCGTAGCGCCGTTCATCGCGGCTCGCCTGTATCGCCGCCAGCAGGACTGTGAGGCCGGCGAACAGCGTAAAAATGAACACGCTCTGCACCGCCGTCACGGCCTTGTCGATGACCGAGCGTACCTGCGCCAGCAGATCGCCGATGTTGAAGATCGAGACGCCCGGAAAGCGTTGCACCAGCGCGGCGAGCGCCCCGGCGGAGCGCGGCTGGAACAGCGCGCTCGTCATATAGCTGCCCGCCGTGCCATCGAGCAGTCCTGGCGGAAACATGATGAAGAAGTTCGGCCGGAAGCTGTCCCACTTCACCTTGCGGAAGCTCGCGACGCTCACATTGAATTGCTCGCCCGCGACATCGAAGCTCAGGCGATCACCGAGCTTCAGGCCGAGCGACTCCTGAAATTCGCTGGCCAGCGACACCAGCGGCTTGCCCGCATCCCCCGCGCCCCACCAGCGCCCGGCGATGATGGTGTTGTCGTCGCCCAGTTCCGCCGCCCAGGTGAGATTCTGCTCGCGATCGGCCAGGTCGCCACGCTGGCGCGGGCGCTTCCCGCCCGGCATCGTCGCGTGCGGCAGGTGCGGATTGATCTTCTCGCCGTTGATGGCGATCAGGCGCCCGCGCACCATGGGCAGCATGCGCTCCGGGCGGGCGCCCGCAGCAAGCAGCGCGCTGCGGAAATCGTCCTTTTGATCGGTGGGGATATTCACAAAGAAGTAATTCGGCGCGCCCTGCGGCAAGCTGGTGCGCCAGTCGTTGACCAGATCGCGACGCAAAATCGCCAGCACCAGCAGCAGCATGACCCCGAGCCCAAAGGCCACGATCTGTGCAACGGCCGCGGCACGCCGCCGCGACAGATTGGCGAGCCCGTGGCGCAGCGCCAGGCTGGCGCTGCCACGCGCGCGGCCCGCCAGCGCGACCAGCAGGACGCCGCTGAGCGCCAGGCACAGCAGGGCCCCGGTCAGCGCCACGACAAACCAGGCACTGAATCGCCACTCACCGAGCGTGCCGTAGATGACCCCGGCGATCGCGACGACCGCGGGCGTGAGCGACAACCACAGGCGCGCGGGCGGCGGCCCGGCGTCACGGCGCAGCACCCGCAAGGCCGGCACCCGCGTGAGCTGCAGCAGCGTGGGCAGGGCAAATCCGGCCAGCATGGCGATGGCCACGGTGAGCCCGACCAGCACTGGCCAGCCGCTGGCCGGCGGCAGGTCGGTGCGCAGCAGCCCGGCGAGCGCGCGCAGCAACCAGCTTTGAGTCAGCCAGCCGGCGACCGAACCCAGCATCGTTGCCAGCAGGCTCAGCAGCAGCATCTGCAGGAGGGTGACGCCCAGCACGAAGCGGCGCGTGGCGCCGAGGGTCTTCATCAACGCCACGACGTCCAGATGGCGCGCCACGTAACCACGCGCGCTCATGGCCACGGCCACGGCGCACAGCAGCACTGCCACCAGGCTGGCCAGCGACAGAAAGCGGCTCGCGCGCTGCGCCGCATCGCCAATCTGCGGGCTGGCGTCGGCGACGCGCGCCAGCCGCTCGGCCGGGCGCGCCTGCGCCGTGAACCAGTCGTCGTAGCGGCCCAGTGCGCTCGCGGAGCCCGCGAGCAACAGCGCGTACTGCATGCGACTTGCGGGTTGCACCAGCTGCGTGGCCGCAAGATCCACCTCATTGAACAGCAGCGAGGGAGCGAACTCCACGAAGGAGGAGCCCTGATCAGGGCGGGCGATCAGGATCCGCTCGACGCGCAGCACGCGCGCGCCGACCATGAGCGTATCTCCCGGGCGGGCGCCCAGCGACGCCGCGAGCCGCGAGTCCGGCCAGCAGCTGCCCGCCGCGGGGATCTCCTGCGTCACCTCCCCGGCGGCGAAGGCCTGCGCCGCCGTCTTCAGGCGGCCACGCAGCGGGTAACCGGCACTGACCGCGCGCACGTTGGCGAGCTGGCTGGCATCGCCCCGGAACACGACCGAGATCAGCGTTGTCAGGCGCGCGCTCTGGAGCCCGAGGCTGTGCGCCTCCGCCTCCAGTTGCGGTGCAAGCGGCTCGGGGCTCTCAACCCGCGCGTCGGCCGCGAGGACTTCGCTGGCCTGCGCCTGGACTGCGCGCCCGATGCGATCGACGAGAAAGCCCACTCCAGTAAGGGCGGCCACGGCCACGGCGAGCGACACCAGCAGCACCGCCAGTTCCCCGGAGCGCCACTCGCGCCGTAGCAGGCGCATCGCCATCCGCAGCATGGCCATGCGCTACACCAGCGCTCCGGCATCCATCGTCAGCACGCGCGAGCAGCGCGCCGCCAGCGAGGTGTCGTGCGTGACCAGCACCAGCGTGGTCTGCGCCGCGGCATTGAGCTCGAAGAACAGTTCGATGATGCGTGCGCCCGTCACGGTGTCAAGATTTCCCGTGGGCTCATCGGCGAACAGGACGGCAGGCTCACCGATCGAGGCACGCGCCATCGCCACCCGCTGCTGCTCGCCCCCGGAGAGCTGCCGCGGGTAGTGATCGACACGCGAGCCGAGCCCGACGCGGCGGAGCATTTCCAGCGCGGGTGGCCGCGCGTCGCGCCGGCCCTGCAGCTCGAGCGGGAGCATGACGTTTTCCAGCGCCGTGAGCGAGGGCACCAGGTGGAAGGACTGGAACACAAAGCCCACGCGCGCCGCCCGCAGGCGCGCGCGCCCGTCCTCATCGAGCGTCGTCAGGTCCTCGCCGGCGAGCCACACCCGTCCGGAACTGGGCAGGTCCAGTCCCGCGAACAGGGCCAGCAGCGTCGACTTGCCGGCGCCGGAGGGCCCTATAATCGCTACGCTCTCGCGCGCGCGAATCTCGCAAGACACATCGCGAACGATGGTCAGGGGTCCCTCGGGACTGCTAACCTGCCTGGTGGCTCGCTCGGCCCGGAGAACTATGTCGCGCGTCATCGGTGTCCTGTCCTTTCTGTGGCTCCTGCTTCCGCTCGAAACGGTGCGCGCCGCGGCCCTGCCGGCGCCGGTGATACTCGTATTCGGGGATAGCATCAGCGCCGGTTACGGCATGGCCCCGGAATCGGGTTGGGTGAATCTGCTGTCAAACCGGCTGCGTCAGGAAGGTTACGGATTCCAGGTCGTTAATGCCAGCGTCAGCGGCGAAACGACCACCGGCGGACTCGCCCGGCTGCCGCGCGCGCTCGCGGCCCATGCACCGCGCATCGTGATCATCGAGCTCGGCGGCAATGACGGCCTGCGCGGATTGCCGCTGGGCAGCACCCGCGCCAACCTCGACGCCATGATCGGCCTGGCGGCTCGCCCCGGCCGATCGGTCCTGCTCCTCGGCCTGCACATGCCACCGAACTATGGCGAGCGCTACACCACGGGATTTGCTGGCAACTACACGGTGCTGGCGCAGGCCCACCGGGTGCCGCTCGTCCCCTTTCTACTCGAGGGCATCGCGGGCCGGCCGGCACTGATGCAGGGCGATGGATTGCACCCCAATGAGCGCGGACAGCCAATTCTGCTGGATAATGTCTGGCCCGTGCTCAAGCCCTTGCTGCGCGTGCAGCCACACTGAAGCGCCGGCCGACGGGTTGGCGGGAGTCTAGGGGTATGGACAGATTCTGGATCAAGCAGTATCCGCCCGGTACACCCGCCGAAATCGACCCTGGCGAATACTCGTCGCTGAAGGCGCTGATAGACGGCAGTTGCGAGAAGTACGCTGCCCATACTGCCTTTATCCAGATGGAACAACGCCTCAGTTACGAGGACTTGGACTGTCTCTCCAATCGCTTCGCCGCCTGGCTGCAGCGCAACGGCCTGAAGAAGGGCGATCGCGTTGCGATCATGCTGCCGAACATCCTGCAGTACCCGGTGGTCATGTTCGGCGCGTTGCGCGCCGGAATGACGGTCGTCAACACGAATCCGTTGTATACCGCCCCCGAGCTCGAGCATCAGCTGCGCGATTCAGGCGCCGCCGCCCTGGTGGTGCTCGAGAATTTTGCCTACATCGCCGAGCAGGCGTTGCCGGCCACCTCCGTGCGCCACGTCGTGGTCACCGGCGTCGGCGACCTGCTGAGCTTCCCCAAGGGCGCGCTGGTCAATTTTGTCCTGAAGTACGTGAAGAAAAAGGTGCCCGCCTGGAACCTGCCCGCCGCGCACTCACTGGCCGAGTTGCTGAAGAACAGTCCAGACCGGCCCGAGCCCGTTGAAGTCGGCCATAACGACATTGCCTACCTGCAATACACCGGGGGCACCACCGGCGTTGCCAAGGGCGCGATGCTCACGCACGGCAATATGGTGGCGAATATCCTGCAGGCCCGCGCCTGGTTTCAGCAGGTCAAGATCGGCGAGATCACCTACGTGTGCGCGCTGCCGCTGTACCATATCTTTTCCCTGACGGCGAACTGCCTGCTGTTCACTTCGGTCGGCGGCACCGGCCACCTGATCGCGAATCCGCGGGACTTTCCGGGGTTCGTGAAGGAATTGCGCCGGCATCCGCCGATGTTCTTCATGGGGGTCAACACGCTGTTCAATGCCCTGCTGAACACGCCCGGCTTCAGCGAGCTGGATTTTTCCCACTTCGTTGCCACGGTCGGCGGCGGCATGGCGGTACAGCGCGCGGTCGCCGAGCGCTGGAAGCAGACCACCGGTTGCGAGATTTCCCAGGGCTGGGGCCTGACCGAAGCTTCCCCTGCCGTCTGCGTCAATCCGCTGGTGGGCGTGAGTTTCAGCGGCTCCGTCGGACTCCCGCTGCCATCGACTGAAGTCAGCATCCGCGACGATGACGGCAAGGAACTAGGGCTCAACAGCGTGGGCGAGATCTGCCTGCGCGGTCCCCAGGTGATGCGCGGCTACTGGCAGCGCCCGGATGAGACCGCCAAGGTGATGCTCCCTGACGGATGGCTGCGCACCGGTGATATTGGTCGCATGGATGAGCGCGGTTACGTGTTCATCGAGGATCGCAAGAAGGACATGATCATCGTCTCGGGCTTCAAGGTATTCCCAAATGAAGTCGAGGATGTTGTCGCACGCCTTCCCGGCGTTGCCGAAGTCGCTGCGGTGGCGGAACCCGACGAGCGCTCAGGCGAAGTCGTCGCCCTATATATCGTAAAGAAGGATCCGGGACTTACCGCGGAGGCAGTGATCGAGCACTGCCACAAGTATCTGACCGGATACAAGCTTCCCCGCCACATCTATTTCAGAAACGACTTGCCGAAGACGAACGTGGGCAAGATCTTGAGGCGGGCGCTGAGGGATGGGGGAGCCTAGGATTT
>Ga0209488_10000053_pt1 | contig 80621 bp, 71 predicted proteins | sample Rivendell_Oct201_8_FD_188349 | JGI IMG/M metagenome (GOLD analysis project Ga0209488, IMG submission 188349) | Vadose zone soil microbial communities from the Eel River Critical Zone Observatory, Northern California, USA -... | ecosystem: Environmental > Terrestrial > Soil > Vadose zone >...
TCAGGTGAGCGAGACGATCAGTTTGGCGGAGTGGCTGCGCCAGTTGATGGGGATGATGAAGGAGCGCATCCCCGGCTTCTGTGGGAGCTGCGGCTTCTCGCCCGACAGTACGCTCGGCACCGAGATCACGAAGTCGCGGCCGAAGTCGCGCCGCGCGTTGCCGGAGATCATGTTGGCGACCTCGCCGACCAGATCGCGCATGGTCTCGTGACTGAAGTCGTTCTCCTGCATTTTCATCAGCAGCACGGTGAGCATGGCCTTGGGGGCGGTGAAGTACACCACCCCCTGGCGCTTGCCCGAGATGTTGATGACCCCGGTGTACTCGTGCACCGCGGGTGAGCCCTCCATCAGGTAGGGCGAGCCGATCGAGGCCGGCTGCTGTGCGGTGACCTCGAAGAAATTCGTCGTCCCCTCGACGAAGGTCTTGAGCTCCTGTTCGTGCAGCATGGTCGGAGTTTTCCCTGTTGGGTTCTAGCGCATGAGCTCGGCGATGGCTTCGTTCAGCTGCCGGTCGGTGAAGGGCTTGTTGAGGAAGCCGTTCGCGCCCCGCTCCATCGCCTCCACCGCCGTCGCCTTGTCCGCCAACGCCGAAATGACCAGGATACGCACGGCCGGCTTCAGGGCGACGAGCTGACCGATGCACTCGATGCCGTCCATGCGCGGCATGGTGATATCCATGGTCACCACGTCCGGGTCGGTTTTCTTGAACAGCTCCAGGGCCTCGACCCCGTTGCCGGCGGTGCCCACCAACTGCAGGTCCTCGAACTGCTGCGAACGCTCGATGCGCCGGCGCATGAGGTTCGAGTCATCGACGATCATCAGCTTGAAGCAGCGTTTTGTGCTGCCGTTCATTGCGTTTGCGTTGCTGTTGCTCATGCGCGTTGCCTCGAGCGCCTCAGGCGACTGCGCTGCTGACCGCCTGGACGGCCGGCAGCAGGATCTTGAAGCGGGTGAAGCGGCCGGGGTGGGTGCTCACGCCGATCTTGCCCCCGAGCGAGTACACGCTGCGCGCCACGACGTCCATGCCGACCCCCCGGCCGGCATCCATGGACACGTCCTCCTGGGTGGAGAAACCGGGACGAAAGATGAGGGCCATGGCGGCGCGCGTGTCCATGCCACGGGCTTCCTGTTCGCTGATCAGAGCTTTGCGCACCGCGGCGGCCTTGAGCGCCTCGATGGCGATGCCCGCGCCGTCGTCCTCGAACACCAGCTCGTAGCCCTCGCCGACCTTGCGGAAGTGCACGCTCACGACGCCGACATCCTGCTTGGTGTGCGCCCGGCGCACCTCGGGCGCCTCGATGCCGTGCACGGCCGAGTTACGCAGCATCTGGATGAGGCAGTCCTTGATGGTCGCGGCGTACGACAGCGGCACCTCGCTCAGTCCCGATACCGTGAGCCTGAAGCGCTTGGCGTGATCCTCGGCCAGCCGCTCGGCCATCGCCTGCAGCGCGGGGGACAGATCCTCCACCGGCCGGGACTGTGTCCGCAGGGCGCCCGAGCCGTTCAGGGCTCCGGCAGCCACGGCCGCCGCGGCGCCGGGCGCGGTCTCCTTGAGCGTCGTCAGACGCGCGGCCATCTCGCGCACGCTGCGCAGATGCGCCATCAGATCATCGAGCTTCAGCACCAGCGGCAGGAAGTCGTTGCCCGACAGCTCGGGCTTCTTCTTGCAGTCCGCCACCATGTCCTCGAGTGCGTGCACGCGGCTGGCGACGCTCTTGAGGTTGAGCGCCGAGGCCTCGCCCTTGATGCCGTGCAGCTCGCGGAACAGTCCGCCGAGCTTCTTGCGGAACTCGGCGTCGTTGCGCGCCGGTTCCTTGAGGATGGTGTTGACGAGCTTCAGGCTGGTCTCGGCGGTGTCCAGGAACGACACCAGCTGCAGCGGTTGCACGTGCAGCATGCTGAGCATCATGTCGACCTGCGCATTGGCGTTCTCCTGCGACTCCTGCAGCTCGCGGGCGAGCCGTATGCTGGAGGTGATGTCGCCGACGGCGCACAGCACGTGCTTGACGCCTTCCGGTCCCATGACGCGGTGGAAGTCGAACTGCAGGTAGCGGGTCTCCTTGCCGCCGTGCCCGTTGTCCATGACGACCTCGAGCTGGCCCAGGGGGTTGATGCTCTTCATCAGGTTCTCGTGGGCACGATCGCCCCACAGAAGCTTGATGTACTTGGTGGCGGTGCCGAGTGTTGCCGGCGCCACCAGGTCCTTGAGCAGTTCCTCGAACGACAGGCCGGCGAAGTCCTTGCGGCCAAACATGCGTGTGAGGGCCTCCGACCACACGCTGCCGATACGGTAGTTCGCATCGAGCAGGAAAAAGCCCTCATGCACGGTCTTGAGGATGTCGCGCGTCTGTTCCTGGGCCTCGCGCGCGGCGCGTTCATGGCTCGAGCGCGTCAGCCGGAAGTAGCCGGCCGCCCCGGCCAACGCCAGCGCCGCGAGCACACCGGCCAGCAGCAACGTGCGCAGCCGCGCCGCGGCGTCCGAGCAGGTGCGCTGCAGCGTCGCGGCGAGCGCGGCGAGTTGTGCCTGCAGCTGTCCGCTGCTGTCGCTCGCGAACAGCTGCGCCCGTTTGACCTCGGCGTAGTACTGGCGTCCCTCGCGCGACAGCGAGCTGCCGGCGGTGTCCGAGTCCACGTAGGGCTGGCCGCTGAAGGAGAGGACCGGATCGAGCACCGGAGCGTACTGATGCCACAGCAGCAGCGCCCGGTGCAGCTGTGGCGAGTTGCCTCCAGAGGAGACGCTCAGCTCGTTCAGCATCTGGTCGAAGCGCCTGACCGTTCCTTGCAGGTCGGCCAGCGCCTGGCCGGAATACGCGCGGACCTCGAGCCGATCGCGCAGCGTGTTCAGCTGGTGGGAGATCTCTTCCGGGTAGGTCTGCAGGGTGCTCGCGGTCTGCAGCGAGCCGATGTTGGCGCGCATGTGCGTGGCGAGCCGGAATCCCATGATGAGCACCGCGCCCATCACCAGGGTGAGCGCCGTGCCCAGGCCGGCGGTGATCAGTTGGCGGCGGCGGCGTTCTACCAGGCCTGCGAGGGTCATTCCTGAGGTCTCCTGTCCTATTTGGGCAGCTCGAAGCGCATCCGGGTCCTGACGGGCACCTCGACGGCGGCGCCGTCGACGAGCAGTGGTGCGTAACGCCAGTGCTTCACGGCGTTGATGGCCGCCTGGTCGAACACTCCGGGGGGCGTCGCTTCCACCACGTGGATATCGCGCGGCTCGCCGCTGGTATTGACGGTGAACTCCAAAGTCACACTGCCGGCGAGGTGCTGCGTCAGCGCCGACACCGGGTAATCCGGTGACGGGGCGCGCAGGCGCTTGAGGCTCGGGGCGAGCGCGGCGGCGTCGGGTCCCCTGGACTTCGGAGGGGCGAGCTGCTGCACGGCGAGCACCTCCTTCGGATCCGCGCCCCAGCGCTTCGCCAGCGCCAGATCGGCGTCGCCGGACTTGCCGGCGAGCACCGCGGCCCGGGCGCGCTCCAGGAGCCTGCCCGAGAGCTCACGGCCCGCATCCGCCAGGGCAGCATTGCCCGGGTCGCTCGACTGCAGCTGCCCTAGGTACCAGGCGGCGCTGTCCTGTGCCGGATCGGTCAACCGACCCTCGCGCAGCGCCGCGCGCGTCAGCTGCACGGTCCGATCGGCGTCGGCCTGGACGGCCTTCTGCCGCGCGCCGGCCACCTCGTGCTGGAACGCCGTGATGTCGGCTGCCTTCAGCCCCAAGCCGCGCGCCTCGGTGAGCCAGCGCTCCTCATCGGCGCTGTTTTTTGCCAGTCCCGCTTCGCGGGCCTTCTTCAGATAGGCCGCGCTCAGCGCGTGAACGGCGCGCTGCGTGGCGGCGCTGGCGGGCGCGGAGGACTGCAGTTGCTGCAGGTAGCTCTTGGCGCTGTCGTCTGCGTCGGTGAGCTTGCCGTCACGAACACGGTCCTCGACCAGGCTCGCCAGATGCTGCACCTTGACTTCTTCCTGGCGCCGGGCGATGTCGGTGCGCCAGCGGGCGAGCTGATCGGCGGCCACGCTGCCGGATTGCTGCGCCTGGTGCAGCAGGGAGGTGGCGCGATCGACGTTGCCATCGGCGATCGCCTTGGACACTGCGGCCGAAAGTAGCCGCTGCTCGAAGCCCGCGACGCGCGGGTCGCTGGCGGAGGCGGCCTTGAGATTCGCAAGGGTAAGCACGGCTTCATCGATATGGCCGCCGCTGAGCGCCTCCTCGAAGCGTGCGGCGAGCACCCCCGCCACGCGCTGCAACCCGTCCCGCGCCTCGCCGTTGGCAGCGTCCTCGGCCGCGGCCGAGCGGTAATACAACAGCGCGTTGTCGGCGGCCGGCTCGGTATAGCGGCGCTCATGCATGGCCAGGCGTGCCTTCTCGAGCAGCTCGTCCACCTTGCCCTCCAGCAGGAGGCTGGGGGCTGGCGCCGCCGGGGCCGGCGCGTTGTCGGTGGCGCCGGTTGCGGCGGCTGGCGCCGCGGCTGCGGGTTGGCTGGCCGGGGTCACCGGGCCGCCGCGGCCGTACATCAAGAACCAGAACGCACCCGCGGCGATCAGCGTCGCCGCCAGTGCGGCCCCGATCAGCACCAACCGGGGCCTGCTGCCGGCGAGCTCCTCATCGGGCTCCCGCGGCCGGCGCCGGAAGGCTCCGATGGTCAGCTCCCTCGCCGCGGCGAGGGTGGCGCGGGATGCTGGTGGAGCCTTGCCCGCCAGCGCCTCCGCCATGGCGCCCGCGAACACCGCCTGGGTCTTGCGCGGCTCGATGTGGGCCGCCAGCACCGCGAATACCCGGCCCTTGAGCGCGGCTCTTAGCTCCTTCTCGGCCGGCCCGTCCGCGAACACCAGCACCACGGCGCGCGGCACCTGCGCTTGCGCGGCGTCGACGGCGGCGCGCACATCGGGGACCTCGCGCGCGTCGATCGCCAGGACCTGGCCGCGTTTGGCGCCCGCCATGCCGCGCAGGGCGTCCTCGAGGGATTCGACCGGCCGCACCGCGGCCTGAGCGCCGAGGGTCTGGCCCAGCTCGAGCAGAAAATCATCGCGGCTGGTGAGAGCGGTGACGTCTACCACCGGCCGGGAATCGTGGGGTGCGCTGCCGGGAGTGCGGGTCGAGGCTTCGGGACTGCGGGAGGCAGTGGTTGGCGAGCTGGCCACTTGAGGTGTCTCCAAACAAAGACGGCCGAGTGATTGTCTAAAGTCCATCCATGGAGCGGGGCGGCCGCGACAGGCAAGCGTTCCGGGGCGCGGATCCACGCCGTTGCAGCATATGTAGCTTTTTGGGCAGCGCAGTGCGTTAGTTCACAATAATGAGAGCTTGCGTCGGGAAGCCGCGACGTTGATCATCAACTCCAAAGCATGGCGCGTCTGTGGGGTGAAACCCCGAGAGATGCGGCCCATGGTGCGGAGCCGCATCGCGCTCGAGGGGCTCACCATCGAACGAACAGTCTCCGCGGCTCTTCGGGCACCGACCTCGCGCGCCCCGGGCGTGCACCGCCGCAGTGCGTGCGCGGCGCGCCGGGCGATCAGTTGAGCTGCGCGCCGCCACGGGTGCGCGGCGCGCTCGAAGTGGCGCTGGCGCAGGCGCGGCGGGCAGTGAAACAATCCGTCGCTGTGACCGTCTTAACGTAACAGGTACCTCAGGATCTGAAGGCCATCACTCATTGTGCGCGGCGTTGGGACTAGCTTAATAATCACGTCGGCATCGCCGCTGTGGTCGGCATCGCCGGCATCGGGTTCGAGACCGATGAGACAACGGGAGGGAAGGATGATGCCACCGCTCGCTGCTGACCAGAATTCCCACGGCACCACCGCCGACTTCATCGATACCCTGAGCTCCTTCAGCCGCCTGCACCGCGCCCAGCGCTGGGAAGGCACCTTCGGCGAGTTTCTGAGCAACATCCTGCCCGGCCATGCGGTGGCGCTCGCGCGCACCAGCCATGAATACATCTGGGACATGCTGCGCTGGCACGGGCGCGCCGCGCAGCCCGACGCCTCCGAGAACATGCGTGCGCGCGAGCTGTTCAAGCGCGAGCTGTTTGGCATCGATGAGCCGCTGTCGCGCGTCGTCGATTACTTCAAGGCCGCGGCCGCCGGTTCCGATGTCGGCCGGCGCTTGCTTTTGATGCTCGGTCCGCCCTCCGGCGGCAAGTCGACGCTCGCGATCCTGCTGAAGCGCGGGCTCGAGGAATACAGCCGCACGGATGAGGGCGCGCTGTACGCCATCCGCGGCTCGCCGCTGCGCGAGAACCCCCTCAACCTCATCCCCACGAGCCTGCGCGCCGAGTTTCGTGACCGCTACGGCGTGAACATCTTCGGCGAGCTGTCGCCGTGGGCGCGCGATTTCGTGGAGCGCGAATTCGAGGGCGACTTCGTGCGGGTCCCGGTCGAGCGCGTGTTCCTGAACGAGGCCTCGCGTATCGGCATCGGCACCTATGCGCCGCACGATCCCACCACCGCCGACATCGCCGACCTGGTCGGCTCGGTGGATCTGGCCAAGGTCGCGCAGATCGGCGACGAGGGCGACCCGCGCGCCTGGTCGTGGTCGGGCGCCGTGTACGCCGCCAGCCGCGGCGTGCTGGAGATGATCGAGATTCTCAAGGTGAAGCGCGAGTTCCTGTACCTGCTGCTCACCCTGACGCAGGAGAAGAACGTCAAGGTCTCCCGCTTCCCGCTGATTCACCTCGACGAGACCATCCTGGCGCATACCAACCTCGCGGAGTTCCACAAGTTCCTGCAGGAGAAGGAGAACGAGGCGCTGCTGGATCGCATGGTGATCATCAAGATCCCCTACGCGCTCTCCTACCGCGACGAGTCGCGCATCTACCAGAAGCTGGTGTCGGGTGCGCCGGCGTTCCGCAACGTGCACCTCGACCCGCACGTGCTTAATCTGGCTGCGGTGTTCGGCATCCTGACGCGCCTGAGCAAGTCCGAGCGCGAGGGACTGGACCCGCCCAAGAAGCTGCGCCTGTATGCCGGCGAGGCGGTCGAGGGGGTCGCGGAGACCGAAGCGACGCGACTGCACGCCGAGACGCCCGAGGAAGGCATGACCGGGGTGAGCCCGCGCTTCGTGGTGAATGCGATCTCCAACGCCATCACCCGCGGCAACACCCACAGCCTCACCAGCATGGAGCTGTTGCTCGCCCTGAAGGACAGCATCGAGAGCGATGCGCGCATGGACGCGAAGCAGAAGAAAGCCTGGATCGATCACCTGGTGACGGCCCGCAAGGAGTTCTACAACCGCTGGGTCAAGGAAGACGTGCACCGCGCCATGTTCGCCTCCTTCGAGGAAGAGGCGCAGCAGCTGCTGGAGAAGTATCTCGACGAGGTCGAGGCCTCGCTCGATCACCGCCAGGTCAGCGATCCGATCACCGGCGAGACCCGCGCGGCCGATGAGCGTTTCCTGCGCTCGGTCGAGGAGAAGATCAAGGTCTCGGACTCGGGCAAGATGTCGTTCCGCCAGGAGGTGGTGCGCAAGGCCATGGTGGCCTTCAAGGCGGGCGAGAAGTTCAAGCTCGCCAGTCACGCCCGCATGCGCGAGGCTATCGAGCAGTACCTGTTCGAGGAGCGCCGCGACGTGCTGCGACTCGTAACCTCCACCGCGCGTCCGGACGATGACGCGCGCCAAAAGATCTCCGTGGTACAGCAGCGCCTGGTCAGTGAGTACGGCTACGACGAGCACAGCGCCAAGGAGGCGCTCAGCTACGTCACCACGCTCCTCGCCCAGGAGTAGCGGCGCTGTCGGAAAAGGTGTACGAGTAGCGCATGGATCAGGACGGCGGCAAGCGCGACGATCCCTCCGGCGCGGCGAAGTGGTACGAGCTGTTTTCGCGCGGCGCGCGCGACTGGCTGCGCCACGACGAGAAGGTCCGCGAGGCGGTGCGCGCCAATCTCCCCGAGATCATCGCCGGGGGCGACGTCATCAACGGCGGCGCCCGCACGGTGCGCGTGCCGGTGCGCATGCTCGAGCACTATCATTTCCGCCTGCGGCGCCCGGAAGAACAGCAGGGGGCGGGGCAGGGCAAGGCCAAGCCCGGAGATGTGTTCTCCGCGCCCGGGCGCGAGCAGGGGCAGGGTGAGAAGGGACCCGGTGGGCGCGATGAGGGCGAGGTGCAGCTGCTGCTGGAGTTCAAGATCGACGATATCGTCGACTGGCTGTGGGAGGCGCTGAAGCTGCCCAACCTCAAGGCGCGCGTCGGGCCGTCCGAGGAAACCGACTGGATCCGCGAGGGCTGGGACCGCCACGGCGCACGCTCGCGCCTCGACCGGCGCCGCTCGTTCAAGGAGTTGGTGAAGCGGCGCGGGGCGCCGGGGGCCACGCCGACCTTCATCGATGAGGATCTGCGCTACCGCCAGCTCGCCCGGCGCCGTCAGCCGGCGCTGCACGCGGTGGTGTTCTTCATGCTGGACGTCTCAGGCAGCATGTCCGACCGTGATCGCAAGCTCGCCAAGACCTTCTTCTTCTGGGTGGTGCAGGGACTGCGGCGCGAATACCGCTCGCTCGAGACGCAGTTCGTGGCGCACACCACCGAGGCGTGGGAATTCAACGAGCCGGACTTCTTCCAGGTGAGCGGCACCGGCGGCACCGTGGCCTCCACCGGGCTCGCCAAGGTGCGCGAGATCATCGACGCCCGCTACAACCCGGGACGCTGCAACATCTACCTGTTCTACGCGTCCGACGGCGACAACTCCGTGAGCGATGCCGCCGATGCGCGCACCGCGCTCACCGCCATCGCCGCGGATGCCTGTTTCACCGGCTACGTGGAGGTGTCCTCCGGGCTGTCGCGGCAGCTGGCCACCGAAACCGGCAAGCTGTTCGCCGAGCTGCAGGCGGCCGGTTGCGCCGCCGGCAGTTACGCGCTCAACGACTTCGAGGACGTCTGGGGCGCGGTGCGGCATTTCTTCACCGCCGAAGCCCAAGCGCCCGAGAGCCCGTGAGCCCCGCTGCGCCCATGAGCGAAGGCTGGCAGAGCTATGTTCGGCGCATCGAGGAGCTGGCCGCCCGCTCCGGGCTCGAGTTCCACCCGGTGGATTTCGAGGCGGTTCCCGACAGCTTCATGATGGAGATCGCCGTCTACGGTCTGCCGGTGCGCATGCCGCACTGGTCATTCGGCGTGCGCTATATCTATCAGCTGATCCAGCGACACATGGGGCACTCACGGCTGTTCGAGGTGGTGTTCCCCGGCAACCCGGGCCATGCCTACCTCGCCGAGAGCAACGGGCTCGCGGAAAATATCCTGGTGACCGCGCACGTGCTCGGGCACGCGGATTTCGCGCGCAACAACCTGCTGTTCCGCCGCTGCCAGGAGCAGGTGAGCGAGCACATCGTCGAGCACGCCGCCAATCACGCGCGCCAGATCCAGCAGGCCATCGAGACTCACGGCGCGCAACGCGTCGAGGCCGCGCTCGATGCGGCGCTGGCACTGGAGCAGCACGTCGACGTCGATCAGCCGCTGCGCCGCGAGCGTTACCCGGAGTTCCTCGAGGATGGCAAAGTGCTGATCGATGACCAGTTCCGCAAGCGCTTCGCGGCGCTCGAGCCGCTCGCCGGCGCCAGCGCCATCGAGGTGAAGAAACGCGCGCCGCTGCCGCCGCATCCGGAGCGCGACCTGCTGTGGTTCGTCGCCAACTACGCACCGGAGATGGAGAGCTGGGAGCGCGACATCTTTCTCGCGGTGCGCGAGGAGTCTTTCTATTTCTATCCGGTGTTCGCCAGCCAGATCATGAACGAGGGCTGGGCCTCCTACTGGCACGCGCGGCTGCTGCGCGAGGCGGACTTCATTCCGCAGCAGGCTTACCTGGATGCCATCAAGTGCCACTCGGACGTGGTGCGGCCGATCGCCGCCGAAGACAAGGTCGCGCTCAGCATCAACCCCTATCACCTGGGTTTTGCGATGTGGGAGAAGATCGTCGAGAAGAACGGCCTGCCCGCGGCGCGCGCCATCATGCAGCAGGACGATGACTTCAGCTTCGTGCGCAATCACCTCACGCGCGAGCTCGCCGACGAGCTGGGTCTGTTTCGCTACAGCGCACGCAGCGACGGCCAGATCAAGGTGCTCGAGCATGACCTGACGGCCCTGCACGAGGCGGTGCTCGCGCCCAAGTACAACTTCGGCGCACCGATCGTGTGCGCCTCGCACGTGCGCAACGACGGCACCCTCGAGCTCACGCACGACAGCAGCGTCGACGGCCGCGGTCTTGACCTGGAGCGTAGCCGCAAGGTGCTCGATTACCTGCAGCGCGTTTGGCGACGACCGCTGGTGCTCACCACCGTGAACCAGGCGGGTTCCACGCTGGAGCTCACCGCGCCGTGAGGGCGGCGCTCGACTCCCTTCACGGATTGCGGGGCGACAGCGGCTTGGCGGGCGGATCGGGTACTACCGGCTCCGTGCCCCAGTCCTCCTCCTCGTGCGAGGTCACGATGGAGACCGGATCGCTCGCCGGAAAACTGGCGTCGAGCGCCTCATCGAGCTGGCGCTGAATCTTCTGCCAATCGCGGCGCTTGCGCGCCTCATCGGGCGGGGAGTCGCTCATCTGAACCTCGCTCGCCCCGGCCTGCCTGGCCAAATGGGCTCGTTGCCCCGCATGGTACCCGCACCGAGTAGCGGCAGGCAGCCCTGGCGGAGTAGGCTTTTGCTCTGCCGGTGATGCTCGTGTGGCGCCGGTCCATCTTGCCGGGGAGCATCCGCCATGGGGTACACGACTGCGGGCATCCGTAACATCGCGCTGGTCGGCCAGGCCGGCGCGGGCAAGACCTCACTCCTGGAGACGTTGCTGCTGCAGGCGGGCGCGATCCGTGCTCGCGGGAGCCTCGCCCGCGGCACCACGGTGTCGGACTTCGACCCGCAGGAGAGGCGCCTGCAGCACTCGCTCGACACCACGATCTGCAGCTTCGACATCAACGGCATCCACGTCAACCTCATCGACACGCCCGGCTATGCGGACTTCCTCGGCAAGGCGCTGTCGGTGCTCGAGGCGGTGGAGGCGGTGGCCGTCGTCGTCAGTGCGGCGAATGGCGTCGACACGCTCACGCAGCGCCTCATGGAGTTCGCGCGCGAGCGTGAGCTGGGCCGGATCGTCATCGTCAACAAGATCGACAGCCGCGACGCCCACTGCAGCGACGTGCTGCAGCAGCTGCGCGAGGCCTGCGGCCGCGAATGCCTGCCGCTGAATCTGCCCGCCGGCGGCGGCGACGCCGTGGTGGACTGCTTCTTTCAACCTCACGGCCGCGCGGCGGATTTCTCCTCGGTCGAGGCGGCGCATACGCAGATCATCGATCAGGTCGTCGAGCTCGATGAGAAGCTCATGGCGCTGTACCTCGAGCAGGGCGAGGAGCTGTCCCCCGAGCAGCTGCACGATCCTTTCGAGCAAGCGCTGCGCGAGGGGCACCTGGTGCCGGTGTGTTTCGCTTCCGCCGAGAGCGGGGCGGGAATCCCGGAGCTGCTGCAGGTGTTCGAGCGGCTCATGCCCAACCCCGCCGAAGGCAATCCGCCCCCATTCCTCAAGGGCAGCGGCGAGGGCGCCGAGCGCGTGCCGGTGACGCCGGATCCCGCCAGGCACGTGGTCGCGCACGTGTTCAAGGTGAGCATCGACCCGTACGTCGGCAAGCTCGGCGTGCTGCGCGTGCACCAGGGCACCGTGCGCCCAGGCAGCCAGCTGTTCGTCGGTGACGCGCGCAAACCGATCAAGATCGCGCACCTGTTCCGCCTCCTGGGCAAGGAGTCCACCGAGATCACCGAGGCGCTGCCCGGGGACATCTGCGCCATCGCCAAGGTGGACGAGCTGCACCTGGACGCGGTGCTGCACGACTCGCACGAGGAGGACCAGTACCACCTCAAGCCGGTGGCATTTCCCCCGCCGATGCTCGGCGTCGCCATCGAGCCTGAGCGGCGCGGTGATGAGCAGCGTCTCGCCGACACCCTGCACAAGCTCACCGCCGAGGACCCGTGTGTGCGCATCGAGCATCACGCCGCGGTGAACGAGACGGTTCTCTACGGCATGGGTGAGTTTCACCTGCGGGTGCTGCTCGAGCGCATGGCCGAGCGCTACGGGGTGCACGTGAAGACCCACCCGCCGAGCATCCCGTACCGCGAGACCGTCACGCGACCCGCCGAAGGGCACTGCCGGCACAAGAAGCAGACCGGCGGCGCCGGGCAGTTCGGCGAGGTGTACCTGCGTATCGAGGCGCTCGGGCGCGGCGCCGGCTTTGAGTTCGTGGACGACGTGGTAGGCGGCGCGATCCCCGGGCAGTACATCCCGGCGGTGGAGAAGGGCGTGCGCCAGGTGCTCACCGAAGGCGCGCTCGCCGGCTTTCCGATCCAGGACGTGCGCGTCACCGTGTACGACGGCAAGCATCACTCGGTGGATTCGAAAGAGGTGGCGTTCGTCTCCGCGGGCCGCAAGGCGTTTCTGGATGCCCTGGAGAAAGCCGCGCCCATCGTGCTCGAGCCGATCATGCGCCTGGAGATCACCGCTCCCGCGAGCGCCATCGGCGACATCACCGGCGACCTCGCCACCAAGCGGGCGCGCATCAACGGCAACAGCTCATTGCCCGGACAGCGCTCGGTGCTCCAGGCCTTCGTGCCGCTCGCGGAAGTTTCGGAGTACCAGTCGCGCCTCAAGGCCCTCACCGGGGGGCAGGGCGCCTACACCATGGAGTTGAGTCACTACGATCCGGTGCCGGCGCGCAAGCAGCACGAGCTCGCACAGGCCTGGCGGCCGCGGGCAGACGAGGAGTGACTCGGGCATGAAGGCAGCCGTGCTGTGTCTGTTGACGCTCGCGGGGCTGGCGCCCTTCACCGTAGCGGCGCGCCCGGACTCCGCCGTCTGTAGCGCGCCGCCCGTCCCGGGCGGCACCACCAGGAGTGTGCCGGCCGGGCATGCGAAGCCGAGCGCCCTGGCCCCTCATCCGCACTCGCATAACCGCGTTTACGGCGCGCCGATCCCACGCCCGATCGTCTCGAAGCACGCGAAGCACAAGCGCCGCACTGCGAGTCCGCCCCCCTCCAGATAGCGCGCTTATCGCGCGGGCTTCTTCCACGTGACGGTATCGCCGGCGCGCAGGCCCAGCTTCGCGGCCTCACCACCCTTGAGTTCCAGCACCGCACTGACCGGCGTACCGGAGCCGAGCAAAGCCTCCGACATGGGGTGCGCGCGCTCGATGATCTTGGCCACGCGTCCGTCTGCGTGGATGAACACTATGTCCAGCTCGATGTAGGTGTTCCTCATCCACATGGTCTCCACGCGTGGGGCGGGCAGCGGGAACACCATCCCCATGGTCTCGGGCAGGTCGCTGACGAACATCAAACCCTGCTGGGCGCGCTCGGGTGTGTCGGCGATCCACACCTCGAATGCGTACTTGCGGGCGGCGTGATGCTCATCAAGGTGGGTGATCTGCAGCGTAGTGCGCGGAAAGCTCGCCAGCTCCAGCGGCGCACGCGATTCCTGCGCCAGCGCGGCCGCTGCGGCGAACGCCAGCGACGCGCCGAGCATGAGGCGGCGCAGGCCTACCGGCGGATGTTCAGGACGGTTGCCCGGCGACATACGCTTGCGCTTTCTACTGATCCGCGAACACGGCGCTGCCTGCGAAATCGAAGCGGCTGACCAGAATCCGCGCCTCGCTGTTGAGCGTGCTGGCAGGTGAGGTGCAGAAGCCGCGGGCGATGATGCGCCAGGAGCGCAGCGCTCCGCCGAGTGCTCCGAGCCGTTCCTGTCTGAGCTCGTCCACCGTGCAGTGATCCTCGCCGCGCGTGGTGAACAGCCGCTCCTCGCCCTCGAAGATCACGGTGAGATTGGTGGGGAGCGCGCGGCCGCTGCGCCCTTCGTGCACCGATCCCACGCCGAACACCAGGCGCAGGCGCCGCCCGTCCGCGTGCCGCGGTCCGGCGAAGCTCACCCGCAGGCCGCTGCCGTCCGGGCGCGGGCCGCCCTCGCACTCGATCTCGGCGTTGTGCCAGTCGACGTCGAGGTTCATCGCGCCGCGGATGCGGGCGTGCAGATAGCCGTTGCCGCCCGGCAGACACCCCTGGCTGCCCGCTTCCTGCGGCACGGCCGGAGCGGGGCTCGCGCCGGCCCCCGGGAGCGCCGTGGCCAGGCCGCAGGCGCACAACAGTGCAAGGCGGCGTTGCATGCCGGGTGAGTGTACCGCGCGGCCCGCGCCGCCCTCACGCGCCCGGTACGACCAGCAGCGCCTTGGCGAAGCGGGCATGCCCGCGCGCAACCGCGCGCGCCGCGTGCATGAGCGCCGTCACGATCACGATGCCGAACACCATGTAGAAGAGTGAACCGACGAAGGTGTGCGGTGAGGCGGCGTGCCAACCGTCGATCTGAATCATGGCCAGTGAGACACCCGGCGCGAGGAACCCCAGATCCCGGCTCAGCACCACCAGAGGCGCGAGTGCGAGACGCAGGCCGATCGCAAGTGCGGTGAGGGTGACGGTGAAGTAGACGATCCCCAGCGGCAGCATGATGAGCAGGTACAGCAGCGTCGTCCAGGTACGCACGTCGGTGAGCATCTCCCCGATGCGTTGCCACCAGCTCGCCGGCGGCCCGGGATGCACCGGCCGTCGCGGCATGCGCTCGCCGGTCATCGCCTCGAGGAGTCTGCCCTCGCCGAGTGCAATCACGCGCGCGATGCCGATGAAGGCCAGGAAGAACGGCACGCCGATGATGAGGACCGCGAACCCGGCCGAGAGGGACAGCCCGGTGACCACGAAGGTGAAGTACACGATGCCCGTCGCGAGGGTCAGCAGCATATAGAAGAGAGAGGTGTAGGCCCGCGGGTCCTGGTACACCCCGAAAAAGCGCGCCAGGCCGGACGCGTTCGCGGCCGCGCGCGGTGCCGGGGTCTTCAGGGCGGCCTTGACCTTGGCTTCCGTGTCCCGGTACGCGGCCGCCACTTCGTCCGGAGCACCGTAGGTGCTCGCGATGAGCTCCAGCACGTCGCTCTCGGACTTGTCCGGGTGCGCCGCGACCTCCGCGCGCAGGTACTCCTCGGCGTCGTAGAGCGCATCCTGGATGAGCGCGGGATCCTGTCCTTCGAGCGCCTGGCGCAGCTGCTTCAGGTACTCATCGATCGAGCGGGGAGCGTTGGCACTCATGAGTCGGTTCCTTCGATGAAGCGATCGACAAAGCCGCGCGTCTGCCGCCAGATCTCACTCCACTGACGCAGGACGCCGCGGCCCTCTTCGGTGATGCGGTAGTAGCGCCGCGGCGGCCCGGCGTAGGAGGGCACGACGCGGCTGGTGAGCAGGCCCCCGGCGGCGAGAGTGCGCAGCACCGGGTACACGGTGCCCTCCTTGAACAGCGCCTCGCCTTGGTTGGCCTTCTGCAGGCGCTTGGCGATCTCGTATCCGTACAGATCCTCTTTGGTGCGCTCGAGCACGGCCAGCAGCACCAACGCCACGAGCCCCGCGTTGAGGTCTTTCTGGAACTTGCGTGGCTGGCTATCATCCATTTGATAGTACTATTAAGTAGATAATACTAGCTGTCAACTAATACCGCTACCCTGAGACTAGCGCTCAATCGACGGACCCGTGCCCTGGTCAGTCAGGCCCAGGCGGGGTGCCCGGTGCCGTGCTGTTAGACTTCGCGTTTTTTCCGGGACCGGTGATGAGAAACTCGCTCCTAGAAGTCACGCCCGTCATCCCAGGCAGCCTCGCGCGCCTGCCCGAGCTGGCCGCCAACCTCTTCTTCAGCTGGCACCGTCCCACACGGGCGCTGTTCGAGGACCTGGACCCGGAGCTGTGGAAGCAGACCAACGGCAATCCCCGCCTGGTGCTTCGCTGCGTCAACCAGGGGACGCTCGAGCGCTGCGCACGCGATGAGCTGTATCTGGCCCGCTATCACCTCGCGCTCGAAACACTCGAAGCGTACCTGCGGGTCGCCGCGCCCACCGCCGAGGAGCCGCTGGTGGCGTACTTCTGCGCCGAGTACGGCTTTCACGAGAGCTTCCCCATCTACTCCGGAGGTCTCGGAGTGCTCGCCGGGGACTACTGCAAGGCGGCGAGCGACGAGCGAGCCAACTTCGTGGCGGTGGGACTTCTGTACGAACAAGGGTATTTCACTCAGACCGTCGATAACGACGGCGTACAGCAAGCCGAATATCGCGAGCGCGACCCGCGCGATCTGCCGGTCGAGCCGGTGCGCAACAGTTCCGGCGAGTGGCTCAAGGTCGCGGTGCGCATCACCGGGCGCGAGGTCGTCGCGCGGCTGTGGAAGGCGCAGGTGGGCCGCGTTCCGGTCTATCTGCTCGACACCAATTGCCCGGAGAACATCCCCTCGGATCGCGACATCACCCATCGCCTGTACGGCGGTGACGACTCCACACGGGTGCGCCAGGAGATGATCCTCGGCATCGGTGGCTTGCGCGCGCTGCGCGCGCTCGGGGTGGTCCCGGGGGTGTGGCACCTGAACGAAGGGCACGCGGCGTTTCTGATCCTCGAGCTGCTGCGCGAGCACCTGGGGCAGGGCCTGCCGTTCAACGCCGCCCTCGAAGCGGTGGCGGCGGACTGCGTGTTCACCACTCACACGCCGGTGGCGGCCGGCCACGACGCCTTCAGCCTGGAGCTGATCGTCACGCACTTCGGGGATTTCGTGCGCGAGCTGGGGGTGCCGGTCGAGCGCGTCCTCGAGCTGGCGCGTTCCCCTTCCGCCCCGGGCCTTTTCAACATGACGCGCCTGGCACTGAACGGCACGCGCCACGTCAACGGCGTGAGCCGCATCCATGGCGCGGTCTCGGCGCGGCTGTGCGCGGACCAGTGGCCGGAGGTTCGTCCCGAGGACAACCCGGTCGGCTTCGTGACCAACGGCGTGCACGTGCCGACCTTCCTGCACCAGACCTGGATGGACTTCTTCGACCGCGAGCTGGGACGGGAGTGGCGCGAGCGGCTGCGCGACCCGGATTTCTGGAGCGCGCTGGAGCGCGTGCCGGACGAGCGCTACTGGGTGACGGCGCAGGAAGTCAAGGCGCGCATGCTGGCGAGCGTGCGCGAGCGGCTGCAGCGCGAGTACGAGCGCAAGGGCTTGAGTCCCGCGCAGCTGCGCCACGTGACGCGCTTCCTCGATCCGCAGCGTCCCGGCGTGCTCACCCTGGGATTCGCGCGGCGCTTCGCCACCTACAAGCGCGCGACGCTGCTGCTGCGCGACCGCGCGCGCCTCGCGCGGCTCATCAACAATCCCGAGCGCCCCGTGCTGCTGCTGTTCGCCGGCAAGGCGCACCCCGCGGACGAGCCCGGCAAGTACGTGCTGCGCGAAATCCGCCAGTTGATGATGAGCCAGGAGTTCATGGGACGCATCATCTTCCTGGAAGACTACGACCTGCAGCTCGCCCGCAGCCTGGTCTCGGGCGTCGACGTGTGGCTCAACAATCCGATCGCGCCGCTCGAGGCGAGCGGCACCTCCGGCATCAAGGCGGCCATCAACGGCCGCCTCAACCTGAGCATTCTCGATGGCTGGTGGGCGGAAGGGTGGAAGCAGGACAACGGCTGGGGCATACCGCCGGCGAACGTGCAGGACCCGGAGAGGCGCGATGCGCTCGAGGCCGAGCTGATTCTCGGTACGCTCGAGGAGGAGGTCCTGCCCCTGTACTACGCGCGCGAGGAGAGCGATTACCCCGCCGCCTGGGTCAAGCGCAGCAAGCGCGCCATGATGACGGTGATTCCGGCTTTCAACATGCGCCGCGTGCTGTTCGACTACACCCAGGGGCTGTACCAGCCGGCGGTGGCGCACTATCGGCGTCTCGCCGCCAACGGCTTCAGCGGCGCGCGCACGCTGGCGGACTGGAAGACGCGGGCGCGCCAGGCCTGGTCGAAGGTGAGCCTGCGGCAGCTCACCGACGTGGCCCGCGATCTGCCGCGCGGCGAGCGGCTGCGGCTGCGGGTTGCGGCCGCACTCAACGGACTCACGCCCGTGGACGTGCGGGTGGAGTTCGTCGCGCGGCGCCTGTTGCCCGAGGCGGACCTTGCACCGCCGGCCCTGTCCTCGTACGGGCAGCCGCCGCGCGCCGGCCTGTGGCACGCCACCTTCGGCGCCACCGACGAGCAGGACAGCGACGGGGCGGTGATCTACGCGCTCGACGTCGAGCCGCAGGAATGCGGGCAGTTCCGCACCGAGATCCGCATCTACCCGTGCCACGAGCTGCTCTCGCACCCCTACGAGCTGGGGCTGATGAAATGGCTGTGAGGCATTTACTTTAAGGTTGCGCTGACGGCGCGCCTTGCGGTGTAGTACGCCTCATGCCCCGCCAGCCCGCACGCGCTTCTTCCGGACGCTACGTGAGCCGCCTGACGGGCGGCACGCTCGCCATCATCATGGCGGGCGGGCGCGGCGAGCGGCTGCGCGACCTCACCGCGCATCGCTGCAAGCCGGCGACCCCCTTCGGCGGCAAGTTCCGCATCATCGACTTCGTGCTGTCGAACTGCGTGAACTCGGGGATCCGCCAGATCTCCATTCTCACCCAGTACAAGGCCCAGTCGCTGATCCAGCACGTGCAGCACGGCTGGAGCTACCTGCGCGGGGAGTTCGGCGAGTTCGTCGAGGTGGTTCCCGCGCAGCAGCAGCTCGGACCGCTCTGGTACCGGGGTACGGCGGACGCCGTGCACCAGAACATCGAGTTGATCGTCTCGCACCGCCCCAAGCACGTGCTGGTGCTCGCCGGTGACCATATCTACAAGATGGACTACGGTCCGATGATCGCCTACCACGTGGAGAAGGGTGCCGACATCACCGTGGGAGTGGTCGAGGTGCCGGCGCGGGAGTCGCAGAATTTCGGGGTGCTGACCGCTACCGAGTGGAATCGGGTCACGAAATTCTCCGAGAAACCGGCCACGCCCGACACGCTGCCGGCCCGCCCGGACGCCATTCTCGCCTCCATGGGGATCTATGTCTTCAACACTCGCCTGCTCGAGAGCCTGCTCGCCGCGGACGCCACCAACGAGTCCTCGGCCCATGATTTCGGGCGCGACATCCTGCCCGAAGCCATCGCCGGCAACCGCCAGGTGTTTGCCTATCCATTCCAGGACGTGCAGACCCGCGCGCAAAGCTACTGGCGCGACGTCGGCACCATCGATGCCTACTACGATGCCAACCTCGAGCTGGTGCACGTGCGCCCCGAGCTCAACATCTACGACCAGGACTGGCCCATCTGGACCTACCAGGTGCAGCAGCCGCCGGCGAAGTTCATCCTCGACGAGGACGGTCGCCGCGGCATGGCCGTCAACTCCATGGTGTCGGGCGGCTGCATCATCTCCGGGGCCGTGGTGCGCGAGTCGCTGCTGTTCTCCGACGTGCGCGTCGAGGAGCGCACCAGCATTCACCGCTCCGTCGTGCTGCCGCACGCCGAGATCGGCCGCGGTTGCGCCATCTCCGGAGCGATCATCGACGAGGGCTGCGAGGTGCCCGAGGGCACCCGCATCGGGCTCGAGCGCGAGGCGGATGCACGCCGCTTCCACGTGACCGAGAAAGGCGTGGTGCTGGTCACCCTCGACATGCTGCGCAGCATGCGGAACAGTTGAGCCGTGAGCCCCGCGCCACGCCTGCCGGTCGTCCTGCTGTGGCACATGCACCAGCCGCAGTACAAGGACGCGCTCACCGGCCAGTACGCGCTGCCGTGGACCTATCTGCACGCCGTCAAGGACTACACCGACATGGCGGCGCACCTGGAAGCCAACCCGGTGGGGCGCGCGGTGGTGAATTTCACCCCGCTCCTCATCGAGCAGCTCGAGGAGATCGCGCGGCGCGTCGCCGAGCATCTGGAGAGCGGCAGCCCGCTGCCGGATCCGGTGCTGGCGCTTCTGGGTCCGGACCCCGTACCGACCGAGCCGGCCGCGCGGCTGGAGCTGCTGCGCACCTGCCTGCGGGCGCAGCGCCAGCAGATGATCGAGCGCTTCGGCCCGTATCTCGAGCTCGCGACCATCGCCGAGACGCTCGCCACGCCGGAACGGGTCGCTTACGCTTCCGACCAGTTCATCCACGACCTCGCAGTCTGGTATCACCTCGCCTGGCTCGGCGAGAGCGTGCGCCGCACGGACCCGCTGGTCGCCCGCCTGACCGAGCGCGGGCGCGACTTCAGCTCCGCGCAGCGCCGCGATCTGCTCACACTCATCGGCACTCTGGTGGGCCAGGTGCTGTTGCGCTACCGGCGCCTCGCCGAGCGCGGGCAGTGCGAGCTGTCGGTGACGCCCTACGGACATCCGATCATCCCGCTGCTGCTCGACTTCCAGTGTGCGCGCGATGCGCTTCCCACGCTGCAACTGCCCGCGCATGCGGCCTATCCCGGGGGCGCCTCGCGCGCCACCTGGCACATCGAGGAGGCGATCCGCGTATTTGCACGCACCTTCGGCAACCGTCCCGCCGGCTGCTGGCCCGCGGAAGGAGCGATCAGCGCCGCGACGCTCGGGCTGCTAGCCGCCGCTGGCTTCCGCTGGGCCGCCAGCAGCGCCGGGGTGCTGCGTGGGAGCCTCGCGCTCACTGATCCAGGCGCGGCGCAGGATCCGCTCGCCTACAACCGCCCTTACCGTCTGGGCGGCACCGGCATGAGCTGTTTCTTCCGCGACGACACCCTGTCCGATCTCATCGGCTTCACCTACGCGACCTGGCACGGGGATGACGCCGCCGCCAATCTGGTGGAGGAGCTGTCGCACCTCGCACGCCGCTACGAGCCCTCGGGCAATCACGCGGTGCTCATCGCGCTCGACGGTGAGAACGCCTGGGAGCATTACCCCTTCAACGGCTTCTATTTCCTGCGTGCGCTGTACGAGCAGCTCGCGAGCCATCCGCAGCTCGAGCTGACGACCCTGTCCGACTGCATCGCGCGCGGTCTGCAGCCCGCACCGCTGCCGCGGGTGTGCGCCGGAAGCTGGGTGCACGGCACGCTCGCGACCTGGATGGGGGATCCGGACAAGAACCGGGCGTGGGATCTGCTGTGCAACGCCAAGGAGGCCTACGATCGCTTCATGCGGGACGCGAGTGATCCGGGCGAGCGCGCCGCCGCCGGCCGCCAGCTCGCGCGCTGCGAGAGCTCCGACTGGTTCTGGTGGTTCGGGGACTACAACCCCGCGGATGCCGTGAGCCAGTTCGACCACCTCTACCGGCGCCAGTTGCTGACGCTGTACCGGCGGCTGAACCTCGTGCCCCCGGGCGAGCTCACGCTGCCCATCTCGACCGGGCACGGTGCTCCCGAGCACGGCGGAAGTATGCGCCGCGCCACCGGCGGCTGACCGACAGGCGGCAGCCCAAGGCGTGACCAGCATGCGATTACCCGTGTTCGACCGGCGCCGCGCCGGGGTGCTGCTGCCGATGTCCGCCCTCGATGCGGCACTCGGGCGCGGCGGCCGCGCCTTCATCGACTGGCTGGGCGAGGCGGCTTTCTCCGTGTGGCAGATCCTGCCGGCGGGCCCGGTGGGCGAGGACCGCTCCCCCTACTGGGTGCGCTCGGACTGCGCGGGCAACGCGACGTTCCTCGATGCGGCGGAGCTGCCCGATCCCAACGCGCCGATCGACCCGGAGTTCCTGGCGGCCTCCGGCCCCTGGCTGCACGACTACGCGCTGTTCGAGGCGCTGACGGGTGCGCACGGCGGTGCGCCGTTCTGGCAGTGGCCGCCGCCGCTGCGCGACCGCTCGCCCGAGGCGCTCGCGCAGGCAGCCCATGAGCTCGCACCCGACATCGCGCGCATCGAGCGCGAGCAATATGCGTTCTACGTCCAGTGGAACCAGCTGCGCGCGCACGCGCGCACGCGCGGCGTGCGGCTGTTCGGCGATCTGCCCTTCTACGTCGGCCCCTCCTCGGTGGAGACCTGGGCGCATCGCGAGCTGTTCCAGCTCACCGCTACCGGCGAGCCGGCCGCGGTCGGGGGCGTGCCGCCGGACTACTTCTCGCAACTGGGCCAGCTGTGGGGCAATCCGGTCTATGACTGGCAGGCGCTGCGCCGCAGCGACTTCAGCTGGTGGCTCGGGCGGGTGCGGGCGCAGCTGGCGCGGATGGATCTGCTGCGCATCGATCATTTCCGGGCGCTCGCGGCCCACTGGGCCGTGCCAGCCGGCGCGCCCGATGCGCGCGGCGGCGCCTGGCTCAGCACTCCCGGAGAGCTGCTGCTGCGCCGGCTCCTGGATGAGTTCAGCGACCTGCCGCTGGTGGCCGAGGATCTCGGGGTCATCACCGAAGACGTGCTGGCGCTGAAGAACGGCTTCGGCCTGCCGGGAATGCGCGTGCTGCAGTTTGCCTTCGACGGCGATCCCAACAATGCGCACCTGCCGTATCTGCACGAGCCCGACTGCGTGGCGTACAGCGGCACCCACGACAACGACACCACGCTCGGCTGGTACTCGAGCCTGGACCGCGACACCGCGCAGCGGGTCGATTATTTTCTGCGCGTGACCCCGGGCGCCATGCCCGAGGCACTGATACGCGCAGCCCTCGGCTCGGTGGCGCGACTCGCCATCATTCCGGCGCAGGACATCCTCGGCCTGGACTCCTCCGCGCGGCTGAATACCCCGGGGACCGTACAGGGGAACTGGACCTGGCGACTGCCCGCGGGCGCGCTCACGGCGCAACTGGCGCGCGACTGCGCGCGCCTGAACGGCGCTTTCGGCCGCGCGCCGGGATGAGAGCCGTCAGCCGCTGCCTCCCGGTTCTGTGCGCGGCCGCGTTGCTGCCCGGCGCCTGCGCGCTGAGCTCGAAAATCACCACCCCGAAGCTCTCGGTGGTCGACGTGCAGATCGAGCACGGCGACCTGTGGGAACAGCGCCTCAAGGTGCGCATGCGCGTGCAGAACCCCAACGACCGCAGGCTCCCGGTGAGGGGACTCGAGTACAGCCTGGAAGTCGAGGGACAGCAGTTCGCAAGCGGCGCCTCCGCCGCGAGCTTCGTCGTGCCCCCCATGGGAGAGGCCGAATTCGACATGAACGTCACCACCCACCTCGCGGGCACGCTCCTCAAGCTTCTCGGGCGCGGGTCGGAGGCGCTGGGGCCGAGCGTTGCCTACCGTCTCACCGGCAGGATCGCGCTGTCGCAGGGCCTGATGCGCTCGATTCCGTTCGAGGAGCGCGGCAGCTTCAGCCTGCGATGAGTCGCCGGTAGAGCGCCACGTACTCGCCTCCCTGGCGCTGCCAGGAGAAGTCCTGCTGCATGCCGTTTTTCACCACCCGCGTCCAGTGCCGCGGCGTCGCGTACAGATCGAGCGCGCTGTTCAGCGCCCACTCCAGAGCCTGGGTGTTGAAATCGTCGAACACCACGCCGGTGCCGGTACCGGTCCTCGTGTCGTAGTGCTGCACCGAGTCGGCGAGCCCGCCGGTGCGGCGCACGACCGGCACCGTACCGTAGCGCAGGCTGTACATCTGGTTGAGTCCGCACGGCTCGTAGCGTGAAGGCATGAGAAACAGATCGCTCGCCGCCTCGATCCAGTGCGCGAGCTCATCGTCATAACCGCAGTGAAACACCACCCGCCCCGGGAAGCGCCGCTCGAGGAGGGTGAAGAACTCCTCGTACTGCGGCTCACCGTTCCCCAGCGCGACGAAGCTGAGCGGCCGCGCGCTGAGCACCTTCGGTAGCGCCTCGAACATGAGCTCGATACCTTTCTGGACGGCCAGCCGGCTCACGAGCCCGGCCAGCGGCACCACCGGTGCCGCCGCGAGCTTGTGGCGCTGCGCGAACTGACGCTTCAGCTCACTCTTCACCGCGAGCCGCTCGGGGTCATAGTGGGCCGGCAGGTAGCGGTCGCGGCGCGGGTCCCACTCATCGTAGTCGACCCCGTTCAGAATGCCGGTCACGGCGCTGCCGCGCTCGCGCAGGCTGTCCTGCAACCCCATGCCGTACTCATCCGAGCAGATCTCGCGCGCGTAGGTCGGGCTGACCGTGGTGACGGAGTCGGCATACACGATGCCGTGGCGCAGGGCGTTGATCCGCCCCGCGGCGAGGTCCCCCGGGTGCAGCAGGTTGCGCCTGCGCGGCAGTCCGAGATCGGCAATCCGGGCCGCCGGGAAGATGCCCTGATAGCCGATGTTATGGATCGTCAGCACCGTGCGGGTCGCGGCGAACAGCGGCTCGTCCTCCCACACGGTCCTGAGGAACAGCGGCGCAAAGGCGGTGTGCCAGTCGTTGCAGTGCAGAACCTGGGGCGCCCACCCCAGGCGCTGGCAGGCCGTGAGCACCGCGCGCGTGAAGGCGATGAAGCGCAGGTGCTCGTCGGGATCGCTGGTGTAGAGGGCGCCGCGTTCATACAGCGCGGGGCAGTCGATCAGATACGCGGGCGCGCCGCCCGGCAGCCGCGCACGCAGCACCGAGAACACGTAGTTGTTGGGTCCCACCGCCAGCGGCACCTGCTGCAGGGCCTGCACCGGCTGCGCGGAATGCGCCGTGCGGTCGATGGAGGCGTAGCACGGCGTGAACAGGCGCACGTCATGACCGGCGCCGTACAGGTACTTGGTCAGCGCCCCGCTCACGTCCGCCAGCCCGCCGGTCTTGGAGAGCGGCTCGACTTCGGAGGCGAGCAGGCAGATGGCGAGTTTCTCGGGCACCGGGCGGTTATTTCAGCAGTTGCATGTCAGATATGATGCAGCATGCGGCGTGTGCTGATCGGTCTCACGGTTACGTTGCTGGTGGTGGTGTCGATCGGCGTGGGCGTGGTCGTCGCGCGCTGGCCGTGCTCGCACCTGTGGCGCTGAAATCGAGCATCGCTGCTGCATCGCTGCCCGAGGCAGTGTAACTGAAGGGGCTAATGCTGCGGGGCGCGCTGCGCGCGGGCGCGCCGCAAGAATCGGGTCGCGCCCCGCGCGCGCGCCACTATCATCAACCCCCATGCACACCGGGCCCGCATTCCTCGACAGCCGCGATTTCGGGCGCATCGCCCGGGCGATCCGCTTCATCGACGCCAACTACCGCGCGCAGCCGCGCCTGGCCGCGATCGCCGCGTCCGCGCACCTGTCGGAGTTTCATTTCAACCGCCTGTTCCGCCGCTGGGCCGGCGTCACGCCCCGGCAGTACCTGGCATACGTCACCGCGCGCGCCGCCCGCGCCGCCCTCGCCAGCACCCCTTCCGTGCTCGAGGCGGCCTACTGTGTCGGCCTGTCCGGACCCTCGCGGCTGCACGACCTGATGGTCACGCTGGAGGCGGTTACCCCGGGGCAGCTCAAGGCCCGCGGCCGCGGCATGCAGATCACCTACGGCCTCACCGACACGCCTTTCGGGCGCGCGCTCATCGCCAGCACCCCGCGCGGGCTCTGCCATCTCGCCTTCGTCGAACCAGGGACCGAGGTTGCCTGCGTGGCCGCTCTCGCAGCCGGCTGGCCGCAGGCGCGGCTGCGGCGCGACGAGGACGCCGCCGCTGCCCTGGCGGGACGCATCTGGAGCTCGCCCCGCGGCACGGCTGCAGCGCGGGCCGCGGCACCCCTCAAGCTCGCCGTGAAGGGTACGAACTTTCAGCTCAAGGTCTGGCAGGCGCTGCTCGAGCTCGGCTCCGCCGGACCGACCACTTACGCGACGCTCGCGCGTGCCGTGGGCAGCCCCGGGGGCGCCCGGGCAGTGGGTAGGGCGGTCGGTGCCAATCCGGTGCCGTGGCTCATTCCCTGCCACAACGTGCTGCGCCAGGACGGTGCCCTCGGGGGTTATCACTGGGGAGAGGATCGCAAGCGCGCGATGCTCGCGTGGCAGGCGCTGCCCTGGCGCTCGCAAAGCCGGCGGCGCGAGCGCGAGCGGCACGTCACGGCCATGCCGCTGCGCCTGCAGCAGGCGACATAACCCTCGTCAGTACTTTGGCCCTCAAGGCTCGGGCGACGTCAAGCGCCGCGCAGGGAAATTTCGTCTAACATATTGATTTCTAATAATAATACACTCCTGGAGGTGGGGCGGGGGCGCGCCGGAGCTGGTAAACTAGTCGCCGTTTCCCCGCTCCCGATTCGCCCATGTCTGCCTCGCCCTACAAGCAACTCGAACAGGAGTTCAAGCGCCTGCATGCCTTCCGCGGTGCTCTGGCGCTGCTGCGCTGGGACGCGGCGGTGATGATGCCGCGCGGCAGTGCCGACGTTCGCGGCGAGCAGCTCGCGGCGCTGGAAACCGAACACCATGCGCTGCTCACGGCACCGCGCATCACGCGGCTCCTGGACCGCGCTCAGGCGAACACCCAGGGACTCGCCGACTGGCAGATCGCCAACCTGCACGAGATGCGCCGGCAGCGCGACCACGCCATCGCCACCCCGGCCACGCTCGTGTCGCGCCTCACCAAGGCCGCTTCGCGTGCCGAATCGCGCTGGCTCGAGGCTCGCGCCCAGGGCAAGTTCGAAGCGTTCGCACCGTACCTGGAGGAAGTGGTTCACCTGGTGCGCGACAAGGCGGCACTGCTGGGCCAGGCGCTGAATCTCGCCCCCTACGATGCGCTGGTGGACGAGTTCAGCCCCGGCGTGACGACTGCGGACATCGACGCCATGTTCAAGGCGCTGTCGCGCCGGCTGCCGTCCCTGATCCGCGAAGCGATCGCCGTGCAGGAGACTCGCCCGCTACTGGCGCTGGCCGGCAAGTTCCCGGCGGGCAAGCAGCGCGCCCTGGCGGTGGAAGTGATGAAGAGTGTCGGTTTCCCCTTCGAGCGGGGACGACTGGATGAGAGCGAGCAGCCTTTCACCGAAGGGGTGCCGGGGGATATCCGCGTCACCACGCGCTTTGATCCCGACGACCTCTTCTCGGGTCTGCTCGGGGCGTTGCACGAGACCGGGCACGCCATGTACGACCTGGGCCTGCCGCAGGACTGGCGCGACCAGCCCGTGGGGCGCGACCGGGGCATGGCTCTGGAAGAGAGCCAGTCGCTGCTCATCGAGATGATGGTCTGCCGCAGCCGCCCGTTCGTGCGCTACCTGCAGCCGCTGCTGGCGAAGCATTTCGGGGCGAGCGGACCGGAGTGGGACGTGGAGAATATCTACGGCCATCTCACGCGGGTGCGGCGCGGACTGATCCGGGTGGATGCGGACGAGCTCACCTACCCGCTGCACATCATGCTGCGCTACGAGCTGGAGAAGCAGCTGCTCTCAGGGGAGCTGGCGGTGCGTGATCTGGCGGAAGCGTGGAGCGCCGGCATGGAGCAGCGCCTGGGGATCCGCCCCTCCAACGATGTCGAGGGCTGCCTGCAGGACATCCACTGGGCGGTGGGCTCCTTCGGCTACTTCCCGTCCTACGCTCTCGGGGCGGTCATCGCCGCGCAGCTCTACGAGAGTCTGCGGGCCGAGGTGCCGGAGCTGGATGAGCAGCTCGCGCGCGGGGAATTCTCCGGACTCCTGGGCTGGCTGCGCACCAACGTGCACGGCCTCGGCGCCAAGGTGCCGGTGCAGGACCTGCTGAAGGGCGCCACCGGCAAGCCCCTGTCGGCCACTTCCTTCGTGCGCTACGTCGAGGCAAAGTATCTCGAGAGCACCGCCAGCAGCGCTGCGGCCTGAAGCAGACCCGAGCGCCTTCACTGGCGGTGCAGCCTCGCCCGCCGCCTGACCCGAAGGATCCCCTCTACCGTGATCCCCGCAGCAGCGAAGCCTTCCCGCACCTTGCAGCGCCTGGCGGCGCGGCTGCGCGGCTCGGTCGGCAAGGCAATTGCCGACTACCGCATGATCGGCGACGGCGACCGCGTGATGGTGTGCGTGTCGGGGGGCAAGGACTCCTACACGCTGCTCGACATGCTCATCTCGCTCCAGCGCAGCGCCCCGGTGAGCTTCGATCTCATCGCCGTCAATCTCGATCAGAAGCAACCCGGTTTCCCTGCGCAGGTGCTGCCGCAATACCTGCAGGGCCTGGGCGTGCCGTGGCACGTCATCGAGCAGGACACTTACAGCGTGGTGAAGCGCGTCATCCCGCCGGGACGCACCCTGTGCGGCCTGTGCTCGCGGCTGCGGCGCGGGGCGCTGTACCGCTTCGCCGCCGAGCACGGCATCAGCAAGATCGCACTCGGGCACCATCGTGATGACATCGTCGAGACGCTGTTCCTCAACCTGTTCTTTGGCGGGCGCCTCAAGGCGATGGCGCCGAAGCTGCTGTCCGACGACCGCCGCCACGTGGTCATCCGGCCGCTCGCGTACGTCGCCGAGCGCGACATCGAGCGCTACGCGCACGGTCGCGCCTTTCCGCTCATCCCCTGCACGTTGTGCGGCTCGCAGGACAATATGCAGCGCCTGGCGGTGAAGAAAATGCTCGCCGCCTGGGAGCGCGAGTTCCCCGGTCGCACCGAGTCGATTTTCTCGGCGCTGCGCAACGTCGAGCCCGGGCACCTGGCCGACACCCGGCGCTTCGACTTCGCTGGCCTCGACGCTGGCAGGGTTGCGCCCATGGCTACGCAGGACGAGGAAGCCCTCGCGGGCTTTGCCCTGCCGGCGCCTGCCTGAGAGAGCCATGGATGGACGTAGCCCGCTCGCCGCGCCTGCCGCGCTCCCGCTCCCGAGCTCCTACTGGGTGCTGCCGGGTCAGTTGCTCGCCGGCGAGCATCCGGGCGGCTCCACCGCGGCAGCGACCCGGGCGCGCCTGCGGCGCCTGCTGGAGGCGGGCGTCAGCTGCTTTCTGGATCTCACCCAGCACGATGAGCTCCCACCCTACGACGCCGAGCTCCCGCCGCATGTCGACTACTTCCGCATGCCCATCCCCGACCACGGCATTCCGCCACAGCCCGGGCACATGGCGCAGCTGCTCGATTGCCTGCGCGGCGCCTTGCACTCGGGCCGGGTGGTCTACCTGCACTGCCGCGCCGGAATCGGCCGCACCGGCACGGTGATCGGCTGCCTGCTGGTCGAGAACGGGCGGTCGGGGGAGGTGGCTCTGCAGGAGCTCAACCGCCTGTGGCAGCAAAGCGAGCGGGCGGCGCTGTGGCCGCGCGTTCCAGAGACCCCCGAGCAGACCGAGTACGTGCGGCGCTGGGTGCGCCCGGACGCAGCGCGCGCGCATCCGCTGTTCGAGCCCGCCATACTTTCGGCGGCGCGGGGCTTGCGGGAGCGCTTTCACGGCGCGCTCCTCGGGCTGGCGGTGGGGGATGCGGTCGCGGCCGCCACCCAGTACCGCCGGCCGGGAAAATTCACGCCCGTGGGCGACATGCTCGGTGGCGGACCCTTTGACCTGCCCCGCGGCGGCTGGAGCGACGACACCGCGATGGCGCTGTGCCTCGCCGAGAGCCTGCTCGGGTGCGAGGGCTTCGATAGCCGCGATCAGGTCGCGCGCTACCGCCGCTGGCAGCAGGAGGGGTACCTGTCGTGCACCGGGCAGTGCGTCGGAATCACCGTCGGCACGGCCCGCGCACTCGGGCTCGCGCAATGGCGGCGGCAGCCGTTTTCCGGCTCCCACGACCCCGGGACGCTCGATCCGGAAGCCCTGTCACGCGTCGCGCCGGTGGTGATGTATTTCTTCGCGCAGCCCGGGGCAGCGGCGCGGTGGGCCGCCGAGGCGGCCCGCACCACCTGCCAGGCGCCGGCGGTCCTGAGGGCGTGCCGCGCGCTGGCGCAGGCGCTGCACGCGGCGATCTCGGGGGAGCCGCGCTCCGTGATCCTCACGCAGGCCCGGTCCGCGCTCGATGCGGCGCAGCACCCGGCCCCAGCCAGCGGGCAGCTGGACAAGGGCGTGCCGGCCGCATTCGCCGCGGCACTGGAGGCCTTTGCCGGCACAGGGAATTTTCGCGATGCAGTGCTCACCGCCGCCAACCTCGGCGGCGACTCCGACGTGGTGGCCGCGGCGTGTGGGGCGCTCGCGGGTGCGCACTACACTGCAAGCGCGATCCCCACTTTGTGGCGCAACAGCCTGATCAAAAAGCAATTGCTCGAGAACTGCGCGGATCGGCTGCTCGCCCACGCGATGCTGCAGCTCAGCGGCTGACCGCTTACCGCCGGCGCGAGAAACCGCGCACTTCCACAGCAGACAGCGTGCGAGCGCTTGGGTAAGCTCAGCTACCCGTATCTCCTCCCACACTCGCCTCGCACGCATGTCCCCGACACGCCGGATGAAAATGGCGCGCGCCAAGGTTCGGCCCTGGGTGCGTCTGTCCGACGAGCAGCTGCTGAGCAAGCGCTTTTGCGATCTGAAGCTTTCCATCCGGCGCTCCCCGCTGGCCGCGCACGTGCGGCGGCTGTATGCGGACCTCGAGCGCCGCGGCATCGCGCTGCGCCCGCACGTCTGGTTGTCCGAGGAGTGGTTCTCGCCGGACGGCGTGCCGGGCATCGCCGTGCCGTTCTACCTGGCGCATCCGCGCCTGGAGCGGCTCGAGCGGCGCATCATGCGCGAGGCGGAAGGCGGCAACACACGGCTGCTGCTGCGCATCCTGCGCCACGAGGCCGGGCACGCGCTCGACAACGCGTACCGGCTGCGGCGGCGCAAGCGCTGGCGAGCCGTGTTCGGACCCGCCTCGCTCCCTTATCCGGCGCGCTACCGGGCGCGCCCGGGCAGCCGGCGCTACGTGCATCACCTGGGCGAGTGGTACGCACAGGCGCATCCGACCGAGGACTTTGCCGAGACGTTCGCGGTGTGGCTGACGCCGAAATCCTCCTGGCGCAAGAGCTATGCGGACTGGCCGGCGCTGCACAAGCTGCGGGCGGTCGATGAGCTGGTGGCGAGCGTGCGCGGCGTGCGAGCGCCGGTACGCAACCGCACGCGCATCGAGCCGCTCGAGCACAACACCCGCACCCTGGCGCAGCACTATCGGCGCAAGCTCGCGCGCAACCGCCAGATCCGGCGCGGACTCGCCGATGAGCTGCTGCGCCGCGCCTTCAGTGCCGAGCGCTCGCGCCGCGACTCCCCGCGGGCGGCGACCCTGCTGCGCGCGCACCTGCGCCCGCTGGTGCCGGCCGTGGCGCGGGGGCTGCGCATCGAGCGCTACAGCGTCGAGCAGGTGCTGCGCATGCTCATCGAGCGCAGTGAGCGCCTCAAACTCTACGTGTACGGCAACCGCCGCGACGCCCTGCGCTACTCGCGCTGGATGCTCGAGCGGCTCACCGGGCTTTACTCCGAGCGCGAGACTCCGCACTTGCCACTATGAGACGACTGCGCACGCTCGTGGTGGTGCACGCGAGCCTGGTGCCTCCGGAAAGTCTCGAAGGTCACAGCGACAAGGAAATCGAGGAGTGGCGCACCGAGTACGACGTCACCACGACGCTGCGTAAACGGCACGACGTGCGCTGCGTCGGGGTGCTCGACAGCCTCACCGAGCTGCGCGGCGCGATCGCCGACTGGCAACCGGACATCGTCTTCAACCTGCTGGAGGAATTCGACGGCATCGTCACCTACGATCAGCACGTGGTGGCCTTCCTCGAGCTCATGCGCCAGCCGTACACCGGCTGCAATCCGCGCGGGCTGCTGCTGTCGCGCGACAAGTCGCTGTCGAAGCAGCTGCTGGCGTTTCACCGCATCGCCACCCCGCAATTCGCCGTGTTCCGCCGCGGCGCACGCATTCACGTGCCGCGCAAGGTGCGCTTTCCGCTGTTCGTGAAATCCACGGTCGAGGACGCGTCCCTCGGGATCGCCCAGGCGTCGGTGGTGGAGGACGCCGCGAAGCTGAAGGAACGCATCGAGTTCGTTCACGAGCAGGTGAAATCCGATGCCCTGGTGGAGGAATACATCGAGGGGCGCGAGCTGTACGTCGGCATGATGGGGAACGAGCGGCTCACGCGCCTGCCGGTGTGGGAGATGGTGTTCGGCTCCATGCCCGATTCGCTCGCGGCCATCGCCACGCGCAAGGTGAAATGGGACAAGCGCTACCAGGCGAAGTACGGCATCACCACCCACGCGGCCGCCGATCTGCCGCCGCCGGTGCTCACCGCGCTCGACCGGCTGTCGCGCCGCATCTACCGGGCGCTCGGCATGTCCGGCTATGCTCGCATGGATTTCAGGGTGACCCCGCAAGGCCAGGTTTATGTGCTCGAGGCGAACGCCAACCCCAATCTCGAGGCCGCCGAGGACTTTGCGGAAGCCGCGAGCGCCGCGGGAACGCCCTATGGCGAGCTGCTCGAGCACCTCATGGACCTGGGACTGCGCTATCGCGCGCAATGGCGGGCGTCCTATGGCTGACAGCGCGCAGCCGGCAGGAGGAGGGCGGCGGCGCGCGCCGCCAGCGCTCGCCGCGCTGCTGCTCATCCTGTGTGGATGCGCGGGACATGCCAAGGTCAGCGAGGCCGAAATGACCCAGCTGCTCGCGGTGCTGCCCGGCAGTTACGACAACAACGCTCAGGCCGAGCTGGAGGCGCACAACAGCGCGCGGCCGGCGCACCTTGCGGTGGCGCTCACCATCACGCATGTGTACGCACCGCGACTCGGGCACTACGTGTACTACGCGCAGGAGACTGCCGCCGATGACCCGCGCCGCGTGCTCAGCCAGAAGATGTACGGCTTCCAGTTGGACGAGAAGCGCGGCATCATCGAGACGCTGTACCAGCTGATCGAGCCCCTGCGCTGGCGCAACGGGCAGCTCAACAAGGAGCTGTTCACCAGCCTCGTGACCGAGGACGTGCAGCCCGAGGGCTGCCTGCTGCTGTGGACGAAGAAGGACGCGGGCTTCGTCGCGATTCACGACCCGAAGGTCTGTCCGGACGCTCCGGGTGCGGCGCCGCAAGCCGAGCTTGCCGGCGGCGTGCTGTCGATCGGCGACTACAAGTTCCGCAAGACCCGCTAGCGGCCACCGACCGGACCTGATCGCGACGGGCCGCAGCAGCAGCGAGCCAGACCCGCGTCAGTCGTCGTCGTGCAACCGCACCTTCACGATCTGGCCGAGCCCGACCGGCGGCGCACCGAACCCGACATTTGAAATGTACAGATTGCCATCGGGGCCGAAGGTCATCCCGGTCAAAAGTCAGGCCCAGCACCATGTTGAAACCGGTCGCGTAGAGCGAGATCTGCCCGCGCGGCGTGAGGCGCGTCAATTCTTCAGATGCGCATCCAACCCCTGCGCTCCCGTGTCTACGGAGTGCTCGGCTGGTGAGGTGAGTCTTTCAGGTGAGTGTCGAGCCCCTGCGCTCCCGTGTCTACGGAGTGCTCGGCTGGTGAGGTGAGTCTTTCAGGTGAGTGTCGAGCCACTCCAGTACGGTGTGATACCACAGCACGCTGTTGGCCGGCTTGAGCACCCAGTGATTCTCATCCGGGAACACGAGCAGCTTGCTCTCGATCCCGCGCCTCTGCAGCGCCGTAAAGGCGGCGATCCCTTCCGGGTAGGGGATGCGGAAGTCCTGCTCGCCGTGGATCACCAGCATCGGCGTCTTCCATTTGGAGACGAAGTCGACGGGGTTGACCGCCTCGTAAGCCTGCGGGTTCTCATACTGCGGACCGCCGAACTCCCACTCGGGAAACCACAGCTCCTCGGTGGCGTAATACATCATGCGCTGGTCGAACAGGCCGTCGTGATTGACGATGCAGCGGAAGCGATCCGGCCAATGCCCCTCGATCCAGTTCATCATGAAGCCGCCGTAGGAGGCCCCCAGCGCACAGGCGCGCTCCCCATCCAGCCACGGGTACTTCTCGATGGCGGCCGCGAGTCCCTTCTGCAGGTCGATGAGAGGCTTGCCGCCCCAGTCGCGGCTGATGGAATCGGTGAACGCCTGCCCGTAACCGGGCGAGCCGTGAAAGTCGATCATCACCACCGCATAGCCCCCGCCGGCGAAGGTCTGCGCGTTCCAGCGGTAGGTCCACAGACTTCCGAAGCTCACCTGCGGACCGCCGTGCACCACGAACGCGATCGGGTATCGCCTGCCGGGCTCGAACCCGTAGGGCTTCACCACGTAGCCGTACACGGTCTCATCGTTCCAGCCCTTGAAGCTGAACTGCTCGAACTCGCCCATGTGCCGGCTGGCCAGCGGCTCGTGATTCGCATCCGTAAGCCGCACCGGCCGCCCGCCTCGCAGCGCAACCGAGTACAGCTCGGCCGGACCGCCCAGGTCCGCGCGCGCGAACACCGCGCGCTCGCGGCCCGCGCTGAACGCCTCCACCGCGCCGCCGGCAACGAGCCTCGCCGGCGTGCCGCTCTTCGGGTCGACCCGGTACAGGGGCGTCTGGCCGAGCTCATCGACGCTGGCCAGCAGGGCCTTGCCGTCCGGGGTTGCGCCAAGATGGTGGACGGTCCGATCCCAGCCGCCGGTGAGGGAGCGCACTGCGCCGGTGCGTGCGTCCTTCAGCATGATGTGAAAGCGGTCCGACTCGAACCCCGGGCGCTCCTGCGCGAGCCAGGCGAGGTCCCCGTTGGCGAGGAACACCGGCTGGGCATCCCAGGCGGGGTTGCCGGCGGTGAGATTCACCGGCGCCGCGCTGCCGTCCACCGGCGTCCGGAACAGATCAAAGTTGGTCGACCAGGGCTCGGTACGCCCGGCGATGCGCGCCGAGAACACCAGCGACTTGCCGTCGGGACTGAAGGCGAAATCCTCATCACCGCCGAAGGGCTTGCCGGGGATGTCCGCATCGAACGCCCGCGACACGTCGATGGGCGCCGCGCCCGCGCCGCCGGCTGAGAGCTGCGCGGTGAACAGGTGCGAGCGGGTGCCGTTGCTCCAGGCATCCCAGTGCCGGATGAACAGCCGCTCGTAGGTGCGCCCGCTCGCCTTATCGCTCGCGCGCCCGCTCAGGCGCTCACGGGTGCACTCGAGCGTGGCGCAGTCCGGGAACACATCCATCGAGAGGGCGAGCTGGTCCCCGCGCGGAGACACCTTCAGCGCACCCACTTCGAGCGGATAGTCGCTGACGCGCTGCGCGTCGCCCCCGCTGAGCGTCAGGCGCCACACCTGCGAGCTCCCCGAGCGCGTCGACAGGAAGTAGAGCGTGCGGGCATCGGGCGACCAGCGCGGGCTCGAGTCGTTTGCCTTGACGTCCGTGAGGCGCCGCGCCTGCGCGGTGCCCGACGTGAGATCCAGCAGCCACAGGCTGGTGCGGCCCTTGTTCGCATCCAGGTCCGTCTCGCGCTGCACGAAGGCGACCTGGCGGCCGTCAGGGGAGAGCTGCGGATCGGAGATGCGCTTCAGACGCAGCAGGTCTTCCACCGTAAAGGGCGCGTCGCCGCCCTCGGCCGCGCGTGCGGCGGCGTCGAGCGCGATGAGCGTGCAGACGAGCAGCCACGGCGCGAGGCAGTTATTCCGGGGCATGCTGAGGCCCGTCCATTTGTTCGTGCTACGAGACGAGCGCGGCGCAGCGCGCCACCGCGGCATCAGCCGACTTCGTCGGCCCCGATCGTCCACGGCTCCTGCTTGGCGGCCTGCAGCCATTCCTGCAGCGCACCGTCCTCCAGCACGCTGGCCATGTACCAGCGTGCGCTCTCGGAGATGCGGGCGCCGTAGGTCTTGAAGCGCACCACCACCGGAGCGTACATGGCATCCGCCACCGTGTATTCGCCGAACAGCCACGGTCCGCCGCCTCCGAAGCGCCGCCGGCAGTCGTTCCAGATCTCGTCGATGCGCTCGATATCCGCTTCCAGCGCCGGCATGATCGCAGTGTGCCGGTTGCGCGCCCGCGCGTTCATCGGCCACAGGGTGCGCAGATTGACGAAGCCGGAGTGCATCTCCGCGCACACCGAGCGCGCCACCGCCCGCGCCTCACGCGCCTGCGGCCAGCCCTTGCCGCTGAGCTCCGCGACGTACTCGCAGATGGCGAGCGAGTCCCAGACACGCAGCTGTCCATGGATCAACACCGGCACGCGGCCGCTCGGGCCGTAGTGCTCGAGCTGCTCGTGGGTGGCGGCGGTATCGAGCGCGATCAGGATCTCCTCGAATTCGACGCCCACGTGTTTCATGAGCAGCCAGGCCCGCAGCGACCACGAGGAATAGTTCTTGTTGCCGATGACGAGCGTGAGCTGCGCCATTGAATGGTAACCTTCAGGGAGTGCTGAGCAACGTACGCGCCATTGCTTTCGACCTCGATAATACACTCTGGGATGTCGAGCCGGTGCTGGCGCGTGCTGAAGCACTGCGGCTCTGGTCCGCGGACGTGCGCGCCGGCGCTCGCACGGCTGAGGTCGTGGTTGCGGACTGCACGCAGCTCGCGGCACTTCTCGGGGTGTGCAGCGCTTGCGTGTCAGGTGGGCAGGGCGCGTCCGCGGGTCTCCACGATCGCGAGGCGCGTCACCAGCGCTGCGGTGAGCGGCACCAGCGCCAGCCAGAACAGCACGCGCATCAGCGCGGCGCTCGAGCCGCCCGCCGCCGCAGAGACCAGTCCGACCACGAACGGGCCGGCCGCGGCGAGGATGCGTCCGATGTTGTAGCAGAAGCCCGCGCCGGTGGCGCGCAGGCGCACGGGGAACAGTTCCGGCAGGTAAAAGGTGAAGGCGCCGAAGATGCCGTACACCCCGGCGCCGACCATGAACAGCATGGCGAGGCGTGTTTGCGGCGCGAGCGGCAGGCCGAAGGTGAGCAGCAGCGCGAGGGCCGAAAACAGGAAGTAGGCCATGAACATCGGGCGGCGGCCGAGCCCTGTGGCGAGCGGCACCGCCGCGAATGCGCCCAGCAGCCCGCCGAGATTGAAGGCGTTGGAAGCCCGCGCCTGCCAGGTGGCGGCGAGCAGCGCGGCAGCGGCCGGCGCGAGGCCGGCGCCCGCGGCGTGCTCGGCGGCGAGCGTGCGGCCGAGCAGCGGAATGAACGCATTGCAGGCCCACCAGGTGAGCACCGCGATGACGGCCGCGAAAACGCCGCTCATGGTGGCGGCGCGCATCCCCGGCGCGAACAGCTCGCGCGGCGTGGAGCGCTGCGCGCCGGCGTGGCTCCCCGTCCAGTGAGCACTCTCACGCAGGAACAGGCGCACGGCGAGAGCGACCAGCACCGGCAGCAGGCCCGCGAGGAACACGTAGCGCCAGGAGTTCTGCGGGTCGGACGCGAACCACACGCCGGCGATCTGGTAGTTGAGCGCGCTCGCCAGCACGATGCCGAGCGGCGAGGCGGTCTGCATGATGACGCCGGCCTCCACGCGTCGGCCTTCCGGTACCGCCTCCGCGACCAGGGCGGCCCCGATGCCCCATTCCCCGCCGATTCCGAGGCCCGCGATGACACGGCACGCGATCAGCTGCCCGATGTTGGTCACCAGTGCGCACAGGCCGGTGCCGGCGGCGTACAGCACGATGGTCGCAAACAGCGCCCGCTTGCGTCCCACCCGATCCGCGACCCAGCCGAACAGCACTCCGCCCAGCGCCCAGGTCACCAGCAGCATCGAAGTGATGGCACCGGTCCAGAAGACCGCGGCCTGGTGGGCGGCCTGTGAGCCCCGCGGCAGGTGCAGAAGCACCGGGATGCAGTCCGGGGCGACGAAGTTGAACAACACCGCGTCGAAGACATCGAAGCCCCAGCCCGCCCAGCCGGCCGCGATGACCAGCCAGTGATAGCCGGTCAGACCGAGAAACCCGTCGCGCGCGACGCTCAGCGGCTGCGGATCCAACGCCCCCCCTGATGAGTTATTAGCACTGTGCCGACCGCGCTGCCAACCCGTAGGCGGATTCTGATCCCGATCAGTGCGGCGGATCACGGAATTATCCGTACTCTCTGAGTGAACCTTACAGTGGCCGAGGCGTTCAATATCGTAGAGGAGGCGGAATCGATGAGCGAGGCTGCCAGCCGCGTGCTACCGGTCGCGAATCTACGCGAGTTCTTCCGCGACTCGCTGCAGGGGGCGCTCGCCAAGCAGCACCTCGCGGTCGAAGACCAGACCGAGCACTACGTGGTGAATCTGCTCACGCTGTTCGCGCGCTCCGAGGCGTTGTACGAGCGCACGCCCGAGGGTATGCGCTTGAGACCGCTGGTCGCGATCCTGTGCGAGGCGCTCGAGGCCCCCAGCGTTGCCGAACGCAACCGCGCCCTGCAACGCCTGGGCGACGTATCGCTGTTCATCGCCGGATTCTTTGCGCACAGCTTCGCCGCCCGGCTCATCGACGTCGACTACCACGTGGCGATGGGCGGGCGCGCCTACGCCTCGCTCGCGCACGCGACCTCGCGCGGCAAGGGAAGAGTACTGGGGGCGGTGTTCGCCGAGCTGGCGGAGAAATTCCAGCCCATGGTGGATGCCCTGAACGAGGTGAGCGAGACGGCGTACACGCACTCCGACCGGGATATCCTGCGGCTGTACGAGATCTGGCTCAAGACCGGGAGCGGGCGTTGCTACGCGCTGCTGAAGCGCCTGGGCGTCGACCCCACCAGCGCCGGCGGAACCGGCTTCACGCACTGACGCATGCTGCTGTCGCGGTTGCAGGATCTCATCGGCGGCATCTACGACGTCAGCATCGCTCACGACGTATACGACTTCCTGGTCACCGACCGCGGGCACCTGCCGCACGCCGCGCGCAGCGGTACGGCGGACGAGGAGCTGCTCGTCGCCCAGCCCCTCGAGGGGAGCGATGAGCTCGTGATGTCGCTGTATCTGGACCCGGCGCTGCTGGAGCGCCTGGCGCGCGAGGATCCGCTCACGCGCCTGCACGCAGGCAATGTCGCCGATTACTGGACCGCACTCGAGGGCGTGAGTCACTTCCTGTATGTCGCCTGGAATGCCGGCCACGACCGGCCGGTGTCGCTGCTCGAGCTGGAGATGCAGGCGGAGGTCGACAAGTACGTGGCGAGCTACTGGCTGCTGCGCCGGCAGTTTCCCGCACGCTTCCCGGCGGAATTGCGCCGCCTGCTGTTCGAGCGCACCCGGGTCGATCCGAGCCTGACGGGTGCGCGCGCCGCGCTGTATCGCGAGGCGAGCCGCTATGCGGAGAAGTTCTGCCGGCGTCTCGAGCAGACACTGTCGCGCGCACAGGGTCGCCGGGCGCACGGTGCGGGGGAGACTGAAGTGCTGGCCGAATTGCGCAGGTTCTATCGCCTGAGCAACGCGCGCAAGCGCGCGCACATCGAGCAATGCGAGTGAGGGATGCTGCTGCGCGCGGTGCGCTGCGCGCCGCTCGTCCGCCGCCTTCAGTCCTGCTCGCCCCCGTTGCGCTTGATCCCCTCGATGTCGCGCATCATCTTGATCCAGTCCGAGAGCTTGCGCAGGTCGGTACGCGTGGTGTTGCCGGTGCTGCGGTTGCCGGCGGGCGTGCGGTGCGGACCGGTGGCGTTGCCCGTGGCCCCGAGCCCGTAGGGGTTGAAGGTTTTCTCGGGCTCGCCCGCGGCATCCTCCACCAGCTCGAGCACCGGGCGCTGGTAATCGGCGGGCGCATCCGACCATTTGACCGAGGCGTTGCCGCGATCATCGTGCACCACTTTCCCGATCCGGCGGCGCTCGGAATCGGGCGGCTCGGGCGGGACGGGCGGGACGGGTTCTGTCTTATTCGGTTGGTTCACGGATTGTGTTACTGGCGCTACTGGCGGCTGCAGTGATTCCCCGACATGCAGAGTAACCGCGGGCGGTGAGGGGCTTCCGCGAGGCCCGTCACGGAATTTTCGCCGCCGGATCCCTAGCCCCCGGCCGGCACCCCCGCGGGCGCTCGCGCCGTGATATGTCGTGCGCGCAGCAGGCCCAGGGCGGTCTTGCCGTCGGTGATCGTGCCATCGAGCGCCCAGGCGCAAGCCGCCTCGATCGGCACCCAGTGCACCTCGATCACCTCGGCACTCTCGTGCGCGGCGGTGGCGGGCTCGATCCCGGTGGCGAGGAACAGGTGCAGCGTCTCGGTGAATACGCCCGGTGAGCTCAGGCAGGTGCCGAGGCTGAGCCACTCCCGCGCGCTCACCCCGGCTTCCTCGATCAGCTCGCGCTGCGCAGTGAGGAGCGCCGGCTCGTTCGGCTCCAGCTTGCCCGCCGGCAACTCCCACAGCCAGCCGTCGGCGACGTAACGGTACTGGCGCAGCAGACACACGCGGCGGTTCTCATCCAGCGCGACCGCCGCTGCGCCCCCGGGATGATGCACGATTTCCAGCACCGCCCGCTGACCGTTGGGGAGCACCACTTCATCGGTGGTGACTGAGATGACGCGTCCCGCGAACTGCAGGGTCTGCCTGTCGGGTTTCATGCCACCATCCTAACCGCAGCCAGCCGGGCGCCGCACCGGGGCCGCGCGTATAGTCCGCTGCGCAGCCATGGCCACCGCCGCACACCTGGAAAAACTCAACCCCGCACAGCGCAAGGCGGTGACTCACGGGGAGGTACTGCCCGAGAAGGGTTACCGCGCGGGACCGCTGCTGATCGTCGCCGGCGCGGGCACCGGCAAGACCGACACACTCGCGCATCGCGTGGCGCATCTGGTGATACACGGCGTGGATCCGGCCCGTATCATGATGTTGACTTTCACGCGCCGCGCGGCCAGCGAGATGCGTCGCCGGGCGCAGGAAATCACGCGTCAGGCGCTCAACGAGCCCCTGGGCGGCATCAGCCACAGCATCGCCCAGCGCCTGAGCTGGACGGGTACCTTTCATTCCATCGGCAACCGTCTGCTGCGGCACTACGCGCCGCACCTGCAGCTCGACCCGCACTTCAGCGTCATCGATCGCGCCGATGCCGCGGACCTCCTGGACAGTCTGCGCCAGGAGCTGGGGCTCGCAGGCAAGGAGCAGCGCTTCCCGCGCAAGGAGACCTGCCTGCAGATCTACTCCAACCGCGTCAACACCAACACGGCGCTGCAGGAGACGCTGCAGGGGCACTACCCGTGGTGCGCGCAGTGGGAGCAGGAGCTCACGCGGCTGTACCGCGCCTACGTGGAGCAGAAGCAGCACGCCAGCCTCCTCGATTACGACGATCTGCTGCTGTACTGGCACGCAATGATGTCCGAGCCACGCCTGGCGCAGCACATCGGCGCGCACTTCGATCACGTCCTGGTCGACGAGTACCAGGACACCAACCGGCTGCAGGCCGACATCCTGCACGCGCTGAAGCCCGACGGGACGGGACTGGCGGCGGTCGGTGACGATGCCCAGGCGATCTACTCCTTCCGCGCCGCCGCCGTGGAAAACATTCTCGGCTTTGCGGAGCGCTTCCAACCCCCCGCCGAAGTGGTCACGCTGGCGCAGAACTACCGCTCGACCCAGCAGGTGCTCGATGTCGCCAACGCGGTCATGGCCGAGGCGCCGCGGCAGCATCGCAAGTACCTGCTGTCGATCCGCGGTGAGGGCGCGCGGGCGCGTATCGTCACGGTGGACGAGCTGCAGTCGCAGGCGGAATACGTGTGCACCGAGGTGCTCAGGCGCCGCGAGGCGAACGTGCCGCTCAAGCGCCAGGCGGTGCTGTTCAGAAGCGCGAGCCACAGCGATCTGCTGGAAGTGGAGCTGGCGAAGCGCAAGGTGCCGTTCGTGAAGTACGGCGGCCTGAAGTTTCTCGAGGCGGCGCACATCAAGGACCTGCTGGCGGTGCTGCGCTGGGCGGACAACCCGCGCAACACCCTGGCAGCGTTTCGCACCCTGCAGCTGCTGCCGGGGATGGGACCGGTCAATGCACGCGCCGCGATCGAGCAGCTGGAGGCGGCAGGACACTCCTTCGAGGCGCTCAAGGCCTTCAGCCCGCCGCAGACTGCAGAGCTCGACTGGCGCCGGCTGATCGAGCTCATGCAGTCGCTCGGGGATCCGCAGCGGCCCTGGCCCGGGCAGCTGCAGCTGGCGCGGGAATGGTACCGGCCGCACTTCGAGCGGCTGTACGAGCAGTTCCACACCCGGCTCGGGGACCTGGAGCAGCTGGAGGCGCTATCGGGGCAGTATCCGTCGCGCGAGCGCTTCCTCACCGAGCTCACCCTCGATCCGCCGCACGCCACCAGTGACCTCGCCGGCCGCCCGGCGCTCGACGAGGACTATCTGGTGCTGTCGACGATCCATTCGGCGAAGGGCATGGAGTGGGACACGGTCTACGTGCTGAACGTCGTGGATGGCAGCTTTCCTTCCGAGTTCTCCACCGGCAAACCTGAGCTCATCGAGGAGGAGCGGCGGCTGTTGTACGTGGCGCTCACCCGCGCGCAGAACGATCTGCTGCTGATCGTGCCGCTGAGGTTTCATCTCACGCACCAGCCGCGGCAGGCGGATGCGCACGTGTACGGCGGACGCAGCCGCTTCATGACCGAGAAGGTTCACAAGACGCTCGAAGCGGTCGCCTTCCACGGGGCGCCGCTCCCCGGCGGGGATGCTCTGCGCGAGGGCAGCGCCGCGCTCACCGTGGACGTGGCTGCGCGGCTGCGCGACATGTGGTGAGGACTACTTCAGGGGCTTCACGAACCGCAGCGTGAAGCGGTCGCTCTCGCCGATGGCGGCGTACTTGTCGCGGTCCTTGTCGCCGAGGCGGTAGGTGGGCGGCAGGGTCCACACTCCCTGCTCGTAGTCCTTGGTGTCCTTGGGGTTGGCGTTCACCTGGGACTTGGCGATCAGCCTGAAGCCCTGCGCTTCGATCAGCTTGATCGCATAGTCCTCGTTGACGTACCCGCTCTTCGCCTTCGGGTCCTGCGCCACGGCGGGATTGCCGCGGTGCTCGACCACGCCCAGTACGCCCCCGGGCTTCAGGGCGCGGTACATGGTGGCGAATGCCTGCGCAGCCGTGTCACGCCCCATCCAGTTGTGGATGTTGCGGAAGGTCACGACCATGTCGACCGATGCCGGCGGCACGGCATCGCCGCCGTCCGTCGGGAAGCTGACCACCGCGACGCGATCGTACAGATCCGGGCGCTCGGCGAGCTTCTGGCGGTACTGCTCCAGGCGCCGGGTGAGGTACTTGCTCTCGGGGTCTGCCGCAATGACCGCGGCGTCGTACTTGCCCTTGTCGCGCACCAGCGGCGCGATCACTTCGGTATACCAGCCCGGTTCCGGCCACACTTCCAGCACACTCATCTCGGGACGCAGGCCGAAGAACAGCAGCGTTTCCTTCGGATGGCGGTAACGGTCGCGCGCGCGGCTCTCCTCCGAGCGGTAGTCGGCCGCCAGGATGGCGGTGAGCGCCGCGGCGGTGGTCTGTCGCGAGTTGTTGGCCGCGCACGCGGCCAGCAGCACCGCACTGGCGATCGCGGCGGCGGCCAGTCTCGGGTTCGCGAACATCGTCGGTCATCCTCGCTTCATGTGAGCACGCCGAAGCGCACAATAGCTGATGTGCGCCAAAGAAAACCCCGCACGAGGCGGGGTTTTCTGTCCCGCAAAGTTGCGCAAATGGTCAGCGGCGGAACGGACCGCCACCCTGGCGGGGGCGTTGTGGGCGCTCCTGTGCTTCGTTGACGCGCAGCGGCCGGCCGTTCATCTGAAAGCCGTTCAGGGCCTGGATCGCGCTCTGCGCCTCGGCCTGGGGCATGTCGACGAATCCGAAACCACGCGGTTTGCCGGTTTCCCGGTCGTTGATGAGCTTCACCGATTCCACTTTGCCGTGACGTTCAAACAGGGCCTTCACGTCCTGCTCGGTGGCGTTGAAGGGCAGATTGCCCACATAAATCGTCGTCATCAGGAAGTCTCTCTTGCAAATGCGGACAGCGGCGAGCCGCACGGGTCGGTCGCATGTACCGCGTGAACAGTCAAACAGGTCAAGGCTTCAAGGCACACGATCGGCGGTCAGTCAATGCGCAGCGCTTGGGCCAGCGGCCTGCACCTGCGTTCGCGCACGGATGAGAAGCGCGGGGCGGGATATGAAGTCAACACATTCGACAAAGCGCACTCATCCACGACGGATACGAACGCACGTGGCATGCTACTCCCGGCCTTTACGGGACGCAAACCAAGGGTGTTATGGAGGCATTTCTCGTCTCGGCGGGCGTCGTCGCGCTCGCCGAGATCGGCGACAAAACACAGTTTCTCGCCCTGCTGCTGGCGGCGCGCTTCCGCGCGCCGGTGCCGGTCCTCGGCGGGATCCTCAGCGCCACTCTCGTCAACCACTTCGCCGCCGGCGCGGTCGGCACACTGCTCGCAGCAAGCATCAATCCGGCGCTGATGCGCTACCTGTTGGCAGCGTCCTTCCTCGCCACGGCGGCGTGGATGCTGATCCCCGACAGGCCGCTGGCCGCGGGCGCGCGGCCGGCGCGCTTCGGCGCCTATGGCACATCCCTGATCTCGTTCTTCCTGCTGGAGATCGGCGACAAGACGCAGATCGCCACCGTGGCGCTAGCCGCCAGATACCACGCGCTCATCGCGGTCGTTGCCGGCACCACCCTCGGCATGATGCTGGCGGATGTGCCGGTGGTGCTGTTGGGGGAGGCGGCGGCGAAGCGGCTGCCGCTCAAGTGGGTGCACCGCGTCGCCGCCGGCGCGTTCATCGTGCTCGCCCTGTTGGCGCTGTTCGGCGTGCGCTCGTAGAGCCGGGGTGCGAACTGGCTGGGCCAGGGAGCGGCGTAGTGATCGCCGGCGTGCCGAGCGCGCCGCGCCCGAGGGCGTCTCAGGTCCCGGCGGGCTCCAGATACGCGTAGCCGTCGAGCTCGCTCTCGTAGAAGCGCTTGAGGGCCTGGCTCTGCGCGAGCGTCATGCGCCCGTCGCGGATGGCTCGCTCGCAGTCGCGCGCCAGCGCCGGATACAGCTCCGCGACGTCGTACTCCATGTATTCGAGCACCTTGTTGGCGGTGTCGCCCTTGACGATCTCCTCAATCCACCAGCCGCCTTCATCGTGCAGCCGCACGTGCACCACGTGGGTGTCGCCAAAGAGATTGTGCAGGTCGCCGAGCGTCTCCTGGTAGGCGCCGACCAGGAACACCGCCAGGTAGTAGCGCTCGTCCGCCCTGAGCTCATGCAGCTCGAGCGTGCGCTTCACGTCGCGCAGCGACACGAAGTGATCGATCTTGCCGTCCGAGTCGCAGGTGATGTCGGCGAGCACGGCGGTGCGGGTGGGGCGCTCATGCAGGCGGTGGATGGGCAGGATCGGGAACAGCTGGTCGATGGCCCAGCTGTCCGGGAGCGACTGGAACACCGAGAAGTTGCAGAAATAGGTATCGGAGAGAATCGACTCCAGGTCCTCGAGCTCCTCAGGCAGACTCTCGAGCTTGCGACAGGAGTCGCGGATCTTCGCGCAGGTCGCCCAGTACAGCCGCTCGGCGAGTGCCCGGAACTCCAGCGACAGCAGGCCGAGATTGAACATCTGCAGCACCTGCTCGCGGGCGGTGAGGGCGTCGTGATAGCACTCGACCAGCCGCCGCTCGCTCACCGCGCGGTAGGCCTCGAACAGATCCTGCACCGGCTGCGGCAGTTCCTCATCACCGCCGTAATCCTCGGCCCGGTCCCCGGTGACCCTAAACTTATCGAGCGCCGAGGAGCCGAGCGCATCGAATATCAGCACGCTGTGGTAGGCGGCCACCGCGCGGCCGGACTCGCTCACGATCATGGGGTGCGGGATGTCGCGCAGGTTGCACACGCTCGCGATCCGGTACACGACGTCGCTGGCGTATTCATTGAGCGTGTAGTTCATCGATGAGGAGAAGTTCGTGCCGCTGCCGTCGTAGTCCACCCCCAGGCCCCCGCCCACGTCGATGTACTGCAGTCCCGCGCCCATGAGCTTGAGCTCCGCGTAGACATGCGCCAGCTCGTTGATCGCTTCCTTGACGCGGCGGATGTCCTGCAGCTGGCTGCCCGGGTGGCAGTGCACCAGCTGCAGGCAGTCGAGCATGTCGTGCTGCTTGAGCACGTTGAACAGCTCCAGGATCTCGGTGATGAATAAGCCGAACTTCGAGCGCTCCCCGGCTGAGGCGCTCCAGCGCCCGGAGCCCTCGCTGATGAGCTTCACGCGCACGCCGATGCGCGGGCGCACCTGATAGGTCTGAGCGTGCTTGAGGATGAGCCCGAGCTCCTCGAAATTCTCCACCACCGGGATGATGGTGCGGCCGAGCTTGGTGGCGAGCGTCACCGCCTCGATGTAGCTGTCGTCCTTGAAGCCGTTGCAGATGATGAGCCGATCCGGGGCGTTCTCGGTCATCGCCATCACCGCGAGCAGCTCCGGCTTGGAGCCCACTTCGAGTCCGAAACCGAACTCCTGCCCGTAGCGATAGACCTCCTCGACGACGAGGCGCTGCTGGTTCACCTTGATGGGGAAAACGGCCGCGTAGCGGTTCTTGTAGTCATTCTCGGTGATGGCCTGGGCGAACGCATCGTGCAGGCGCCGCAGGCGGTGCGCCAGGATGTCCGAGAAGCGCACCACCACCGGCGTGGTCAGATCGCGGGCCTGCAGGCCCTCGACCACCTCGTACAGATCGATCTCGTGCCGCTCGGTCGTGTCCGGCCGCACCACCACGTGGCCGCTGTCGTTGATGCCGAAGTAGCCCTTGCCCCACGCCTCGACGTGGTAGAGCTCGAGGGAGTCCTCGACCCGCCAGGGCTGAGCGGGATTGAATTTGCGCTGGCCGTTGAGGGCACTCTTGGGATCTGCAGCCACGGGGCGCGTTATATCAAAATTGTGCGGCCAGGAGAGTGTCCGGTAGTTAAGTTTCTGCACCCCGCGCCACCGGGCGCGCCGGATCGCGGATCCACTCGCTCCACGACCCCGCGTAGAGCCGCGCGCCGGGGAGCCCCGCGGCCTCGAGCGCGAGCAGATTGTGGCAGGCCGTGACGCCGGAGCCGCACATCGCGATCAGCGTCTGCGCCGGGCGCTCGCGCAGCGTATCGGCCCAGCGCCGGCGCAGCTCGGGCGCGGTGAGGAAGCGCCCGTCCGCATCGAGATTGCCCGAGAACGGATGGTTGCGCGCGCCGGGGATGTGGCCCGCGACCGGGTCGAGCGTTTCGTTCTCACCGGCGAAGCGATCCGCGCTGCGCGCGTCCACGAGGGTGAGCTCCCCGCGCTTCAGGGCGCCGGCGGCGACGATGCGCGCGAGCGCCGGCGTCGTCACCACCAGATCCTCGGCCGGGGCGGCCGTGAAGTGCCGCGGCGCGCGCCCCGTGGCGGCCGTGTCGAGCGGCAACCCGGCACGCTCCCAGGAGCCGATGCCGCCCTCGAGCACCGCCACCTGCGGGTGTCCCAGCCAGCGCAGCAGCCACCATAGCCGTGCGGCATAGGCGCCCACGCCCTGGTCGTAGGCCACGACCTGCACCTCCTTATCTATCCCCCAGCGCCCGAAGGTGGCGCTGAGCGCCGCGATCGCCGGCAACGGATGACGGCCCGCGAGAGCGGTGCGCGGCCCCGACAGATCGCGATCCAGATGGGCGTACAGCGCGTTTGGAATGTGTCCGGCGGCCCAGGCGAGCGCGCCCCACTCAGGAAGCGCGAGCTCGAAACGGCAGTCGACGATGGCCCAGTCGGGATCGGCGAGATGCGCGGCCACTGCGGCCGGCTCGATCAGCGTCGTCGGCATGGCGGGACGGTCCTCGCTTGGTCCTCGGGATGCATTTTCGGCGCTATGCGGTTGTCGTTACAATCGAAGCTACCACCTCGGCGCGGGGGCACGATGGCAATCGAGCTTTTCTGGGGCAGTGGCAGTCCCTTCGCCTGGCGCGTGCTGCTGGCGCTCGAGTACAAGCGTCTGCCTTACGTGAGCCACGTGCTGCAGTTCTCCAAACAGGAGCACAAGTCCCCGCAGATGCTGGCGCTCAATCCGCGCGGCCGCGTGCCGGTGCTCAAGGACGGCGACTACGTGTGCTTCGAGTCGCTCGCGATCCTGTACTACCTGGACCTGAAGTACCCGCAGCCGCCGATCTTCGGCCGCACGCCCGAGGAAGCCGGCACCATCATGCGCGTCATCTGCGAATACCAGGCGTATATCGAGCCGCGGCTCACCACCATCGCCTCCGGGGTATTTCAGGGTAACGCGGATCTGTCCGGTGATGAGATCACCGACGCGATGCACGCGGTCGCCAACGAGGCGCGCACCATCGAGGGACGGCTGTCGAAGTCCGACTGGATCGTCGGGGATGCCTGCTCGGCGGTCGACATGGTCATCTTTCCCGGCATCCAGCTGCTGAAGCGTGCGCTCGAGCGGCCGCAGGCGCGCGAGCTGTCTTCGCGCTTCATGCCGGTGGAGGTGAACTATCCATCACTTGCCCGCTGGCTCGCGCGCGTCGCGGCACTACCCGGTTACGAGCGCACCTATCCCCCTCACTGGCGCTGAACGACCGCTCAAGAGGGCGAGCGCGGAAATTGCGCCGCGCGAAATGATACCCTTCACAGCCGCGCGCCCCGTGCCGCGCGGGGAGACCTGAAGCCGCATCATGAGCAGCAATGACAAGATTCATCTCGAGTTTCCAGGACGGATCCTGTTGGTGGGTTTTGGCAGCATCGGCCAGGGTGTGCTGCCGCTGATCCTGCGGCACATCGGCATTGCGCCCGAGCGCCTCACCATCGTGACCGCGGAGGACAGGGGAAACGAGGAGGCCGCCAAGTACGGCATCAAGTTCGTCAAGGAGCGGCTCACGCGCGAGAACTTCCGCCGTGTGCTCAATCCGCTGCTGGGACGCGGGGATTTCCTGATCAACGTCTCGGTCGAGGTGTCGAGCCTCGCCCTCATCAAGCTGTGCTGGGAAAAGGGCGCGATGTACCTGGACACCTGCCTCGAGCCCTGGCCGGGCGGCTACATCGACCCGACCGTCCCCGCCGCCCGCCGCACCAATTACGCGCTGCGCGAGGAGGCGCTGGCGTTGCGGGCCGGCAATGAGCGCGCTCCCACCGCGGTGCTCACGCACGGCGCCAACCCGGGGCTGGTGTCGCACTTCGTGAAGCAGGCGCTGCTGAACGTCGCCGCCGACACCAAGGTGGAGGCCGGCAAGCCCGGCTCGCGCGCCGAATGGGGCGAGCTGGCCCGCCGCCTCAGCGTGAAGGTCATCCACATCGCCGAGCGCGACACGCAGATCTCGGCCAAGCCGAAGCAACCGGGCGAATTCGTCAACACCTGGTCGATCGACGGCTTCGTCGGCGAGGGCTCGCAGCCGTGTGAGATGGGCTGGGGCACGCACGAGCGCAACTTTCCGCGCGACGGCAAGCGCCATGACTTCGGCTGCCTGGCGGCGATCTACCTTACGCAGCCCGGCGCCGGCACCCGCGTGCGCACCTGGACACCGCGCGCCGGCCATTTCCATGGCTTCTGCATCACGCACGCGGAGTCCATCTCGATGGCGGACTACTTCACGGTGCGTGAGGGCATGCAGGTGGCGTACCGGCCCACGGTGCACTACGCCTACCACCCGTGCGACTCCGCCGTGATGTCGGTGCACGAGCTCGCCGGGCGCAACTACGTACAGCAGGAGCGCCAGCGCATCCTCATGGAGGACATCGTGAGCGGTATCGACGAGCTGGGCGTGCTGCTCGCCGGCCACCGCCGCAACGCCTACTGGTACGGCTCGCAGCTGTCGATCGGGGAGGCACGCAAGCTCGCCCCTTACAACAATGCCACGAGCCTGCAGGTGTGTGCGTCGGTGCTGTCCGGGGCGGTGTGGGCGATGGAGAACTCCAATCTCGGTGTGGTCGAGCCGGATGAGATGGATTTCCGCCGCTGTCTCGAGATCTGCATGCCGTATCTCGGTCCGGTGACCGGTGAGTACACGGACTGGACACCGCTCCACGAGCGCGACCGACTGTTCCCCGAGGACCTCGACAGGAACGATCCCTGGCAGTTCAAGAACGTGCGGGTGCTCTGGTAAGCGCGGATCCGCGCAGCGGCGCGCCCTCGGGCGCGCTTAGCTCACGGTGAGTCGCGCTGGTACTCGATCGACACGATCACATACACGCGGCTGCCGCCGGGAGCCTCCACGATCACTTCCTCGTCACGGGTCTTGCGCAGCAACGCGCGCCCGAGGGGCGAGTCCATGCTGATGTAGCCGGGGGCGCGGTCGAACTCGTCGGGACCGACGATGCGGTAGCGCGACTGCGCGCCGTCCTGCGACTCGAGCAGTACCCACGCCCCGAAGAACACGCGCGCCGGGTCGGCGGGGGGCTGATCGACCACCACCATGCCCTCGAGCCGCCGGCGCAGGAAGCGTACCCGGCGGTCGATTTCCCGCAGGCGGCGCTTGCCGTAGGTGTACTCGGCGTTCTCGGAGCGATCCCCCTGGGCGGCGGCGGCCGCCACGGCCTGGCAGACCCTGGGGCGCTCGTCCCGCCACAGACGCTCGAGCTCCAGGCGCAGGTGGCGCGCGCCCTCCGGAGTGATGTACTTCGAGCCCGCCGGCGCGGCGGGCCGCAAGCGACTCATCGGCCACGAAATCCTGTGAATTATGTCGCAGTCACTTTTACAGAAATCGGGGGTTCTGTGGAACATCTCACGGACGAACGCCGCGCCGCGCTACTAACCTGTGAATCGTGGCCACCAAGTACTACACCCACTTCGTCACCGCCGGGGGCAGGGCGCAGAACCCTCCCTGCGGCAGCGAATGGAGCGGGGTAGTCGAGCTGCGCGAGCCGCTCAGCAACACGCGCGCCAGCCGTGAGCTGCGCGCGCTGCTGGCACAGAGCTTCGACCTGGATTCGGAGGACATCCGGATCCTGCACTGGGCACGATTGCACTGAGGAGATCCCCTGGCGGACTTCCTTCCCTTCATCGAAGGTCCGCCCTTATAAACCCCAGGCCTCAGAACCTGGGGTTTTTTTTGGCGCCGGCGCCCAGGCGCCGCCCGCAGCCGCGCCGCGGGCGCGAACAATCGACGCGCCTTGCCCCCCATGTGACAATCCACGCCCCCCGGCCAAGGGGACTTAGACGCTGCCAAGGAGAATTCAATGCGCGCGTGGTTTTTCGCCCTTGTGGGTACCGCGGTCCTGGGCTTGTCGGGCTGCGGTTACAACTCCCTGCAGCAACAGGACGAGAGCGTCAAGGCGGCCTGGTCGGAGGTCGTGAATCAGTATCAGCGCCGGGCGGATCTCATCCCGAATCTCGTCAACACCGTGAAGGGCTACGCCGCCCAGGAGCAGAAGGTGCTGATCGGGGTGACCGAGGCGCGCGCCCGGGCGAGCTCGATCCAGGTGACACCCGAGGTGCTGAATAACCCGCAGCTGTTCCAGAAGTACCAGGCCGCGCAGGGCGATCTCACCCAGGCCCTGAAGAGCCTGATGGTGGTCGTCGAGAGATACCCGGAGCTGAAGTCGGACCAGAACTTCCGCGATCTGCAATCGCAGCTCGAGGGCACCGAGAACCGCATCACCGTGGCGCGCAATCGTTACATCCGGGCGGTGCAGTCCTATAACGTGACGGTGCGCTCCTTCCCGGTCAATCTCACGGCGAAGATGTTCGGTTTCCAGGTGAAGCCGAACTTCACGGTCGCCAACGAGCAGCAGATCGCGACCCCCCCGACGGTCAGTTTCGACACCTCAGCCCCCGGGGCAGCAGCCACGCCGGCCGCTGCCGCGGCGCCCGCGGGACAACCCGCGACGAAATGACCGCAGGCTCGAGCCGCCCCCGCCCGTGGGCGGGACTGGCGCTGCTGCTGGGCCTCGGCGTGATCGCGCCGCCCTCCTCGCCGGCGCAGTCGCCGGCCTCGGGCGAGCAGGGCTTGCAGCCCATCCCGAAGCTGACGGCGCGCGTCACTGATCTCACCGGCACGCTGACCGCGGAGCAGCAGACCGCGCTCGAGCAGAAGCTCGCGGCGTTCCAGTCCGCCAAGGGCTCGCAGCTCGCGGTGCTCATCGTGCCGACGACCGAACCCGAGCAGATCGAGCAGTACTCGATCCGGGTGGTCGAGCAGTGGAAGCTCGGCCGGCAAAAGGTGGATGACGGCGCGCTGCTGATCATTGCGAAGAACGATCACCGCGTGCGCATCGAGGTCGGCTATGGACTCGAGGGCGTCCTGACCGATGCGCTGTGTAACCGCATCATCGCCGAGACCATCCGGCCGGCGTTCCGGCAGGGCAACTACTACGGCGGCATCGACGCCGGCCTCGAGCAGATGATGAAGCTCATCCAAGGCGAGCCGCTGCCGCCCCCCGAGCACGAGTGGCAGTCCGGGCGGCGCGCGCACGGCTCGAACCCCTTGCCGCTGATGCTGTTCGCCGTGTTCGTCGGTTCGGTGGTGCTGCGCGGGATTTTCGGACGCACGCTGGGCTCGGCCTTCACCGCGGTCGGCGCGGGTCTGCTGGTGTGGATCGCCGGCTACGCGCTGCTGCTGGCTCTGCTCGCCGCGGCAGGCGCGTTCCTGTTCACGCTGCTCGGCGGCCTGGCGCGTGGCAGCGGCTGGTCGAGCGTCCCGCGTGCCGGGGGCTTCGGCGGGTTCGGCGGCGGCCTCGGCGGCGGTGGATTCGGCGGCGGTGGATTCAGCGGCGGTGGCGGAGGGTTCGGGGGCGGCGGTGCTTCCGGAAACTGGTAGGAGGGACGTGGCCATGAAATTCCTGCGCCTCATTCGCCACCTCGCCACCACGCGCTGGAGCACGCGGCGGCGCTTCACGCCGCAGGTTCGCGACGCCATCGAACAGGCCATCGGCCGCTGCGAGGCGCAGCACGCCGGGGAGATCCGCTTCGTCGTCGAAACCGCCTTCGATCTGCCGGAGCTGTGGGGCGATCTGCCGCCGCGGCAGCGCGCGCTGCAGCTGTTCGGACAGCTCGGCGTATGGGACACCGCACACAACAACGGTGTCCTCATCTACGTGCTCGTGGCGGACCGGGTGGTCGAGATCATCGCCGACCGCGGGATCGCCGAGCGCATCGCGGCGCCCGAGTGGGAGGCGGTGTGCCGCCAGATGGAGCTGCATTACCGTGCCGGGCGTTTTCGCGAGGGCTCGATCGCGGGTATCGAGGGCGTCGGGGCACTGCTGGGACGGCATTTCCCGGGACGGAACCACAGCGACCACGAGCTGCCGAACCAGCCGGTGCTGCTGTAGCGCATTGCCGACGCCATTCGCGTCCTGGCGACATCGGTCATAATTCCGCCATGAAGGCTGCTTCCCCGGCCCGCGTCACTGCCACGCTGACGTGCCTGCTGATCGCGGGGTGCTCGCTCTTGGGCCAGCTGCGGCGCCCGGCACCTCCGGCACCGCCCGCCCCGCCGGTGGCGCCGGCACTGCCTGCGCCGGTGGCCAATGAGCGCTTCGAGTTCGACCCCGGTCAGGACGTCGTGGGCGTCGTGCAGGTGGTGACGGCCGGCAGGGACGACACGCTCACCGACATCGCTCGTCGCTTCAACGTCGGTTACGAGGAGATCGTGCGCGCCAATCCCAAGGTCGACCCGTGGCTGCCGGGGGAGGGCCGGGAGATCGTGATTCCGTCGCAGTTCATCCTGCCGGACGCGCCGCGCACCGGACTCGTGATCAACATCGCGGCCATGCGGATTTTCTACTATCCCCCGGTCAGGCGCGGCGAGCGCCCGCTCGTGCTCACTCACCCCATCGGCATAGGCAAGGTGGGCTGGCGAACTCCGGAGGGCGTCACGAAGATCGTGCGCCGTCAGCAGGATCCCACCTGGCGCGTGCCGGTCTCGGTGCGCAAGGAGCACCACGAGAACGGCGAGGATCTCGATCCGGTGATCGGGCCCGGACCGGACAACCCGCTGGGCAAGTACGCATTCTACCTGCAGTGGCCGAGCTACCTGATTCATGGCACCAATAAGCCGGCCGGCGTCGGGCTGCGTTCGAGCCACGGCTGCATCCGCCTGTACCCGGAGGACATCGAGCAGCTCTTCGCCGTCGTGCCCGTCGGCACCCAGGTGCGGGTGGTCAATCAGCCGTTCGTGTTCGGCTGGCGTGACGGGCAGCTGTACATGCAACCCTTTGACGTTCTGGAGGACGACACGCGCGACTGGGCGAAGGCGTCGCGCCGGCTCCTCAGCAAGTCCCTGGCCGCGACGCTGCAACAGCAGTTGCAGGCGCACGGGACCCAAGTCGACTGGACACTCGTGTCGGCGCTCGCGCGCGCTCCGCGCGGCGTGCCCGTCCCGATCACCGACCCGGACGCTACGGTCGAACAGATCCTGGCCGGGGCGCCGCGCGTGCAGAACGTGCTGCCGGAAGGCTCCAGCTGGGATGGCAAGTCGGACCTGCCGATGGATGAAGCCTCCTTCAAGCAGATGCTCTCCGAGATCGAGCCGGGCGCGCCGGCCGGGGATGCTCCCGAGCAGACCGCCGATGCCCCGGCCCCGGCCGACGCCGCCAAGGCGCCACGGGCTCGCCCCAAGAATGGCGGCTGAGGAGTCTGCGCCGTGACGGCGCTGTCCGAGTGGCTGCAGCTGATGCTCGCGGAGATCGCGCGCAAGCGCGAGGACCTGGAGCGCGCGCGCGCCGAAGAGGCGCAGCGCCTCAGGGAGCGTGAAGGCGCGCAGCCGCGCACCGAGCAGGGAGCGGCGCAGAATCCGAATGCTCGCTGACACGCTGTGTTAGAGTCGCGCGGGCAGATCCCAAGAGGCGCTTGAGTGGCCGACAGCCCCGCGTCCGGCGTAGAACTCGCACAACAAAGCCGTACGGAACACGCGATTGAGCGCGTGCCGACCGGAATCGCCGCTTTCGTCGGCCGCACCCTCAAGGGCCCGGTCAACCAGGCGCTGCGCACCACGAGCTTCAGCGAGTTCCAACAGCACTTCGGGGGCCTGTGGCAACCCGCGACCCTCTCGTACGCGGTGGAGCAGTTCTTCGAGAACGGTGGTCGCGAGGCACTGATCGTGCGCGTCGCCAACGGCGCGCGCCCCCCGACCATCTCCCTGCCGGCGGGCGGGAGCGAGCTCAAGCTCGTGGCCGTGAATGCCGGCTCGCGCGAGTACCTGCGCGCCTCGGTGGACTATGACGGCCTGAACAGCCTCGAGCGCGACCGCTTCAACCTGGTAGTGCAGCGCGTGCGCACCGCCGGCTCGGAACTGGTGGAAGATCAGGAGATCTACCGGCGCGTGTCGGTGGTGCCCGCTTCGGGCCGCTTCGTCCCCGACGTGCTGCTCGGATCGCGCCTGGTGCGCGTGGCGGGTGCGGTTGCGGCGCAGCGCCCGGATCGCTCCGCCGGCGGACCCGGTGGCGTGGCGGTCGGCTACACCCTCTCCAATCCCGATGGGGATGACGGCGCGCCGCTCACCGACTACGACATCATCGGCGCCGCCGGCGCGGGCACCGGGCTGTTTGCGCTGCAGGGCGTCGCCCGCTTCAACCTGCTGTGCATCCCGCCGCTGACGCGCGAGCGCGATGTGGGACTGTCGACTTGGCTGGTAGCGGCGCGCCTGTGCCGCGACCGCCAGGCGCTGCTGCTGGTCGATCCGCCGGCAAGCTGGACTTCCGCGCCTGCCGCGCTCGATGCACTGCGCGTGTGGCCGTTTCGCAGCGACAGCGCCGTCATGTATTACCCGCGCGTGCAGGCGTTCGATCGGCTGCGCGGCCGGATAGAGACCTTCGGTTCCTGCGGCGCCGCGGCGGGCATGATCGCGCGCTCCGATGAGGCCCGGCCGGTGTGGGCGGCCGCGCAGAGCGAGGAGGCGATTCTGCGTCCCGGGTTGCGTCCCGCGGTGGCGGTGTGCGATGCCGATCGGGTGCGGCTGGCGCAGGCGGGCGTGAATACCCTGCTGTCGGTGCGCAGCGGTTCGCGCCCCGGCGTGAGCCCGCGCACGCTCGGCGCGGGCGGCGGCGTCTGCGACTGGCAGTACCTCTCGACACGGCGACTGGCGCTGTTCGTGGCGGCGAGCATCGAGCAGGGCACGCGCTGGGTGCTGCTGGAACATAACGGACCGGCGACCTGGCAGCGCGCCCAGGCCGAGGTCGAGGGCTTTCTGGACGCGCTGGCGGCGCAGGGCGCGTTTGCCGGCGCCGACTCCGACGAGAGTCACTTCGTCATCAGCGATGAGCGTGTCAACCGGCCGCAGACTCTCGCCGAAGGCAAGTTCAACCTGCTGTTCGGGTTCGCCAGCAGCACGCCGGGCGTATTCGACACCTGGCTGGTGACGCATCGCGCCGGCGCCAGCCGGGTCCGGCCGGTGTCAGTGAACCGCTCCGAGACCGCGAAACACCGGGTCGAGTGGGAGATCGAAACCGCGATTCTTCGATAGGCTCAGCTGAGCGGTGAGCCGAAGCCGCCGCCACCCGGTGTCAGGATGAGCAGCTCGTCGCCCGGTGCGATCTCGAAGCGTGCGGTGGCGCCCAGGGGCTCCACCGCACCGCCGGCGCGGCGTATGCGCGCCTCACCGCAGACACCCGGCTGCCCACCCTGGAGTCCGAAGGGCGCAATGCGGCGGTGATTGGCGAGCAAGGCTCCGGAGAACTGCGCCCGAAACTCCAGTCGCCGCACGATGCCGTCGCCGCCGTGGTGCCGTCCGCCGCCGCCCGAGCCGCGGCGGATCGCGAACTCCCGCACCAGCACCGGGAACTCGCTCTCGAGGATCTCCGGGTCGGTGAGGCGCGAGTTGGTCATGTGAGTCTGCACGGCGTCGCAGCCGTCGAAGTCCGCCCCCGCGCCCGCGCCCCCGGCGATGGTCTCGTAGTACTGCAGGTGCGCATCCCCGAAGGTCAGGTTGTTCATGGTTCCCTGGGAGGCGGCGAGAATTCCCAGCGCTCCGTACAGCGCATCGACGATGCACTGTGAAGTCTCCACGTTTCCCCCCGCCACCGCCGCGGGAGGCCGCGGGTCGAGCAGTGAACCGGCGGGAATGACAATCTCCAGTGGCTCGAGGCACCCCTCGTTCAGGGGAATCGGCCGCTCGAGCAGCGTGCGGAACACGTACAGCACCGCCGCCGTACACACCGCGCGCGGGGCGTTGAAGTTGTGCGCGCCCTGGGGCGAGGTGCCGGTGAAATCGATGCGCGCGCGGCGCCGCTCGCGGTCGATGTCCACGCGCACTGCGATCAGCTGCCCGCCGTCCATTTCGTAGCGGAAGCTCCCGGGTTGCAGCCGCCCGATGGCGTTGCGCACGCACTGCGCGGCGTTGTCCTGCACATGCCGCATGTAGGCGCGCATCGTGTCCAGACCGTGGCGCCGCACGGCACGCCCGATTTCGGCGATGCCGCGCGCGTTGGCGGCCAGCTGGGCCCGCAGGTCCGCGAGGTTCTGCTCGGGCCTGCGTGCCGGCCACGGCCCGCCGCTGAGCGCGGCGCGCAACTCGCTCTCGCGCAGCGACCCGGCACTCACCAGCGCAAAGCATTCGAACAGCGCGCCTTCCTCCTCTATCGTGCGGCTGAAGGGCGGCATGGAGCCGGGGGTCATGCCGCCGATGTCGGCGTGATGGGCGCGCGAGGCGACGAAGAAATCCGGCCGCGCCTCCTGGCCGATGAAGACCGGCGTCACCACCGTCATGTCCGGCAGATGGGTGCCGCCGTGGTAGGGGCTGTTCAGCAGCCAGGAGTCCCCCGGATGAAGCCGGGCCTGCTGCGCCGCGATGACCGAGCGCACGCTCGCGCCCATCGAGCCCAGATGCACCGGCATGTGCGGCGCGTTGGCCACCAGGGCGCCGTGCGAGTCGAACAGGGCGCAGGAGTAGTCGAGGCGCTCGCGGATGTTGACCGACTGGGCGGTCGCCCTGAGGACCTCGCCCATCTGCTCGGCGATGTGCATGAACAGGTTGTTGAATATCTCGATACGGGCGGCGTCGACCGCCGGCGCGAGCGCCGCGCGCGCCGGCCCGACATCCTCGAGCAGCAGCTCCCCGCCGGCGAGGCGCCGCGCACACCAGCCCTCTTCCAGCACCACCGTGCTGTGCGGCTCGACGATCAGCGCCGGCCCGGGCAACTCCGCGCGCAGCGCGCTCATGGATACGAGCGGCACCTCGCGCCAGGCGCCGAACCAGGCGCGCACCCGCTGCGGCAGCTCGCCCGCGGGCGCAGCTTCCGGGATGGCGAGCGTTGCGGCATCGACCGAGGCGAGGCGCGCTTCCACGCGCAGCGCCTCGATCACCACCGCGAGGGCGTGCGCCGCAAAACCAAAGCGCCGCAGGTGATCGGCGTGCAGGCGCCGCCGCACCTCCTCCAGGGGCGCGAGCGGTACCGACAGCGTGATGTCGCTGTCCCCGGCCCGCAGCTCCAGCAGTCGCGCGACCCGCACGCGAGCGGCTTCACCGCCCTGGGCGGTGAGCTCCGTGCGCGCCTGCGCTTCCAGTCCGGCGAGCGCGGTGTGCGCCGCGGCGAGCCCGGCCTCATCGAGCACCTGGCGCAGGCTCGCGCGGCGCACGGCGAGGCGGTCCGCCACACCGATGCCGAAGGCGGACAGCACGCTCGCCAGCGGATGCACGAGAATGCGCCGCACACCGGCGGCGCGCGCGACGCGGCAGGCGTGCTGGCCGGCAGCGCCGCCGAAGCAGAACAGCGTGAAGTCGCCGGCATCGCGCCCCTGACGGGTGGATACCTGGCGGATGGCGTTCGCCATCGACTCGACCCCCACCTCGAGGAACGATTCGGCGACCAACTCGGCGGAGCCGCCGGGCGCGCCCTGCGCGCCGAGCTGTGCGGCGAGCGCGGCGAAGCGGCGCGCCACCGCGTCGGCATCGATGGGCGAGCAGCCGTCGCGCCCGAAGACCGCGGGCAGGGTGTCGGGCCGCAGGTGGCCGAGCAGCACCTGCACGTCGGTGAGTGTCAGGGGTCCGTCGCGGCCATAGCAGAGCGGCCCCGGATCCGCGCCCGCGGAGGCCGGGCCGACCGCGAAGCGGCCGTCCGTGAAGCTCAGCACCGAACCGCCGCCCGCGGCGATGCTGTGTACGTCCAGCATCGGCTGGGTCAGGCGCACTCCGGCAATGAGGTGCTCGAAGCGCTGCGGCAGCTCGCCGTCGATCAGTGACACGTCCGTGGAGGTACCGCCCATGTCGAAGCCGATCAGGCGCGGGTAACCCAGCCGCTCCCCGACCCAGTGCATGCCGATGAGCCCGCCGGCGGGCCCCGACAACACGCTCGACATGGCGTGAAAGCTCTCCGCCGCCGCCAGTCCGCCGTTGCTCTGCATGAGCGTCAGGCGCACGTCCGGATCGAGCGCGCGCAGCTGCTCGAGCAGCGCGCTGACGTAGCTGCGCAGCGGCCGCGCGAGGTAGGCATTGAGCACCGTGGTGTCGCCGCGGCTGACATAGCGCACCAGCGGCGACAGCTCGTGCGACACCGACACTTCCTCGAAGCCGAGCGCCCGTGCGCAGCTTGCTGCCTCCTGCTCGTGTTGCGGGTGGCGCCAGCCATGCAGCAACACGATGGCCACCGCGCGCGCACCGGCACGGCGCGCGCGCGCGAGGTCCGCACGCAGGCGCGCCCCATCAAGCGGCGTCAGCACGGCGCCGTGCGCATCGATGCGCTCGTGCGCCTCGATCACGGTCGTGTACAGGGGCTCGGGCAGCACGATGTGGCGCGCGAAGATGTCGGGTCGATTCTGGTAAGCGATGCGCAACGCATCGGCGAAGCCGGCGCTGGTCACCAGCACCACCGGCTCGCCGCTGCGCGTGAGCAGCGCGTTGGTCGCGACGGTGGTCCCGACCTTGACCGCCGCCACGGCACGCGGGGCGGCGCCGGCGGCGGCGAGAATCGCGCGCGCGGCGCGCAGGCCCGGGTCGCCCGCCGCGGCGCCGGCGCTCGCCGAGAGCACCTTGCGGACGTGCAGCTCGCCGGCGGGCGAGAGGCCGATGACGTCGGTAAAGGTACCGCCGCGATCGACCCAGAACTGCCAGCCCGCCGCCCGCGCCGGCGGGCGGTGGGATGATTGGCTTAACGTTTCCATTGCCTGCATTATTCGCGCCTATGACTGCCGCCCCCAGCGCTGAGCCGGCCGTGCAAGCGCCCGCCCGCCACGTGGTGTTCTCTCACGGCCAGGAGAGCGGGCCCTGGGGGCGCAAGATCTCCGCGCTCGCGGAGGTCGCACGCAGCGAACGCTATCTGGCGCACTCGGTCGACTACCGCGGGATCGATGAGCCGCGGGCGCGCGTCGCCAGGCTGGTCGATTTCTGCAAGGAGTTGAGCGGGGACCTGGTGCTGGTCGGCTCGAGTCTCGGTGGCTACGTCGCGGTCACCTCGGCCTCGCTCCTGCACGCCCGGGGCGTGTTCCTCATAGCGCCGGCGCTCTACATGCAGGGCCTGCCCGAGCTGCGCGCCAGCATGCTCGATTGCCCGGCAGCCGTGGTGCACGGCTGGCGCGACGACGTGGTGCCCTTCGAGCACAGCGTGCGCTTCGCGCAGGCGTATCGGGCCGCACTGCATCTGCTGGAAAGCGATCACCGCTTGCACAATCAGATCCGAGTCATCCAGTACCTGTTCGAATACTTCCTCATCGCACTCGATCTGCCCGCGATCGCCTTCGAGTAGCGCTCAGCGCCGCTCGCGGATCGCACGTGCCGCGAGCGCGTCCACCAGTCCCGGGGCGGTGAGGCGCGCCCAGCGTCCGAGCCGGCCACGCGCGGAGGTGATCAGCATCCGCCGCCGCCGCTGCATGGCCGCCACGATCAGCTGCGCGCAGTCCTGCGCCGTCATGATATGCGCCTCCTGCATCGGGCTATGCCTAAGCGGCCGGCCATCCGCGCCCACGGCGCGGCGGTGAATCTCACTCACCACGAAATCCGGGGCGATGATGGTGACGTCGACCCCGCTGCCGCGCAGCTCGATGCGCAGGGATTCGAAGAATCCGACCAGGGCGTGCTTGCTGGCCGCGTAGCCGGTGCGTTCGGGCACTCCGGTGAGGCCGGCAAGGCTGGCCACGGCGACGATCAGGCCGCGCGACTCTTTCAGATGCGCCAGGGCGGCGGCGGTCAGGTACACCGCAGCCAGATAGTTCACCGCCAGCAGTCGCTCGAACACGCTGAAGTCCGTGACGGCGTCGAAGCGTGACCACATGGTGATGCCGGCATTGTTGACCAGCGCGTCGAGGCGTCCGAAGCGCTGCACGGTGCGCGTCGCGAGCATGGTGCAGTCCGCCTGCCGCGAGACGTCCCCGGGGAGCGCCAGCACCTGCGCGCCGCGCGCCGCGCACTGGCGCGCGCTTTCCTCCAGGCGCGCGGCGTTGCGCGCGTTGAGCGCGAGATGCGCGCCCTGCGCGGCGAGCGCCAGCGCCAGCGCGCGCCCGATGCCCTCGGACGCCCCGGTGATCAACACTGCCTTGCCGGCGAAGGTGTCCATTTGCTGCAACCTCGAGCGCGACGCCGCGGTGCGCGTGTGGCGCTCGACACACAGTTTGTCCGGGCAGCGCAGCTGCGCCACCTTTGGTGCTGATAATGCACGTGGAAACGGCTTGCCGCACCGAGTGGCCCAGTAATAGACTCACCGCACGCGGGCTTTGTGTTGCCGCAACAAACAAGAATGTGACTAGCTTCGCAGGCACGGTGCAGACCGAGGCAATCAGACATTTCAGGCGTACTTCAGGGCGTTGAGCCCGCAGGCTTGACCGACGTGCGCGTCCTTAAAGGCCTTAAGGGAAGCAGGGGGGACACATGAGGAGAGTTCACACCGGGCGCCGTCCGCCCCTCGTCGTCATGGCGCTCGCCGCCGTGCTGGCCGCGGGCAGCTGGCCGAGCGCGCAGGCCGTCAGCTTCCAGAGCGAATCGGGCAACTGGAGCGGCAGCTGGGATACCACCATCGGCTATGGGCAGGCGTGGCGCGTCTCGGGCCTCGACTGTCGGCTCGTCGCGATCGCCAACGGCGGCTGCGGGTACTCCCCCAACATCGATGACGGCGACCTCAACTACCGCAAGAACGCCGCCTTCAGCGAGGCGCTCACCGGCACCAGCGAGCTCGCCCTTAACTACCGGGACAAGGGCGGCATCTTCGTGCGTGGCTCCGGCCTCTACGACTGGAAGGTCATGGACGACACCACCAGTCACGTCCAGTTCACCCATGACGCCAAGGGCGTGATCGGCAGCTACACGCGCCTGCTGGATGCGTTTGGGTTCTTGCGCTTCGATCTGGGCACCATGCCCTCGGAGATGCGCCTCGGCCGGCAGGTCGTCGACTGGGGCGAGAGCACCTTCATTCCCAACGGCCTCAACGAGGTCAATCACTTCGACGTCACGGCACTGCAGGTGCCGGGGGCGGAGCTCAAACAGGCGCTGCTGCCCGATGAGATGGCGGTGTTCAACCTGCAGCTATCGAAGAACTTGAGCACCCAGTTGCTGTACCTGTTTGACTGGCACGAGGACATCATCGAGCCCGACGGGGCGTACTTCAGCACCAACGACATTGCTGGCCCCGGCGGTAATCACGTGTTCCTGGGCTTTGGCGCGATTTCCGACCAAGGCGTGGATTTCCGTCCGCTGGGGGGTCCCCTGCTCAGCGACTTCCAGGCGGTGAACCGCCTGGCCGATCACAAGCCGCTGCAGTCCGGCCAGTTCGGCATCAACTTCAAGCTCTATCTGCCGAACTTCAGCCAGGGCACGCAGCTCGGGGTGTACTTCCTGAACTACACGAGCCGCCTGCCGGTGGTATCCGCCCAAACCGGAACGCAGGCGGGCCTCGGCAACGCGTTTGGCGCGGTGAACGCCGTCGGCGCCGCCGCCCAGGCGCTCGCCGCCGGCCTGCCGTTCCAGGCCGCCGTCGCTACCGGGGCCGCCGTCGGCCAGCAGCGCGCCGCCGCGAACGGGGGCAACCTGAGCGCCGCAACCGCGCAGCAGTACGCCACCATCGGCGCCAACACCCTGCTCGCGGGCGGCAATGTCAACAACCAGGCGAGCAACATCGCGACCTACGAGTACGGCAAGACGGCCGGTCTTTACGAGTCGTTCCCGCAGGACATCAAGATGCTCGGCGTGTCCTTCAACACGCAGATCCAGAAGACCGGCACCGCGTTTCAAGGCGAGGTCACCTTCCGTCACAACGTGCCGCTGCAGCTCGGGTCGGTGGAGCTGCTGTACGCCACGCTAGCCCCGTTCGAGGCAGGGGTCACGAAGCTCCTCGGAGCCCCGGTGACGCCCCCCGGAACCTGCGTGCCGACCTCGCCTACTCCCATCACCGGGTGCAACCAGTTCGGGCTCTATGGCCTCGGGCAGACTATCCGCGGTTACGAGCTCAAGAACACCTGGCACGCTGACTTCACCGCTACACAGGTGTTCGCCAACGTGCTGAAGGCCTCCCAGGCGGTGGTGGTTCTCGAGGCCGGGGCCGACTACGTTCCGGGGCTCGAGAGTCTGACCAGCGGCGGACCGGTGGGCCGCGGTTTGGAGTACGACGCACCCGGGGCGGCCCTCAGCGGGCAGCCGGCGCTCGGTGGGTATCCGGAGTTTCCCGGGCTCACGACGCCGCTTTCCGAGTTTCCGACGAAGTTCTCCTGGGGCTACGTGGTCGCCGGCCGTCTTGAGTACAACAATGTCATCGGCGCGCTGAACCTGCTGCCCCATGCTACCTGGGTGCATGACGTGACGGGCGTATCGCCCGGTCCGGGCGGCAACTTCATCTCCGGACGCCATGCCGTCACCGCCGGTCTCGGTGCGAGCCTGCGCTCCAAGTGGGACTTCGACGTGTCGTATACACAGTACGGTGGTGCCGGCCAGTACAACCTCGTCAACGATCGCGATTTCGTTGCGGCCAGTATCAAATACTCGTTCTGAAGCCGCGCGGGCCGGCGCGGGCGCGAATTATGGAGGGGGCTGCAATGAAAACTCTGATCCGGTTGGCTGCGGCAGGACTGCTGTCCGCACCCGCGGCCTGGGGGGCGGTGAGCCCGGAGGAGGCCGCGCGTCTGGGTACGGAACTCACGCCACTCGGCGGCGAGAAGGCCGCCAACGCCGACGGCAGCATTCCAGCCTGGACCGGCGGCCTGAAATCCGCGGCCGAAGCGGGCTTTCCCGGCTATCACGCCGGCGATCACTACCCCGACCCGTACGCCGGCGACAAGCCGCTGTTGACCATCACCGCGGCCAACGCGGCGCAGTACGCCGCCAAGCTCACCGAGGGTCACAAGGCGCTGTTCAAGGCGTACTCCGACTATAAGATGATCGTCTACCCGACGCATCGCAGCGGCGCCTCCCCGGAGCGCGTCTACGAAGCCACCAAGCGCAACGCCACCACCGCCAGGCTGGTCCCGGACGGCAACGGTTTCACCGGTGCGCTCGGCGGCACGCCGTTCCCGATTCCGAAGGCGGGGCTGGAGGTGTTCTGGAACCACGTCACGCGCTATCGCAGCATCGCCGCCGCATTGCAGGTCGGGCAGGCGCCGATGACCGCCGGCGGCGCCTACACGCTGGTGAATTTCAAGGAGGAGTTCTACTTTCAGTTCTACGAGCCCGGCATGACCGAGCCCGCGCTCAACAACATCCTGCTGTTCTTTACGCAGGAGACCACCGCGCCAGCGCGGCTTGCGGGCGAGGTGCTGCTGGTGCAGGAGACCCTCGACCAGGCTAAGGAAGCGCGGCGCGCGTGGGTGTACAACCCCGGTCAGCGCCGCGTGCGCCGCGCGCCGAACGTCGCCTTCGACAACCCCGGGACCAATGCCGACAACCTGCGCACCTCGGATCAGTTCGACATGTACAACGGCAGCCCGCAGCGCTATGACTGGAAGCTCATCGGGAAGAAGGAGATCTACGTTCCCTACAACGCGTACCGCCTGCAGGACGGCAAGCTCAAGTACGGCGAGCTGCTGCACAAGAACCACATCAACCAGGATCTCGCCCGCTACGAGCTGCATCGGGTGTGGGTCGTGGACTCCACGCTCAAGCCCGGCCTGAGCCACATCTACAGCCGCCGCACGCTGTACGTCGACGAAGACTCCTGGCAGATCCTTGCCGTGGACTGCTACGACACGCGCGGGCAGCTGTACCGCGTGCAGGAAGGGCACGCCATGAACTACTACAACCTGCCCTCGCTCTGGACCGATCTGGAGCTCATCATGGACCTGTCCAACGGGCGCTATCTTGCGCTCGGCCTGCAGAGTGAGGAGTCGAAGTCGTACGATTTCAACATCAAGCGTACGCCTGGCGACTATCAGCCGAGCGTGCTGGAGCGGCGCGGAATCCGCTAGGGTCGCGCATTCGCGCGCGCAAAAACAGGATCTTCGGGGCCGCCGTGCACAAGGGACCGGACCGGGGGGTCCGCGTTCGCTCAAGCGTGGGACGCAACGCCAGCGCGGCCCCCCGAAAATCCTTTTTTGCGCTCGCGTCTGTGCTCGCTGTGGTCGGCTCGGTGCGCGCTGCCGAGCCTGCGCCGCCCTCCGCCGAGCCCGCGCGCCTGGCTGCGAGGTCGCTCCTGATCGCGATCGCCGCCGCGGGCGAGCGCTTGGTTGCGGTCGGCGACCGCGGCATCATCGTGTTGTCCGACGACCGGGCCGCGAGCTGGGTGCAGGCCGCTGCAGTTCCGACCCAGGCGCTGCTCACCGGCGTGTGCTTTCTTGATGCACAGCACGGCGTGGCGGTGGGACACGATGAAGTCATCCTCACCACGGCCGACGGCGGGCGAACCTGGCAGCGCACGCACTACGCCCCCGAAGCGCAGCGTCCGCTGCTCGACGTGTGGTGCGGCGCCGGCAACCGCGTGATAGCGGTCGGCGCCTACAGCACCTACCTGACGAGCCCCGATGGCGGCGCGACCTGGCATGACGTCAGCTTCACGCCGGCGCCGCGACCCAGGGCCCCCACGCCCAGGCGCGCCGCCGCGACGGCCCCAGCCGCGGACCCGGGCGGGGGGGAGGCGGGCGCGGCCGGCGGAGGCTATCACCTGAACCGTATCGTGTCGGGCGCTGGCGCGCGGCTGTACATCGCCGCCGAGGCCGGGCATCTGTACCGCTCGGACGACAGCGGCGCCACCTGGCAGGAGCTCGCCTCGCCCTACGAGGGGTCGTTTTTCGACGTGTTGCCGCTCAGCGGTGGCGCCGTGCTCGCCTTGGGCCTGCGCGGCAATCTCTACCGCTCCGAGGATGCCGGCGCGAGCTGGCAGAAAATCGCCACCGGCACCGTGGAGATGCTGGACGGCGGGGCGAGTTTTGCCGGCGCGGGTGTCGCGATCGTAGGCCTTTCGGGAGTGGTGCTCATCAGCCGCGACGGTGGGCGCACCTTCACCCTGGTGCAGCGCAGCGACCGCAGCGGGCTGTCGGCGGCGCTGTCCGTGGGCGATGAGAGGCTCGCCGCGGTGGGGGAGCACGGCGCACAGGTCATCGCGCTCGCGAACGCCTCCGTGGGCGCCGGAGCGGCACACTGATGCCCGGGGCCGCCGACCCCCGCGCGGCTCCTGCGGCCCTGGTGAGCCGACTCGAGCGGCTGATCTTCGGTCACCGCCGGCTCATCCTCGTCGCGTTTGCGCTCGGCACAGCGCTGCTCGCCACGATTGCGCTGTACGGGCTGCGCATCGACACCTCGTTCAACAAGACGCTCCCGGTCCAACATGAGTACATGCGGACCTATCTCGACCCGAAGGTGGCGGAGTTCCGCGGCGCCAACCGGGTGCTGATCGCGCTCATCGCGCGCGACGGCAACATGTTCACCTCCGCGTTCTTTGCGGCGCTGCGCAGGGCAACCGACGAGGTGATCGTCATGGATGGCATCGACCGCACTCGCGTGCAGTCGATCTTCACCCCGAACGTGCGCTATCTGGAGGTGGTCGAGGAGGGCATCGAGGCGGGCAATGTGATCCCGGCGGACTTCACGCCCACGCCCGAGAACATGGCGCGCGTGCGCGATAACATCAGGAAGGCGGGCATCATCGGCCGACTGGTCGCCAACGACTTCTCCGGCGCCCTGGTGAGCGCGATCGTGCTCGACACCGACGCACAGGGCAAGCCGGTCGATCCGATCGGGATCGCCCACCAGCTCGAGCGACGCGTGCGCCAGGCCATCGAGCAGCCCGCGGCGGGGGTGTCCGCCGCCGGCCTCGAGGTGCACTCGAGCGTGAGCGGCGGCGCCGAGCCGGCCGCATTTCCGCGCCGGGGAATCGACGTGCGCATGATTGGCTTCGCCAAGGTGATGGGTGACATCGCCGATGGAGCGGGCGTGGTGGTCATGTTCGCCGTCACCACGCTGCTGTTGACGCTGCTCGCGGTGCGCGTCTACTGCCAGTCCTGGCGCGTGGCCTTCGTCCCGGTGCTGTGCTCGTGTATCGCGGTGATCTGGCAACTCGGCGCCCTGGTGCTGCTGCGCTACGGCATCGACCCCATTGGCCTGCTGGTGCCATTCCTGATATTCGCGATCGGCGTCAGCCACGGCGTGCAGAAGATCAGCGCCGTGAGCGATGCCGCGTTTGCCGGACTCGACAGCATGGAGGCGGCACGCCGCACGTTCCGCCAGCTGCTGGCGCCGGCGGTGATAGCGCTGCTTGCCGACCTGGTCGGTTTCGTCACCATCCTCATGATCCCGGTGCAGGTGATCCGCGAGATGGCCATCACCGCGAGCATCGGCGTGGCGATCGTCATTCTCACCGACCTGGTGCTGCTGCCAGTGCTGGTCTCGTACGTGCATTTCGACGCCGGCTACCACGCGCGCGTGGAGCGGCGCCAGCGCTGGCTGGCGGTGCTGTGGCGGCGGCTGTCGGGAATCACCCGGCGCGGACCGGCGCTGGTGATCATCGTGTTTGCCGCGCTGCTCGCGGTGCTCGGCTGGTGGAAAGGCCGCGAGACGCCGATCGGCGACACCCAGGCCGGTGTGCCGGAGCTGCGTCCCGACTCGCGCTACAACCGCGACAACGACGTCATCACCTCCAGGTTCGGCATCGGCGTCGACGTGCTCACCGCGATCGTCGAGTCGACCGAGCCGGTGTGCGTCAGTCACGAGCTGATGAGCGCGGTCGAACGATTCGGCTGGCACATGCGCAACATTGCGGGCGTGCAGGACGTCATCACGTTGCCGTTCATCGCCAAGATCGCGATCGCCGGCTGGAACGAGGGGAGCCTGAAGTGGCGCAGCATCCCGCGTGAGCAGACCCAGCTCACGCAGTCGACGCGTTACATCGAGACCAGCACCGGACTGCTCAGTGACAACTGCGACGTCGTGCCGGTGATGTTGTTCCTCGCCGACCACCGCGCCAGCACCGTCGAGCGCGTCGTGGGGGAGGTGAAGCGCTGGCGCGCCGCGAACCCGGTCGCAGGCGCCCAGGTGCGCCTCGCCGCCGGCAACGTCGGTGTCATGGCCGCGACCAACGAGACCGTGGAGGCCAAGCAGCTGCGCATCCTCGCCGGCGTTTTCGCCGCGGTGATCGTGATGTGCCTGTTCACCTTCCGCTCGGTGGTCGGCACCGTAGTGGTGGTGGTGCCGCTGGCGCTGGTGTCGGTGCTGGTGTACGCCGTCATGGCCCTGGTCGGCATCGGGCTCAAGGTGTCGACGCTGCCGATGGTGGCACTGGGGGCCGGCATCGGCGTCGACTACGGCATCTATCTGTTCAGCCGCATACAGGAATTCCTGCACCAGGGCCTGCCGGTGCGCGAGTGCTACGAGCGCACGCTGCGCGTCACCGGCGCCAGCATCATCTTCACCGGCATCACCCTCGCCATCGGGGTCGCCACCTGGGTATTCTCGCCGCTGCAGTTCCAGGCCGACATCGGCATCATGCTGACCTTCATGTTCCTGGTGAACATGCTCGCCGCGATTATCCTGCTGCCGGCACTCACCGCATGGCTGATCCACCCCGAGGGACTCAAGGCGCGCCAGGCGCGCTAGCGCAGGTAGCCCAAGCCGCGCGCCATCAGCGCCGCACAGGCGAGAATCACCACGATCGCGGTGAGCTCGAGCATCAGGCACAGCCGCACGCGCCGGGCGCGTGCCCCGGGCACCTCGGGCGCCACGCCGGCCTTCACGCCCCTGTTCCACGACAGGAACGTCATGGTCGGATAGATCGAGATCAGCGCCGCGGCAAGGAACGCGCCGAACTTGATGAGAAAGTACAGGTCGTGCCAGTAGTACTCGCGTCCTTTCTCGAAGAAAGCGACGCGCAGCATCCCCACCACCAACACCACGGTGGCAGCCACCCCGAAAATCAAGTCGGTACGCAGCAGCCGTCGCGCCTGCAGCAGCGACAACGGCGGCTTGAACAGGGCGACTTCCACCGCCAGCGCCGCGACCAACGTGAAGGCGGCGAGGTGGTGCAGGAAGGCCATCGCGGTGGATGCGTACATGTCGACACTCCTTGGAGTGACAGGCGCTTCGGCGCCCGTTCCTCAGTCCTCGAGGGCGGGCCTGGCGCGCAGGCGCTTGGTGCGCTGCAGCCGCGTCTTGTGCTCGAGGCGGCGCTCGCGCGCCGCGCGCGTGGGTTTGGTGGCCTTGCGCGGTTTCGGGGCCGTGAGCGCGCGGCGGATGAGGTCGCTGAGGCGCTCCTGCGCATCGCGGCGGTTGCCCTCCTGGGTGCGGTGGTTGCGGGCGATGATGAGGATCGCGCCCTCGGCGGTGAGCCGCCGCCCGCTCAGGGCCCTGAGGCGCGCCTTGACGGCGTCCGGGAGCACCTCGCTGCGCGCGAGATCAAAGCGCAGCTGCGCCGCGGTTGCGACCTTGTTGACGTTCTGGCCACCCGGGCCGCCAGCGCGCACGAATGACAGCGACAGCTCCCTGTCCGGAATCTCGATACCAGCGGCGACCTGCAGTGACACTGCGCTGCGCGACTGCCTCAGTCGGCCGCCTGGTCGAGGCCGCTCGGCCCCTGCGCCAGCGCATCGGGCAGGGCGCGCGGCGAGCGTCGCGGCAGAATGCGCATTTCCTGTTGCGGCACCGGAATGGTCACTCCATGGGCGCGGAAAATGCGCCAGATCGCGCGATTCACGTCCGAGCGCACGTTGTTGACGCCGTTCACCGGGTCGGCGATCCAGAAGCGCACTTCCAGCAGCATGCCGTAAGCCTCGAAGCTGATGAGACGCGACACCGCCGGCGGATCACGCAGGATGCGCGGATGGTTCTCGGCCGCCTGCAGCAGCAGCTGCAGCGCGACTTCCGGATCGTCGTCGTAACTCACGGTCACCGGCAGCTTCAGGCGCACGCGCTGATCGGAGTAGCTCCAGTTGATGAACGGGCTCGTGATCAGGTTCTGATTCGGTACCAGGGTGTCGACGCCGTCGCGGTCGCGCACCACCACGTAGCGTCCGCGCAGCTCCTGCACCCAACCGAAATTACCGGCGCTCGCGCCGGTGAGTCCGGTGAAGCTGATGACGTCGCCGGGCTTGATGGACTTGTCCATCAGCAGGACGAAGCCGCTGACGAAATTGCTCGCCACCGACTGCAGACCGAAGCCCAACCCCAGGCCGATGGCGCCGGTGAGCACGTTGAGCGTGGTCACATCAACGCCGGCGGCGTTGATCCCCAGCAGCATGCCCAGCCCCAGCAACAGGAAGTAGGCGAACTTCGAGACTCCGACCCGGGTTGACACGGCCAGCTGGTCGAGCCGCATGACGTGGCGCTCGATCGCGCGCGCGATCAGGCTGGTCACGACCAGGAAGGCGGTGACTATCACCAGGCCCTTGAGCAGGCTCCACAGGCTCAACTGCGTTCGTCCCGGAAGCAGGCTGACGCGGTTGAGGGCGGCCTCGAGCTCATCCAGCCAGCCGAGCAGCGCCACCGAGGCGATCACCCACAGAACCAACGTGATGCGCTCTTCCCGGGTGCCGACCCAGGAACCCGGGCCGAGCATCAGGCCGAGCAGGTACACGCCGAAGCGCAGCAGCGCCAGCGCGGCCACGATCCTGACCGCGCCGTCGATGACTGCCGTGGGCGTCGCGAACGCGGCCAGCGCCGCGTGCCCGGCCAGCAATATGGCGAGCGCCGCCACCAGCGGCGCCAGGATCAGCGCGCCCGCCAGCGTGTGGTCCAGCCAGTGTGGCGGGTGCTGCGCGGCCGCCGTGGCGCCACGTGCCCGCCGCAAGCGCAGCGCCCGCGCGACCAGCAGCGCGATCACAGCGGCGATCAGGAGTGCGAGCACCGCACCGAGCACTTGAGGGGATGTCAGCCGCAGCAGCAACGCGCTTGCGGCGCTGTCGGCACTATTCATCAGGCGTTGAGATCCGGGATCAGCTGGCTCTCCAGGCGCGCGATCTGATCCTTGAGCATGAGCTTGCGCTTCTTCAGGCGCTTCAGCTGCAACTCATCCACATGCAGGTCGAGCGACAGACGGGAAATGACCTCATCGAGATCACGATGCTCGATCCGCAACTGACGCAGCTTCTCGACGTTGCGGAACAACTCGCGGTCGACGTTGTCTTCGATTTCCGCCATACGGAAACGGCCCACGATGATCGGACGCTGAATGGGCTTTGGACGGCCTGGGGCTGCTGGCGGCGGCCACCAAAGGGGTGAGCTTAGCTCAAGCGACGCCCCGAGTGCCACGGCGGCACGGTCCGCGCCCGCGGCCGTGCCGGCCGGTTGCCTCAGCGACCACGTCCGCGGTGCGAGCGGCCCGTGTGGGAGCCCTTGTGGCTGCGCGAGCCGCCGCCGCGGGAACCGCCCCCGCGGGGACCACCGCCGCGCGGACCGGCGTGCGAGCCACCGCCGTGCGAGCGGCCGCCCAGGCGCTGGGGCCGGTGTGAATGCACCGGTGCACCGGCCACCACGCCGGTGGCGAGCAGCTCCGGGGCGATGGGCGCGAACGGGATCTTATGTCCGAGATAACTTTCGATGTCCGGGAGCGATACCGCGTACTCCTCGCACGCGAAACTGATGGCATCGCCCTCGGCGCCGGCGCGGGCGGTGCGGCCGATACGGTGCACGTAGTCGGGCGCGTCCTGCGGCAGGTCGAAGTTGAACACGTGACTCACGTCCGGGATGTGCAGGCCGCGTGAGGCCACATCGGTGGCGATCAGGACTGCGAGCTTTCCCTCGTGGAAGTCGCGCAGGAAGCGCAGGCGCTTGTTCTGCGGCACGTCCCCGGAGAGCGCCTGGGCACTGAAACCGTTGGCCTTGAGCGTGCTCTCGAGCCGCTCGGCCATGCGCTTGGTGTTCACGAACACCATGGTGCGCACCGCCTCGCTCTGGTGCAGCAGCCCGATCAGCAGCGGCACCTTCTCCTCCATGGACGGGTAGTACATGAGCTGGCGCACCTGATCGACCGTCATCTTGTCCGGCTCGATGCGCACAGCTTCCGGATTGTTCATGTGCTCGTAGGCGAGCTCGAGCACGCGGTGCGAGAGCGTGGCCGAGAACAGCATCGACTGGCGCCGCTGCGGATGTGGCAGGCGGCGCAGGATGTAGCGGATGTCGGCGATGAAGCCTAGATCGAACATGCGGTCGGCCTCATCGAGCACCAGCACCTGGGCGTGTCGCAGCTCGTACACGTGCTGCTTGAAGTAATCGATCAGCCGCCCCGGCGTGCCGATCAGCACATCGCAGCCTTGGCCGAGCTCCAGGCGCTGCTTCTCGTAGTCGATTCCGCCGAACACCACCAGGTGCCTGAGTCCGGTGTGGGCGCCGAGCGTGAGCGCATCGTGATGGATCTGTACCGCGAGCTCGCGGGTAGGTGCCACGATGAGTGCGCGCACCGCGGTGGGGCTGCGATTCGCGGCCGCCGGACGCGTGAGCAACGCCTGGTACAGCGCGACGAGGAACGCAGCCGTCTTGCCGGTGCCGGTCTGTGCCTGGCCGGCAACATCGCGGCCCGCGAGCGCAATCGGCAGCGTCTGCGCCTGGATGGGCGTGCACTGAGTGAAGCCTGCCTGCCGGATGCCGGCCATGACCGCAGGATGCAGGCCCAGCGAGGCGAATTCGACGGAATCGGAATGTGAATCAGTCATCAAATAGGTCTGGAGTGTGAACGGAAAATGCGCCTGAGGCTTGCAAATGCGGCCCGGAAGCGCTACAAAGTGTGTCAGTCAGTGGGCCAACTTCGGTCCGCACCTGCCGACCCGGTTTCCTTAATTCCCTTAAGGTCCATACTCAATCACGAGTTATTAGTGTAACCGTTTGGCGGGTGTTTCTGGCATCGCTTTTCGGGCGACTATTGCCGACCCGCTCGTGGATTCCCAATTTCCAAGCGATTTATTGCGCTCTGCATTGACGGAGGTTGAAACCGCGTGAGTAGCCCGCACATTGTGCATACTACAGACGCCACTTTTTCGCAGGACGTCCTGAAGTCCGACAAGCCGGTGCTGCTGGACTTCTGGGCCGAGTGGTGCGGCCCGTGCAAGATGATCGCCCCGATCCTGGATGAGATCGCCAGCGAGTACGGCGATCGAGTCAAGGTCGCCAAGATCAACATCGACGAGAACCCGCAGACACCGCCCAAGTTCGGCATCCGCGGCATCCCGACGCTGATTCTGTTCAAGAACGGCACGGTCGAGGCGCAGAAGGTCGGCGCCGTATCCAAATCCCAACTTTCAGCATTTCTGGACAGCAACCTGTGAGAGGCTATCTCGGCAATCAGGGCCGCAACCGGCCCAACAAGGGCCCGCGCCACAATCGTGACGGCAACCGCGGCAACAACGGCGGACGTCCCGATGAGGTGATGCACGAGCCCGAGCCCTTCGACGTCGACGACTCCGAAATCATCAGTCCGGCGGAGCTGACGCAGTCGCGCAGCTCGATGAACCTGACGGAGCTCAAGTCCAAGCCCATCCATGAGCTGGTGAAGCAAGCCGAGTCCATGGGGCTCGAGAACCTCGCCCGTTCGCGCAAGCAGGACATCATTTTCTCGATCCTGAAGGCGCACGCCCGCAATGGCGAGAACATCTACGGCGACGGCGTGCTCGAGATCCTGCAGGACGGCTTCGGCTTCCTGCGCTCCGCCGACGGTTCCTACCTGGCCGGTCCCGACGATATCTACGTCAGCCCGAGCCAGATCCGCCGCTTCAACCTGCGCACCGGCGACACCATCTCCGGCCTGATCCGCCCGCCGAAGGACGGCGAGCGCTATTTCGCGCTGCTGAAAGTGGGCGAGATCAACTACGATTCGCCCGACAGCTCGCGCCACAAGGTGCTGTTCGAGAACCTGACGCCGTTCCATCCGACCAAGCGTCTGAAGCTCGAACGCGGCAACGGCTCCACCGAGGATCTGACCGCGCGCACCATCGACCTGGTCGCGCCCATCGGCAAGGGCCAGCGCGGCCTGATCGTCTCCCCGCCGAAGGCCGGCAAGACGATGCTGCTGCAGAATATCGCCACCGCCATCACCTCCAACCATCCCGAGGTCATCCTGATCGTGCTGCTCATCGACGAGCGGCCGGAGGAAGTCACCGAGATGCAGCGCACGGTGAAGGGCGAGGTGGTGTCGAGCACCTTCGATGAGCCCGCCGCCCGGCACGTGCAGGTGGCGGAGATGGTCATCGAGAAGGCCAAGCGCCTGGTCGAGCACAAGAAGGATGTGGTAATCCTGCTCGATTCGATCACCCGGCTCGCGCGCGCCTACAACACCGTGGTGCCGTCCTCCGGCAAGGTGCTGACCGGCGGCGTGGACGCCAACGCGCTGCAGCGTCCGAAGCGCTTCTTCGGCGCGGCGCGCAATATCGAGGAGGGCGGGAGCCTGACGATCCTCGCCACGGCGCTCATCGATACCGGCTCGAAGATGGACGACGTCATCTACGAGGAGTTCAAGGGCACCGGCAACAGCGAAATCCACCTCGACCGGCGCATCTCCGAGAAGCGCGTATATCCGGCGTTCAACATCAACCGCTCCGGCACGCGCAAGGAGGAGCTCATCACCGACCAGGGCGAGCTCGCCAAGATGTGGATCCTGCGCAAGCTCCTGCACCCCATGGACGAGCTCGCCGCGATCGAATTCCTGCTCGACAAGATGAAGGACACCAAGTCGAACGGGGACTTCTTCGAGGCGATGAAGCGCTGAAGGCGCACCGGCGCGCGCCAAGCCGCGCGCCTGCACCCTGTACACGCGTACCTTCGCGGCGCCCGCAATCGCGTTCCAACAGGCGGGCAAATCGCAGCGCGCACGCAAGTTACGTCGCCGCGGGGCGACGCTGGTGCATTGCGGCCTCGAATCAGTAAGATGCGCGCAACCCGCGCAGGTTAAGCGGGAGGAGTCCAGCCCGCATGCGCAATTGGCTCGCGGTCGCCGCGGTGATCCTGGGCGTACCGACCGCACCGGCGTTTGCCGACCGCGACCACGATCCGAATTCCGGGGCGCCGCTGCCGCCGCACCGGCACGAGACCGCGAGCCCCATCACGGATCGTTTCTACATTCGTGGCACTTTCTATGACCCGCAGGTCAAGACCAACTTCCGGGTCGATCAGTCTTTCCAGGGAATGACCGGTACGCCGGTGAACGGCGAGAACGACCTGGGACTTCCCAGCCGCCTGCACCAGGGACGGGTGGAATTCATGTTCAGGCTGCGCGAGCGCAGCAAGGTGCGGGTCGACTACTTCGAGGCCGATCGCTCGGGGAGCAGGACTCTTGCCCAGGACGTCGTCTTCGGCAACCAGACCTTCGCCGCCGGGCAGCTGACGCAGACCTCAGTCGACTGGCGCCAGTTCGATATCACCTACAGCTACTCGCTCCTTCGCAACGATCGTTTCGAGGTCGGAACGGGCCTCGGCATCTACTTCCTGCAGGTGGATGCGATCGGACAAGTGCCGGCGCAGAACCAGCGACAGGAGGTGACGGCGGCGACCCCGTTTCCCGCCCTACCGCTCGATCTGACCTGGGTCATCTCGCAGCGCTGGGCGGTGAGTGTGCGCGGTGCGTACCTCAAGGCGACGCTCAGCGGCTTTCGCGGCTGGTATGCCGACAGCCACGAGGACCTCCAGTACCGCTGGAATCCCAACTTCGCCATCGGCCTTGGCTACGCGTCTATCCGCACCTCGCTCAACCGCAGGAGCGGCACCTTTCCGGGCGCGTTCGCCATGAGCATCAGCGGACCGGAGGCGTTCGTGCGCTTCAGCTTCTGAAGGAGGCGCGGGCGTTTCACGCCCGTGGAGTCACCACGTAGGCGCGCGCGAAGCTCTCGGGCATGCGCACGGCGCGGCCGGTGTCGAGATTGATGCACACGTAGTCGATGCGGGCGCGCGCCAGCGTCTCCCCATCCGCCCTGCGGAGCACCTGGAAGCGTCGCTCCGCGCGCAGCCGCCCGTCGGTGTTCACGATCCAGGTGGCCGCCTGCACCACATCCCCCCTCAGCGCCGCGCGCCGATATTCGATCTCGATGCGATGCGCCGCCATGCCGCGGCGCAGGGCGACACATTGCCCGAGCGGCACGCCGAGCGCGGTGGAGTGCGACCAGGCGGCGCGGTCGAGCCAGGTGAGGTACACCGCGTTGTTGACGTGTTCGTAGGCGTCGATGTCCTCGGGCTGCACGGCGAGCTCGATGACGTGAGGGGCGGGGTGGTCGAACTGCACGACTCTGCCCGGCTAGCGAAGCACTGCGCGATAGCCGATGTCGCGCCGGTACTGCACACCGGGCCAGTGGACCGTGTCCGCCAGCGCATACGCCGCACGCTGCGCTTCGCCGACGCCGGCACCGAGTCCAACCGCACACAACACGCGACCGCCGTTGGTCAGCACCTTGCCGGCTTCGAGCCGGGTGCCGGCGTGAAAGATCTTGCCCGGCAGGCGTCCGGCGCGCTCCAGACCCTCGATGACGTCGCCCTTTTTCACCTGGTCCGGGTAGCCGGCCGCGGCCAGCACTACGCCGAGCGCCGCGCGCGGATCCCACCGCGTGCCGACGGTATCGAGCGCGCCGCACAGCGCCGCCTCGCACAACAGCGTGAGATCGGACTGCAGGCGCATGAGGATCGGTTGCGCCTCCGGATCGCCGAAGCGGCAATTGAACTCCAGAACGTTCGGTGTGCCGTCGGGCGCAATCATGAGTCCGGCGTACAGGAATCCGGTGTAAGGCATGCCGTCGGCGGCCAGTCCGCGGATCGTGGGATCGATCACCTCGCGCATGATGCGGGTATGCAGTGCCGGGGTGACGAGCGGTGCCGGCGAATAGGCGCCCATGCCGCCCGTGTTGGGTCCGCGATCACCGTCGTCGCGCCGCTTGTGATCCTGGGAGCTCGCGAGCGCCAGGCTGTGCGTGCCATCCGCCATGACGATGAAGCTCGCCTCCTCGCCGGGCAGGAACTCCTCGATCACCACCTCGCGGCCGGCATCGCCGAACTGGCCGGCGAACATCGCCTGCACCGCGGCGTGCGCCTCCTCGATGGAGGCGGCGATCACCACGCCCTTGCCGGCGGCCAGGCCGCTCGCCTTGACCACCAGCGGCGCGCCCTGGCTGCGCAGCCACGCGGGATCGAAGCTGTCGCGCGTGAAGGTCGCGGAGCTCGCCGTCGGAATGCGATGCCGTCGCAAGAATTCCTTGGCAAAGGCCTTGGAGCCCTCGAGCCGCGCGGCCGCCTGACTGGGTCCGAAGCACTTGAGTCCCCGTGCGGTGAATGCGTCGACGACACCTGCCACCAGCGGTGCCTCCGGTCCGATGATGGTGAGGTCGACCCGCTCGGCGGCAGCCAGCTGCACGAGCCCCGCGACATCCTCCGCCGCGACGTTCAGGTTGCGTACCCCGGTTTCGGTCGCGGTGCCGGCGTTGCCGGGAGCCACCAGCACGGTCGTGACGCGCGGGGAGGCGGCGCACTTCCAGGCGAGCGCGTGCTCGCGGCCACCTCCGCCGACGATGAGAACCTTCATCAGTGCCGAAAATGGCGCATGCCGGTGAACACCATCGCCATGCCATGTTGGTCGGCGGCCGCGATGACCTCCGCATCGCGCTTGCTGCCGCCCGGCTGGATCACGGCGCAGATGCCATAACCGGCGGCCACGTCGAGGTTGTCGCGAAAGGGCAGGAACGCATCCGAGGCCATGACCGAGCCGGCCACCGTGAGCTGTTCATCCGTGGCCTTCATGGCGGCGAGTCGTGTCGAGTACACGCGGCTCATCTGACCCGCGCCGACGCCGATGGTGGCGCCGGCGCGCGCGAACACGATGGCGTTGGATTTCACGAACTTGCACACAGCCCAGGCGAAGCGCAGGTCGGCAAGCTCGGCACTCGTCGGCTTACGGCGCGTGGGCACGGCGAGCTCGCCTGCCGGCAGCTGCGCCCGATCGCGCGACTGCGCCAGCAATCCACCGCTGACGCTGCGCAGCTCGAATTCGGCGCCGTCGACCTGCGGCCACTCCCCCAGCACCAGCGCCCGCACGTTGGGCTTGCCGGCCAGCACGCGCGCGGCCGCGGCGTGCACGGCGGGTGCCGCCAGCACTTCGACGAACTGGCGCTCGAGGATCGCGGTCGCGGTGGCCGCGTCGAGCTCGCGGTTGAAGGCGATGATGCCGCCGTACGCGGCAGCCGGATCGGTGCGGTAGGCACCCTCGTAGGCGTCCAGCGGTGTGGCCGCCACGGCGACCCCGCAGGGGTTGGCGTGCTTGACGATGACGCAGGCGGCCTCACTGAACTGGCGCACGCACTCGACGGCGGTATCCGCGTCAGCAATGTTGTTGTACGAAAGGTCCTTCCCCTGCAGCACCTGCGCGGCGGCGACCCCGGCACGGCGTGCGGCGGGGTCGCGGTACAGTGCCGCGCTCTGGTGGGGATTTTCCCCGTAACGCAGGTCCTGCACCTTCTCGAACGTGAGCGACAGGGTTGCGGGGAACGCCTCGCCCGGCCGTGCCTGCTGTGAGGACAGGTAGGCGGCGACCGCGGCGTCGTAGCGGGCGGTGTGGGAGAAGGCTTTGGCGGCGAGGCGTGCGCGCGTGGCGAATTCACTGCCGCCCTGGTGCGTGTCGAGCTCGGTGAGCAGCAGCGGATAGTCCGCCGGGTCGACGACGACCAGCACCCATTCATGGTTCTTGGCCGCGGCGCGCAGCATCGCCGGCCCCCCGATGTCGATGCTCTCCACGGCGTCGGCGTAGCGACAGCCGGGCCGGGCCACGGTGGCGGCAAACGGGTAGAGGTTCACCACCAGCAGATCGATGGGCGCGATGGCGTGCTGCGCCATGACGGCGTCGTCCACGCCGCGGCGGCCCAGCAGGCCGCCGTGAATCTTCGGATGCAGGGTCTTGACCCGACCGTCCATGATCTCGGGAAAGCCGGTGTAAGCGGCGACCTCGCGCACCGGCACGCCGTTCTGAGTGAGCAGCTGCGCCGTGCCGCCGGTGGACAGGATCTCGATGTTGCGCCGGGCGAGCTCGCGTGCCAGCTCGATGAGGCCGGTCTTGTCGGAAACCGAAAGGAGCGCGCGGCGTACCGGCGGCGGCATGGGCTTCATCCCTCAAAGGCGCCGGCGGCGCCGGCGGGCCCGCAGCTCAGGAGCCGGCAAGCCCGAACTGCTTCAATTTCTTACGCAGCGTGCCGCGGTTGATGCCGAGAATGTCCGCAGCGCGGCTCTGGTTGCCTTGCGCGTAATCGAGCACGACGCGAAACAACGGTTCCTCGACCTCGCGCAGCACCAGGTCGTAGAGCTGGGCGGGCCGATGACCGTTCAGGCTGGTGAAGTAATCGCTCAGGGCGCGCTCGGCGTGCTTGCGCAGCGGCAATTCCCGCCCGTTGACTCTGGCGACGATGGCCTCGCGAGTCCGCGTCTTCTTCCTTGCGGTCATTGTGAGCCCCCAAAGGAAAAAACCGTTCGTCAGGCCGCCAGGGCAGCCTCACTCACCCAGTTTTCGAAATGCTTAAGCGCGTGCGCGAACTGTGCGGCCGTGCTCGCAGCCCCCATCAGGTCCCGGCGAATCTCCGCCGGCTCATCCAGCAGGCCGCAATACCAGCCGAGATGTTTGCGCGCCATCCGGACTCCACTTTCCTCGCCGTAAAAAAAGTACAGGGAGTCGAGATGCGCCAGAATGATATCACGCAGGTCGGCGCGCGGCAGTGGCGGCGGCGCAATTCCGTTTTCCAGGTGTACGTTGACAGCGCGGAAGATCCATGGGGCACCATGACTGGCGCGCCCGATCATTACTCCGTCTGCGCCCGTGAAATCAAGGACCTCGCGCGCTTTTTTCGGCGTAGTGACGTCGCCGTTCGCGAACACCGGAATCCGGACGCGCGCTTTGATGGCGCGGATCGTGTCGTACTCGGCCGCGCCTTCATAGAAATCCGCGCGCGTGCGGCCGTGCACCGCGAGCGCGGCGATGCCGCACTCCTGCGCGATGCATGCAATGTTCGCGCCGTTTCTGTGCTCACGGTCCCAGCCGGTGCGGATCTTGAGGGTCACGGGCACGTCGACCGCGTTCACGACCGCCTCGAGAATGCGCGCCACCAGCGTCTCGTCGGTGAGCAAGGCCGAGCCACACAGCCTGCCGCACACTTTTTTTGCGGGACACCCCATGTTCAGATCGATGATCTGTGCGCCGAGGGTCACGTTGGCGCGCGCCGCCTCCGCCAGCGCCTGCGGGTCGGCGCCGGCCAGCTGCACCACGCGCGGCTCTGGCTCACCCTCGTGGTTCATGCGCTGGCGCGATTTGGGCGTATTCCACAGCCGCGTGTCCGAGGTGATCATCTCGGAGGCTGCCAGCCCCGCGCCGAGTCGGCGGCACAGGACGCGGAACGGGCGATCGGTCACTCCGGCCATGGGCGCGAGCACGACAGTTGAGGGCAGGAGATAAGGTCCGATCCGCAAGCGACACCTCTTTCTGTGGCGCGACTCGCTAGCGCGCGATGGCGTCGTTTGCGCAGGTGACCTCGCCGCCGCTGGCTGGCAGACAGGCGTCGATCTCGAATCCCACCGCATTGGCGCCCGGATCCACGAAACCCATTTCCGCGTCGATGCGCTGGCCCACCGATAGTAGAGCCGACGCCGACGGCGTGGCGCGCGGCAGGTACAGCGGCGGCGCCACGTCGCGCGCCGCGATGCGGTTGCCGAAGCGATCCTGCAGCGTGACCCGCAGCACCGGCAGGGGCTGAGGCTGCGCAGCTGCGTTCTTGACGCTGGCGCGTACCGTGATCAAACCGGAGCTCCCCGGCTCCACGGACGCGCCGAGCTGGTGCACTTCATACGCCCGCAGATCCCAGTGCGGCGCCAGCTGCACGCCGAGGGACGCGTACAACGCAGTGATCGGGCGGTGGAAGCGCGCCGTGGCGGCGAGCTCGTCACGATAGTGGTTCACGATCTGCGCGAGCAGCAGCAGCGCTGCAAGTCCGGTTCCGGCGAGCCACAGGCGCGGCAGGAGACGCGCCGTTCGGGCGCCCGCTCTCAATTCCCCGCTGAGCAGCATCTTGCGCGGCGCTCGTGCCTGGCTCGCGACGCTTCGTGCTTTCACCGGAGCTTCGGGCGCAGGCCCTGCGGGCGGGATTGCCTGCCGCGCAGGCGGCGGCGGTGTTTCCCGCGCTGCAGGCGCTGGTGTTTCCCGC
>Ga0209488_10000055_pt1 | contig 80177 bp, 55 predicted proteins | sample Rivendell_Oct201_8_FD_188349 | JGI IMG/M metagenome (GOLD analysis project Ga0209488, IMG submission 188349) | Vadose zone soil microbial communities from the Eel River Critical Zone Observatory, Northern California, USA -... | ecosystem: Environmental > Terrestrial > Soil > Vadose zone >...
GAACTTTTCGTACTTCCAATACAGGCCGATGCCGCTCGCTCCGTCTTTGACCAATATCAGTTCTCCGGAAACTGCGCCCACTTCGGGGTCGCTGAAATTAGCGGTGAGCTCTCGTATCACATTGCGATTCAGAGACTGTCGCGCATCCAGGAACACGAGTACCGTTCCCCTTGCACTGCGTACTGCCCGGTTGATCGCCTCGGCCTTTCCCTTGTGCCGCGGCGAATACATCACGTGAATTCCCTGGCTGGCGGCCATGATGGCCAGAATATCGGTGCCATCCGTTGACCCATCCAGCGACACAATCACCTGCAGACGGTCGCGCGGGTAATCGAGCGATAAACAATTGAGGAGCTTTTGCCGCATATTTCGTTTTTCGTTATAAGCCGCAATGACAAGGGTCACGTCCGGCTCCCAGGGTGCTTTCTTGACCGGCCGTGGCGCGAGTCGTCGCCAAATCAGCAGCACCAGCGGATATCCGCAGTACACGTAAGTTGCAAATGCCAATGAAATCCAGAAAGTCCATTCGGCCATAGAGCCGCCGTTAGAGTCGTACGATGTTGTCTGAATGAATCCCTTCGGTGGCGTTTCGGGTGTCGAACACCAGAGGTGCGCGATCGGCCACGGTCCGGTAATCGACATTCGAATGATCCGTGACGATCATCACCAGATCGGATCCTTCAAGAAGCTCACTGGTTGCGGGGGTCGATTGCAGACGCTGGCCATCGACCTCAAGTTCGGATGCAAAGGAATCGGTATAAGACACTGTTGCCCCACAGCCAGAGAGAAGTTTCACAATTTCGATCGCCGGAGATTCCCGCGTATCGGAAATGTCCTTTTTGTATGTCACGCCGAGAATGTGGACACGCGAGCCCTTTAGAGGCATGCCACGCTGATTCATCAATTCCATTGCTCTCAGCACGACCGCGCGTGGCATGCCGCTGTTGATGGAGTCGGCGAGTTCGATAAATCGCGGTTCGAATCCGGTGCTTTTCGCTTTCCAGAGAAGATAGATCGGGTCAATGGGAATACAGTGGCCGCCAAGACCTGGGCCCGGATAGAACGGCATGAAACCGAACGGCTTGGTTTTGGCTGCTCGAATAACTTCCCATACGTCGATTTGCATATGGGCGCACATCAGGGCAATTTCATTCGCAAGTGCGACGTTGACGTTTCGGAATGTGTTTTCGAGGAGCTTGACCATTTCGGCAACCCGCGTCGACGACACCGTCATGGTTCGATCGACACATAATCCGTAAAGCAGGGCGGCCAGTTCGGCGCAACGCGACGTAATGCCGCCGACGATTTTGGGAATGTTACGAGTGGAAAACTCCTTGTTGCCCGGGTCCACGCGTTCAGGCGAGTAGGCCAGAAAACAGTCCGATCCGACACGGCAACCGGCCTTCTCCAGCTGAGGCAGAATGAGTTCTTCCGTCGTCCCGGGGTAAGTGGTGCTTTCAAGGATGATCAACTGGCCCGATCTCAGTCTGGACGCGATCATATCGACCGCCGACATGACATACGAGAGATCCGGCTCCTTGGATTTTCGCAACGGAGTCGGGACGCAGATGATGACTGCGTCCAATTCTCGGATCACCTCGGCGTCCGAAGTTACTTTGAAGCGGCCTCCATCCATGGCTTTCGCAAGTTCGTTGTTGCCCACATCTGTGACGTAGGAGGTCCGGTCACACAGTCGTTGAACTCGGTTTTCGTCAAGGTCAATTCCGGTAACCGGGAACCCCGCGTCGTTCAGAGTGAGAGCCAGCGGCAAACCGACGTACCCGAGTCCGATCACGCCGACGCGTGCTTCACGATTCCGGATCAACCTTGCCAGTGCTTCGAATGTTGCGCTTGCGGATGAATTAGTGGTGATGAGTTCTGTGGCTGACATGAGCACGCTCCTATTCAACGGTGACACTTTTCGCCAGGTTTCGAGGCTTATCGACATCGCACCCACGCTTCACTCCAATGTGATAAGCCAGCACTTGAAGGGGAATAACACTGAGTAGAGGAGACAGAAGATAGTCGGACGCCGGAATAAATAGTGTACGATCCGCCATTCTGGAGATTTCGGCATCTCCTTCGGTTGCGATTGCGATGACATGGGCATCCCGCCCCTTCACCTCTTCAATGTTGGCCATCATCTTGGTGTGGACATGGTCCAGGAGAGCGATGGCAACGACAGGAGTATCCGGATCGATCAATGCAATGGGACCGTGTTTCATTTCGCCGGCGGGATATCCCTCCGCGTGAATATAGGAAATCTCCTTGAGCTTGAGAGATCCCTCAAGAGCGATGGGATATCCGAGGCCGCGGCCCAGGTAGAGGAAATTGTCGAACCTGCAGTATTGGTCGGCAATAGTTTCGATGGCCTGGTTCTGGCGCAGTATCCGATCAATCTGATCCGGAATGGCTCTCAGACCGTTTATTGCCTGTATCCGCATCTCGCGCGATAACCGATTGCGCTGTTCGGCGAGAAACAGCGCTACCAGGTAAAAGGCAACCAGCTGGGTCGTAAATGCCTTCGTGGACGCAACGCCGATTTCAGGCCCCGCATGGGTGTACAGCACCGAATCTGCCTGCCGTGTGATCTGGCTCCCAACGACATTGCAAATCGCGAGCACATGAGACCCTCGAAGTTTTGCAGACTGAGCGGCGGCAAGAGTGTCTGCAGTTTCACCGGACTGCGACACGGCAATCGTCATCCCGTTTGGCTCGAGCAATGGTTCGCGATAGCGATATTCGGACGCATAGTCCACATCCACGGGAATGCCGGCCAGCCGCTCAATCATGACCTTGCCGGCCATCGATGCATGGAGCGACGTGCCACAGGCCACAATGGTGATCCGGTCGATCCTTTCGGGCAATTGTCCTGTGGAATCCTGCAGCGCTATACGGCCGTCGGGTTGCAATTTGCCGCGGAAAGTGTTGCGAACGGCGCCGGGCTGTTCGAGGATTTCTTTCAACATGAAATGCGGATGACCGCCTCGTTCGGCCATCTCCGGACTCCAGTCGATGTGAAGTGAAGGCTTGTCCAGACACTCGCCGTGAGCGTTGCGAATCTGCACCGATTTTGGCCGGATCACGGCAATCTCACCATCGTCGAGGAATATCATTTGCCTTGTGTGGTGCAGTAATGCGGCGACATCGGAGGCCACGAACGTTTCGTCTTCTCCAACTCCGATAACGAGGGGTGGCCCCTTGCGGGCAGCGACGATCTTTTCTTTATCTCGCGTGGAAATGGCGACAATGCCATAAGCCCCTTCGATCTGCCGGAGCGACTGAATCACTGCTTCTTCCAGATTGCCGCGAAAATTGCGCTCGATCAGGTGAGGAAGGACTTCGCTGTCTGTGTCGCTTTGAAAGCGGTGGCCCTCGGCAATCAATTGGCTCCTGAGATCGAAGTGATTATCGATGATGCCGTTGTGCGCCACCATGAACTGCGCGTTGCAATCCACGTGAGGATGGGCGTTGATTTCACTTGGCCGGCCGTGTGTTGCCCAGCGCGTGTGCCCTATTCCGTACTGTGTGCCCGGATAATTGGTTGCCTGAAGCGCAGCGCCCTCGCTTGCCTCAATGCGTCCGGCGCAGCGGACGAGCCTGGACGATCCGTTGAAAATCATCGCGACTCCCCACGAGTCGTATCCGCGATACTCCAGCCTCTTTAGGCCATCGATCAGGAGATTGGAAACTTCCCGATTGCCGATGTACCCGACGATTCCACACATATTCCCTTACCTTCCGTTTCCCGAAAGCACGACTTTGAATGTCTTGATCAGGATTGTGAGATCGAGTAAGAGCGACATGTGCTTGGAGTAATAGAGGTCGTATTGCAGCTTTTCGTAGGCATCATCGATGGACGCGCCGTAGGGATACATGACCTGCGCCCATCCCGTGATTCCGGGCCGTACATAGTGACGGAGATCGTAGTAGGGAATCTTCTGTTTTAGAGTGTCCATGAAACAGGGACGTTCGGGCCGCGGGCCGACAATAGCCATTTCGCCTCGAAGTACGTTGAACAGCTGCGGCAGTTCGTCGATTCGAAACTTGCGGAGGATTCGACCGAACGGAGTAACTCGACCGTCGTTCTTCGCGGCCCAGACCGGTCCGGTTCCGGATTCGGCGTTGACGTACATCGACCGGAACTTAAAAACCATGAACGGCCGGCCGTGCTGTCCGACGCGTTCCTGACGATACAAAACCGGACCAGTCGAAGTCAGCTTGATGAGCACCGCGCTGATCAGCATGATTGGCGCGACAATGAGTGTCACGACAAACGCTCCGGCAGTATCCAGACTTCGCTTGAGAACCCTGCTTGGACGGGTTGGTATGAAGCCATCCGAATAAATCCACCATTCCGGTTGCAGACCGGCGATCCAGATTTTTTTGCATATTCTTTCGCAGGACTCTATTGCGGGTTCGATTCGCAGTCCTCTCAACTTGGAATCGATAAGGGTGGCCGCCAATGCTCCTTGCGTGGCTTTGTGAGGGTCGGCGACGACAATGCCGGAAACGTGTCCACGTACGGATCCGATCACGGAATTGTTCAGTATCGATGCGGCATTGGGAATAACGTCATCTCCAGTGGCAAGTTCCCGATATAACTTTTCCGACAGTTCGCCAGGTCCAAGGATCATCAGCGTTCGGATGAGCCGGTGATGCCGAATGAGGGAGCGCAGTATCGGACGCACCGCCACGACAAACACAACCGACAGAATCCAGGCGGCGAGAACTTCGGTATATCCATCGTGAAAGTCCGGCCGCAGTGTGAGGAGGATTCCCATGAGAAGCAGTCCGGCGAAAAGGGAGCCGGCAACCCGGCGCACAAACCCCGCGGGATTCGGATCGACGATTGCACGGTCGATACCCACCAGATGCAGGCAGAACTGGCCGCCCAGAAGACCAAGAACGATTCCCGCCGTTGCATGCACGGATTGAATGGAGCGACTTCCGGCCCATAATGCAACGCCGATAATCGTGCCCGTCAGCGCAATCTCCGCGGCAATGAGAAACGAGCCGGGGCGCACCGTCCAGCAGGACAGGAACCTCGTGGGACCGACCTGGTCAGGACTCGTGGCGATCGGATGCCTGATAGTATTTGTACGCATACGCATACCTCGAACGCTTCGTATCGACGTCGTTGAGGACGACGCCCGCCAGTTGCGACGTGTCCAGTGAATCCAGCGCGCGGCGAAGAACGGCCCGGGGCGTGTGACCGGCGCGCACAACCAGAGCGACATGATCCGCGAACCTGCTAAGGATGATGCCGTCGGCAACGGGAATGATCGGCGGTGAATCGATGACGATAAAATCGAACTTCTCTCGAAGCCGGCTCATCAACACTTTCAATCTTGAAGAAGTCAGCAGCGGCAGCGGTGACTTAACGTGATCTCCTCCAGCGATAACGGTCAGGCCCTGAACCGTTCTCGTGTATTTCGCCAGTCCGTCTTCCGGCATGAAGAGGAGGTCCCCAAGGCTGCGGCCTTCGCGAACATCGAATCCCAGGTACTCGTGCACCTTCGGGCGACGCATATCGGCGTCGATGAGCAGGACGTGCGATTGCTCCGATAGCGCCAAAGCGAGGTTGATCGAAGTCACTGTTTTGCCTTCACCGCCCGCCGAACTGGTCACGAGAATCGTCGGACACTTCGTTCCATTGACGGAATTCCGCATGCGCATTGCCAGAATCTGGAATTGTTCGGAGGCCACCGACTGGGGATCCACCACTGTTACGATGGTTCCTACCGGATGAGCACCGGCATCGGAGTCGCCCGACGAAAGGAGCTTCTTACTCCTGCGTGGCCTTTGAGGAAAGGCGTTCGGGTTGAGTCTGGGGATAATCGAAAGAACCGTCAGTCCGGTGTCGTTCTGGAATTCATCGACGTCCTTAAACGAGGAGTCGATATGCTCGGCGAGAAATGCCGTGCCCAGCCCGAAAGCAATACCGGCAACTAACCCCATTGCGAGGATGCGAATCCGTTTTGGCGAAACCGGGTCCAGCGGCACCTGCGCCGGTTCCACGATTCGGAAGACGAGGCCGTTGTTCGCGACTTTCCGGAGTTGTTCATCCCGGCGTACGTCCAGCTGCTTTTGCAACTGGGTTTGGTATTCGGTTTTCGTGATTTCGTATTCGCGTGTCAACTGAGCCAGAGCCTGCTCGTGACGCGGCGTCGCGTTGACGTGCCTCTGAGAGTCAACCAGCTGGCTGCTGAGACTGCTGCGATCCTGGCGAAGATCCAGCAAATGTTTATCAATGGCCGCCACCTCGGCCTTCAACTGCGTGTAGCGGAGTTCTGCCGGAGAAGCGACGTGGGCCGCCACCGGATGGGGTTCGGCCGCAACGAGCTTTTCGAGGTTCTGAACCTGTTCTTCCTGAAGGAGGACCTCCCGGTTGTTGGACGTATACCGCGTCCGCAGGGCATCCAATTTGGCTTGTGCCGCGTCGAGCTGTATCTGGTTCGTGGATTTGACCACCGCATCGGCGGGCGGATTCAGCATCCCCTTCTGTTCGATATCCTTCATTTCCTGGATATCGCCCTGCTGCTTCGCCTGGTCGTTGTTAATCGCCGTGGTTTTGTCCTGATACTGCTGCCGCAGTGTCGCCACCTCTTTGAGATTGGCATCGGCGCGTTCAGGCAACTCTTCGACGGCGCTCTGCTTGTAGTTTTCGATTCGTGAATCCAGGTCCGAGAGTTTTGCCCGCAGGCGCTCGACCTCCGTGTCCGTTACTGCGGTTTCACGAGTGCTTTGTTGCTCCTGTCGGGTCGAAGTTTGAGTGACGAAGAGTTCGGCAATGCGGTTTGTGACGTCTGCCGCCTGGTGACGATCCGAACTCTCGTATCCGATATGGAACGCATCGACGCCGTCAATCTCGATCGAAACCCGCGACTTCAGCGTGTCGAGTGAGCGGGCCGGGTCACCACCGGCAGGGACAGTGTCCATCAAGTGAAACTGCTGAATGACCGATTGAAACAGCGGGCCTTCGAAGATGACTTCCCGGACTGTTCTGAGATGAGACTGAACCTGGGCAGAGGGATCCAACTCGGATTTGCCGGAGTCGCCACCGGGCTCGACGGCAATCAGCGTTTTTGCTCGGAATTTTGCTGGTGCCGTGTACGCGTATGCGGCAACGGCGAGGACAACCAGCAAGGCCGGGACGATGGCGTAGAATTTACGCCTTCGAGCGACAGCCCAAAGATCCATCACCGAAACGGGAGTTTTGTTTTCAGGATCCATTGCTTCACAAACCTCGCGAAAAAAACGCCGCCCGTGACAGGGGGGATACCCATCCTGGCCGAACGGCAGGATGGAACTGAACGGGCGGCGACATAAACTCACTGCACATAAACCGTATCCCCGGGCTGAAGATAGAAGATCGGCTCTTTCCCTCCATCCAGCATCGAGTCCAAGTTGAGCATGAATTTCTGTGGGCCCTTCGGGCCATCACGGATCACAACCACCTTGTTCCGCTTTGCGAACTCTGTCAGTCCACCCGCGGCGGCAACGACATCCAGTACCGTCGTGCGTTGTTTGATCTTGTAAACATCGGGCTTCTTGACCTCACCAAGAACGGAGACTTTGGGGCTGTTGACCTCCTTAACGATCACGTTAACGACCGGCATCACCAGAAATGTTTTGAATTTCTCCTGAAGCTCCTGCTGCAATTCGCTGGTCGTTTTCCCGCTTGCGATAATCTCACCAATGAGTGGAAGAGAAACCTTCCCGTCCGGCCGTATGACCGTTGTCGTTGTTAGATCATCTTCCTTCCACACAAACGCCGTGATCACATCTTCCGGTCCGAGTCGATACGCGCTCTCGCCATAACTTTCAGGGCGGTCCGGCTTTTTTGGCGCAGCCTGTGAAGACTTTGGCGCAGTCTGTGAAGAAAGAGTGACATTGCCAATTATTACTGCCGCTACACCGAGAGCCAGCCATGAGAGTCGCTTCGTCATAAATGTCATCCCCCGACGGAGGGTGCATGCCCGCTACCAATTCACGGACACCGTTGGTGTCATATGGATCAAAAGACTTAGCTGAATCACGATTTCGCGGCCTCATTGTGATGTGGTCACGCGAGTTCTACTAGGTGGCACCGGAATACCTTGATACTGACGGGATCTATCTGGCGGCGTGGGTCATATCCGGCTGTATCGACCTGGCGGCTTGGGCATCCATATCTTCGTTGAACATCGGATGCGATCCGGAAATGTCAAAGCGCATGGGCCACTCGCCTTCGAGACGAGTCAGGAACGCGTTGCCGCTGTGAATTGCATGTAGGGCATCGGAGTTCCTGGAATGAATCAGCGTCCAATAGCCACGATGGTGGAAGAGGCAGTGTTTTTCCCTCAGGTTGTCCATAAACTCCGGTTGCATGCGGCCGGAAAGCGCAACGACGCCTTGCTGGCGGGCATCGAAGAACAGCTGATCCAGAACAAGCTCGTATGAATTGGGGACGGCGCCGATTTGCAATACTTCTCCCAATCCGTGGCGTTTAGCGTGATAGATGAACCAGCCGGTCACGCACCCGCTGGAGTTTCGAACGATGCCGTTGCGCAGAGGTCCGTGCTCGCTGCGGCTTTCGAGCACTGTCAGGATCCTGTTCAACGAATGACTTTCGTAAGCGGGATGAAGTTCCCATTTGCACGTCACTGCACGCATGCAGTCCAGCAATTCCTCTTTGGATGAATGTTCGAAATTATCGTCGGGCCGAGTTAGAGCGAAAGGATTTCCGGGAATGACTGCCGCGATTTCGTCTGCGATATGAAGAATGGGAGACAGTGCGGAATGGACGAGCGACTTGCCGCGCCGTATTTGCAATCGGGATAGCAGAAACCGGCACGGACGAAGAATTCTGGCCCAGAAGATACTCTGAAGAAGGGCGGTTGAACCACCAAACTGATGCCAGAGTTTTCTGGAGGATTCACTGGCCTCATCAACAATGGAGAGTTCCTGCGGCCCTGCCAGAAACGCCTTCAACAGGTGAATTCCCGCCAAAGAAGAGCGGTGATTCCTGTCCACGATGAATTGCGAACTGACCGCTGCCAGCATCGGTTTCTCGCGGATCCGCATCGGTTGCGGCCGGACCCCGAGGAACCCGACAATCGTTCCGCCGGCAGTCTCATACACGAGGGAGTGGAGGCCGGTATGCCCCCAGGTATTGTCCAAAATGAATTCGTTCAGGTAATCAAGGTACTGTCGTTCGATTTGAAAACGGGGTTGCACTGAAATCCGGAAAACGTTCCGATGCAGTTCGGCAACTTGCGGAATATCCGTCATTTGAAACGGGCGGACTATGCCGGGTCGTGCCATTCAAGCCGACTTTCCGCCGCCACCTCTTTCGATGAATTCGGCGATGGATTCGACGGACCTGAAGTTTTCGATCTCAATATCACTCAGATTCAGCGTCACGCCGTAGGTGGTTTCAATATGAATCAGCAATTCCACAAGACTCAAGGAATCCAGAATGCCGGTTTCGAACAGATCGGTGTCGACCGAAGGTGCGAGTAGCCCCATCCGGTCTGAAAGCAGTCCGGCAATATCAGAGGACAGCGTGCTTGGCAAAGTAGGCCCCTATGGGATCGGCATGCTCGGAATGCACAAAGTCGTCCTTCAAAGCACGCCTGTCGATTTTGCCGCTCGTGTTCTTTGGCAGTGACTTGTATTGTCGCCAGCGGATCGGCAGCATGTAATTCGGAAGAAACCGTTCCAGAAACTTGCGCAGATGTGCGGGAGCGCATGCCGAACTGCGGGGTGCATATGCACAACAGATGATCATTGTATCGATGTCACCGTTGGCGATCGCGACAACGGCACTCTCCTGTAAGAGGTCACTGGTGCTCAGGACGGATTCAATTTCTGCGAGTTCGATCCGGTAACCTCGACTCTTGATCTGTGAATCCAGTCTTCCCAGAAAATAAATCAGTCCATCGCCTCCAAGCCTGGCCAGGTCGCCAGTCTTGTAGATCCGATCGTTCGGGTCGGTGCCGTGTGGGTTGGGGATAAACGCGTTTGCCGTGTTCTCCGGATCGTTCCAATAACCCAGGCTTACACCAGCTCCACGGATATAGAGCTCGCCGATTTCGTCTTGCCTGACGTATTGCAGCTTGTCGTCGAGCACGAGCAACTCTTCTCCATCACATGCGGTTCCAATCGGGATCGGTTCTGTGGAATCCGGACAGTGAGGAACCGTGTAGTAGCTGCTGGCGATCGTTGTTTCGGTGGGGCCGTAGAGATTTGTAAATTGTGCAAGTGGAACGCGCTTCATCCAGTGGATCAGAGAGGGAACTGGCAATACCTCACCGCACCATATCACCCGCCGGAGATCGGGAAAGCCTTTCGATCCTATGGCATCGAATTTTGCCATGTGGTGCAGAACCGATGGAACCGAGAACCATTGCGTCAGTCTTTGGCTTCTGATGAAGTCCGCCAGTTTTTTCGGTGAGACATTGAGATCTGCACCCCTCACCAGGTGAAGTTCCGCACCGGCGGCAAATGTGCCAAAGATGTCCAGAAATGAAAGATCAAATGGAAGAGGAGGGTGTCCGGAGTTTCGGTCGGACGCGACAATTCCAAAATAGGAGACCGCCCATTCTATAAACCGAATGACATTTCGGTGAGAAATCACGACTCCCTTTGGCTTTCCCGTGGACCCGGAAGTGAAGAGGATATGTGCCGGATCGTCTCCGCTGTTTTCATAATCGAGACTGCCTGTTGGCCCGCTGCACGATTCGTCGAATGTAAAAGCTGTCTTCATTCGGATTCGCACCGGTGCTTTAATAGGTTCAAGCCAACCCATGGAGGTTTCCGCGAGACTGGCATCTTCCCAGATCTTACTGTCCAGCATCTCTGAGGCTCGGGACCCTCCAAGGATCAACCTGCAGCCACATGTCCGGATGACATGTGCTAAACGTTCAGTCGGACCCGATGGATCCAGTGGAACGTAGAGGCAGTCCGCTTTATAGACGCCCAGAATACCGATGATTGCGGGAATGCATTTTGGAATCAAGATGCAGATCCGATCTCCTCGCCTGCACCCTTGAGCCTTCAGAAGCCGGGCGAGCTGGTTCGACCGGATCTCCAGCTGGGAATAGGTGATTGAACCGCTATCGTCTACTACGGCGACGGCGTCTGGGCGCGTCTCCGCCTGTAGCGTTATCCAGTTTTGTAATAGCTCTGGCACTTTAGTAGCTCTGCTGCCTCATTGAAGGCGATATTGATGTTGACGAGATCTTCTTCCCGCCGGGGAATATCCAGAATGAAGGTCCGCATTCCGAGTCTCATGTATGCCGCAAGTTCCGATGCGACTGTTCTAAAATTGCCAACCAGGTACGGACAGAACGTCCGGTAATTCTGGAATGGAACCAACCAGTACGGGCTGGATTCGGATACTTCGCCGAATTCCGATAATTGTTTGTACCAGCTGGAGTCGGAAACTTTCATTGCCAGCTGCTGGGTCAGCTGACCTCTGCGGTCCTCTGGAAAATCGCTGTGTGCAACCTGCCAGGCCTCTTGTTCCGAGTTCCGCGCGATGATTCCAACGCGAATTCCATGGCCGGTGGAATCATTCAGGAACTGGTCCGAGTATTCTGCAGCAGGTTCGGGATAGTGAATTGCGGTCGCATCCAGCGCTCTGGCCGCCGCCAGGCCGGCTTCCGAAGAGCCGGAAACAAATATTTCTGGCGTGAGTTCTTGATCGAGAGGCGGCAGAATTTTCAGATTATCGGCGCAATAGTACGTGCCTTCATAATCCACGGGGAGCGAATCCTCCAGAAGCCGTTTCACGATCGTTGCATATTCCGTCAGGCGGTGATACCGCCGGTCGTGCGGCGTTGTGTCGTGGAGCGCGATGAGATCGTTTTTGAAACCGCCCGCAACAAGGTTGAGATACACACGCCGGTGGTACATGTAGCCCAGAGTGCTGACCATCTTTGCGACGGTAAATGGGTGCATGTAGACGGGTTGAACCGCGATGAGGGGACAGAGGCGGCTGGTGTTTTGAATGACGATCTGGGCCAGCAGCCACGGATCGACCTGAGCATTATCGGAGTAGATCAGTATTCCAGTGCATCCGGCATTCTCACTCCAACGCGCGACGTCAAGCACACTCTGCAGATAGCTCCTGCGGTTTGCAGTGGCGGATTGCGGACAAGTTGAGAAGACCTCGATTTGTAGTGGCACCATTATTCTTCTTCTTCGGACAAAGCGTGATATCGCCATGAAGCAAGAATCGTGCCAGCTGCGCCACGAAGCTTCGTTCTCAATCTTCAATGGTTTAAGAAAAGGGATGAGTCGGCTGCGTCCGCCAGGATGGAAGTTGAGTTCTACCGGCGCGTGGGGAGAGTGGCACGACAGTTCCTCAACAGCCACTCTCATTCCGAACCTTTGCGTCCGTCTTTCACCGTCATGTGTCGCGGGCACTGGCATATAGACGAAAAGTCATGCGGGAGAATCTCCGTGGTGCTCAGTTTGCTCGGACGACCGTGACGGGCGCGCCAGTTTTCCACTCGGCGCCGGACATAAAAACAAATGAATGTTCTTGGAATTAGTGGACTTGCGAACGCACTTCCTTTCAAGCGCGCCCACTGGCCCGGACTTCACGAATACGAGTACCGGATTTCCCAGGGACACGATGCGGCAGCCGCACTGATTTGTTCGGGCAAGATTGTTGCGGCGGCTGCTGAGGAGCGATTCAATCTCTCCAAGCACAGCGGCGAGTTCCCGGCTGGTGCTGCGTCCTATTGTCTGGCCGAAGCAGGCATCCGCATCGACCAGGTCGATGAGATCGCCCATGGCTTCAACTATGAGCCATACCGGAGAATCTATTCTGTCGACCCTATCAGTACGAAACTCTACTGCGAAGTCCTCTCTCCCGAGGCCCTGCTGAAGCTGGTCCGGCACAGTTTCCCCGCGTTTCCACCAGACAAAGTGGTTCATGTGGATCATCACCTTGCCCATGCGGCCAGTGCGTATTTCACATCCGGATGGGATGAATGTCTGGTGGCGGTCATCGATGGTATGGGCGAAGTCGCCGGTGCAACTACGTACCATGCCTGCTGCGGCAAGCTGCATAAATTGCGGCAGATCTCCGCGAATCACTCGATCGGGATTCTGTATTCCCTCGTGACGCTTCACCTCGGATTCGATTTTAATGCGGACGAATATAAGATCATGGGGCTGGCTCCTTATGGTCGACCGGAACGATATCGGGAGTTCTTCAAAGAAAATGTGGAATTGCGGCAGGATGGTTCGATTCGCATTCCGATGCTCAATCTGAACCGGACACGCGCAGAACGAGAATGCTACGCGGCCACTCGCCGATACCTGCATGAACGACTGATCCCCGAGCGCACCCCGGATGCCGGAATAACCGACAACCATCGCGATGTTGCTGCAGCGTTGCAGGAATGCCTCGAGCGCGCCGTGTTTCATATTTGCTGCCACCTTCGAAAGCAAACCGGGCTCACAAGACTTGCGTTGGCCGGCGGCGTGGCTCTCAACTGCACAGCGAATGGAAAGCTGATTCAGTCCGGAATGTTTGACGAAGTCTATGTTCAGCCGGCCGCCGGAGACGATGGAACTGCACTGGGGGCCGCACTCTACCGCGCTTCGCTCGCCGGTGAAATCCACAACAGTCGTCTGCCCGCGCCACTTTTTGGCTCGGCGTATTCCGCGGGGCAGATTGAGGCAGAGATTGAAAAATATCCAGATCAAGTCGATGTGCTTCGATTCAAGAACACGGAAGCGGCCTGCGCAAACGCGGCTTCACTTATCGCCGATGGCAATGTCATCGCCTGGTTCAGGGGCCGCATGGAATACGGCCCGCGCGCGCTGGGAAATCGAAGCATTCTTGCGGATCCGGGGCACCCTGAAATGAGAGACCGCATTAATGCAATGGTGAAAAAACGCGAAGCGTTCCGGCCGTTCGCTCCAGCCGTATCCGTTGAGCAAGTACATTTGTGGTTTGATGTGGAACCGGGCACTTCAATGCCATATATGATCAGCGTTGTACAGGTCCGGAAGGAATACCGGTCGGCTCTTCCCGCAGTCACTCATGTCGACGGCTCAGCCAGGGTGCAAACCGTTTCCACAGGAGACAATCCGGATTTCCATTTGCTTTTGAAATCCATCGGAAAAATAACTGGGCGCGAAATGCTGCTCAACACGAGTTTCAACGTAAAGGGGCAGCCAATCGTCAACAGTCCACGGGAAGCCATCGAGACCTTGCTCGGGACCGGAATCGAGTTTCTGTTTTTGGAAAATGTCCGACTCAATGTGCGAAAGTCCAAATGCCATTGATTCATCCCGATGGAACCACGCCGTTGGGTGTCCCTGTTCTTCCATTTAGTAGTGCTTCATTGCCACCATTGCATTCGACGGGCATGAGGCCCTCCGCATAAGTCGTTTCAATTCGGTGGCTCCTGACAAATTCAAATCGGTACAACTCTTGCGATGGGTTTGTTGCAATGAAAGTGCAATGCGAACACCCCGCCATCGGTCCGATGGAATTGCCAGTCTTCAGACTCGTTGAGAAGCAGGCCGCTGCTCAGCCAAACGCCCTGGCCGTGTCCAGCAAAGACGGGGACCTGACTTATAGGGAACTCGATGAGCGGGCGAGTCATCTCTGTTCCAGGCTTCGCCAGCTTGGAGTCCGATCTGATGTCCCGGTGGCCCTGTATATCCGGAGTTCTCTGGAAATGGTCGTCGGAGCGCTTGGGATCCTGAAGGCGGGAGGGGCGTATCTACCGCTTGATCCGGATTATCCCGCCGCGCGTGTATCCATGATTCTGAATGATGCAAAGGTGCCGATCGTCATAACCAGGAACGGCGAGAACAAAGACGTGCCTGAAGGGAGTTGGGATACGGTCGACATTGACTTGCAACTTCCATCGCCGGTTCTCAACTCCAGTCTTCGTACTGAGAGCGAATGTGCACCCGGAGATCTCTCCTACATTATTTACACATCGGGTTCGACCGGTCAGCCGAAGGGCGTGCAGATCAGTCACGCCAGTTTGTCGAACCTTGCGGCATGGCATTGTTCGGATTTCGCTGTCACGTCGTCGGACAGAGCCACGCAGATTGCAGGAGTCGGATTCGATGCGGCGGTCTGGGAGCTCTGGCCATACCTGGCGTCCGGGGCCAGCATTCACATCCCCGATGACTGGACGCGAACAGAACCTGTGCTCCTGAGGAACTGGTTGCTGAGCCGGAGGATCACGATTTGCTTTCTGCCAACCGTTCTGGCCGAGCGCATCATCACTTTGGATTGGCCCGCTGATGCGTCGTTACGTCTGATTCTGACAGGCGCCGACGTCCTGACTCACTATCCACGTCCAAACCTTCCGTTCAAACTGGTCAACAACTACGGCCCAACCGAGTGTACGGTTGTCGCCACGTCCGGGATCGTCCCGCCATCCGAAAATTCCAGCCGTGCTCCGTCAATTGGCAGGCCAATCCGCAACACAAACGTTTACATTCTCAACGAGGAATTGAAAGACGTTCCCCCAGGGACACCCGGACAGTTGTACATCGGAGGCGCAGGTGTTGCCCGAGGCTATGTCCATCAACCCGAATTGACAGCCACACGGTTTGTGCCCGATCCGTTCCGAGCCGAACCAGGCGCCCGGATGTTTGCGACAGGTGATCTCTGCTCTTTCCTGCCGGATGGACAACTCGCTTTTCTCGGCAGAATCGACGATCAGATTAAGATCCGCGGCTATCGAGTCGAACCGAACGAAATTGTTTCGAACCTTATTCAATGTCCCGGAGTTGAGGAAGCTGCAGTCGCTGCGCGAAAGTCGTCGACGGAGGATACGCAACTGGTCGCATATTTCGTGGCCGCGCCGCATTCCAGCGTGACTTACAGCTCCATGCACGAGTTTTTGCGCGCGCGTCTGCCCGACTACATGGTGCCGGGAGTTTTCATAAGTCTGAAGCGTCTGCCACTGACGCAAAACGGAAAAGTCGATCGCGCGGCACTTCCGGAGCCCAATCCGGAGAACGTCCTCAAGGACGAATCCTCCGAGGTGCCACAGTCTCCGGTTGAGAAACAGCTGTCGGATATTTTGATTTCGTTATTGAAGGTGGACGGTCTGCGTGTGGACGATAACTTTTTTCAGCTTGGCGGGCATTCCTTGCTGGGTGCCCAGGTTCTGGTGCGTGTTCATGAAAGTTTCGGAGTGGAGCTTTCCCTGAGAACCATTTTCGACCACCCGACTGTTGCCGGAATTTCAGCCGAAATCGAGCGGCTCATTCTGGAAAAAATGGAAGCGTCGGCCACAGTACGGCTTCGCAATGTTTGAAGCTCGCCGGTCAGGGAGGTAGTGTGTCTGCCCAGAATCTCGCAGCAGTTGCGAGCCTGTATCAACTTTTCGATCCGGAAGTTCTTGCCGATCCCTATCCGCTCTATCACCGGCTTCGTTCTGAAAGACCGGTACACTGGGATCCATTTCTTCATTCCTGGGTCGTCACGCGGTACGCGGATGTGATTCGAGTGCTTCACCATTTTTCCGCGGATCGAACTCCAACACCCGAACAGCTGACGCATAAAGGGTTGTCGGCAATGAATCCGATAGCGCAGGTGATGGTCCGCCAGATGCTGTTTCTGGACCCGCCAAATCACACGCGCCTTCGTGCGCTTGCGTCTGCGGCATTTACTCCCGCCATCGTTGAACGAATGCGGAAGCATATTCAAAGCATCGTCGACGGCCTTCTCGATGCGGTCGTGGGTGAGGGAAGAATGGATGTCATTGCAGATTTGGCTGGGCCGATGCCGGCTATTGTCACCGCCGAGATGTTGGGCGTCCCGGCGACGGACCACGCACAGCTGCGAATATGGTCCACCGATTTTGCCGAAATGTTGGGAAATTTTCAGCACAACCCCGACCGGCTGCCGCGTGTTCTGCGCAGCGTGGAGGAAATGAGCCAATACTTTTACTCGGCGATTCGCGAAAGGCGGACGCGTCCGAGCGATGGTCTCATTCAGGCAATGATGGACGCGGAAGTTGAAGGAACGCGCCTCAGCGAAGAAGAAATCGTCGCGAACCTTATCGTCACGATGGTGGGAGGGCAGGAAACGACCACGAATCTCATTGGAAACGGAGTACTCAGTCTGCTTCGGAACCCCAGTGAATTCGAAAGAATGCGTTCCGAGCCGGCTTATCTCTCTTCGGGAGTGGAAGAACTCCTGCGTTACGAAAGCCCAAGCCAGCACACGGCACGCATCGCACCCGAAGACGTCGAGATGGGCGATCAAATGATCCGGAAAGGGCAGGCGGTCATTGCAGTCATGGCTGCCGCAAACCGCGATCCGGAGCGATTCCCGAACCCCGATGTGCTCGATGTTTCAAGAAGCGATAATCGTCATCTTGCGTTCGGCTGGGCGGCGCATTTTTGCTTTGGAGCCGCATTAGCCCGGCTCGAGGGTCAAATCACGTTCTCCACGATTTTTCGTCGCCTCCCCGGTCTCCAGCTCGATGATTCTCAGCCTTTGGTTTGGCGCCATAACCTTGGCCTGCGCGGTCTGACTCGTCTGAATGTTGTATTCGGGGAATCCGCACGATGAGAACAACGCCGGAAGCGATTTCTGACGCGAATCGCGATCGTGTCGCGGAATACCTCCGTCGCAATGTGGCGCGCGCGGAGCCTTCGGCCCCGTCGATCCCTCGCCGAAGTCCAAACGAACGAGTGCCGCTGTCCATTGCCCAGGAGCAGGTCTGGCTGCACGCTCAGATGGCACCGGATGTCCCCGTCTACAATGAAGCCGTCACCATTCATTACACGGGAAATCTGGATGTCGCCGCCCTCGAGCGCAGTTTTAACGAAATCCTGAGACGTCATGAAATATGGCGAACGTCGTTCCAGGTCGTTGATGGCCGGCCAGAGCAGATTATCCATCCCACGGTAAGCGTCTCTCTCGCCGTTGTTGATCTTCGAAGTCTTCCGGCAACGCGGCGGGAGATCGAGGCATCGCGCATCGCGACAGAGGATGCAATCCATCCTTTGGATCTCACAAAGGCTCCATCGATCAAGGCACGACTCATTCGTCTGGCCGAGGAACAGTACCGGCTCTATCTGACGTTGAGTCACATCATCTTCGATGGAGTTGCGATATATCGGGTATTTCTTCCGGAACTGGCCGCCCTTTATGCGGCGTACTCCTGCGGAAGACCCTCCCCACTGTCCGAACCTTTGATTCAATACGGCGATTACTCCATCTGGCAGCGCCGGTGTCTGCAGCCGGAACGGGTTGCCGATCAAATGAGCTATTGGCGGCGCCAACTCCACGGGGATCTACCGGTGTTGAATCTGCCCTGTGATCGTTCGCGTCCTCCATTGCAAACATTTCGCGGTGCAATGTATCCATTCAGAATCGATCGCGATCTGATGAGGGACGTGAAGCTGCTTGCGGCCCGCGAAGGCGCCACACTGTTCCAATTTCTCCTGACCGCATTCGCGGTGCTGCTGCTGCGGTATACCGGCTCCGATGATATTCCGATCGGCACCGTTACTTCCGGACGCGACATTCCGGAGACACAGAATTTACTGGGCTATTTCCTGAATACGGTTGTTCTTCGTCTGGACCTGTCGGGATCAGTGAGTTTTCGGGAAGTGTTGCGACGGGTCCGGCAAACAGTTGTCGAGGCGTTGATGCACGATGTTGTGCCGTTCGGGCAGATTGTCCAAGAGCTTCGCATTCCGAGAGACCCCAGTCGTAATCCTCTCTTTCAGATACTGTTTTCGCTCGAGCCTCCCATGCCGCCGCTGGAACCGGAGTGGCAGCTGACTCAGATGGACATCGACACCGGCGCAACAAAATACGATTTGTATCTCGAGCTGGACGAGCGGCAAGACGCTATTCTTGCGAGGTACCACTACAGTACGGATTTGTTTGACGAATCGACTGTGCAGCGCATGGCCGCACACTTGCAGACACTACTTGCGTCGGCTGCCGCAGCTCCGGATACGGACACGACGCATCTCACGCTGCTGACGGAATCCGAGAGAAACCAGATTCTGTTCAACTGGAATGAAACCAGGCAAGTCAATCCCCGAACCACAATTCACGAGCTTGTGGAAGCACGGGCTCAGGCGGATCCCGAGAAGATTGCGGTCGAATTCGAAAGTCGAAGACTTACCTACGCCGAACTGAATGCCTCGGCAAACCGGCTGGCATGGCACTTGAAGTCCCTTGGTGTCGGACCGGATACCGGAGTGGCTGTTTGTGTCGAACGATCCGCCGAATTGATCATTGCACTGCTGGCGGTGCTGAAAGCCGGCGGAGCCTACATTCCAATTGATGTGGAATACCCAGAAGATCGCCTGGAATTCGTGATGGCCAATGCCAAACCTCAGGCGCTGGTCACGCAGCGTGCACTGGCCGACCGATTCTCCGCGGTGCGAAATACCGTGCTGATGGATGCGGACCCGGGGATCAAGAGTCAGCCTGACAGTAATTTGAAGCCGTCGTCACGACTGGAGAACATGGCATACGTTCTCTACACCTCCGGTTCGACGGGGCTTCCCAAAGGTGTGCAAATTGAGCATCGGAGTTTCCTTAACTGTCTCCTGGCGATGAAGCAGGAGTTCAGTTTTACGGCTGACGATGCTCTGCTTGCCATAACAACAATCTCGTTTGATATTGCCGGACTGGAAATCTTCCTTCCTCTCATTGCCGGAGCGCGCGTTGTCCTTGCGCCGCACGACGCGGTGCGCGACAGCTCGAAGCTGATTCCGCTCATCCCTGCAAGTCGCGCTACCGTGATGCAGGCGACGCCGGCAACATGGCGCATGCTCGTCGACGCGGGATGGAAAGGGCAGCCCGGACTGAAAATTCTGTCTACAGGCGACGTTTTATCCGGGGATCTGGCGCAGGCTTTGGTACGGCGCGGACAGAAAGTGTGGAATCTCTATGGACCGACGGAAACCACAATATACTCTTCGATCCAGCCTATCGTGCAACCCCTTGAGCGGCCGGTCCCGATCGGGCGTCCGATCCGAAACACTCAGATTTATGTTCTGGACCGGAATTTAGAACCGGTTCCCGCGGGAGTTGCGGGTGAGATCTACATCGGCGGTGATGGCGTCGCACGCGGATATTTGAACCAGCCGGAGCTGACATCCGCAAAATTTATTCCCAACCCGTTTGACGCCGTCGACGGCGCGCGCATTTACCGGACCCAGGACCTGGGCCGATATCGGGCCGACGGAGTTCTGGAGTTTCTCGGGCGAATCGATTCCCAGGTGAAGGTCCGCGGGCATCGTGTGGAACTCGGCGAGATCGAATCCACGCTGCCTCAACATCCCTCGGTGCGTAATGCCGTGGCATCGATTCGAAAGGACGCATCCGGTGAGACGGCCATCGTGGCTTATATCGTTCCGGCCCCGGAGACATCACCTGGAGCCGGAGAGCTTCGGGATTTCCTGAAACGCAAACTTCCCGGCTACATGATCCCGGCTCATCTTGTTTTCCTCGAAGAGCTGCCGCTGACACCAAACGGGAAAGTGGACCGAAAACTTCTTCCGATTCCGGGTAAACGAGCAGAATCGGATTGCGACTTCGCAGCTGCCCGGAATGAGACGGAAGCACGGTTGACGGCAATCTGGGAGTCCGTGCTGGGTGTGGAACATGTGGGTATTTACGATGACTTTTGGGAGCTGGGCGGGCATTCCATCAGTGCTGTCCAAATGGTCGCGTTGATTGAAAAACACTTTGGAAATTCGATTCCTCTCGCGACGTTGCTGAAGGCTCCGACGATTGCACAACTGGCAGACGCCCTTCATCAACAAGGAACGTGGGAAAGGGAGTCCGCGCTGGTGGCGATCGAGCCCGGAGGTTCATTACCGGCGATATTCTGTGTGCATGGCCATTTCGGCGAAGTTCTGTTCTATCGGCCCCTGTCACGGCTGCTGGGACCTCAGCAGCCATTCTTCGCGCTCCAGGGCGTGGATTCTTCGGCAATTCACGAATCCATCGAAGCGAAAGCGAAAGACTACCTCATCGCAATAAGAAAGGTGCGGCCGCGAGGCCCGTATTACATCGCCGGCTATTGTTTTGGTGCAATGGTCGCTTTTGAAATTGCACAACAACTGCAATGCGGCGGAGAAGAAGTTGCCTTTCTGGGTCTTTTCATGGGGCGCGATCCGGTGTTGTCACTCCCGGCGAAGCTGTTTCGAAAAGTAGACCACTTTATTGGTCAGTGGCGGGCGCTCGGGGCAAAGGTGGCTTTGAAGCAGATGGCGATGAGCCTGAGTACGAAGGCAAAGACCAGGATATGGGAAGGTTCTTACAGACTATGCCGGAACGTTGCTCCAGCCCTTTTGCCGTTGTTCAAGAACATTCAGGGCATGAATGTGCAAGCTGCGAAACGTTACGTGCCTCGAATTTTCCCGGGACGCATGACGGTATTCTTGAGCGGGGCGGTATGGCCAGGATTTCAATTAAATCCACGCCAGGATCTTTACGGGATGGATGCCGTCCATGTCGACTTTCGGATGATTCCTGGAGACCGCGATTCCATGATGAGGGACCCGTTTGTTCAAGTCCTGGCGGAACAGCTTCGGAAGTCTCTCGATACCGCAAGAGCGGTTGCAATCCGGTGAGGTTCACGCCGTAGCAGCGCTTATCCCGATATGCCGGCGCCGTGGTGCTGAACTAGGTTCCAGCCTCGGACAACGAAGAATTTTGCGCAGTGAGCTGTTGAATCAGTTCGTACATTTGAGTCATGTCGATGGGCTTTACCAGATGGGCACTGTATCCGACCGCTTTTGCCATTTTGATATCCCGCTCCATACCAAATCCCGTCATTGCGATGGCCGGCACTTTCTCGAGTTCGGGAACTTCTCGGATCATGCGAATAAGCTGGTAGCCGTCCACTTCCGGCATCTTGATGTCGGAGATGATCAGATCCGGAATTTCACGCTTCGCAATATCCAGGGCGATAGCACCATTCTTTGCGGTAAATACCTGGTAGCCGATCCATTCCAGTTCCTGTCGAATGAGCATCAGAACATCCGTGGCGTCCTCAACAAGCAATAACCTCAGGCGTCGAGGCTGAGGCTCCGGAGGGACCGGGTGAATTGTTTTAAGCGGCTGGGACTCGGTGGAACGTCTGGTGCGGGGAAGAGCTACTGAAAAGACGCTCCCACTGTGAAGCCCTTCACTTTGTGCCCAGATTTTTCCGGAATGAAGCTGGACGATCTCACGTGCTATGGACAATCCAATCCCAAGGCCGGATTCGGATGTCAGCCATGCGCTGGTGGCCTGACGGAATGGTTCAAATACTTTTTCAATAAAATCCTGATCGATGCCTACACCCGTGTCGCGAACCTGGATCACGGCTTCGGTTTCTGTGGCTTCCGAGCGGATCTGGATAGAACCGGCAGGCGTGTATTTAACGGCATTGGTCAGCAGATTGATAACAACCTGTTCCAGGCGGGTCCGGTCGCCGAGCACCCAGAGCGGTTCCAGTGCAAGTTCGACTTCCAGTTTCAGATCTTTTTCCCTCGCCAGTGGAACAATGGATTCAATCGAAGCGGCCACGATTTGATTGATATCGATCTGTTCCAGCGCCAGGCGAATCGTGCGCGTGGAAGTTCTCACCAGTTCGAGGCAGTCGTCAACGAGGCGATGGATATTTTGGGCGTTTCGCTCGAGCGAAAGAATGCCTTCGCTCATGACGTCATCGGTTATCGTCGCCTTCGTTTTCAGAATGCGGGCCCATCCAAGAATTGGGACCAGCGGATTGCGGAGTTCGTGACTCAGAATGGCCAGGAATTCGTCTTTCGCCCGGCTGGCCTTTTCCGCCCGGTCTCTTTGCAGGATGATTTCTCCATAGAGGCGCGCATTGTCGACGGCATATGCGCATCGGCGCGCAAGGTCCTCGGCGAGAACCTGATCCGCGCTGCCGAAACTGCGCTCGGATTCCATCGATACCAGGACGATCGCACCCAGCGTTCGGCCGCGAGCGGCCAACGGCACTACCATTGCGCATTTCGCGTGCAGCTCCTGGATTAATTGAAGATGCTCGTCGCTGGCAGCGATGGATGCCAGCAGTTCGGGCGTTATTTCCGGCAGAATAGTGGCATGCCCACCTTCCAGCGCTTCGGCCAGCATTCGCGGGACGTTCGGAGACTTGTAGGAATTGAGGCTGCGGGCAAGATCTTCTCTTAAGGGATCCGCATGAGCAACGGCAATGCGACGCACGGAACCGTCATCATCCATGATGTATATGAGACACAGATCTGCCAGAAACGGTGCGGAGAGGCGCGCCACACTCCGGAGGGTGGTTTCGCTGTCGAGTGATGCAGCCAGCAGGCGGCTGGCCTCCGCCAGGAATCCCAGCCGCCGAGCTGCGTCCGCCTCAGCTCTTGCGACCCGCTCGCGGATGAGAAGTTCCGCACGTTCCGCCTCCGCGCGCTTGAAATCCGTGACGTCCCGCAGGAGCCAGCGAAGACCGCTTGGTTTCCCTTCTCTGTTTCGCACCACGTCGGCCGTCAGGGCTGCAGGAAACGAAGTTCCGGAATCCGGCCTGATTGTCGTTTGCCAGTCGTGAATTCGTTGAATCACGCCTGACTGCAACTGAACCAGTTTCTCTGTGAAAGTGATCTCATTGTCCGCGGACAAATAACGCGCCATCGAGTGTCCGGCCATCCTGCCCCGTACCGTGTGCAGCAGCGCCGATGCCGCAATATTCGCTTCCTCGATGTTTCCATACAGGTCGGTCACCAGGTATCCATCCGGAGCAAAATCAAATTGTTCGAGGTAGCGCTGGCGCGCCGCATTCAGCTCGTCGTTCTGCTGTTGAAGCGTCTTTTGGGCGCCTCTGAGCTGCTGCAGGCTTTCCCGAAGCCGTTCATTGTTTTCGCGAACACCACGCAAGGTCATTTCGAACGGCGAAAGGCTTTCGTGAAAGAACACCAGACAACGGTCGACAGTTTTGTCGATTTGCTTTGGTGGCACATTGACGAGAAGTTTGTGGAGCGCGCGGCGATGGACAGTAACCAAATCGAGGACGCCAAATCCTCCATCCATCGCCTTCCGGCCGATACTGTAGGCTTTCGCAAGGGAGTGTTCGCTTTCAACCTCCAGGAAAACCTTCAGGCCGAGAAAATAAGGCTTTTCGAGTTCACGAAGACTTTTCGGCATATTTACGTCCGTAAATTAGAAGTAGGCACCTCTGACGCCAAATGTCACACCCACTTTTTCATCGTTACTGTGGTGCCTTTGCCGATCTTTGAATCGATGTTGAATTCATCCATCAATCGTCGCGCCCCGGGCAATCCAAGGCCGCTTCCCCTGGAAGTCGAGTACCCATCGCGCATTGCAAGTTCGATATCGGCAATACCCGGCCCGCGGTCCTTCGCAACAACCAGGATTCCGCGGCGGTTCCCCTGGTGCATAGGGCGAACTACGATTTCACCTCTTTTGGCGTATTCGATAATGTTTCGTGCGATTTCGGAGATGGCTGTAGCAATGATGACGGGTTCGCTTCCGGTAAAACCGATTTTTTCCGCCAGTGCGCGGCCGACGCTGCGAGCCGTAATGATGTCCGCATCGATGTGAATTGCAACTCGGGTTTCACTCACCGGGGTTCTCTCCTGCGGTTGAGAAGCGCGAGTCCTTCCGCCAGATCCATCGCCGTCATGGTATCGCCCAGATTGAGTCCCAATTGAACCATCGCGAATGCGACTTCAGGCTGGATGCCAACGATGATGGTACTGGCGCCCCGCATGAGGAGCATGTGTGCAGTGGAACGAAGAGTGCGCAAGGCGAAGGAATCCATGATATCCAGCGCCGTGACATCAACGATGATTCCACGCGCACGATTCCGAACGGCCATATTCGCCAGATCGTCACGCAACTGGACGAGATCCGCGTCTGTCAGGGCGGCCTGAATGGAAGCGATCAAATAATCGCCTTGCTTGAGAATCGGAACCCGCATCGCAGTGTTTACAGAGTTGGGGATGTTCCGGAGCGCTGACTGATTCGCTCGCCTCCAATATGACCTAATAGTTGCGCAGCTGTTCTGCCACTTCGATACTGTGTCGCAGCCTTTACGCCTACGAAGCTGGCATCGTCGTTCTCCCGTGATGACCGCTAAGGCGCAATGCATGTGCCATGCCGGTGCATCGTTCTCAGTCTCCATAAGCAAACGGCCAAGACGAGAACGGGTTGCCGGCAAGATTGGAAATCAACGATCCTAAAATCCGGTGAACCTGAACTTCCATGTTGTGACTGATTTCATCGCTAAAGTGGTATTCAAATACCAGCCGTGAAAGCCTGACCATTTGAGGCATGACTCGCCGCCCGGCCCTGAAGATTCCACTTCTTCAATTTGTTTCGCAGCGCTTTGTATGAAATATTCAGAATTCGCGCGGCTTGCTTGCGGTTCCAATTGGTCTGTTCCAGCGTCCGTAGAACCAGGTCGCGCTCTGCTTGTTCGGCCGCGTGAGCTCCGACCTGCTTCAGAAACAGCGGTTGGTTTTCCGGCGCTGCAGAAGAGGGTGCGGTAACGGCCGTGTCGTTCGGGAATGTGATGTCCGAATCGGGAAGTATGAGGAAACGCTTTATCGTGTTTTCCAGCTGGCGGATGTTGCCGGGCCAGTCGAACCGCGTGAATGTCTCAAGCAAGTCGCGTGGAAGTTGCTTCACCGAACTCTTGTATTTCTCCCGATACTTGGCGATGAAATGCGAACACAGCAGCGGAATATCTTCCCGGCGCTCGCGCAGTGGTGGAATTTCGATCGTGATGACGTTGAGACGGAAATAAAGGTCTTCCCGGAATTCACCCTTTGCAACGGATTCTTCCAGTCTTCGATTGGTTGAAGCCAGAACGCGTGCATGAACGCGAATCATACGTTTGCCGCCAAGCCTGGAGTATTCGCAATCCTGCAGTACGTGCAGAAGCTTGGCCTGGAGGTGTGAACTCATTTCTCCGATTTCATCCAGGAGAATCGTTCCGCGCTCCGCAAGTTCGAACTTTCCAGGCTTTTCGGCTACGGCACCGGTGAAGGCGCCCTTGTCGTATCCGAAAAGTTCAGACTCCAGCAGGTCGTGCGGCAGCGCTGCACAGTTCACCTTCACAAAAGGCTGATTCAACCTTCCGGAATGCTCGTGGACATACCTGGCAAGAATCTCTTTGCCGACTCCGGACTCTCCGAGAATAAGCACCGGTACATCCGTTTCGGCAACCTGCCGTGCGATTTCGCGAATCCGGTTCATCTTCGGATTCTCAGATATGATTCCCAATTCGTCGTCGGTTCCGGCCAGCTGCTGTCGAAGTGTCCGGACCTCATCACGAAGCTGCAATCGTTCGAGGACGTTCTTGATGGTAAGTTCCAGTTCCTCGTCGAGGAACGGTTTTGACAGGTAATCTTCGGCGCCGAGTTTGATTGCCTCGACGACCGTCCGGACATGTCCGACGCCGGACAGGATGATGACCGGAACCGATGGGCTCACCTTTTTCAGACGCGTCAGAACATCAATTCCGTCTGTGCCGGGCATCAACATATCGAGGAGCAACAGATCCGGCGCTGGCGATTCGCTCATGCGAGCCAATGTACGCTCGCCGGAGTCGAGACACTCCGTCTGGAACCCGCATGATCGGAGAAAGCGATCGAGGTAATCGCGCATCGTTGAGTCATCGTCTGCGATGAGGATAAAGGGACTTTTCATTCGGCGTATCCTGGCAGTGTAAGAGTGAACGCCAGGCCTTTCTCTTTGCTGATCGTCGAGAAGATTTGCCCACCATGGAGAAAAACGATCTCCTGTAACGAAGACATTTCCATTTCCGAGTCCGGCCATGGCCCAGCGCCGGGTATTGTAAGCTTCAGGGTAAAATCATGGTGGCACCTGAGGTCAACCTGGAGAGTGCCATCGAATTCCACGATCCTGATTGCATGCGCCAGCAGCCGCTCGAGCGTGCGAACAATCTCTTTTCGATCGCAACAGATGGATCCCCCTTCCAATGGGATGTTTTCCTTGAGCTTGATTCTCCCGGCAACGAGTTGCGGTCGGGCCTCGCTCAGGACCGCAAGCCATAAATTGCGGCCATCCAGTATTTCCGGATGAAGACGGTTTATCCGATCCGAAGCTTTTGATACCGTTGCAGCCGTCTCAGCGAGTTGTTCGGAACCCACCAATGCCATGCGCAGACACTCTCGTTGAGAATCGGACACCGGCCCGGTGCGGCCTTCAAGCATCATTTTGGCGTAGCCGCGGACCGCTGTAATCGGCGTACGAATATGGTGCGACAGATTTCGCAACAGCGCGGAAACAAGTTGTGACATGGCATTGTGGACAGGTTCGCCAATGGGGCGAACTCCAAAACCGGGCGCTTCGTCTGCTGTTTCGCGAGCATGCACGATGGATACCGCTGCAAGCCGAAAGATGGGTGACAACGAAATCAAGTGCCGGCGCAGGTGATCGAAATCACCCATTTTGTCGCCTTTCAGACATAGTACTGCTTCGAGTGAATCGTTGTGTGTTAACGGTATGAGGAACGCAAACGAGCCATCTGCAAAATGGTGCGTTTCGAATGAATCATTAGATGCCGGGTTACTTTCGCGACCCGACGACCTCGAAACGCTTTCCAATCGTTTGCGGATCTGCACCAATTGATCCTCGGAAAAATCGCCAGGACAGAAAAAGCCCGCCGCGTCGTTTGTGATAAACAGCGCGGCGTCTCGCGTGACGATGTCTCCAACAGAAGCCATAAGGCGATCCGAAATGGAGGACAACTGGCTGGACTGTTTCAGGCGATTAAGCACTCTTCTCGACAAGCCCCCTGATGTGACCAGCCCCTTGGATGTTCCCGCTGCATCTCGATTTGGTCTGGACAAATTGCCTCCTGACTCATTGGCAAATTCGATTGACCGTCCATGGTGCTGTCGAATCGTTAACTGCTTGAACTAGTTCGAAAAAACTCTGCGCTTCGTGGTCCGGAACCAGGAAACTATCGCGTTGGCTTCTGCATCGATGCCTTCAAGAGCGTTTTTGATTAACGTTGAAGGACTGTCGACCGATTTCACAGCCGGAACCGATCTGTGCACGGATTTCATATTCCGATCCACGGCACCGTTCGATTTGCAGTTGGATGGATACCGCGAGCCCTGAAGTACAGGTTTGCGGCAAATGGGATTCATTGTTCTTGCTCCAAACCCGGATCGCCTCGCCACAATCATCGACGGTCATCCGGTATGGTTCCTCATTTACACGAGCGACCGGTGCATGTTTCCTGGAGAGTGCTTGCAACAATGCAGTCCGAGAAGGCTTTACGCCATCGCCTCCCGTCTCAATCATTGGCTTCTCCCCTGCCTTTTGGTGTCGACCAAATACGGCAACTAAAATTCCTCTATGGTTTCTCTTTTACTAAGAATTGACTCTTTCTAACGAAAGAGTTTAGACAGAACTCAAAAAATACTTAAGGCGAGTTGTTCCGCAGAGGTGGTACCAGGAAGCCACCACGATGAACCTTCAGGTGCACTCTAAAGTGGCAGTGAACTATCCATTTTGGATTCATCAGCACAAGGGCAACAGCCTGCCATCATGTGGTAATCGGGAGTTATCAAGTTCGGGGCATATTTAAACCAATCTTTTGATTCCGTGGAGTCGGGACCGTTGGATCACTCCTTGCATATGAGGCGCAAAATTTCGCCTCGCAAGGAGAAAGGCCATGAAGTACGGTCGCGCGGCAGTGATATTGAGTGTCTATTCCGTTTTTTCGTTGGGAGTCGTTTCGATTTCGGCTCAGGACAGGACTCAACAAAGGACATCATGGTTTTCGACTCCGTTTGCGATAAGTGCTGGATCGGAAACCGTCCCGGCACCGGGCGGCACTTCCTCAACGGAAGGGGTGACGCTCGTTACACCTTCGCGTATTGCAATCGATGGCCGTTCCGCTCGTACCCATTGGGGCTTCGGATACCAGCCTGAGTTTGAATTCCACCTTCAAAGCGGCTTGTTTAACTCGTGGAACCATTCTGCGGATGCCAGTTTCGATCACCGCTTCACTCGCCGGACGCGGCTGAATTTCGGCCATACATTTGTGAAGAGTTCGGACCCGGCTCGGATATTCACCGACAATATTTTTGTCTTGCCCAGGGACAATTTCCGAGAGAATGCCACGGCTCTGACGCTCAGCCACGAAAGCTCTTCCCGCACGACTCTGAATTTTCGTTTCGACAACACGATCTCGAAAATGAGCACGATTGACGATCGTGCTACCAGAAGTCTCGACCAATATGGCATCGCGGGCACCGCCGCAATATCGGAAAGACTTGGTGCCCGCAATAAGTTGACCCTTTCGTACTCGCTGCTTAAGTTCAGTCCGTATGGATTCAATACGGCAGCAGATGCCGCGCAATTCGCAAGCAACATCCCAACCGTGCAAGCCGGAATTGCGCGCTTTGGTCAGACATTGGCGACTGCGGCTTCCCGATCATCTCCGAGTCCGGCCGGCCTGGCGAGCGGCGGGCAGGACACCGGGCCATCTCTGTCGACAGGAACCGCGCCGTCATCATCAGGTTCTACCGAGCTGACAACCACGGCAAGCGTGCCAGTCATAAATCAGGACGTTGCTATTTCTGTTCCTGCCGGCACCTCAACAGCCGGCGGACTGGCGTCCGTATCCGTGTCGCCAACTACTGCACCGTTGGCTCCGGTCACTGCGGTTGTCCCGTCGCCCCCAGTGGTTCCTCTGGCGCCTGTCATTGCGGCTCCGGTTCTGAATCCCACTCTTCCGGTAGTTGGAGTCGTAACTCCACTCCCGCAACCGACAACCAATCCGGGCTCAACCTGTGCGGTGACAGACATTACTTGCACCACAGGCATAATCTCGTCGGTCACTTCGCCGCTGCCGACTTCCGGCGCGACTTCGATCGTGACGAAATTGTCCGTCGATCCAGCGGCCACTCCTGCGGCGAGCGTCACCAGCACCACCAGCCCGGATCCCGGCCCAGCCACTTCGCCTTCGTCACCCCCTTTTGAATTGCTCGGAAGGCCATTCCATGTTGTCAGCGCCACCTACTCATACATGAAGGATCCCGGCCTGCTGTTCGAACTGTCCGGCGGAGTCATGAGGGATCGCGACATGACCTACCTGCTGGGTATGCAAGTGGAGCGACGTTTCGATCGACTGTGGATGGCCGCCGGATTTCAGCGATTCCTATCATTTTTCGGAACGATGTCGTTTCAGGGCGCTCCGCCGTCAGCGATGATTACTCTTCCCAACGGCGTCCGCGCTCAGTCCTTGTTTACGGCCGTAACAGGCCGGGTCGGTGGACGAATCAACCGGAGAACGGAATTGGAAATGTCGATCTCGCTGTCGAAAAGCACGGCAAATTTTGTCGCACATGACGTGAAGTCTGCAATCGGCCGTTCCAGAATCAACTATTGGCTGACGAAGAAAGTAGGTCTCTTTGGAGATGTGGACACGTTTTTTGAGAACCAAGGCGACATTGCTTCCGCGCAACTAAACCGTCATCGGTATTTCGGCGGACTTCAGATTCGGCTTTCTCCGGAACCGGCTCGCGCGAAGGCATCCGGCAACTAGATACCTTCAGTGTTTGATTGAACCTGCGGCAGAACTTGGCGATTCGCATATTACTTTGACGATCCGCTCGGCGGCATGACCGTCCCAAAGTTCCGGGGGGCCGGCCGGTTTCCATGAGCCACCCAGAACTCGCCGGAAGCCATCGATAATGCGTTGACGATCCGGTCCCGTCATGATGTTCGTGCCGTGGGTGATTGTTACGGGGCGTTCAGTGTTTTGCCTTAATGTAAGGCAGGGTATTCCCAGGATCGTTGTTTCTTCCTGTAAACCACCCGAATCCGTCAGGACGATCTTCGCTTGTGAAGTCAGATTCAAAAACTCGAGATAGGCGAACGGTGCGGTGATTTGTATATTCCCGGTGTCGAAACCGAAATCTGAGATTCTCTTCGCGCTTCGCGGGTGAATCGGAAACACTACCGTCATTTCCCTGGCGATTTCCCGTAGAGCTTCCAGGATTTCGCCAAAGACCTTCGGATCGTCCACATTTGAAGGACGGTGCAGCGTCGCGAGCGCATACTCCCCGTTCTTTTTCCCAAGAGCCAGCGCCTTTTCGCGATGCTTCAGTAAGGTGTCGATCATAACATTTCCCACGAAAAAGATCTTCCCCGGATCGGCGCCTTCGCGTTTTAGGTTCTCGTCTGCGTCGCGGCTGGTTGTAAAGAGGAGGTTCGCCAGCGAGTCCGTTACGATGCGATTGATCTCCTCCGGCATGGAGCGGTCGTTGCTTCGCAGCCCGGCTTCCACATGCGCCACGCGGATTTGCAGCTTGGCAGCGACTAGGGTGCACGCCATTGTCGAATTGACGTCGCCTACGACAACCACCAGGTCCGGCTTCTCATCCATGCATACTTTCTCAAATGCGGTCATGATTCGAGCGGTCTGAGTCGCATGGCTGCCTGAACCGATACCGAGATCAATGTCGGGACAGGGAATACCCAGATCGCGGAAGAAGACTCCCGACATTTCCTCATCGTAGTGCTGACCGGTGTGGACAAGAACGTCCGTGATTCCAACCGTCTTCTTCATTTGCTCCACGAGCGGGGCGATTTTCATGAAGTTGGGCCGGGCGCCCACAACATTCAGCACTTTCATGGTGGTATCTCCCAGCAAATCAAGCACCACAAATCCTAAGGAACGGACTGAATTTTCCAAGGCAATAGAGGAACCCCGGTGCCCATCGGTACCATGGACCGCCCGTCCAAATTTCCTCACGCGAAAGCGGGACAGGGCACCGGATTCGGCAAATAGATTGCTTGTGTAAGTTTCATGTCTACCTACGTGGTTACCGGGGGAGCTGGATTTATCGGCTCGCACATTGCGGAGGCATTGCTATGTCAGGACCAAACCGTTCGAATCGTGGACGATTTTTCGACCGGAAAAGAAGTCAATATCGCGCCGTTCCGCTGTGACGTTGAAGTTTTCAAACTGGATATTGCCAATGGGGATGGTCTTGCGGATGCGTTTCGCGGCGCGGACTTTGTAATTCACGAAGCTGCGATTCCTTCGGTTCCGAAATCCATGCTCGATCCGGTGACGTCGAATCATGCCAACGTCGATGGCACGCTCAATGTTTTGGTTGCGGCACGCGACGCCGGCGTGAAACGTCTGGTCTACGCCTCTTCATCCTCGCTTTACGGGGACAGTCCCACGTTACCCAAACATGAAGAAATGCCGCCAAATCCATTATCGCCATACGGAGCGCAGAAACTTTTTGCCGAAACCTACTGCCGGGTGTTTTACAAAGCGTACCGGCTTGAAACCGTGGCACTGCGGTACTTCAACGTTTTCGGCCCGCGTCAGGATGCAGCGTCGCAATACAGTGGTGTGCTGGCAAAATTCATTCCAGCGGTGCTGAAGGGCTGTCCGCCGACGGTTTATGGTGATGGGCGGCAGTCCCGGGATTTCACATTCGTTGCCAACGTCGTGGAGGCGAATCTGCTTGCATGCACGGCTCCCGGGATCGCAGGCGAGGCCTTCAATATCGCCTGTGGGGATCGCATTACGGTCAATTCAATGCTGGAGCAGGTAAACCAGCTGACCGGAAAGAACGTTGCTCCGATTTATGCGCCGGCGCGTGGCGGGGACATTCTGCATTCCCAGGCGGATGTATCCAAGGCACGTTCGATGATGGGTTACAAAGCGCGGACTTCATTTCAGGAAGGATTGCGACGCACAGTGGAGTGGTACCGGGACAATTTGAAGTGACTTCGCAACTACGGTTGAACGAAATCGCCTTTCGGAAGCAGCCCCAGCTCTCGTGCTGCCGGGGTTGCACCAAAAGCCTGGCCCTTCCAGCGTTCAAAGACCGCGGGAATTCCATCCGCCGAGTTGGGATCCGCGTTGTTCATGACATGAAAATGAAGACTCGGTTCGGTCGAGTCTCCACTGTTTCCCACATCACCCAATGGATCTCCGGCTTTTACCTTGGCGCCAACCTTTAGCGTGATGCTGTTGGGACGCATGTGGGCGTAGTATCCAAACTGATTATCGCCATGGTCGATGATCACGACGTTACCGCCCGGGTTATTGATGTTGGTTTTCCCGGGATCGTTTTCCACGATGTCGGTTCTCACAAACACGACGGTGCCATCCTTTGCGGCGAGAACTTTCTTGCCATAGGCGTAGTAGTCCGCGTTGTGGATTCCATCCGTCTGGTAGCTCCTGCCACTCGTTCCAATCTGGATGAAGTCATACGCGAATGCTTCGGCGAGATATCGTTTATGCACGTCCAGGAAACCGTGTTCGCTGGCGACGTACCACACGCCTTCAAACGGCAGCCTTCCGGTAAATTCCGGGGCCCGCTTCAATGACGAGGAAGTTTTGACCGATTGAGACTTGCCTCCGGATTGATACTGGACCTCTATCACGAGAGCCTCTCCGATAAATCCAGCCGGGCAATCGAAAAACACATCGGAAATCGCCTTTCGTTGATCCGGATTGATTTCGAGAGTCTTTTTCGGTGTCGGTTCAATGCGGCGCCGCTCGATCGCGCTGTCGAACAGATTCATCAGCGCCGGTCCCGAATACATTCCCGAGAGAGTCACTCCCCGGGAGTTCGTCAGATCGAAGCGCACCCAGTCGATCGAGATCGCCGATTTCGCTGTGTCGTGAAGAATTATGTGAAAGAACACCCGCTCCATTGGCGTGATATTCCCAGTCATTCGTTCCACGTATATCGTGTCCGGCCGAGTGAGGATTTCCAGGTCCTGTGCCGGGCCCTGTGATGGAAGAGTGGAAGCGACAGCAAGAACGGAAAAAACGGAAAATAAAATTCGATTCTTCATTGCAGCTTGAAGGCTATGGCAAGAATCGGTATTAAATCAAGGTGTATGGAATTTACTCTGCACGGGAAGGAAATTTCCGATCCCTGGCGCTGGCTGGAAGATCTCGATGGGCCCGAGACCCGGGCGTGGGTGGAATCGCAGAACCAGCGCACGTTTGCCTTTCTCGAAACGATTCCGCAGCGAGAAGGCATTCGACGCCGCATTACCGAACTCTGGAACTATTCACGTTGCAGCCTGCCATTCAAGGAGGGCGGCCGGTATTTTTGTTTTCGAAATGACGGCCTGCAGAACCAGAGTGTGCTTCACGTGAGCGATCGGCTGGATGCCCCGTCGAGAATACTTCTCGATCCCAATACACTGTCGTCGGATGGAACCGTTGCTCTCGCGGGCACCTCGCCGAGCCGTGATGGCCGTCTTATCGCGTATGGTTTGTCAGGAGCCGGTTCCGACTGGGAAGAATGGCATGTGCGTGACGTGGAAACAGGGCTGGATCTGGGCGATCAGGTCCGCTGGGTCAAGTTTTCCAGCATCTCCTGGACGCAGGATGGCAAGGGTTTCTTCTATTGCCGATACGACGCACCGAACGCCGGCGACGAATTCGAAAGCCAGAATTACTTTCACAAGCTCTACTACCACCGCATCGGACAGCCGCAGAGCGAAGATCAATTGTTCTACCATCGGCCGGACCACAAGGAATGGAACTTCAGTGCCAATGTGTCGGACGACGGCCGGTATCTGATTCTGCATGTGTGGGCCGCGACGAATTACAATCTGCTGTTTTACTGCGATCTTGAGGCGAAGGGGCCGGTGACCGAATTGATTTCAGAATTCGAGGCCCGCTATCAGTTCATCGGAAATGACGGGCCGGTGTTCTGGTTGCAAACCGATCTGGAAGCCCCGCGAGGCCGAGTGATCGCTGTGGATACCGCCCGCACCGGCCCGGAATCCTGGCGCACCGTCATTCCGGAATCGGAACACACGCTCGAGCATGTTTCGTGGATTGGGAACTTCCTCGTGGCCGGGTACCTTGCGAATGCGCAGTCGCAGATTCAGGTGAGAGAGCTCAGTGGGAAACTTGTCCGCGACGTCACTTTGCCGGGTATTGGAACGGCCACGGGATTCTCCGGCAGGAGTGGCGATCCGGAAACCTTCTTCGATTTCACCGGATTCACGACACCCGCCACCGTCTACCGTCTCGATGTCTCGACCGGTGAGCAACGCCTTTTCTTCCAGCCCGCTTTGAATTTCAATCCCGATCAATTCGAAACGCGGCAGGTGTTTTACAAGAGCAAAGACGGCACGCCGATTTCGATGTTTCTCGCGCACAAGAAGGGAATCGCGCTGGATGGAAACAATCCCACGGACCTCTATGGATATGGCGGTTTCGGTATTTCAATTACCCCGTCGTTTTCATCCGCTCGCGTTGCATGGATGGAAATGGGAGGTGTCTTTGCGGCTCCCAATATTCGGGGCGGTGGAGAATACGGCGAGCAATGGCATCTGGCCGGCACGAAGGAACGAAAGCAAAACGTCTTCGACGATTTCATCGCCGCAGCCGAATGGTTGATTGCGAGCGGATACACGTCGTCGAGCAAGCTGGCGATTTCAGGAAAGAGCAACGGTGGACTCCTGGTTGGGGCCTGCATGACGCAGCGCCCGGACTTGTTTGGCGCTGCGCTGCCCGGAGTTGGCGTCATGGACATGTTGCGATTTCACAAGTTCACCATTGGCTGGTCGTGGGTGTCCGATTACGGTTCGCCCGAGGATCCGGAAGAGTTCAAGACACTGGCTGCCTACTCGCCGTATCACAATATTCGTACCGGCACTCGATATCCTGCAACGCTGATTACAACGGGAGATCACGACGATCGCGTCGTTCCCGGACACAGCTACAAATTTGCCGCTGCTCTCGAGGCGGCACAGGAGGGGCCGGCCCCCATTCTCATTCGCATTGAAGTGCGCGCAGGGCACGGCCTTGGGAAACCTGTATCGAAACAGATTGGGGAAGTCGTGGACATCCTGGCGTTTCTGGTTAAAGTACTGGCTGGCTAAATGGAGCAATCTGAAATCTCAAAAGACGCGTCCGGTGTTGCTCGCATCTTCCGGACCGTTCCTCCGGTTCTGCAGGACTACTACCCGCAACTGCTCATTCTTCTTCATGTCTTTTTCTGGACACTCATTCCCACCGTCACCCAACACAACGCGCCTCTGGATGTGCTGGAAGGCTTTGCATGGGGCCACGAGTGGCAATGGGGAACATACAAGCATCCGCCGTTACAGTCATGGCTACTGGAAATCACAGGCACGGTTTTTGGCACGTCGGGTATCGGATATTTCGGGTTGGCTGCCCTATGCAGCGGGATCGCCCTTTGGGCTGTCTATAAGACGGCAACAATCCTGACCGACAAAACGACAGCCCTGCTTGCGACCGCGCTCACCGAAAGCATTTTGTACTTCACATTTCTTTCGACCGAATTCAACCACAACTCACTTCAATTGATGTTGTGGGCGCTGGCGGGTTACGCATTTGTCAGCGCTCTCGTTTCGGGAAAGACACGATCATGGATCGCCCTGGGAATTATCTTTGCGGCTGGTTTTTACGCGAAGTATTTCATGGCGCTGTGCGGCGTCAGCTTTGCAGGCTACCTGCTGATCGACAGGGAATCGCGCCGGTGGCTGATTCGACCGCAACCCTACCTGGCTCTGGTGATCTGCGGGCTCCTGCTAACGCCGCACTTGATGTGGCTGCAGGAATTTCACTATCTGCCATTTACCTATGCCTCATCCCGCCTCGTGCATACGAATGGCATTTTCAGGAGCGCCGTTTCCGTTTTGTCGTTTGCCGGAGCGCAGATCGCTGCGCTGATACCGGCCATTTTTCTCGGCCGATTTCTGGTTTATCCATTCGAGTCTTCGAAGAACACGCATCGGACCCTGATTCGCTGGCTGGCGTTTGCGCCTGTGGTCCTGGCCATTGTTCCATCCTTCATCAGCGGGGAAGGGCTTCGCAGCATGTGGGGCGTGCCGATCCTGACGTTTGTGCCGTTGTGGTTCGTCACAAGGTTTCGCATTCACGCCGGGAAAATCCATTCATTTGCGGTTGCGTGGATTGGGTGCTTTCTGCTTGTATTGACCGGGTACGCCGGCAACCAGATGTTTGGCGCGGATCTGGGCTTCAAGCCGACAAGAGGGCATTATCCCGGGCGAGAAGAGGCGGAATATTTTTACGGCCTTTGGAAGCAACAAACGACCAAGCCTCTCATTTACGTTGTCGGAGATGAATGGGAATCGTGCAACGTGGCTTTTTATAGTCCCATGCGGCCGAGACCTCACGTCTGGATTTACGGTTCCGAATCGGTGAGTCCATGGGTCCATGAGGAGGATGTACTCAAACAGGGTGCCGTGATTGTCTGGACTGCGGAAGATCCCAAGCCGCCGATATGGGTGGATGTATTCCTTTCACGCTTTCCAGGGACAACGATTCAGCCCAATCATCGATTCAATTACGACGTGACCGTCGGATCGGCGATCCTGCTCCCGAAACCATAGCTCACCTATCGTTTTAAAATTTCGCCGAAGGCGACCGTATAGCTGTAGGCGCGGTCTATGACCGCGCACGCTCTATCGTCAGCAACGAATTCGAATGATGGATCGCGCGCGGTCATAGACCGCGCCTACAGTGCGGATGCGCTGCGCGCGATTTCCCTGTTGCGTTCAAACAAGCGGAGGCGTCGCAGCAGGACGTCAGTCAAGTACAGTCCGAGCGCGGAACATGCAAGCCACGTCCAAAGTCTCGTGGCAGTTTCTGTAGTCTCGCCATAGGGATCGTAGATATCTGCTGCCCTGGGCTGAAACACCCCACCGGTCTGCGCGCTGATGGTCCGCAATTTCGGGATATCGGGTGGATAGAAATGGTATTCCGCAGGATAAGAATACGTGAGCATGCGTGTGGAACCACTCGCCCCGTCGCTGCTGGCACGAAACACATACGTGCCCATTTGGGTCAGCGGCACTCGTACTTCGTAGGAACCCGGCGCGACCTGCGGCACCTCGATCACCGATACCTTCTGCGACGGATCGACGACGCGCACTTCGGTCGGTACGGCGTTTCGAAACCGGCCGTTCTTCTCCGTGTTGTTGATGGACAGCAGCGCGGAGTCGCCGTCTCGCCGTATCTGGAAATCGAATCCTTCATCATCGTGTCGCCGCATGGTCTCCCGAACCAGTTGCGACCAGAATTTCGGATAGCCCCTCCACTTCAACCAGTCGACCGCCCACCGATCCTTTAAATCCGACATGAAAGCCACCGATTTTCCGAGGCCATATTGCCAGCGCGTCAGAAGCGGCTTGTTCCGGTGAGATTCAAGCAGCACCTCGGAGGTCGCCTTTGCTTTTGCCGAAACGTAGCCCTGCAACAGTGGCGCCGACCTGAAATCGATTCCCTTGAAAATGTCGACACTCTTCGTCACGATCGGCCGAAACGGGGCTTCGTGCAGCGTATGGCTCGCCGTCGTCACCGTGTCATCGATGAAGAACTGCGGAACGCTGGCCGGGTCTTGTGCGAAGTAGCTCTTGCCTTTTCCCCAAGCTGCGATGTTTCCCAACAGCCGCCGGTCCGCATCTCTTCCAACCGCGACTGTGGAGATCGTGATTCCCGCGTCGGCGATCCGCGTGGCCAATGACTGAAAGTCGTCCGGCCGCGTCTGCCCATCCGAGAGAAGGATGATGTGCTTGATCTCGTCGTCGGATTTCGACATCTCGATGCCGGCTTCGCGCAGGGCGGGATAAATATTGGTGTCGCCTCCAACGCCGATCATCGAAATGGACTGAATGATGGATTCGCGATCGATCACCGGCGTTCTCGGATTCACGTACCATTTGAAATTGAAATCAAACACCAGCACGCCGAAATGGTCCGAGCTCCGCAGGAAATCCAGCGGAGCTTTCGTCGCTTCCTTCGCCAGCTGTATTTTCTGTTCTTCGGCCATGCTGCTCGATCGATCCAGCACAACGATCATGCTGATCGCATCACGCTTTTCGTCCGATTCAAATGTGATGGGAAGCATTTCCTCAATTGGAGTTTTCCGGTAACCACCCTCTCCGTACGTGTGTTCGCCGCCCGCAAGAATGAATCCGCCTCCAAGATCGCGGACATAAGTCGCCATCGACTGCATTTGCGAAGCCGACAGTGTTTTGGGATCGACATCGCTGAATATGACCGCATCGTAAGCCTCCAATCGCGCCACTGTTGACGGAATGGATGCTGCGTCGGCAACATCCACGATGAATCCCTCGGCGGTCAGCGCCGCCTGGAGATAATGCGCGCTTGGCGCATGGCCTTCCACGTACAGAATGTGCGGCCGGCCCGACACAGCGACGGGCAGCCGGAACAAATTGTTCTCAGGACGGGGATCTCCGGCAACTTTCAGATTGGTCTCAAGCACGACAGTACCCGTCACAGATGCGATATTGGTTTCGAAGGCAATCCGGTTCAGGCCTCTGGTCAGCTGAACCGTGCGTTTTGCCAGCACTTTCCCTTCGGTCCGCAATTCGATATCTCCTGTTGCTTCGGACTGGCTGTAGACATGCACCTCCACAGGGAATTGCTCATCCGCCGCAACCTGCGCCGGAGCCAGCACCGTCTCAATCCAGGAATCCTGATCGGATCTTGCTGCGAGCGGCATCGTGAACACATGCACATGTTCCCGGTTCAGGCGGGGAAGAATGGCAGCAACATTCCCGGAATTCTCATTGCCGTCGGAAATCAGCACAAGCCGCTTGAGACGGTTCGGAACGAAAATGTGCAAAGCGTTTTCCAGCGCCGCTGCGATATCTGTCCGGCTCTGGTCGATCGAGTCAGGGCCGGCGCGGTGAGACACCGGGACTTCGGTGAGTGCATCCAGTGTTTCGAAGGGAATGGAGTTGGACGCGAACGCGATGAAGCGGGAATCGGAGGAGTGTCCGGCGTCGTTCGTCTTTCGAATCCACTGTATGGCATCCTGCACAGCCGGTGACGACACGCTCTCTGAAACATCGAGAAGATAAACTGTCGAAATCGCGGAACCGGATCGATAGAACGTGGGCTGCATTAAAGCCAGTATCAGCATCACCACAACGATCGTGCGAATGGTTGTCGATAGCCGCAGATGCGCCGGACTCAGATCAGCCACAGTTGTTCGCCGGACCCACCAGATCCATGGGAGGGTTGCGGCAAGAATCAGCGGCCACCACGTTTCAAACGTCAGTCGCATTCCAGCTCTCCTCGAACAGCCGAAAACGCCTCAACAATACATCCAGAATGTAGAGGCCAAGCGAAAAAGCGGCGAGCCAGGGCCAGAGTGTGATGGGTATGTAAGTTCGCTCGCCACGCGTGTCGAAGATTTCAGCTCCGGTTGGCTGGAATATTCCGCCCGTGTCCGCGCTGATCGCCCGCAGTTTATCCACATCCGGCGGGTACGCGTGATATTCCGCGGGATATGAGTAGGGCAGGACGCGGGATGCGCCATCGGAACCATTGCTGGTCGCTCGAAATATGTATGCTCCCTGCTGCGGCAGCGGCACGCGGGTTTCGTATGTGCCCGGACCGACCTGGGGAACATCCACCACGCTCGTGCTTTGATCCGGAGCCACGACGTGAACCTGAACATGGAGCTGATCGCGGAAGTGTCCGTCCTTGTCCACGGCGTCCAGAGAAATTGCAGCAAAGCCGTTCGTCCGTTCGACGCGCATATCGAATTCCGCGTCGTCGCGCCGCCGCATGGTTTCGCGGACGAGCTGCGACCAGAATTTGGAATAGCCGCTCCATTTCAGCCAGTCGACGGCCCATCGGTCTTTCACATCGGAGGTGAACGCGACGGACTTCCCAAGACCGAATTGCCATCGCGCCAGCAGCGGCCGGTCTTTGTAGGCTTCCAGCAACACTTCCGCCGTGGGCCGCGATTTTGTCTGAACGTAGCCCAGCAGGCGTGGCGCCGATTGGAAATCGACTCCTTTGAAGGCCTCGACGTTTTTGTCGACAATCAGCTTGAACGACGATTCCTGAAGCGCTTCGCCGGCGGACGACTCGACATCCTGATTGAATATCTGGGGCACCTGCGAAGGATCTTCAACGTAGTAGGTTTTACCCTTGCCCCATGTTGCGATTTTCGCCATCAGGTCCTTGTCGGCTTCCTGTCCGACGGAAACCGTTGAGACCGTAATTCGGGCATCCGTCATCTGTTTCGTTATTCCGGCGAAATCGTCCGTCAACGTTCGGCCATCCGACAGGATGATGACGTGCTTGATCTCATCGGATTCTTTCTGCAGCGCGGCGAATGCTTCCTTCATGGCGGGATAGAGGTTTGTTTCACCTCCGACACCGATTTCATCGATCGCGTTGAGAATTGCCGGCCGGTCGGTGACAGTTTGCGATTTCAAAGCCCAGGTGGCGTTGAAATTGAAAGTGATGACTCCAAAGTGATCCGTTTCCTTCAGCAATGCCACCGGAGCTTTCGTCGCCTCCTTGGCGAATCGGATTTTGTCTCCGGCCATGCTGCCCGATTTATCCAGGATGACAATCATGCTCACCGTGGGCCGCGGTTTCTTAACCTCAAACGTGATGGGAAGGCTGTCTTCCAGTGGAGTTTTCGAATACCCCAATTCGCCATAGACGTTTTCACCCCCGGCCAGTATGAAGCCACCGCCGAGGTCGCGGATGTATGTCGAAATGGCCTGCATCTTTGCTTCGGAAACAGACTTTGCCTCGACGTCGCTGAGAATGACGGCGTCATAGAGTCCAATCGCTTCGGCTGTTTCCGGGATTTGCGCTGCGTCGAGAACGTCGACGGAGAAACCCTCTTTCGTCAGCGCATCATTCAGGTAACGCGCGCTTGGAGTGTGGCCTTCCACATAAAGAATGCGTGGCCGGCCCATGACCTCCACAGACTGGCGAAACACATTGTTGTCGGGCAGTGGATCTCCGGCGACCTGCGCGGTGGCTTCCAGCACGACGGTACCGGTGCTCGCCGGGATACTGGTTTCAAAAGCGATTCGATTTAGACCCTTTTTCAGTGCAACCGATCGCTGGGCGATCGACTTCGTGCCGTTGCGGATTTCAATTTTGCCGGTAGCTTCCATCTGACTGATGACATGCACTTCGAGCGGGAACTGTTCGTCCGCATTGACGTGTGGCGGCGCGATCATGCTTTCAATCCAGACATCCTGATTTGAACGCACCGCCAGCGGCACCGTAAAGACTTTCACATTTTGCGATTTCAGGCGGGTGACGACATTGGCGATATCGCCGACGTTATCGTTGCCATCGGTCAGGAGCACCAGGCGTTTCAGGTGATCCGGCGCGAAGGTGAGTATCGCGCGCTCCAGGGCCGATGCAATGTCGGTTCGGCTTTGGTCGATGGCGTTTCGGCTGGCTTCCGACGAAACGGCCACCTGTGTCAGATCATCAAGGTGTTCGAATCCCTTCGAATTGGATGCGAATGCAATGAAGTGAGCATCGGATGGATTGCCGGCTTTGTTCGTTTCTCGAATCCACTGGACGGCGTTCTGAATCGCAGACGGCGCAATGCTCTGACTGACATCGAGCAGATACACCGAAGAGACCGCGGCGCCAGGCCAATGGATGACCGGCCCCATCAGGGCCGCTACCAGAAGGGCGACGATGACGGTGCGAATGAGTGTCGAAAGAAGAAATTGTTTTGGACTCAGACCGGCAGCAGTATATCGCCGCATCCACCACAAACAGGGAATGACCAGCGCAAGAATCAGCGGCCAGAGAGTTTCAAACGTTAATCGCATGACTCGTCGAGCTGTCTTAGAAACAGAGATGGAACTCGAAGAATGGGGAATTCCCCTCCTGAGTCAGGAGGGGTGGCGCGAAGCGCCGGGGTGGTTCCATCGGGAACCACCCCTCGCGGGATTGCTTCGCAATCACGCTGCCCTCCTGACTCAGGAGGGCAATACTCGCTCACCCGAATTAGTTTCATCACAACGTGATTCGTCGATGATAGGTGAACCATTCCAATCCCAGAAGAATGACCGCCAGAAGCAAAAGATAGAACCAAGGTTCGCGACGGAAGTATCGCGAAGGGAGTTTGCTCTCGCTGTCCCAGCTCAATGCGCCGTGATTGATGCTGGAGTACCGCCGGCTCATGAGATTCACAGCAATATACTGGCGCATGCCGTCCTTGGCGGCCACATACAGACCGGCAACCGGAGCTTCGAATATCGTGCGATCCAGGTAACCGTGCGAAACCACCGGCTTCCCATCCGGTCCGTAGATCTGCGTACCGACGATGGGGACTTCCACGGTGCCGATGGTGCCCCGCAACGCCAGACGGTCGCGCCCAAACCACGCAAGCGCATTGTCGACAAACAGGGGAAAGCTTTCATGAACCGGGAAGTCCGATGATTGCAGGTCGAATGTCGTCATGATCCAGCGCGCGCCTGCGGCTCCAGGCGGTGAAGCGACAATCAGAGGGACGACGGGATTCTGCCCGGAACTGGCCAGGACCGTGAGGTTGGCCCCATCAATCGCCGACGCCTTTGCAATCGACACATCGTGCAGCGAAAGATACTGCATGACGGGATGGTCTTCGAGCCATGTTGTAAACGCGGGTTTCTCTACAGTGCCTGTTGGACGTTTCAGCCACGGCACGTTCTGCGCTCCCACGATCAACGCCGGCTTCGAGGGTTGTTCGGCGGGAGCAAAGTCATCGAAGATATACGAATCGACCGCTGGATCCTCGCGGTAATCCTTCGGGTCAATGACGGAGAGATCCACAAATGAGTCCAGCTTCAAGGCCGTTTGAAGATATGGATTGCCTTTCGTCACCAAGCGGGTCTTGGTCTTTTTCTTCAAAGGAAGATACGAATAGGCGACATCATCCGCAGAAAATGCATCACCGTCGGATTGAATGGTGGCACGAATGCCGCCACCCTCGAATTTCGACAGATCGAGAATAGTACTGAAACTCTCTCCCGGCGGAATCTGCGACTCGCGTGTAATGCGCCCAGGGCCTCCCTCGGCGATATTGATTGTTGCCTTGCGGGCGTCTCTGCTGAAGTTGGTGACCTCCAGGTATGCCTCGTACAAGAGAGGCGTCGACGGCATCGAGCGAACTTCAAACGCTGTGATCCCGACGTTTCTGGCGGGATCATAGACCAGCAGTTTCGTGGTTGTCTTTGGCAACGGCGGGATTGCCACGCCGTCGGAGATGAAATACGTCAGCGCTTCCGTTCCTTCCAATTCCGGAAAACGCGACGGAGCCGCGACCGGCTGCATCCGGTTGATCAGTTGCCGGACCTGGGAAATATCCGACGTGAATGGAGAGTCGAATTGTCCCGAAGTGTCGGCAATTCGAAACTCGGCACCGGAACCGCGGGACTGCACAATCGAACGGGCCAGATCGGCGGCATGCTGCCAGCGCGTCCTGCCGTCGCCCATGCGCGCCAGCATTGATGGCGATGTGTCCAGGACGATCATCGTTGGCCGCCCGGCTCCGGATAGGGAATCGACTTCTGGTCGTGCGACCGCAAACACCATCAGCAATGCGATCAGGACTGCAAGGACGATTGAAAGAATCCAGCGCAACTTCTCCCAGAGCGAGCGCGCCTCTCGCCGATCCAGGACCCGGCTCCACAGCATCGAAGATGAAATTACCATTCGGCGATGACGCAGTTTCAGGAAGTACATGGCGACGAGCGCGGCTGTTGCAAGGACCGCCAGAAGCGTGGCGGCAAGAGGACTGAGAGCGAGAAATCTCATTTCAGGAATCGGCCCTGCCGAAACACTTTCAGGACCAGATCCTCAAAAGGAAAGTCGGTGACGGTCCGGATATAGCCAAGCTGGTACTTCGAGCAGTAGGCCTCAAACTCATCGCAGAAGTGCGAGAACTCTTTTCGATAGTCGGATAGCAGCGATGGCGTGACCGTGATCTCACGGCTGACGTTGCTCTCCGAATCCACCAGGACCAGTTCGCCCTTGAGCGTGGGCTCCACCTCTTCATGGCTGGCAACATGGATGACAAAGATGTCGTGCCGGAAATGACGCAGAATATCCAGTCCCGACTGAAAACCTGCAGGATCCATGAAATCCGAAATCACCACGGCAAGCCCGCGCCGCCGCGCGTCGGTGCAGTAGGTTTTGAACGACTCCCGGGCGTTGGTTTCTCCGCCCGGCGTGATGTCTTCCAGGAATCGAAATACTTTGAAGATTCGTCCCTTGCCGCGCTGCGGGGGAAGTTCCGAACGGATCTTCTCCGCGTATGCGGTCATGTATGCGCGGTCGAGATTGGCCAGGCCGATGTAGCATAACGCGGCAGCCACGCGGCGCGAGTAGTCCAGCTTCAGCGGGTTCCCGTAGGTCATCGACTGACTGGTATCGATGAAGAAGTAGATCGGCAGATCTTCTTCTTCCTCGAATAAGCGGAGGATCAGCTTGTTGAGCCGGAGGTAAGCCTTCCAGTCCAGGTGACGGAAATCATCTCCCGGAACATACTGCCGGTAATCGGCAAACTCCACTCCAGTGCCGCGACGGGTGGCGCGGCGCTCGGCGCGAAAGTGTCCCGCAAAAACGCGCTTGGAAATAATGCTGAGGTATTCGAGTTTCTTTCGGAACTCGTCATCGAATAAAGGCAATCTATGTTGTTTCCGGCGTGGATTCCAGAATCCCCTTGATGATGGTGTCGGTATCGACGCGCTCGGCCTCTCCTTCGAAATTCAACAGCACGCGATGGCGCAGCGCGCCATAGGCCACGGCTCGAATATCGTCACAGGACACGTAAACGCGATTGTTCAGAAGAGCGCGAATTTTCCCTCCCACCACCAGGGCCTGCGCCCCGCGGGGGCTGGAGCCGCATCGCGCATATCGGGTGGCGAGCGGGTTCGAGAGAGGCGAGTTCGGATGGGTCGCCATCATGATTCGAACCGCATAGTCCTGAATGGGCCGTGCGATTGGAACCGAGCGCACCGTTTTCCGCATTTCAAGAATCTGGGGCCCATCGAGCACTCGATTCACGTGCGGCTCTTCCACTCGTGTCGTTCGATTCAGAATCGTGTTCATGCTGCCTGCCGTGGGGTACTCCACTTTCAGCTTCATGAAAAACCGGTCGAGCTGCGCTTCCGGAAGCGGATATGTGCCTTCCATCTCGAGCGGGTTCTGAGTGGCAAGAACGAAAAACGGCTGTTCCAGCTTATATGTCGTCTTGCCGACCGACACGGTCTGTTCTTCCATCGCTTCGAGGAGCGCGGATTGCGTTTTCGGAGTCGCGCGGTTCACTTCGTCGGCGAGAACGATGTTGGCGAAAATGGGACCCGTCTGAAACTCCAGTACCTTCTCACCTTTTTCACCCTCACGGACGATATTGGTTCCGGTGATGTCCGCCGGCATCAGGTCCGGCGTGAACTGAATGCGCGAAAACTTCAGATGAACCACTTCAGACAATGTTGAGACGAGTTTCGTTTTGCCGAGTCCGGGCACGCCTTCCAGCAGCACATGCCCGCTGGCGAGCAGGCTCATGATCGCGCACTCGATGATGTCGTCGTAACCGACGATGACTTTCGCGATTTCCTGTTTGACGGCGTTGAACTGCTTCTGGAATCCTTTTACCTGCTGGTCGATTGCTGTGCTCATGGCTTTGTCGGCTTTGATGATTGCGGCCGAATCTCCTCAAAATAAGTTTTGACGATTTCACGTTGTTCGCGCGGAAGCCGATTCTGATTGAGCGCGTCCTTCTGGGCAGGACTGAGCTGCGACGGTACATTCCGATAGTCCATCGCGGAACGCTCCTGTTTGCTGGCTTCCTCGACATCCTGAGGCTGTCCGCCCTTGCCGGCCTGACCTTTCAGTCCTTCCATCTTCAACTGCACATCGAGTTTCGTCATCTGGCCCGGCTTCAGGTCTTCCGGAGAGCCAAACGATGAAGATGCCGACGTGCCGCCGGGCTGGGTGCCCTGTCCATTGCCTGTGGAGTCTCCCGCCGTCGGCTTACCATTTGAAGACGGATCTCCTCCGGCATTCCCACCGGTTCCCTGGCCCTGCGACGGAGTCGGAACCAGTTGTGCATCCGAAGCGGAATCCGCAGCGGCTTCCTGTTGAAGGGAATTCTGAAGGTCTGCCAGCTGCTGGCTGGCCTGACTCTGTTGCTGTTGCCCCTTCATCTTTTGTGCGAGCTGATCCAGCGCCTGAGCCAGATTCTGGAGCGCGACTTTCCCGGTCTGCGTGTCCTCACTTTTCAGTGCATCGGATGCCTGCTGCATCAGTTTCGAAAGATCCTGCAACCCTGCCGGAGAATTGCTGGCGGCCTGGGACAGATTCTTCTGAAGCTCGCGCAGAACCTCGTCGGGAGTGACGCCAAGTTTTTCGGCGAGACTGCGGATCTGATCCGCGGCGGACTCCAGGTCTCCCTGAGACATGGACTGGGCTGCAGAGGCCAATGCCGGCGACTGGCCGAGCTGGTTTGCGATGGATGTGAGCCCGTCGAGAATGTTGTTCAGCTCCAGGTTTCCGCCGTCGATCTGCTGTCGAAGATTCGAAAGCTCCTGCTGTGCAGCGTCAGCGGAAATCTTTCCCTGCTCCAGGTCGCTGATGATTTTTTCAAGCTCATTGGCGGCTTTCGTTTTGTCCAGCAGCTGCTTCGCGTGGTCGACCAGCGCCTGATCGCTGCGGGAGAGGTGAAACGGCGGCGCCCCCTGCAGGTACAGCCAGTTATGATTCAGGGACTGGGGAAGGAAATTCAGCAGAACAAACGCGAGCAGCAGCGCTACGGCTCCATAGATGGTTCGTGGAACGAAGCCGGGAAACAGCGCTTCCACGCGGAGGCGTTGGGCGCTCTTTGCGGCTTTCTGAATCAGGACATCTACCCACTCCGATTGCGAGGGATTGCGGATGAACCAGTAGGCGGTTCTCATCTGATCCTGGATCCCGGTCTTGCTATCCAGAGTGGCGGCGGCTGCGCTCATGGTGTCTCGGCCGCGTGAATTCCAGATCAACCACGCTATTGTGACAATGCCCCAGACGGCGAGGAATACGGCGACGGTGATGCCCCGAAACGGCGATCGAAGATCGATTAGCTTGAAGATAACGGGGAAGATAAGGGCAATCGGGAGGCCCGACGAAACGGCTTTGACGCGTCGTTCCGAGCGTACCCGCCGCCTGACACGTTCCAACAGACCTATGATGAGTTCTTTGTCTGCCATCGCCCCGCAGTTCTTCCTGTGATCCGATTCGGCAGTGAGCCTACCACACCCATTTGACCCACCCAAGGGATTCAGGGGAAGCGAGGGCGAAGGAGGGGATTTCAAAGCCATCTGGCGAATCAGAACGCCCTAAGTGTCGGCGACGGGTAGTGGCGAAAGGTAAGGCGTCATTGCCTACGATCGCAATGGATGGCGCCAGCGTAGTCCCGGAAATCGACTGTAGTCTCTGTCCGTCGTAATCCATTCGCTCCCCGACTCGATTGCGAGGGCCGCCAGATAAGCATCAGGCACCAGGTTTCCCTTGGCATTGGCGCTGCGGCACAAATCCGCAAATATCTCCCAGTGACGTGTACCAGGCAGGAGACGAACACAGTGGGGACGATCACGGATTTGCATACAAAACTTCAAGGCATCGGCAATCGAACTCGGCGGGGAAAAGATTGAGGGATGCGTCACAATCCGCACGAAGCTGCTGAGAACAAGGTCGGACATGCCATATGCGTGATCGCCATTCACGGCGTTCTCGAGCCATTCGCGCATGGCCTTGTGGCCGGGAGCATCCTCGCGATGGGCATACACCAAAATGTTGACGTCCGGCAGAATCATCGCGAGCGTTCCATCAAGTCGTAAAGTGATGCAGTATCGTCAAGATCGACGCCCTTTCTCAGGCCCTTTCCTCCCACCGTCGTCAGCCGCACGGCTTTTCGCGCTCGGCTAGGCGTCTGCTCCATGCTTTGCCGGACCGCATCCTCAATCACGGCCGTCATCGTTCTGCCGCTCCGGGCCGCAGCCTCCTTGACACGCTTCAGCAAATGGTCGTCAAGATAGATGGTCGTTCGCATGCGCCGAATATTAACATCAAAGTGTTAGACGGTGACATCAATATGTCATCACACTCCAACCACACGCCGCATTGGTCTCAATGGACGCTGCTGTTTGTGATCGCATGCGCCTCGGCAGCGTTCCCACATAAAAGCCGTTTCTGCGACATTGCGATTTGGACTCAAGCCACGCCCCGGCTTATCCTGCCTATGTTTACCTTAGAATATGGTCAGCATATCAAGTACGCACCTCACGTTTTCACCAATTGTCGGCATGTACCGGATTAGCTACGACAATTGAATGCCGTTGATTATGGGCTTCCCGGATCTGGGATCTCTTGATCCTTTCTTTTGTCGCGTATCACGAGTTTTCTTCAAGAGACATTCAATGAGTTTCTTCAGGCGCACTCGCGATCGAAATAGCCGAACCGCGACTACTGTTCGCGACACACCGAGCATTTTCGCGATCTCCGCGTCACTGGCGTCATGCACATACCGAAGGGTAAGAATATCGGCGGCATTGGGACTTAATTTCGCGATGGCTTGGTAGAGGCGTTGGTGCATTTCGCGTTTGAAGACGGGATCATCCAGCGAAGTCGGAATTGCGAGAGACCTTTGTTCATCGACAAACTGTGGGTGACGTCGGCGCGCTTCTAGGAAATTCAGTGACAGATTAGTTGCCGCGCGATACAGGTAGCCCCTTGGATTTCTCGCAAGATCAGGTGGAGACTCCTGGCGCAACAACCTCAGGAATATCGTCTGAAGTACGTCTTCAGCGTCTTCGCGGCTACCGGTTACTCCAAAAGCCGTCCGATAGACTAATGCGGAATGCTCGCGGTAAATCTGTTCGAAAGTATTGTCCAAAGCGGATTTGTTCTGGTCGGAGATTGTTCCTCGACCTTCAGGTCAGTTGGGCGATGGTTTTGCCGCGTGGTCGATCACGAACATTTCGACCGGCCCTTTGGCGCGTTCTAGTTTGAGCCCAGCTTCCTCCAGGTAACTTGTGAAGGACGGCGACTGGTCGCCGCTGTACACCGGATCTAGGTCGGGCTGACGTTGCCGATAGTTGAACGATCCGCTCAATTCCGTTCGATCCACAACCGGAACGTGAAAAATAAGATCAGACGCGAATTTCGCCAACTGCGGCATCGAAGTACTGAAGATCGTCCACTTACCTCCGGCGTATCCAATGCTCCCAAATGAATCGCCAACCGAAAATTCTGATCGTTCCCAACCTTCCCCCGTGGAAGCGTCCGCCACAGAACGGAGCGCGAGCGTCTTCCCATTTCGTTTCAGCAAATACACGTCGCCGCTCTTCGTCTCGCGGTGGAACTTCAACTGAAAGCGATCGATTAACAGAGCCTGCAACATCTCACGGAGATGTTCGTCCTCGATCCCGAACAACGTATACCGGAAATCCTTGATGCTCGATCGCATGGATTCCGATGGGTTGGCCTCGACATTGTAATAATCTTTTCCAACCCACTCATCTCCACCGGAGATTTGCCAATAGGACACTCCAAAAGCGGTACTGATTAGACCCTTCAAGCTAGCGGTGTGGATAGCAACTCGTCCTCCCCGATAAACCTTAAGTCCGGACCCGTGCGGATCATTTGGCTGGACGGGCTTAATACTGGCAACCTCGAATTCCATCAGCGCCACCGGTTTCGGCTTATCCTGAGCAGCAGCCGATTGCGGACTTGCTGCCGCCGCCAGGTATAACGCGGATGCTGCGAACCCCAGAATCGCAGCGATGCCCCAGTGGGTAACTGCACTCGGGATCGTAGCGGAATTTAAGATTCGACGAATGCGTTTATCAGGGCGATCGTATCGCGCCATCGGAACTCCAAAAGAATGGTGATTTCGGCCCGCACTACGCTGAACGAATTCCAGGAGAATCTCCGCGTAGGAGGCCCGATCTTGCGCAACCACGATGGCGTCATCGTCACTGATCAGTTCGGCTGTACGAACGATACGGCGATCGAGGAACCAACTTAGTGGACTAATCCAGAGGAGCGACCGATGAATCACGGAAATGAACTGGATCGCCGGATCGCGTCGGCGAATGTGCGATCGTTCGTGCGCCAGAACGGCGTCGAGCTTCGTGGAATCCCATTGACGCCAGTCGAGAGGTAACAGGATCGTGGGTCGCAGCACTCCTACGGTCACGGGCGACACAACGTGTGCGGATTCGCGAGCCTCACTCCCGTTGTGTCCAATACCGGTGGCGCAGCTTTGACGCAGAATTCGCAGGCTCAAAACGAAGCCGGCGAAAAGGCGCAGTAGCAGCGCGACCCCCACAAGCGTGTACAAAACGATAGTGAAGCGCATCCAATCGAAATGCTTCGGGACGTCGCGAGTCGAATTCGAAGTCCCATTCGATGGCGTGGCCCCGAGAAGGACTACTTCAGGCCGAACGATCGTCGTCGTGACTGGGGCTGGTTGGGGGCGCATGATCCGGAGCGGAACTTTGGGCAACGCCGACGTGATGACGGGAATGGCCAGGGAACCTATCAGCAACGCCGTCCACGCGGTGAGACGGACGGAAGGGTTCTTTACCCGAAGCAACCACAACACCAACGCTCCGGTGAGGATCAAGAAGGAGGAACGGACGATCCATTCTCCGAGGAACTGGATCATATTCATGATTTCTTCTCCTTACGCGCCGCGATCTCTTCTGCCAATTTCCGCAATTCATTCGGCTTGATCACTTGGTTGTCGACCAAGCCCACGAGCAGTTCCTTGACCGAGCCGCCGCAGAATCGTTCGATCAGTTGGCGTGCAGCCTCGATAGTCACATTGCGCTTCGTATCCACCGCCTGGTAGAAAAAGGTACGCCCGCGAACTTCGTGCTTCACGTAGCCTTTCTTTTCCAGGTTCTTCAGAACTGTCCGAATGGTCGATTCCTTGAACGCGCGTTGGCTGGCCATGGCCACGCGACACATCTCTGCGGTGCAAGAGGGATGCGCCCAGACATAATCCATAAAGACCTGTTCCAGCGGGCTTAGGCTTTTTCGTTTGGAAGTGCTATTCATCGTAGTGCTACGACATATAGCACTACAGTACATTGCTGTCAACTGAGTTGCTGCTCAGTGTCGGTAGCACATGATCTGTCCGGTGGCTGTAGCAAATGAAATGTCCGGTCTGAAGGGCAGGGTCGAAGTAGCGTCGTATCCACAAAGGTTGAAAGTGGCGTTATTTCCGGTCCGAGCTTGGAGTGGGCAATGAAGACTCGGGAAGTCATTACGCGAACGATGAGCCGAAAGATCAATTGGCTATCCGATTGATCCGCCAGATACAGCTGGGCTACTGCGATGTCTTGGCGTGAGTGAAAGGCACCTGGGCGTTGATTTTCAGGCCGTACGCTTCGAGGGCGACGAGCTTTCGCGGATGGTTTGTCAGAATGCGCATCGAGTGGATACGAAGTGCCGCAAGGATCTGCGCGCCGATGCCGTACTCGCGCTGTTCGCCGCGCAATCCGATGGTTTCGTTGGAATCGACCCCGCGCTTTCCGTGCGCTTCGAGTTCCGCCGGGCCCGGCCTGCTCATGGGATGCAGGTAAAGCAGCACACCGCGTCCTTCGGTGTCGATGGTTTCAACAGCGCGGTCCATCTGTTCGTGACAGTGGCAGCTCACCGACCCGAAAACATCTCCCGTCAGACAATGCGTGTGCACCCTCACCAGCACATCCTCGCCCTCGCCGATTTCGCCCTTCACGATTGCGAAATGCGTTTCGTTGCCGAGAATGCTCTGGAAACCGATCATGCGAAATTCGCCATGCCGGGTCCTTAAGATGCTTTCGCTGGTTTTACGCACGAAGTTTTCCGTCTTCAACCGGTAACGAATGAGGTCCGCGACGGTAATCAATCGCACGTTATGGGTTTCCGCGAATTCCAGCAGGTCCGGAACGCGAGCCATGGTGCCGTCGTCCTTCATGATTTCGCAGATCACACCTGCCGGAAACAGCCCGGCGCTGCGGGCCAGATCCACGGATGCTTCCGTCTGTCCGGCGCGAACGAGCACTCCGCCGTCCTTTGCGCGCAACGGAAAGATATGTCCCGGGCGAGAGAGATCGTTCGGCCTGGTGCGAGGGTCGATTGCGGTGAGGATCGTCTGTGCGCGGTCGTACGTTGAAATACCCGTGGAAACACCGCGCCGCGCCTCGATGGCGACACAGAAGGCGGTACCGTGCGGCGAGGAGTTCGTGTGTTCGGAGACCATCAGCGGAATGTTCAATTCATCGAGCCGCTGTCCGGTCATCGCCAGGCAGATCAGGCCGCGGCCGTGCGTCGCCATGAAGTTGATGATCTCGGGCGTTACCTTTTCCGCTGCGACCATCAGGTCGCCTTCGTTTTCGCGATCCTCGTCGTCAATGATGATGACGATCTTTCCGTCCTGAATATCGCGAATCGCGTCTTCGATCAATGCAAACTGCGTCATGAAATTACTCTAGTCGATGGCTTTGTGTTCAATCATGCGTTCGACGTACTTCGCGATGATGTCGAACTCCAGATTGACCGGATCCCCTGTTCTGGCCCTCTTCAAGTTTGTATTGTCGAATGTGTGCGGAATAATTGCGACATCAAAGATGAAGGGCTTTATCTGTGCGACCGTCAGGCTGATCCCGTCCACTGAGATCGACCCCTTCTCCACGATATAGCGCATCGCCGTCTCGGGGAATTCCACCGACAGCGTATAGTCATCCCCTTCACGCGCAAAGGATCGGATTCGACCCACTCCATCCACATGCCCCTGCACAATATGTCCGCCAAATCGACCGTCGGCTCGCAGCGGGCGTTCGAGGTTTACGACCGACCCTGGCGCAATGATCTTCAAGCTGGTGCGGTCCAGCGTTTCCCGCGAGAGATCTGCCGTGAAACTGTCTTTGTCGAAGGTTCGCGCCGTCAGGCACACACCATTCACAGAAATGCTGGCGCCGGCCTGAATGCCGTCGAGGATCTTGTGGGCGCGCACGCGAATTGCGCGAAAGCCCCCGCTGGATTCCGTCGTCGTTATTTCGGCAATTTCGCCGATCTCTTCAATGATTCCTGTGAACATACGATGTAATGACGAAATCGTCGCCGGCGTTCGCAATTGTGCAGTTTTCCAGTTGAATCGCATCTGCCAGGCGATCGAATCCCGCTCCGCCAATCACGGGAACTTCGCGACCGCCCAGCAGCCTGGGCGCCACAAACGCGACAATCTTATCCATGATGCCCGCCTGCAGGGCATTGAATGCCAGATCCGGACCGCATTCCAGCAGGAAACTCTGGATTTCCCGGTTTTTCAATTCGCGGCTGAGTTCTTCCAGAGATCCGCGCAACACCAGCCAGCCCGGCGCATTCGTGATTTGCCCGCGGCGGTCCATCACCACTCGAAGCAGTTCGCGGCGGCGTTTCAGACCGGTCCTGTCGGTCATTTGCGGCTGATCCTTCAGGAACGTTCCGCTTCCGGTAACGACGGCATCGACTGAGTGGCGGAGCGATTGCGCCATAGCGCGAGATCCGGGTGACGTGATCCACTTCGATTCGCCCGTTCGCGTGGCGATTTTGCCATCGAGAGTCATCGCAAACTTCAAAACCCCAAACGCACGGTTTTCGGTTTTGTATGCGATGAATGCTTCGTTCATCGCGCGGGCTTCGCGCTCGTGCACACCGCAGATCACTTCGATTCCAGCCCGCTTCAGCATTTCGAGTCCCATTCCATTGACGTTAGGATTGGGATCCTTCATTGCCGTCACAACGCGCGCGACGCCCGCATCGATTAATGCCTGCGCACAGGGAGGCGTTCGTCCGGTGTGGGAGCAGGGCTCCAGAGATGTGTAGACGGTCGAGCCGCGCGCTGCGGTTCCCGCTTGCCGCAGCGCAATCACTTCGGCATGATCCCGGCCGTCCCAGGTGTAGAAGCCTTCTCCAACGGTCCTGCCGTGATTCACGATCACCGCGCCGACCAGCGCACCCGGACTGACAAGGCCCACGCCCTGTTGTGCGAGCTCGATGGCGCGAAGAATGCCGGCCTCGTCTGTCATTGCGCGAAGAGCGACTCCACGAAATCATCGGGAGAGAACACGATCAGGTCTTCCATTTTTTCGCCGACCCCGACGAATCGGATCGGAATCTTCAATTCACGCGCAATTGCAGTGACCACTCCGCCTTTCGCGGTCCCATCCAGCTTCGTCAAAACGATTCCCGTGACCGCTGCGCTTTTTGTGAATTCCTTTGCCTGTATCAGTCCATTCTGTCCCGTGGTTGCATCCATGACCAGCAGGACTTCGTGGGGGGCTCCGGAGACCTCGCGTTTCGCGATGCGTGTCATCTTCTCCAGCTCGGTCATCAGATTTTGTTTCGTGTGCAGCCGTCCGGCAGTGTCCACGATAACGTAATCCATCTTTTTGGATTTTGCAGACTGCAACGCATCGAACAGCACCGCGGAGGGATCGGCTCCAGCCTGCTGTTTCACCAGCGGGACATCGGATCGTTTGGCCCAGATCTCCAGTTGCTCGCTGGCAGCGGCGCGAAATGTATCGGCGGCACAAAGCATCACTTTCTTGCCGTCGTTCTTGAAACGGGAAGCGAGTTTTCCGATTGTTGTGGTTTTGCCGACGCCGTTGACTCCAACCATCAGGATCACGAAAGGCTCTCCGTCGGACACCTCTCGCGGCGGAGCGGCGTTCACGCGAAGGATCTTTCGAAGCTCGTCCTTTACTGCGTTTCGAAGCTGCTGGGGATCCTGAAGGGTTTTGCGCGACATTTGATCGCGAATCGAGTTGAGCACTTCGGAAGTGGTGACGATGCCCACATCGGCGGAAACCATAACGGCTTCCAGCTCTTCGAGCATTTCCGGGTCGATGACCTTCTTGCCTTCGACAAGATTCTGCAGCCCTTCGTTCAGGTTCTCCTGCGTCCGCTTGACGGCCGCCTTGATTTTCTCCAGAACCGTCGGCTTCTTTTCTTCCGGCGTTCCGAACAGGCTAATGAATCCCACTATTCTTCCTTCAGCTTGCGTTCCATCAAATCATTGATTGCCGCCTGCACCGGCAGGCCTTCGTAGAGCACCGCATACATTTTCTCTGCGATGGGCATTTCCACTTTCATCGTCCGCGCCAGGGCCACAGCGGATTCCGTTGTCTTGACTCCTTCAGCGACTGATCGCATTCCTCCGAGGATTTCATCGATCATCCGGCCTTGCCCGAGTGCGATGCCGACGCGGCGGTTGCGGCTCAGGTTTCCGTAACAGGTCAGAATGAGATCTCCCAGCCCGGCAAGTCCGGAGAGTGTTTCGCGTCGTCCGCCGCACGCCACCGCGAGCCGCGTGATTTCGGCAAGGCCCCTGGTGACCAGTGCTGCAGCGGCATTGGAACCCAGTCCAAGCCCGTCGGCCACACCAGCGGCGATTGCAATAATGTTTTTTGCGGCCGCCCCGATTTCCACGCCGACGGGATCGGAATTGGTATACAGGCGAAAGCGCGGCGTGGACAGCTCGGTCTGAAGCTGCAGCCGCAGCGATTCATCCGGCGAGGCAACGACCAGCGCTGTTGGCACTCCGCGCGCGACTTCGGGCGCGAACGTCGGTCCGGAGATTACGGCGATTCTTGGCTTGAGGGTGGCGTCGATGACGTCCGCAATCACCTCGGACATGCGCATCAGGGTCCGGGTTTCGATGCCCTTTGTCGCACTGACAAAGACGGTGTCGGGCTGAAGAAGCGGCGCCATCTGCTGAACCACAGCACGATACACATGGGATGGAACGGCCATGATCACGATGCGGGAGCCCGCGAGTACATCCTTCATCGAATTGCTGAGGCGCACCGATTCGGGAATCCGCACGGACGGGAGATACACCGCATTCTCGCGCGACTCGGTCATCGTCACCGCAAGTTCCGGCTCGTAGATCCAGAGGCTTACTTTACGATCGGCACGCGCAAGTGTGACGGCCAGCGCCGTTCCCCATCCCCCGGCGCCGATAATTGCGACCGGCAGAGTCATGAGAGCAGATACTCACGCAACTTCGTATAGACATGACCGGTTGATTGCAAATCGCTTCGATAGAGAGAACATCGATCGACAAGAAATGATCCGAATTCGGTTTCTTCGAACTGAGAGGCGGCGGTAACGAATGAGCTGTCGAGTGCGCCGCGCTTGGCCCGCGCGAGCGTGATGTGAGGGCGATACTTCCGTCTTTCCTTCTCGAATCCAAACGTTTCCATCTTGGAATCGATTCGCTCGGCGAGCGCTTCAAGCGTTGGAGCGTGCATGCCGGCCCAGAGCACACGTGGCGAGAGAGCTCCGGGGAAGAAGCCGACTCCCTTGAGGCTGATGTGAAATGGCTTCCAGGTGACATTGGCCATCACCTGGTGAACTTCCTCGACACTTGGCTCGGTGATTTCGCCAAGAAATTTCAACGTGAGGTGCGCCGAATCGGTGGATACCCAGCGAATGGTATTGGACACTCCGCGCAGTTCTCTCTGAACGGCAGAGAGGTTCTGGCGTACGTCTTCAGGCAGGTCGATGGCAATGAAAACTTTCATTACATTCCCATCAGCACGCGGCGGACCAGGTCCAGCGCTGCCTGAGAGGTCCACGCCCGGATTCTGTCGCGGCTTCCGGGGAATACGAGATGACGAAGTTCGGTGCCCAGTGGGCTGGCCACGGCAATGTGCACCGTTCCAACTGGCTTTTCCGGAGTACCTCCTCCGGGGCCTGCAACGCCGGTGATGCCAACACCGATCGTCGCGCCAACTTTTTCGCGCACGGATTCGGCCAGGCCTTTTGCAACTTCCGGACTGACGGCGCCCTGCATTTCGAGCAACAGCGGCGGGATTCCGGCCAGGTCGATCTTGGATTGATTGCTGTAAGTCACAATGCCGGACAGGAAATATCGCGAGCTTCCGGGCACAGACGTCAGCCGCTGTGCCAGAAGACCGCCCGTGCACGATTCGGCCACCGCGATTGTCGCCTGTTTCATCACCAGTTGCATGCCCACGACTTCTTCAAGCGACTGCTCGGAAGTTGCAAAGATATAGTCTTCAAGCGAAGTTTCAATCTGCTCTCCAAGTTCCTTCACCAGGCGCTCCGCTTCTTCGGGCGTCTTGCCGCGAGCCGTCAAACGTACTTCCACCTGACCGGGCTTTGCAAGGATTGTTGTCTCCGGATTCCGGTATTTCTGATAAATCGGAGCGATTCGCGCATCGAGAGCTGACTCCATCAACCCCGTTGTCCGGTACACGCGGCGGGCCAGCGCCGCGGTTCCCGTCATTTTCTGCAGCCGCGGAATGCAGGTTTTATCGAACATGGGCTCCAGCTCGGATGGCGGGCCGGGCAGAAGCACCACATCGTTGCGCTCCGAATGTATCCAAAGGCCGGGCGCGGTCCCATTGCTGTTTTCCAGAACGTCGGATCCTGTCAGCACCAAAGCCTGACGTGCATTGTTGGCCGGCATCTCCGCTCCGCGGGATTTAAAACGCTTTTGAATGGCCGAGAGTATCTGGTCGTCGAGAATCAGCTGACGTTGCAGAACTCGCGCCACCACCTTCTTGGTCACATCATCCTCGGTCGGGCCCAGGCCTCCGATGGTGATGAGTAATGGAGTTCGATCCAGGCATCCCCGCACGGCCTGTTCGAGATAATTCTCGTCGTCGCCGACAATCGATTTCATCACAACCGGTATTCCGATTTCATTCAGCTGACGGGTCAGGTGAACCGAATTCGTGTCGACGAACCCTGGTGTCAGCAATTCCGATCCGATGGCTATAATTTCTGCGGATATCATGAGCGTTTAAGGAAGCGGCTTTCCCATGATTCCGAGGCGGACCTTGTAGAGGGAGCCGGAATCGGCGACGAGGTTCGTCACCATCAGGTTCTCCTCGAAATCAAACGCCATGCCCACCAGACTCATCCCGGCGACGATGAGTTCCGGATTGCCATCGCGAATACGAAACACTCCGTGCCTTCCGCGGAATGAGCCGATCACATACACGTGGCCTTCGATGTCTACCGCCAGGCCCTGCGGGCGGCCAAGCCCCGTGAAGTATTTCGCGACCTCGCCGTTCGGCGAAATGCGATAGATCGAATCGAAGCTCGAGGTGGTGGGGCCGGTGATATAGAGCTGGTCATCCATTCCGAATGCCAGGTGATATGCCGCGATGCTGGGTTCGAGCGTGGCAAAAACGAAGATCTCGCGGTCCGGGTTGATCTTGAAAATGCTGCCGCTCCGATCGCCGATGTAGAGGTTCCCATTGCGATCGAACGCAATGCCGGTCGCAATGCCCATTCCTTCGGTGAAAAGCTGCATCCGGCCGGCCGGGTCGATGGAGTAGACGTTTCCATCGAAACGGCTCGATACGAAAAGCTCTCCCGTCATGTTGAAGGCGAGACCGGTCGCATTCATGATTTCCGTTGCAAACGGAGTGACGGCGCCTTTCGGCGTGACTTTGTAGACCGATACGGGAGTCTTTTGTCCGCGGCGTCCGCTATAGGTGACGTAGACGTTGCCGTCGCTGTCGACCGCCGGGTTGGAGACGGGATAGAGGTTGCTGGCAAGGCGCTTTCCAATTTCGTAATGAAACGGCCGGCTCGTGTTGCCGTTGCTGCTGACTCGAAGATCCTGTGTGCCGGCGTCGGCCGATAATTCAGGGACGCGCACCATAATTTTGCTGCTGGAAGCGACGGTGACCTGCCCGCTGTAATCGCCAAACCGGACATCCGGCTGCGCGGTCCCGTGGGCCGTCGTGCTCGAATACTCGATGACGACTTCTCCTCCAGGGAGTGCTGCCTGCGGTGTCACGTTCCGGATATTGATTTCACTCACGTCTTATGTGCCGAGAATATGCCGAGTTAGAGTCAAAGCCAAGAGCGCGTATATTCCCGCCCCGACGTCGTCGGCCATCACGCCAACGCCCCATTTGAATCGTTCAAGGCGTCTCAGCGGAAACGGTTTAACGATATCGAACAGGCGGAAAAAAATACACCCCGCAATAACATAGAATGCCGAAAGAGGATACCGTCCGGCGGCGAGCCCGAAGGTGATCATCTGCCCGACGATCTCGTCCACCACAATGCGCTGGGAGTCCTCGCCCCAGAAGAGTTCCACGCGATATGCGGACCACGTGCCAATTATGAGGAAAAAAATTATAGCATGCAGGAAGTATGCGGTCAGTTGAAGGTGCGCCATCAAAAGGTAGATCAGCACACCTTCGATGGCTCCCGCCGTCCCGGGAGCCTTTGGCATGAATCCCGCGCCGCACCCGGTCGCCACGGCAATCGCAAGACGGTCCTGGAAGCGGAATCCTTCAGTTCTCGTGGTCTTCTTCTGAGCCGGGTGGTTCGAATGGGTCATTCGATGTTTCGAAGCCTTCAGGAGGTCTTTCCTGCGTCGGAATCCGGTAAGTGCCGCCGGCCCATTTCCCCAGATCGATCATCTTGCAGCGCTCGCTGCAGAACGGCCGAAAAGGGTTCCCGGCATACTCGATCGTCTTGTTGCATGTGGGACACTTCATGGCTCAAATGATCCGTCCGATCAGATCGTATTCCATGCTGTCGGTGATCTCAACGGAGTAGAACTGCCCGGTTCGGGTGGGGCGATCGTTGGTGTCGTTAATCAGAATGTGGCCGTCAATATCCGGTGCCTGCGTCTCGGAGCGGCCCTGAAGCAGGAGATCGGACTCGTCGGAATTGCCTTCAAGAAGGACCTCGACGGTCTGGCCGATTCTGCCGCGAAGCTTCCGCCTGGAAATGCCCGCCTGCAGTTTCATGAGCTCATTGCGCCGGCGATTCGCCGTGCGGCGCTGCACCTTGCCGTCCAGATTGAATGCGCCGGTTCCTTCCTCGTCGGAATAAAGGAAGACACCGACGTTGTCGAATTCCACATTGCGGACAAATGCCAGGACTTCCTGGAAGTCCGCCTCGGTTTCTCCGGGGAATCCCACGATGAACGAGGTGCGAAGGCCGGCCCCCGGATTCAACTTGCGAATCCGTTCCACCTGGCGCTCGTAGATGTCGCGGCTTCCGCCGCGGAGCATCCGATCGAGCACCGGCCGGCTCGCGTGTTGATAGGGAATATCGAAATACTTGCAGAGGCGCTCTTCTTCCGAGACCAGTCGAATGAGGGCTTCCGTGATTGTGTGCGGGTAGCAGTACAGGAATCGCACCCATCGGAGTCCGTCGATCGCGGCCAGCTGCTGCAGGAGAGCGGTAATGCCGTCCTCCATGCCGATGTCCTTTCCGTAGGCCATCGTGTCCTGCGATACGAGTACGAGCTCGCGCACGCCCTGGTCTGCCAGCCTGCGGGACTCGGCAACCAGATCCTTCACGGAGCGGCTGCGGAACTTTCCTCGGAAGCCTGGAATGGCGCAAAAGGAGCACACGTGATCGCAGCCTTCGGAAATCTTCAGGTAGGCCATGTAGGAAGGCGTGCTCAGCATCCGCGGAATGGTTGGGATTTCCCGGGATGTGTACAGCGAATCGATGGAGATCCGGACTGCCGGGTCGTCATCGATGCCGTCGATGCGGACCGCTTCGAGGATGCTGCCCAGTTCATCCGGACCGAAAACGAAGTCGATTTCCGGGATCTGTTTTTGAATATCGGCGCGGTAGCGTTCGGCAAGGCAGCCGGCAACGACCAGCTTCTTGCAGCTGCCGGAGTTCTTGAGTTCTGCCATCTCCAGTATGGTGTCGATGGATTCCTGTTTGGCGCTGTCGATAAAGCCGCAGGTATTGACCACGAGAACGTCGGCATCCTGCTTGTTGTGCGTGATGGCGTAGCCGTGGTGGGCCAGGGTGCCGAGCATTACCTCGCTGTCGACAAGGTTTTTGGGACAGCCGAGACTGACGAACCCGACCCTGGTGAGTTTTTTGTCCAACATCGCAACGGGTATTGTAGCAGGGGATTCACGGGCAATGGGGGGCTTCCCGACGCATTAAGGAAATTGAGTAATTTGGAAGGAGGCCCAATCAAATTTAATGGCGCGGAGCGCATCCACACTGTAGGTGCGGTCTATGACCGCGCACGGTCCTAATTCAACGCTGATGTTTGATTGATGGATATTGCGCGGTCATAGACCGCGCCTACAGTATGGTGTCTTCGGCGTGGTCATTCATGCGGTCCTGCCACCCTTCAGCTCCCTTATCGCGCCTTCAAGAACCGCAAGGTCGGCCAGGGATGCGGGCTCGTGCCCATAGGCGGATTTCTCGAAGACACCCAGTGCCCGCAACACGACGGACCGGCGATTCTCATCGGGAAGGCCGAGCGTCCACTCTCTCCACGTTTGTGCCGGCTTGCGGGCTGGCCTCCTGCGCGCGGCCAGCCTCGCCGCCCTGTAAAACAGGTACGCGACCATTTCGCCGCTGGTCGCCCCGCGGCCTTTTCGAAGCTTCCGGATCTGCCAGCGAATCCGAAGAGCCCGGCGGTTTTGAAAGCCCCACGCAGTCGCTGCCGTCACGAGCACAATGACCCAAATCCGGAAATTCGCGGCCATCGCGCCCAGCGCTGCCGTGAGACGGTCCCAGAACTTCTTCGTTCGGGCAGACAAGGTATCGGAGCCATCGCGAAAGTCCGACTGAAGGCTCTGCATCCGCTCTTCGGCGCTTCGGAACAACTGCGACTGGCTGTCGGTGTCGTACACCAGAATGTAAGTGCTCCAGACCAGCTCCATGGCATCGGCATAGTGCGCGAGCTGTGCCGATATTCCCGTATCGGCCATTCGCATGTCCGGAGGCGTTGGATCGAATTCCACCCAGCCCCGTTCCGGAAAATATGCCTCCACCCAGCTGTGCGCATCCGATTCGCGGACGATGTAATCCGAGCCGACCGGATTGAATTCGCCCATCTGGAATCCGTTGACCAGGCGCGTGGGAATACCGGCTGCGCGCGACAGAATCGCCATCGCGGATGCGAAGTATTCGCAGTGACCATTCTTCGCATCAAACAGAAACGTATTCAGCGGCTCTATTCCCGGCGCCCATGTGAGGTTCAGCGTGTATTTGTAATTCTTCCGCAGATAGGCTTCAATCCGCGACGCCTTGTCCGCCGGTGTCGACCCGCCAGTGGTGATATCCCTCGCGAGGGCAGTCACGCGCGGATCCAGGTTTGCCGGCAACTGCAGATAACGCCTCATATCTTGCGGCACCGACGTTTTATCAACGGAGCGGGCCCGGCCTGGAATCTCCGACAGCACCTGGTATTGAACCCGGCGCTGCTGCTGGACCCGTGTGAAGACCGATTCGTCGTGGTCCACGGTGATGCCATCGACCCGGCTGGTTACCGCATGCACGCGATATGGGCCAAACAGCGTCGCCGTTGCCATCGGTTCCAGAAGCATGTCGTATCGAACCGCATCGGCCGGGCGATCCGGTGGCTGGATGACATACACCCCGTTATCGGTCGGATGAATTTCATCCCGGCGGAAATCGCTTCGGTGCCAGATTCGGCCGTCAAATCGATCGAGAGTGATACCGCGCCATTTCATTCCTGAGCTTGGCTTACCACTCGTTCTTCTCGCGCGCATGACGACGGCGGAACTCAGTTTGATTCTTCCGATATCTCCAAGGTGAACGTTGTCGCTGAATCCGGATTGCAGCACCGGCGGCACTGCGGCCCGGCTGAAGTAGCCGGTGCCGAGACGGGGTATCAGAATGAACAGCGCGGCGCCGACAATCACGATCCAGACCGTGGCCCATATGCTGGTTCCCGTCAAAGAGACATTCGAGGTTTCCGCTGTGACGTCATTGGCTTTTCGGGATCGCACAATCTCGAAGCTCATGAGCGTGGCAACCAGCGAGATCAGAAACAGCAGCAGGGCAAGTACGAAAGAGATCTCGATGGTCAGCGATGAGGCGGCCAGAACCATCAGGAAGGCCAGGACGATTAAATAGAAATAATCCCTGTCGTTCTTTTTCTGATGCAGTTTTGTGAGCTCAAGGAACAGGACCATGTGTACGGTGGCCGGAATGAACGATCCGGAAATGAGCAGAATATCCAGTGCCAGGAACCCAATGTAAGCGCAGCACAGATATATCGTGGCCTGGGCGCTGAGAAGTTCCTCTTTCCCTCTGATGGTGCGATACAGGCTCCACATCACCCCGAGTCCGAAAAGGACCATGGATACGACGTCCAGGCGGCCCGTCAGCGCGAGTGCAAAAAATGCGCTCATGATGAGAACGTGCGTGGATATGTCGAAGTAGCGCTTCATGTCATCCCCGCCCCTGTCGCAGCGAAAGCAGATACGATCCCTGGCTCGGATCGACATCGGGCATGGACGCTGTCGGCGATGATTCCACCGTCGCGAGGTATTCGAGAATCGAGTCGAGCACGACTTTGGAGCTGCCTTCAGCGGAGTGCCATTCATCGGATACCAGCAGGATTTCGGCGCCCTCACGAATCAGGTGAACGGCGGAGGATGCGGCGTGCGACACCAGTACCTCGAAGTTTTCCGCGTCCGCCGGCGTGCCATAGCGATCCAGTGCCAGAACCACCCGCCGGCTTGCGTCGGCGGCATACTCGCGCGTTTTCAGTGAAGCCGTTTTGGCAGAGGCCTTCCAGTGAACGTGGCGGGCGCCATCGGAAAACTGGTAATCGCGAATCGTGTGAAGGTCATTGCCGGATCCGCGCTCGTAGCGTTGAATTTCGCCCTTGTCGTCGAGCGCGATGACATCGAGCTGATCGACCGGAAGAATTCGCGGAAAGCACAGGATCGTGGCATCGACGTCGCAGCTTCGCGTTTTCGCCAGCAGACCGAAGGGGAACCGCGATACGCCCTGCACTTCGACAATGTGGTAGCGGCCGCGGCGCGGCAGAATGGTTTCGCCCGAAAAACTGGCTTCAAAGAGGGGTTCCACGGCATCGAAATAAAACGGGCCGAAGCCGAACGGGCTGTGGACTACCGGCTCGACTCGAATGGAAAACATCGGAAACACCCGCCGGTGGTTGCGCACTCGAACCGCGCACGAAATGGTATCGCCGGCGTGGCAACGCGGGGGGAGAAGCAACTCGGTTTCAACATTCTTGAAGTTCAGCGTCGCGAGGAATCCGGAAATCAGAAATACCGCCAGAAGCCCCGACAGCACCATATATAAAAGGTTGTTGCTGGTGTTCACCGCGGCAAAGACGACGACTGCCACGATGATGAGAAAGATCCATCCGTCCTTCGTGATTTTGTAGTGAGCAAAAATGGGAACCCAGTTCCAGTCGACGCTTTTTGCCAGACGCGGAACAAACCGGATACCCACCCATATGGCGAGAACCAGCGCCAGCAGTGCGGAGACTGCCGCCGTGACACCTTTACCTTCGTTCGATGCGCTCGACGAGTACAGTGCCGCCATCATCGCAATTGCGAGCAGCGCGAGTGAACTCAGGAAGTTCTTCCACATGGAATTGGCTGACGGTTAGAAAAATGGGGAGCGCAAGAGTCCGGTCATGCCGGCACTTTCGCTTCGTTGAGGATTTCCTCCAGCACTTCCCGCGTACTTCGTCTCCCTTTTCCACCGCTTCGGACCATGCCGAGCCGGTGCTCAAATACGGGGAACGCCGCGCGCTTCACATCATCGGGCAGAACGTAGCCGCGGCCTGCCACCAGCGCCAGCGCCTGCGATGTTCGGAACAGCGCCACGGTTCCACGGGGACTGATACCGAGTTCGATGTCCGCATGATGCCGGGTCCGGTGCACGACCTGAATCATGTAGTCCACGATTTTGTCGTTGATGTGCACCTTCCGGCTCTCGCTCTGAAGGTGGAGTACGTCTTCGGGTGTGAGTACGGGTTGCAGCTTCTGGCTGTAGTTTCCATTGGTATAGCGCTGCAGAATTTCCTTCTCCGCATCGGCGTTCGGATAACCCACTTCGATCTTCATCAGGAAGCGATCCAGCTGCGACTCGGGTAAAGGATACGTTCCGTGATGCTCCACCGGATTCTGAGTGGCCAGCACCATGAACGGACGGGGAAGGGGATACGTGGTGTTTTCAATCGTGACCTGGTTTTCGTTCATCGCCTCGAGCAGCGCGCTTTGAGTTTTTGGAGTGGTTCGATTGATTTCATCCGCCAGCACGATGTTGGAGAAAATCGGGCCGGGCTTGAACTCAAACTCATTCTGTTTCGGATTGAAAACGGAAACACCCAGAACATCGGACGGCAGCAGGTCGCTGGTGAACTGAATGCGATGGAAGTTGCAGTCGAGCGCCCTCGCCAGCGCATGACCCAGCGTGGTTTTCCCGACTCCGGGCACGTCTTCGATTAAAAGATGTCCTTCGGCAATCAATGCGACGACGGCGAGTTCGATGGTTTCGTCTTTGCCTTTGACGACCCGGCCTATCGCGGCGCGGAGCGCGGTCATCTTATCCTGGGCTACGGTATCCACAGTCTTCATATCTGGGCGGATTCTAGCATAGGGGCATCCGACGAAGTCCTAGCCCGGAATTGCCGGTTATTGTCGGCGTAATTTGAAGATTGCACCGGGGATGGCGTTACCATAGGCGGCCGCGCGTCTCTCTGGAAGCGAAGAGGACTCCAAATTCCGGCGTGAATGAAAAATCAGTGATGGTAAACTGGTTCCCCTCAATTGCGGGATCGTAGCTCAGTTGGTAGAGCGCCTGCTTCACACGCAGGAGGTCATCGGTTCGAGACCGGTCGGTCCCATTTCAAATACAATCACGAAATTACAAGCAAAAGGCCCGAAATAAAGTCCGGGCCTTATTGCTAATTGTAGGGGGTTCAGGCGATTTTCGTGTCGCCATGTGGGAAAGCAGCAACACAGGTTTTCGCGCGTGCTTCGTTGTAGGCATTGAGAACCAGACCTCATATACGTTCAGAATTTTCAAGAGGAATGGAGAGTGCAATGAACGAATGGTTCGCTGCAAAAGCATGGAACAATAGCAATCCTGCTCCAGCGGGATACGGGCTACGACTCAGCGCTGTTTCGAGGGAATTCTTTAGTGGTTTGTCGAAAGTCACACTTGAACTGCCGAATGGGATCGAAGTGGGTATTGAACTTTCGCCATGCTTCCAGGCAAACTGCCCTGAGTTCCGAAGTGCAGAAATCGGCCGATGGTTGCTTTCATCGAAGCTTGCGCCTTGGCCTAAAGGAAAGCCTCCTTCTTTCCGAATCTCGCAAGTGTCGCCGGGAGTGTTTAGAGTAGCGTGATGCTCGTCCACTGGCACAAGCTATGGGACCTTTCAATTGGAGGATTCGATTGTGAACCGAGAGAAACACCCTTCCCCCAATACCATTACTTTTGAATTTGGCGAAACCGATGCATCAACCGCGTTTTTGACAAGATATCCAGACTTTTTCTCAATCTTCGAAAAGTTGATGATCCTTGGTAATAAGAGCGTGGCCGAACGACCACGACCGAGGAGCCTTGTCGAAACCGTCACCTTTGGACTTACCCACACTTGCCGTGAAGACTTTCTTGAGATTCTGTTTCTATGTGTGAATGGATATAACAATGGAGCGCATAAGCTTTTGAGAGGCCTCTACGAACGTGCAGTGACCCTGGAATTCATAGTCCGGCATCCCGACAAAGCTACGCGATTTAAAAGCTATGCAGCCATTCAGAGTCACAGGGGATTGGTTGCAGCGCTAAAAACCACAACGGAAGAGGAATTCAATAAACACGTCGGCAATCCGAATGCTGTCGCAGAAATTAGAGACTATTACAATTCGGAAAAGCCCAATTTTCAAATCACCGATTGCAAGATTTGTGGAACAACGCGGACTGCCAGCACTTGGGATCAGATGGACCTGGCGTCAATGGTCCATGAACTCAATGGCGGCTATAAGCAGCTTTATATGGCGGGCTACGCACTCCCCAACTTTGTTATCCATGCCACACTAGATTCGGCGCTCCGACCTTTCAAACCGGATGTATCGACTGAGCTTGTACTCCTCAGCGGGATCTGGGCATACGTATTGGCGTTGAAATCTAATGACACGGTATTCAATCTCAATTTAATTTCCGAGATAGACGCATGTTGGGGCGAAGCGCAAGAGTGGTTCACGAAACTTAAGTTGGCAGAAGAGAACAAAACCGATGACCACACAGAGTCCTGATGCGCCTTTCGTCGGGTAATGGCGCGCGAAAAACATTATTTAGTTCCTCGAATGGGATTTGATGTCCCACCTGATTCCTGTGTCACCTCATTTGGCCCGCTCATCCTTTTCCATTTCATCTAGCAACTTCATTGCTTCATCCGCAGGAATGGCGGTTCCATACTTTGCCTCTAATTTTAAAAGCATCTTGTCCATTGCCCTGATGGTTCCCTGCCGATTGGGTCCCTTGTATTCGATCTTTGCTTTCTCCATATCTTCACGGAGCTTTGAAATTTCAATTTTTGCACCACCTTGGGCAGCTTCGAAGGCGATCTTGTGCCTCTTTTCATTGAGCGAATTGGCTTCAATATCCATACGTGTCCAGAGCGCATTAATTGCGTGAGCAGGAATTCTGCGGCCATATTGTTTCTGCCAAGATGCCAAATAGGGAGCGACTATTTCGTTATAGAGGTCGGGGCTATTGGCCTGAACCATGGCAAGGTCTTCTCGCAAATCATCCAGATCAACAAAGCCTTTTCCAGGTGCCTCACGTGCAGTCGTTCGGCCAAGCGTGACGTAGTAAAAAACTTTCAGCGCTACGAACAGAAGAACGCTGACAATGAGAGCGGAAATTAGAAATGTCGCGAAATCATTGAGAGCGATGCCAACAAAAACGCTAAATCCCAATCCGGCCACCCAGAAAAGGATGTAAACCACCTTAAATAATCTGAACCAGGCCTTGCCTTCGAGTGGATGAACGCTAACGACTTTCCGGTCTTGGATTGAATTAGGAGCACCCCCAGGTTCCGGATTCTCATTATGCTCAACCGGCGCTGGGAATAGTTCCTTCGCAAGTGGTTCCCGTTCCGATTGAATTCTTTCATTGGTGGCAAAAGATTCCGCCATCCAACTGGTATAAGTAGCTAGCCCCTCTTTATATTTTTCACTTTCCTCCCTGGAAAGTCTTAAATCCGCCCGGCCATTATTCTCTATAACCAGAGTGGGAAGCTTCTTGTCGAATTCGACCTGCATGATGATGCTGTTAGTCGCCATCACACGGGACAAATGCAATTCTTTTGACAGGGACAGCCAGCGCTTAAGATTTTCAAAAATTGGAATGAAATCTTGATCTGTTTGTTCAGGCACGACTGAAAGTGCTTTCTCGCATTGAACTAGGCCATCCTGGATTTCATCATTGACCTTCTTGAGTGTCGTGATTGGCCCATTTGTGTATTTGTCTGCAAATTCAATTACGGCGTGGGCATACTCCTTATGCTTTTCATCCGGGAGTGTCTTATCCAACATTAACGAAGAAAACTTTGCTTCTCGAACTCTGTATTCATTCCCTTTCTGGTCACCATGGAACGCAAGCGTGTCAAATTGTTGAAGGAAAAGTTGCTCAATTCGTGGGCCCACTGTTGCCAGCAATTTAATTGCTTCCTGAAACTTCCGAATCCGGTAAGAATTGTCCCTGAGAGGATCAATTTCTCGCTTTTTGTCCGCTCCTAAAATCTTTTCTAGAGTCCCCTCACCGATTTCGTAAAAAATTTTCCAGGCTCCCTCTTCATCCGTCAATTCTTGATCCGTTTTGGTCAGATTGGTTTTGAAGCGGATGACATCCTGCATTCTTAACAATTCTTCAACCGTGCAATCGGAACCAGGGAACATATCCGCGTATTCTTTGCCGACCCTTTCAAATACTGCGACGAATTCCTGGGAAGTTTTTTCCATGGGAAAGAGGCCTCCTGATTGGCCAATACGATAATCCGAAGCGGCGCTTGAAGTATTCTCCAAATTCGAACAGTTCCGCTTGGAAGCAGTCTTGCGAAGTCCCAGCAGTCGGACCCAGCGCTAGGGCAGCGCAATCATTTATCGCTCAATTTGTGTAGGGGGGCCTGTGTGGGGGTTTTGGAATCCCGTCTGTTCTCGTCGTTTACTGGAGTTTCACAAATAAATTTGCGTCACATTTTCGAAAAGGCCCGTTGGTATTGGTTGCCGTGAAAATTTGCGTAATTCCGTGAAGTGTATCAAAGTCCGCGAGAATGGTATAAATATGCCATTTACTGCCTTACACGCAGGAGGTCATCGGTTCGAAACCCGCCGTTCCCATTTGATCCCAACCCAAGCTTCAGGCAACTTCGTGGATAAATTGTGACTACAAGAATCGGTCGCCTTGCTCGCAGCTTGTGAAATTCCGTCCTCGTTTTATACTCGGGCGTCATGACCTCCCAGTCTCTTCCAGTCCTTCGCGGTGACATCGTACTCAGATCCCGAGCTGCTGCACCATTGATATTGCTTTTGATCGGACTTGCTCTTCTTGCTTACGGCTTCTATCTGACTGAGAGTGTCAATGATGACTATGCAATTGGATCGGACGACTGGTGGGCCATGGCGCTGCTTGGAGGAGCTTGCTGTGTAGCGGCTATCAGAGCCCGGCGGCAAAGAGTCGTGATCGACCGCGAATACACCACGAAGTACTGGGGCACAAAGACTCGGCAGCAATGTTCGAACCGCGACATCGTGGCGATCCGGACTCGGCTGCCCGGGATCTCCACACTTATCTTCGAAGGAGGCGGGAAGATCGGAGTTTCGTCCGCATGGCCGGGGCAGGCGCAGGCTCTTCATTTCTTCCGCACTCTCCTCGATGCCAAGGCAGGAAGCATATCCGGCAGGGACGAATGGCTTCCACTTCTCTATCTCACTTTCCCAACGCGGTGCGTTTCATGCAGGGAGGCGGACTTTGTCCCGCAACGGATTCAAGCGGGCTGGACAATTTCCATGGGGCACGCGCGTCTGGATCGGCACGTCACTTTCAATATCCCAGTATGTCGTGCTTGCAGTAATCGCCGGCGCAAGGGTCTGTTTGCGTATTGGGCCCTTGCGATCGCACTCGGCGTTGGGATCACAGCGGCAGGGATGTCGTTACTCGACCAATACCTCTCCATCCTTCTGTTGTTCTTCGCAGTCGTGGCCGTGATTAATGTGGGCCTCAATTTCTTACCGCGCTGGGCGGACAGCCGTTTCCTTGGTATCGCTGCGACAAAGCTGAAGGGTGACAGAAGCGCCGTCCGCATGTGGTTTAGAGATCGCCAACTCGAAATGGAAGTACGTCTGCTTACCGAGGATTACCGGACGAAAAGTCTTGCCGATGTCCGTGACTATTTGAAGCGGTGATCGTGCAGCGCCTCGACCGGCGAGGGATATCCGAATAGCACACGGCGTTCTTGAGTTCAGTCGTTCCAACGAGAATCCAATCATCGCAGCATCTTTCCCTGAATATCCCGGCCAGTAGTTTGGCCGCGTCCGCCGTTTTTCCCAGTCTGACCATTCCTCATTGCATCCGTCCAACCCGCACACGGAGGGCTTGTCTTACCCGCCGCTCCCCCCGCCCCCCAACATGTCGCCCCGAATGAAGTCATCGAAAAAAGAAGCTGGAGTACCGGCCTAATAACCGGCCACGTTGAATCGTTATCGTTTATGAAGAGCGGCGATTTCGAGCGACCGAAGGCTGGATCGCTGGCGTCTTCTCACTGGGAGAAAAACTATGAAAACCATCGGCACGGAAGGCAAAGCTTCGCATTTCTCAAAGTTCGGCACCATGCTTCAAGTTGCGGCAATGGGGGGCCTCTTCATCGCGGCCGGCTTCATTCTGGCCGGTCCTGCGCCCGCGCCGCCACCCCGTCCCGTGGAGCCCCAATTCGCCATCGATCTCAGCAGCTCCGACCGCTATCTGACGCATGTGGCGACCGACAAGCCGATCTACCGCACCGGCGAGAAGCTTTACGTGCGAGGCGTTGTCCTCAGCGCTTCCGGGCACACTCCCAGGTCCGGAGTCCAGGGTGCAAACGGTGCCGCCAATTTTGAAATCAAAGGACCCAAAGGCGATACGGTGGCGACCGGATTTTCCACGATTATCGACAGTGTCACCGGCTTTTCATGGGATATCCCGGCAGGTCAGGCCGGTGGGGAATATACCGTCCGCATTTTCTATCCCAATGGCGATGCACCGGCCGAGCGCAAGTTCGACATCCGCGCATACCGCGCGCCGCGTCTCAAGAGCCAGATCGTTTTCGTGCGCGACGGCTACGGCCCCGGCGACACCGTTTCTGCAAACCTGCATGTCGAACGCGCGGAAGGCGGCATTCCGGCCCGGGCGAAGGTTTCCGTCAGTGCGCGCGTGGATGGCGAGGAAGTATGGAAGGGTGAAACGACCGTCGATTCCTCCGGCAATGCCGGCGCCAGTTTTAAGTTGCCTGGCGTGATCGCCCGCGGCGAAGGCGTTATCGGCATGACCATCGAAGATGGCGGAATCGTGGAGACGGCGACAAAGACGGTCCCGATCCTTCTGCAGACTGTTGATCTGTCGATTTATCCCGAAGGCGGAGACCTGATCGCCGGCCTGTCCAACCGCGTCTATCTTGAAGGCCGGACTCCAGCGAAAAAGCCCGCCGACATGGCGGGTATCATCGTGAACTCCGCCGGCAGGGAAGTCGCAACGTTTCGCACCGAGCACGAAGGCCGCGGAAGATTCACCTTCGTTCCCGCAAAAGGTGAAACGTATTCGCTGCACGTCAGCGAGCCCGCTGGAATCAAGACGGTGTTTCCTCTTCCGTCAGTCAAAGAATCCGGCGTTGTCCTTTCCTCGATTTCCAATGTCACGGCCCGGCAGAAGGACGTCGCACTTCGAATTGCCGCTACAACAAGCGGTGATTATGGTGTTGCACTGACTCAGCGCGGCAAAGAGTTCGCGTTCAAATCCGTCTCGCTCACGGCCAATCGTCCCACCAATGTTGCCTTCACGCTTCCCCGGTCTCTCGATGGCGTGATTGTCGCCACGGTTTACGACGACAACAAAACCCCGATGGCCGAGCGCCTGATCTTCCGTCAACCCGAACATGGCCTCAAGGTACAGGTCTCCGCGGATCGCATCGATTACGTTCCCGGCGACAGAGTGACGCTTCGGGTCACGACCACCGATGACACCGGCAAGCCTGTCGGCGCGATGGTCGGACTCACCGTCACCGATTCCAGCGTTCTGGAAATGATCGAGAAGCGAGAGCAGGCCCCGAGTCTTCCGGTGATGGTGCTGCTCGAAAGCGACGTCCGGAATCTGTCGGACGCGCACGTCTACCTCGACGAGAGCAATCCTAAGGCTCCGTTAGCGACGGACCTTCTTCTGGGCACACAAGGCTGGCGCCGTTTTGCCACCTTGGATCCGGCAAAATTTCTCGCTGCCTACAACGATGGCGCCCGCCGGGTGCTCGCCATCGGGGCGCTGCCGAACGTTCAGCCACAGGTGAGCGGACGCGTTCTCGAAACGGATCCCCTGAGCGGAGTCGTTTCCGATTCCTCGGGCGCGCTGATTCCGGGCGTGACAGTTCGAGCTGTGAACACAGCAACAGACGTTATTGTTGCAAGACTCACCAATGAAAGCGGTGCGTATGCTTTCCCCATTCTCCCTCCGGGGCCCTATCTGGTAATTGCATCGCTCAATGGTTTCCAAACGAAGACCGTAACCGGCCTGGAAGTGAAAGCCAATACTTCCCTGCGGCAGAACATTCAATTGCAGATTGGACGCGCTAACGGAAACGTTGAGGTTGCACTGGCTGCCGACCTCTTAAGAGCTTCTGCCGCTACCGTTGGCGTGGTTCTTCCGCAAGCAAGAATTCAGGATTTACCAAATGGAGGCGGTAACGTGATCGAGCTCATTCAGGTTCTTCCAGCTCTTCAGAAGGATGAAGCCGCTCAGATGAAACGGGACATGGTGGATGATTTTCGATTCGCCCCCGCGCCGATCAACGGCCAGGGCCAGGCCGGCCGTGGTGGAGCTGGCGGTGGAAGAGCCGCCGGGCCGGCCGTGGCTCAAGGTGCACTCCGTGGGAACCCGTTTACCGTTCGCGAATACGCTCACGTGCTTCGGCCAAACTGGACGGAAGGGTCGCGCGTCGACTTCGCGGAGACGCTCTACTGGAACGCGGGAGTCCGGACCGATGCGTCCACTGGAACTGCCAACGTCTCGTTCAACCTCAGCGATTCAGTCACGTCATTTCGTGTGCTCGCAGACGGATTCGCACAGGACGGCTCGCTGGGCTCCGCCGTCAGCCATGTCGAATCGGTGCAGCCGTTCTCCATTGAACCCAAAATTCCGCTGCAGGTTACCAGCGGCGATGTCATCCAGCTTCCCGTTGCTGTCGTCAACGGCATGAGCAGGGAACTGCGCGCAGCAGATTTCTCGATCAAAGGCGCCGCCGGCCTGAACTTCACGATGCTCGGCGACGGCTCGTCCACACTTCGCGCTAAAGAACGCACACGTCGAGTCGTGCAGATCGACGTCAGCCGGGATTTCAGCGGCATGGCCAACCTTACGCTGGATGCCAAGGCCGGTCCCTATCACGACAGTGTCGGCCGGACGCTCGATGTCCAGCCGCTGGGCTTCCCGCATCAAAGCTCCGCGGGCGGCGTGCTGGAACGCAACGGTTCGAAGTCATTTGAGTTCACGCTTCCCGGCGAGATTGTTCGTGGGAGCTTGTCGTCGAGCGTCACGGTGTATCCGACGCCGCTGGCCAGCATGACCGAAGCGCTGCAGTCTCTTCTGCGCGAGCCGAACGGCTGCTTCGAGCAAACCAGCTCCACCAGCTATCCGATGGTCATGGCTCAGCAGTATTTCCTCACGCACACGGGAATCGACGCGTCCATCGTCGAGAAGACGAAGAACCTTCTGGAAGTCTCCTACAAACGCCTGACCGGTTTTGAATCGCATTCGAAAGGCTACGAATGGTTCGGCGCCGATCCCGGCCATGAGGCGTTAACGGCATATGGCCTGATGCAGTTCACCGATATGTCTCAGGTCCGCAGCGTGGACAAAGACATGGTGAATCGCACTCGCGGCTGGCTGCTGTCGCACCGCGATGGAAAGGGCGGTTTCAATCTCAACTCCAAAGCGCTGGATAGTTTCGGCCGCGCTCCTGCAGATACGACGAACGCCTACATCACATGGGCGCTGATCGAATCCGGTGAGAAAGCTCTCGCTCCGGAAATCGCTTTCGTCAAAGCCTCGGCGAATTCCTCGGAGGACAGTTACATCGTGGCCTTGGGCGCCAACATCCTTAATGCCTCGGGCGACCGCTCCGGCGCGCACCAACTCATGGACAAACTTGCCAGGAGCCAGGAATCGGCCGGGAGCGTGAAAGGCGCCGTCACGAGCATCACGCGTTCCGGCGGCGATGCGCTTACGATCGAAACGACGGCTTTGTCCGTGTTGGCCTGGCTGCGCGATCCCGCGTACGCCGGCAATGTCGATAAAGGCCTGAGGTGGATTGTCGAGGCGAATAAGAATGGCCGGTTCGGATCCACTCAATCCACGATTCTTGCGCTGCGATCCATCGTCGCCTATGACTCTGCCAACGCCCGACCCAAGGCGCCTGGCCGGATCGTTCTCACCCTCGACGGCCGGCCCGTCGGCGCTCCGCTGGCTTTTTCCGCCAGCACTCAAGGCGCTCTCGTCCTGCCGGAGTTTGCCAGTGAGCTGGGCCCCGGCAAGCACCAGATCGCGCTTCGGATGGAAGACGGTTCGAACATGCCGTTCTCCATTGCGGTGAAGTACTACAGCACGCTGCCTGACAGCGCCGAGCAAACGCAGATCGGCATTCAGGTCGCATTGAAGGATAAACAAATTCAGGAAGGAGGCGTCACCGAAGCGATGGTTTCCATTGCCAACAAGAGCGAGCAGGCGATTCCCACGCCCGTTGCCATCGTTGGAATTCCCGGCGGCCTGGAAGTGCGCCACGATCAGCTGAAGGAACTGGTCAAGTCCGGAAGGATCGATGCCTACGAAGTCATCGGACGGGAAGTCGTGCTCTACTGGCGCTACATCAAAGCCAAAGATAGGTTCGAACTTCCGCTTAGCCTGATCGCCGCCGTCCCCGGCACGTACACCGGGCCGGCAAGCCGCGCCTATCTTTACTACACCGACGAATACAAGAACTGGGCTCCGGGACTGAAGGTGAGTATCACCGCACGATAAGTGAGGACTTTCGGGAGAATCCCTCTCCCTCAGGGAGAGGGTGCCGCGAAGCGGCGGGTGAGGGAATCAATTTAGCTCAAATCCGGATTCCCTCATCCGGCCCTTCGGGCCACCTTCTCCCTGAGGGAGAAGGATTCGTCCGAAATTTGGTTTGTGTCTCTAGATCCAAATGATCGCATCCAACGTTTGCATGAATAGACAATGCGCAAGTGGACGGACATCTCAGGTCCAGACGATCCGATTAATCTGTCAGTCGACTGGAGTTGAAAGGCGCTAGCGAGCCAGAAGTTGTTTGAGCTGCTTCACCATGTCCGCGTAGTTGCCTGCGCTGGATATTTTGATGATTCCCGCGTTGCTGGAATACATCACCGGACTGGATGGAGGTTCGGATTCCGGGTGCACGCGCAAATCCGCCTGGACCCCACCGCCGGGAATCGGTCTGAGAACGTAGGGAGGCGTGCTTCGCGGCGGGCTGGTGTTGACTTTGTCTACCGCCAGGCCCGGGAATCCGCCTATATAAATGTAGTTTCCAAACGCGACAGCCTGTCCGGTGCCTGCAACGCTTTTGAGATCCGACCATTCCCTCCGTGCAACTTCCGGTTTGGTGACGACTCCGTCGGGAAGACTGAAGTAAATGTAGCCTCGCTTTGGTGCGGAGAATCCAACCGGCTTACTCACGCCGTCGTCCGCATAAGCGAACGCTCCCCACACCTGGACACGCTGGGCCGAAGCTTCGTTCGGTTCGAACACCACCTTCTCGACAATGCCGAAGATTCCAATTGGGCCGCTGGCCAGCAGCGTAGCTCCCGTAATCAGCAGAATCGGGACCACAAGAATTATTCGGAATTTCATGGTTGGCTCACCTCGTTTGACCGTACTTTAACCAACATGGCCGTTAGCGAGAACAAAAAACCAACCGGTCTGCGCGCCCTTCCGAGAGCCATTTGGGCGATCGGAATTGTGAGCCTGCTGATGGACGTCTCGTCCGAGTCCATCCACAGCGTCCTGCCGCTCTTCATGGTGAACAGCCTGGGTGTCAGCGTTCTCGCGGTCGGCATCCTGGATGGATTTGCGGAGGCCACTGCCAACATCGTCAAAGTATTTTCCGGAACCATCAGCGATTTCCTGAACAAGCGCAAAGCTCTTGCTGTTACCGGTTATGCGTTGAGTGCATTCAGCAAGCCCTTGTTCCCGCTCGCAACTTCGCTCTCGCAGGTCATTACGGCGCGTGTGTCGGATCGCGTGGGCAAGGGCATTCGCGGAGCGCCGCGTGACGCTTTGATGGCCGACATCGCGCCACCGCATCTGCTGGGTGCCTCATTCGGACTTCGACAGGCGCTCGATACGGCCGGCGCTTTCATCGGCCCGGTTCTGGCGTTGGCGTTGATGACGGTCACACACGGAAACTTCCGCACCGTTTTCTGGATTGCGACAATTCCTGCGATTCTCGCCGTGTTCATGCTTGGATTCGGCGTGCAGGAACCCGGCCAGGCGGGGCCGTCGAAATCCCGTCCGCCGCTGAGCTGGACGGCACTGCGGACATTGAGCCGCGAATATTGGTGGGTGGTCGCAATCGGAGGGATCTTCACGCTGGCGCGTTTCAGCGAAGCATTCCTGGTGTTGCGGGCTCAGAGTATCGGATTTGCGGCGTCGTCGGTTCCGCTGGTGATGATCGTGATGAACATTGCGTATGGTCTCACCGCATATCCGGCAGGTGCCCTTTCCGATCGCATGAGCCATCGCGGACTGCTTGCCGCCGGCCTGGCCGCACTGGTCATTGCGGATATCGCGCTGGCTTCGGCATCGGGGACTCCAATGCTCTTTGCCGGAGTTCTGTTGTGGGGAATTCACATGGGACTCACGCAGGGATTATTCTCGGCAATGGTTGCAGGGTGCGCGCCACCGGAGCTGCGCGGAACGGCGTTTGGGTTTTTCAATCTGGTCAGTGGAGTGGCGTTGCTGCCAGCCAGTGGGATCGCGGGTCTACTCTGGACTCGCATCGGACCCGCGGCCACGTTTCTTTGTGGCGGAGGGTTTGCGCTGCTGGCCATGCTGGCGGTTTTTGGGGCTCCCCGAAAAACTCAAGCTGTTACAATGGCGCCGTGATGTCGCTGAGGTCCCGTGCGTATCCTTGTCGTTGAAGACGAACAAAAAGTTGCGAATGCCCTGAAGGAAGGCCTTGAGGGCGAACGATATGATGTCACCGTAGCGTCGACCGGCGAGGACGCATTCTTCCAGGTCAACACCACCCGATTCGACATCATCCTGCTCGACTGGATGCTTCCGGGCCGGGACGGCATCCAGGTTCTCACCACCATTCGAAAACGCGGGCTCGAGACGCCGGTATTGTTACTCACGGCGCGCGATGGATTGCTCGACCGCGTTCACGGTCTCAACAGCGGCGCCGACGACTATCTCGTCAAGCCTTTCGCTTTTGAAGAACTGCTCGCTCGCATACGCGCGCTGCTGCGACGCGGCCGGACAAAAGACTCGCTGCGCCTCAGTGTCGGGGATCTGGAAATGGACCTGGTGACTCGGAAGGTGCTTCGCGGCGGCCAGAACGTGGATCTGACCGCCCGGGAATACGAGCTTCTGGAATACCTGATGCGTCACGATAACCAGGTGGTCACACGTGACACGCTCGCCCGCGATGTGTGGAAGGAAACAACGCGCGGCACACCGCTCAATAACGTCATCGACGTCCATATCGCACGGCTTCGACGAAAACTGGAGCAGGAGAACTCGACGAAACTCATCCACACCGTGAGGGGAATCGGATTCATGTTGAGGGACGGTGAGCCATGAGTGCGGTCAGGCGGCCGCGAAGCGTTCGCTTTCGACTGACGTTGTCGTACGCCGGAGCGATGGTTGTGGTGCTCGCCGTTTACGCCACTCTGATTTTTTATTTCGTCAGCCACAACATGTCCCAGTTTCTCGACAGTCAGCTGCGAAGCGATTTCGACTGGGCGCTGGACATGATGCAACAGGCTCCGCATGGGGAAGTCATTCCGTCCGATTACAAGGAAACCGGAGAGGGCGACAGCCCCTGGTTGCAGGTACTGAGTCCCTCGGGAATATTGGTTTCCGCTTCACCCGAAGCCCTGCGCCATCCGATTCCCGGCAGCGATGAGCTTGCGACGAAACCGGGCGAAAGAATCGTGCACGTTGCGAAGCTCAATCCGCCTTGGCGCATCATGAGCGGGAAGGCCACATTTGACGGCAAGGAACTTGTGGTTCAGGTGGCGCGGCCGGTGACACCCATTCAGGAAGATATTCGTCATTTCCTCTATCTGCTGCTGCTCGGTCTTCCATTCTGTATTGTTCTCTCCGGTTTGGGTGGCTATGTACTCGCACGGCGGGCACTGGCGCCCATGGATCGAATGGCCGAACAGGCTCGTCTGATTACGGCCAGCCGCATGAGCGACCGGCTGCCGGTGGACAATCCAAACGACGAACTCGGGCGGCTCTCCACCGTTTTCAACGAGACTCTGATGCGGCTGCAGACCTCGTTTGACCAGATGCGGCGCTTTACTTCCGACGCCTCGCATGAACTGCGCACGCCCCTGACCGCCATCCGCAGCGTTGGCGAAGTCGGGCTTCGCGAAAAGCGGAACGAAACCCAGTACCGTGAAATCATCGGCAGCATGCTCGAGGAAGTCGACAGCCTTTCCCGGCTCGTGGATCGACTGCTGCTGCTGTCGCGATCGGAAACGGGAGATGACATGCTTTCGCGGGTGAGTGTCGATCTCGGCGCGCTGATCGAGGAGGTCGTGGCGCAGCTCGAGGTTCTTGCGGAGGAAAAGCGGCAGTCGATTGTGATTGAAGGCGCGTCGAACGTCCCGCAATGGATGGGAGATCGGCTGGTGTTGCGGCAGGCCCTGATCAATCTCATCGACAACGCCATCAAGTACACGCCTGAGGGCGGGCGCATCGTGGTTCGGGCAGGACACGACGAGAACAACGCGGTGATTGATGTGATCGACAACGGTCCCGGAATTCCGGAAGAACTCAAGGGCCGCGTGTTCGACAGATTTTTTCGTGTCGATAGTTCGAGATCACGCGGCTACGGAGGTACGGGGCTTGGACTCGCCATCGCGCGATCGTCGGTGGAAGTGCAGGGCGGAAAACTTTCACTGGAGTCTTCAAACGGCGGCGGCAGCGTGTTCCGGATCACGCTGCCGATAACTTCGTAAAGACTGGTTTTCGAGCAACGGCTTTGCCCAATGAAAAAAATGCTTGAACAAAGTGGGGACTGGAGTCGAATTCGAAACACAAACCTTCCGGTCTCAAACG
>Ga0209488_10000056_pt1 | contig 79683 bp, 71 predicted proteins | sample Rivendell_Oct201_8_FD_188349 | JGI IMG/M metagenome (GOLD analysis project Ga0209488, IMG submission 188349) | Vadose zone soil microbial communities from the Eel River Critical Zone Observatory, Northern California, USA -... | ecosystem: Environmental > Terrestrial > Soil > Vadose zone >...
GCCGGTGAGTCTGACTCAGTCGATGGATTGGCCTGCCGAAAGGGCGCCGTCGCAAGCGGTCTTTTCGCCGGCAAAAGTCACGCCTTTTGCCGGCGGGTTCGAACCAAGTTGATCGGCTGGCCTGCCGAGGCGGGCGTAGCCCGCGTCGGCCAATTAACTACGCGAGCTGCGCCTGCAGGACGCGCATGCGCCGCAGCTGCAGAGAGAGGCGGCGCTCGATCTCCCGCAGTTTGCTCTGCAGGTCCACGTGCTCCCACTGCTGCAGCACCGCACGTTTCTTCTCGCCGAGCCACTGCTCCTTGACGCGCGCCCAGTCGGCCACCGCGGCGAGGAAGCTCTCGTACTCGTGCGCCAGGCGCGCACGCAGCTGTTCGATGTGCGAGTGACCGGCATCCGGGGACTTCGCCAGCCGCTCGCGGGCACGCGTGAACTGCATGGCGAGCAGCGCACGCTGGATCTGGAACACCGGCGTGCGCTTCAGGCGCCGGGTCAGGCCGAACAGCTGCAGGCCGGCGATCAGCCACTTGGTTGGATCCCACTGCCACCAGCGCACGCCGTTGCGATAGTCGTGCGCGAAGATATGGTGGAAGTTGTGATAGCCCTCGCCGTAGGTGATGACCGCGAGCACCGGATTGTCGCGGGCGCTGTTGTCCTCGGTGTACGGGCGGCTGCCCCACATGTGGGCGAGCGAGTTGATGAAGAAGGTGACGTGATGGCTCCACACCAGCCGCAGCACGCCGGCGAGGATCAGCATGCCCCACACGTCGTGGAACAGGATTCCCAGGATGAGCGGCAGGCCGATGTTGGTCGCCAGCGCGAGCGGCACGTAGTAGCGGTGCTGGAACGCCAGCATCGGATCGCGCTTGAGGTCCGGGATGTTGGAGAAGTCGGGCCTGCCGCTCGGGTACTCCCGCAGCATCCAGCCTATGTGCGAGAACCAGAACCCGCGCCGCGCCGAGTACGGGTCCAGGTCCACGTCGTCGACGTGCAGGTGGTGGGCGCGGTGGCCGGCGCACCACGCGAAGACGCTGTTCTGCAGCGCCATGGTGCCGAACACCAGGTACAGCAGCCGCACGCTCCAGTGCGCCTCGTAGGTGCGATGTGCCCACAGGCGGTGATAGCCCGCCGTGACCGCCATGCCGTTGGCACCGGCGAACAGAACCGCGGCAACCCAGGCCGCGGGCGAAAAACCGTGTGTCAAGCCATACCACGGCACCAGGATCGCGGCGGCGGCAAACGTCAGCGCGAACATCAGAGCATTGGTCCAGATCACGGGGGCCGTCTGCTCGTTGCGAGTGGTGTCGGACATGCACAGCCAAGTGTTAAATAGGGCGCAGTAACTTATCACGCCCCGGCTTCCGAGGTGGGACTTAAGTCGTTTTTGAGTATGCTGCGCCCCTGCGGCACGTGTGTGAGCTCGATTCTATGACGTGGATCCCTGTGCGCCCGGCGATCGTGCGCGGCGCGCTTGCGGCCTCGCTGGCGGTGGCGGCCTCGCTCCTGCCCGCGGGCGCTCGTGCGGCGCGGGCCTATGTCTCCAACGAGGACGACGGCACCGTCACGGTCATCGATACGCAGCGCCTGACGGCGCTTGCAACCGTGGCGGTGGGCAAGCGGCCCAGGGGACTGGTGCTCAGCCCCGACGGTGCGAGCCTGTACGTGGCGCTCACGGGGCTCCCCAAGTGCCCGCCGCCGATCCCGGAGGAGCAATGTGCCAAGCTCCCGCGGGACCGGCAGGCCGACGGCGTGGCGGTCATCGACACCGCGACGCTCAAGCAGACACGGCTGCTGAAGGGAGTCTCGGATCCGGAACGGGTCGAGATCAGCCGCGACGGACACTCGCTGTTCGTCACCGATGAGGATGCAGCGCGCCTCAGCGTGCTGGACGTGCTACGGGGACGCGTCGCCGCCAAGGTTGCGGTCGGGCGCGAGCCTGAGGGTGTGCGCGCCTCGCCCGATGGCCGCTGGGTGCTGGTGACCAGCGAGACCGGCAATTCCGTGGCCATCATCGATGCACACACCCACGCCCTGGTGCACACGGTCCTGGTGGGCACGCGCCCGCGCGATCTCGCCTTCACACCCGACAGCCGCACCGCCTACGTCTCGGGGGAAGCCGATGCGTCGGTGTATCGCATCTCGCTTCCGAGCGGTGCGCCCACCACGCAGCTCGTGCAACTGCGCAAGGAGGCGCGCCCCATGGGCGTCGCGCTCGATGCGGCACGCGGGCGGCTGTACGTGAGCACCGGGCGCGGCGGTACCGTGGCGGTGATGTCGCCGCAGGACGGCACGCTGATCGGCGAGGTGGCCGTGGGCGCCCGACCATGGGGGCTGGCGCTGAGCGCCGACGGCACCCGCCTGCTCACGGCCAACGGCCCCTCGGGGGATGTGACGGTCGTCGATACCCACACGCTCACCGTGGTCGGCAAGGTGACGGTCGGCCGCGGTCCCTGGGGCGTGGTCGCCGGCCCTTAGAAACGCATGAAAGGGGGGGGACGTGATTGCAGTTCTTGGGCGATTCGGCCTCGTATTTAGCGCAGCCGTGGCGGCAGTGGCCGGGGCCCAGTCTCCGGCGCTTCCCGCTCCCGTCGAGAAGGCCGCACGCACTTACATCACGCGCGGCGCGCTCGAGGCTCAGGTCCGCTTCCTGTCCTCGGACCTGCTCGAGGGCCGGGGACCGGGCACACGCGCCGATCAGCTGGTGCGGCTGTATCTGCAGACGCGGCTCGAGGGCATGGGCTACAGCGCCGCCTTCGGCGGGGGCAGCTGGCAGCAGCCCTTCGACATCGTCGGCATCAAGTCGCAGTTCCCGAAGAGCTGGAGCTTCCAGGCCAGGGGCCAGAGAGTCGACCTCGCCTGGCGTGACGACTACATCGCCGCGAGTGGTCTGCAGAGCGAGAGCGTCGCGCTCACGGATGCCGAGCTGGTGTTCGTCGGTTACGGCATCCAGGCCCCGCAATACCAGTGGGACGACTTCAAGGGCGTGGATGTCGCCGGCAGGATCCTGGTGATGATGAACAACGATCCGGACTGGGATCCGAATCTGTTCGCCGGCAAGCGCCGCCTGTACTACGGCCGCTGGGACTACAAGTACGCGAGCGCGGCACGCCACCGGGCCGCCGGCGCGATCATCATCCACACCACACCCTCGGCGGGTTATCCCTGGCAGGTGGTGCAGAGTTCCTGGGGCGGTGAGCAATTCGAGCTGCCGGCGGGGAGCGAGGCGCGGCTGCGCGTGAAGGCCTGGGCCACCGAAGGCGCGATGCGGCGCCTGTTGCAGGCGGGTGGCCAGGACCTGGACAAGCTGCTCGCGGCCGCGCGCTCGCGCGATTTCAAACCGGTGCCGCTCGGCATCCGCACCTCGCTCGCGTTCACCGACACGCTGTCGCACGTGCAGACCGCCAACGTCGGCGGGCTGCTCCCGGGGAGCGATCCGAAGCTGCTCGCGCAAGTCGTGGTGCTGTCGGCGCATCACGATCATTTCGGCCTCGGCGAGGCGGACGCCACTGGGGATCGCATCTATCACGGCGCGGTGGACAACGCTTCCGGGTGCGCGCAGGTGCTGGCGATCGCGCGGGCCCTTGCGGCGCTGCCGCAGCGGCCGCGCCGCTCGATACTGGCGCTGTTCGTCGCCGGCGAGGAGCGCGGACTGCTCGGCTCGAGCTACTACGCGCAGCATCCCTCGTTCCCGGCCGGCCGCATCGCAGCCAATATCAACATCGACGGCGGCAACATCTTCGGCCGCACCCGTGATGCGACCCTGATCAGCATGGGCAAGTCCTCGCTCGACGGGATCGCCGCACGGGTCGCGAGCGGCCAGGGCCGGGTGCTCAAGCCCGATCAGTTCCCCGACCGCGGCTACTACTACCGCTCGGATCAGTTCTCCTTCGCCAAGATCGGCGTGCCGGCGTTGTTCTTCTCGGACGGCACGGACTTCATCGGCCGGCCGGCCGGCTGGGGCAGGCAGCAGATCGAGGAGTGGGAGCTGAAGAAATACCATCAGCCGGCCGACAAGCTCGACGACAGCTGGAATTTCGACGGCATGATCCAGGACGCGCAGCTCGATATGCTGTCCACCTGGCTCATCGCACAGGCCGATGCCATGCCGACGTGGAAGCCCGGCGATGAATTCGAGGCGCCGCGCAAGCAGGCGCTCGGCGCCCTCACCGGCAAGTAGCTGCCGCGGAGTCAGAAGGCATGTTTGAACGGCTCGAGTCCGTCATTCCCGATCCGATCCTGGGCCTCATGGCGGCGTTTCGCGCCGACCCCGATCCGCGCAAGGTGGACCTGGGTGTCGGAGTGTATCGCGACGATCGCGGCGAGACGCCGGTGCTGGAGGCGGTGCGCCGCGCGGAGAGTGCGCTGCTGGCGCGTCAGAGCACCAAGAGCTACGTCGGGTCGGCGGGCAGCCCCGCATTCAACGAGGCCATCGAGCGGCTGGTGCTCGGCGATGAGCACGAGGCGCGCCTCACCGCCCGGGTGCGCACCGTGCAGGCACCCGGCGGATGCGGCGCGCTGCGCCTGGGGGCGGAGCTCATCCGCATCGCCTCGCCCGACTCGCTCGTGCACGTGAGCACGCCCACCTGGGCGAATCACTCCCCGTTGCTGTCGGGGAGCGGATTGAGACTCGAGCGCTACCCCTATTTCGATCCGGCCACCGGTGGGGTGCTGTTCGACGCCATGACTGCGGCGCTCGAGCGGCTGCCGGCGCGCGCGGTGGTGCTGCTGCACGCCTCCTGCCACAACCCCACCGGCGCGGACCTGTCGCCGGCGCAATGGCGTGAGCTGCTGGCGCTGGTTAAACGGCGGCAGCTGCTGCCGTTCATCGACATGGCATATCAGGGGCTCGGCACCGGCCTCGAGGCGGACGCGTTCGGTGTGCGCCTGTTCTGCGCCGAGCTTCCCGAGGTGCTGTGTGCGGTGTCGTGCTCGAAGAACTTCGGCCTGTACCGCGAGCGCACCGGAGCGCTGCACGTGATCAACGAGACGCCGGCGGGGGCGGACGCGACCTTCAGCCAGCTGGTGCGCATCGCGCGCGGCATCTGGTCGATGCCGCCGGACCATGGGGCCGCCATCGTGCACGGAATCCTCGCCGACGCGGCACTGCGCACGGCGTGGCAGGGGGAGGTCGCCGCCATGCGCCAGCGGATCTCCGGCCTGCGGCTCGAGGTGGTGAAGCAGCTGCGGGAACACTGCCCGCAGCGCGACTTCAGCTTCATCGCCACGCAGTGCGGCATGTTTTCCTTCTTCGGCATCAACACCGCACAGGTGCGCGAGTTGCGTGCCCGCCATCACGTCTACATGACCGACGACGGCCGCATCAATATCGCGGGACTGCGCCGGGAGAACCTCGAGTACTTCGCGCGCGCAACCGCGCAGGTGCTGGGGGGCTAGCTCTCCGGGACGATGATGCGGTGCGTGGACTTCACTTCCTCCATCACGAAGTAGGTGTGGGTCTGCTGCACGCCGCGCACCGCGGCGATGCGATCACCGAGGAAGCGGCGGTAACTCTCCATATCCGTCACGCGTACCTTCAGCAGGTAATCGAACCCGCCCGCCACCATGTGGCACTCCATCACCTCATCGTGCGCCAGCATCACCTGCTTGAAGCGCTCGAAGGCGTCGGGCGTGGTGCGATCCAGTAGCACCTCCACGTAGGCGAGCAGGCCGAGCCCGAGCCGACCCGGGTTCAGGCGCGCAAAGTACCCCTCGATGTACCCGGCGGACTCCAGGCGCCGCACGCGCTCGAGCGTCGGTGTGACGGTGAGGTGTACCTCGCGCGCGAGCTGTGAGACCGCCGCACGCCCGTCCTGCTGCAGCCGCCCGAGCAGGCTCCGGTCGATGCGGTCGAGAGGACGCCGTGCGGCGCCCGTGGGCGCAGATTTCTGGCTCATGGCAGTTGATTTCGCTATTAAAGTGGCTAAAACGGCAGATTATTCTCTGAATATGAGCATAACATAAGGGCAATTCAACTAGGCACGGCAGACGGACATGGAACGAGCAGCGGCCCAACAGGTGCGTCACGACGGGACTGACCTCACGGCGCTGCGCGCGCAGCTGCGCGCGGCGACGCTGCGTCCGGAGGCGGACGCGTCCGAGGAGCTGCTCGCGGACCTTTCGGTCGCACAGGCGGCGCTGGTCAGCGCCAGCGCCCGGGCCGCCGGCTGGGTCGAGGCGGCCCGTGCGGACCAGCGCTCCCGGCCCTTGGTCGACAGGATGCTCGAGCAGTTCCCGCTCGACAGCGCCCAGGGCAAGGCGCTCATGAGCCTGGCCGAGGCGCTGCTGCGCACGCCCGACCCCAGGCGCGCCGACCAGCTGATCGCCGAGCGCCTCGCATCGGTGCGCGCTGCCGGCGTTCCGGGCGATACCGACCTGCTGCTGCGAACCGGCTTCACGCTGCTCGGCGCTGCAGGAAGGCTGCTGCCGGAAGTCTCGGCAGAGCTGTCGGGGGAGTTCTCCGCCGCCAGCCTCGCCAAGCCGATGATCGCACCCATCGTGCGTGCGGCGCTGCGCCAGTCGATGCAGCTGCTGGGGCACGCCTTCATCGTCGGCGAGACCATCGACGCCGCGCTGGCGCGCGGGCGCTCCGAGCCGGGACTGGCGCTGTGTTCCTTCGACGTGCTGGGCGAGGGCGCGCGTACCGAGTCGGACGCGCAGCGCTACTACGATTCCTATGCGCACGCGATCGAGGCCCTGAGCGCTCAGGCGGGAGCCGCCGTGCACGCGCGCTCGGGCATCTCAGTCAAACTCTCAGCACTCGAGCCGCGCTATACGCAGCTGCAGAGCGCACGCGTCAACGAGCACCTGGCGCCGTGGATGCTGGAGCTGGCGCGTCGCGCGGCGCGCGCCGGCATCGGCTTCACCGTCGACGCCGAAGAGGCGGATCGGCTCGACCTGTCGCTCGACATCCTGGAGAAGCTGGCGCGGGATGCGGCAACCCGCTCCTGGGAGGGGCTCGGACTTGCGGTACAGGCCTACGGCCGCCGCGCACCGCTGGTGCTCGACTGGGTGGCGGCGCTGGCCCGCGACAGCGCGCGACGCATGACGGTGCGGCTGGTGAAGGGCGCGTACTGGGACAGCGAGATCAAGCGCGCGCAGGAGCGCGGTCTCGCCAGCTTCCCCGTCTACACCTCCAAGGCGGCCACCGACGCCAGCTACCTCGAGTGCGCGCGGCAGCTGTTCGGCGCCGGCGAGGTGATTTACCCGCAGTTCGCCACCCACAACGCCTACACGGTTGCCGCGGTGCTCGAGCTGGCACCGGCGGGCGCAGCGTACGAGTTCCAGCGCCTGCACGGCATGGGCGAGGCGCTGTACGAGGCGGCGCGCGCTGAAGTTCCCGCGCTGCCGCCGGTGCGTGTGTACGCGCCGGTGGGCACGCACGAGGACCTGTTGCCGTACCTGGTGCGGCGGCTGCTCGAGAACGGCGCCAACAGCTCCTTCGTGCATCAATTCATGAATCCACAGATCCCGGTGGAGCAGGTGGTGCGCGACCCGGTCTCTTCCCTGACCAGTCAGGCCTCGCGCCTGACGCGGGTGCGCGAGCCGCAGGCGCTCTTTGGCGCCGAGCGCGCCAACTCGGAAGGGCAGGATTTCGGCGACCCGGCGGCGCTGGCCGCGCTGCAGGCGCAGGTGCAGCAGCACGCCGGCGAGACCTACATCGGCGGACCGATCCTGAGCGGCCGGCGCACGCGCGATGCCGCCACGCCGGTCACTTCGCCGGCCGATACCCGCGAGAGGGTGGGGCTGACGCGCGATGCGAGCGCCGCGGAGATCCGCCACGCGATGCAGGCGGCACATGAGGCGCAGCCGCACTGGGATGCGCGGCCTGCGGCCGAGCGCGCCGCCTGTCTCACGCGGGCCGCGGACCTGTTGCAGCAGCGGCGCGGGCTGTTCCTCAGCCTGCTGGTGCGCGAGGCCGGCAAGACGCTGCCCGATGCGGTGGCGGAGCTGCGCGAGGCGGTGGATTTCTGCCGCTATTACGCGGCGCGCGGCGCGGAGCTGTTCGGCGCGCCGCTCGCACTGCCCGGGCCGACCGGCGAGAGCAACACGCTCTCGCTGCACGGCCGCGGCGTGTTCGTGTGCATCAGCCCGTGGAATTTCCCGCTGGCGATCTTCACCGGGCAGATCACCGCGGCGCTCGTGGCCGGCAACGCCGTTGTGGCGAAGCCGGCGCCGGCGACGCCGCTCATCGCTCATGCGATGACCTGCCTGCTGCACGAGGCGGGCGTGCCGGCCGCGGCCCTGCAGCTCACTCCGGCCGATGGCCCGGCGTTCGGCGAGGTGGCGCTCACCCACCCGGCGCTCGCCGGTGTCGCCTTCACGGGCTCGACCGCGACCGCCGCCACCATCAACCGCACGCTCGCCAATCGCGATGGCGCGATCGTGCCGCTCATCGCCGAGACCGGCGGCGTCAACGCGATGATCGTCGATGCGACCGCGCTGCCCGAGCAGGTGGTCGACGACGTCATCACCTCTGCTTTTACGAGCGCAGGCCAGCGCTGCTCGGCGCTGCGGGTGCTGTACCTGCAGGAGGAGATCGCCGAGCGCGTGATCGCGATGCTGATCGGGGCGATGCGCTGCCTGAAGATCGGCGCGCCGGCGGATCTGGCCACCGATGTCGGTCCGGTGATCTCGCGGGCCGCGCAGCAGCGCCTGCAGCAGCACGCCGCGCGCATGCGCGCCGAGGCGAAACTGCTGTACGCCTGCGAGCTGGATGCCAGCCTGGCGCCGGGACATTTCTTCCCGCCGCAGCTGTTCGAGTTGCGCAGCCTCGATCAATTGCGCAGCGAGGAGTTCGGACCGATCCTGCACGTGGCGCGCTATCGCAGCGGCGAGCTGGCGCAGGTGCTCGAGGCGATCCGCAGCACCGGCTTCGGGCTGACTCTCGGGGTTCACAGCCGCCTCGAGAGCGTCGCCCGGCACGTGTTCCGCTCGCTGCCGGTGGGCAACACGTACGTGAACCGCAACATGATCGGTGCGGTGGTCGGGGTGCAGCCATTCGGCGGCCAGGGCCTCTCGGGCACCGGACCCAAGGCCGGAGGGCCGCACTACCTGCTGCGCTTCGCCACCGAGCGCACGCTCACCATCAACACCGCCGCCATCGGCGGCAACGTCGAGCTGCTGTCCTGAGTCGCGCTCATGGCGGCAGGCGGTCCGCGCGCAACTCGGCGAGCAACGCCTCCAGGGAGTCCAGCGCTGCGGAGCAGGTGCTGCCGCGGCAGACATAGGCGACCGGGCCCGCCCGCGGGGCCTTGTCGGCGAGCGCCGGCGGCAGGTCCGGCGCATCCGCCGGTATGGCCAGCACCAGCCGGCGCGGGGCGAAAGGCCGCGCGAGCTCGCAGCGCCAGCCCTCGATCGCTGGCGCCGCACCGCGCAGGATGACGATCTCGGGCGGATGCAGCAGCTCCTCCAGCGCGTCGAGCAGTGCGACGTGCGCCTGCGGGTGCTGCCCCAGGGCCGGCCACGCGGCCCGCAGGGTGCGCTCGGCTGCCGTGAGGTAGCGCGGTTCGCCGAGCAGATGCCCCATGCGCAGCAGCACGCGTGCGGCAATGCCGTTGCCGGAAGGCGTCGCGTCGTCGCCGAAGACCTTGGAGCGGTGGATGAGCGCTTCGTGATCCGCGGAGGTGAAGAAGAAGCCGCCGGCTTCGCGGTCCGGGAAATGCTCCAGCACCGCCTCGAGCAATTGCCGTGCAAACTCCAGCTCGTCGCCGGCGAAGCGCAGCTGCTGCAGCTCGAGCACCGCATCAACGAGATACACGTAGTCGTCGAGGTAGGCGTTCAGGTGTGCGCGGCCGGCCATGCTGGCCGCAAGCAGGCGCCCGTCGCGCCACAGCGTGCCACGGATGAAATCGAGCGCGCGGCCGGCGGACACGCCGAGCTCGTCCTGGCCCAGGGCGCGCGCCGCGATCGCCATGCCGCGGATCATCAGCGCGTTCCAGGAGGTCAGGACCTTCTCATCGCGAGCCGGACGCACGCGCGACGCGCGCAGCGCCAGGAGTTTGGCGCGCGCTCCGGAGAGCAGCACGTCGACCTCCCCTGCAGGCCTGCCCGCCTGCCGCCCGAGGTCCTCGAGCGGGGCGGCGACATACAGGTGCCAGTGGCCTTCGAAGTTGGCGGGCTTATCGAGGCCGAAGCGCGGCGCGAACACCGCGAATTCCTCGGCGGTCAGGTGCGCCTCGACCTCGCTGCGATCCCAGACGTAGAACTTGCCTTCGTGACCCTCGGAGTCGGCGTCGAGGCTCGAGTAGTAGCCACCCTGCGGGGATTGCATCTCGCGCAAGGTCCACTCGGCGGTCTCCCGCGCCACGCGGGCGTACAGCGGATCGCTGCTGGCGAGCGCCGCCTGCGCGTACACCGCCAGCAGCGCACCGTTGTCATACAGCATCTTTTCGAAGTGCGGGATCATCCAGTGCTCATCGACCGAGTAGCGGCAGAAGCCCCCGCCCAACTGGTCGTTGATCCCGCCCTCGGCCATGCGCCGCAACGTGAAGGTGGCCATGTGCAGCGCCTGCAGGTCGGGCTCGGCAGCGGTGGTGCTCGCGTGCCACTCGCGCAACAGCCGCTCGATGCTCTGCGGGTGCGGAAACTTGGGCGCCCCCCCGAAGCCGCCGCTGCGGCTGTCGAAGGAGCGCGCCAGCTGCGCACGGCAGCTCTTCAGCGGTGCGTCGCTGAGCTCGGTATCGGCAGCCGCCGGCGGCGGTTGCAGCGCGGCGAACGCCGCCATCAGCGCATCGTTCTGTGAACGCAGGTCCGCGGCGTGATCGCGATAGTATTCGGCGACGCGCAGCAGGATGTCCTTGAAGGCCGGCAGGCCGAAGCGAGCTTCCTTTGGAAAGTAGGTGCCGCCGAAGAACGGCCGCTGGTCATCGTGTGTCAGGAACATGGTGAGCGGCCAGCCGCCGCCGCGCTGCGTGAGCATCTGCTGCGCGATCTGGTAGATGCGATCGATGTCGGGCCGCTCTTCGCGATCGACTTTGATGTTGACGAAGTTGTCGTTGAGGATGCGCGCGGTGGCTTCGTCTTCGAAGCTTTCTTCCTCGAGGACGTGGCACCACCTGCAGGCGCTGTAACCTACACTCAGGTGAATCGGCTTGTTTTCTCGGCGCGCTCGCTCGAACGCCTCCTTGCCCCACGCGTACCATTCGACGGGATTGTGAGCGTGCTGCTGCAGGTACGGACTCGTCTCGGCGGCGAGACGGTTGGTGTACTTCGGCGTGCCGTCGCTATTCAAATGCTTGATCTGCGTCATGCCATTTGGACCCAACACAGCTCGCGATTAATGCATCCCGTGTTGATCATAGCGCGTTGATCAGTCGCCGCGTTCCCCTATCGGGACCGAGACCCGGCGGACGTTTTGGATCGATTGGTTATACTCCGTGTCCCCCCGGATCCCCGCCCAGCTCCCATGTCAGACCCGCAAGCCCTGCACGCCGACTCTGCCGACGCCCCCGCAGGCGTGCTGCGCCTGAAGCGCGGCGAGGAACGGCGACTGGCCGCCGGGCACCTGTGGGTGTTCAGTAATGAGATCGACACCGACGCCACGCCCCTGACCGCGTTCGCCCCCGGCGCGCTCGCCGAGCTGCGTACGCAGCGCGGCGTTTTCATCGGCTACGTGTGCGTCAATCCGCACGCGCTGATCTGCGCGCGCATCCTGTCGCGAGATGAGGCTCGCCCGGTCGATGGGGTGCTGATCGAACGGCGGCTGCGCACGGCGCTCGCGCTGCGCAAGCGGCTCAGCAGTGCGCCGTACTACCGCTGGGTGTTCGGTGAATCGGACCGGCTGCCGGGCCTGGTGCTCGATCGCTACGGCGAGGTGATCGTCGGTCAGATCGCCACCGCCGGCATGGAGGCGCTGCGCGACGAGGTCACCGCGGCGGTACGGGCCGTGCTGGCACCGGCGGCACTGTTCTGGAAGAACGACTCCGCGGCGCGCGAGCTCGAACATCTGCCGCAGCTCGCCTACGCCGCCTTCGGCGAGGTCCCCGACACGATCGAGGTCGTGGAGGGGGAGCTCACGTTCACGGCGCCGCTCGCTGCGGGACAGAAGACCGGTTGGTTCTACGACCAGAGCGCCAACCGCGCGCGGCTGGCGCGTTACGTCCCGGCGGGTGCACGCGTGCTCGATGTGTGCTCGTACGTGGGAGGCTGGGCGGTCACTGCGCTGCGCCACGGCGCGGCCAGCGCAGTGTGCGTGGACGCTTCACAGCCGGCGCTGGACTTCGCGCAGCGTAACGCGCAGCGCAATGGCGGCAGCGTCGCGCTGCTGCATGGCGATGCCTTCGATACCCTCAAGGCTCTGGCCGCGCAGGGCGCGCGTTTCGACGTGGTGATTCTCGATCCGCCGGCGTTCATCAAGCGCAAGAAAGACATTCCGCAGGGGCAGGCCGCGTACCGCAAGCTCAACCAGCTGGCCCTCGGACTGCTCGTGGACGAGGGACTGCTCGTGTCCTGCTCCTGCTCGTACCATCTCGCGCCCGCGGAGCTGGTCAGCGCGATCCAGAGCGCCGCGCGCCACAGCGGGCGATTCGTGCAGATCCTGGAAGCCGGCGGCCAGTCGCCCGACCACCCCGTACACCCCGCGATCCCTGAAACCCGCTATCTGAAGGCGTACTTCTGCCGCGTCACGTGCGAGGTCGGCTAAACTTCGCGCCTCATGCTGACTTACCCCGGCTTCGACAAGGTGGCCTTTGAGATCGGCCCGATCAAGGTGCATTGGTACGGCATCATGTACCTGCTCGGGTTCGCGGCCGCCTGGTGGCTGGCGCGCCGGCGCGCCGCACAGCCCGGCTCGAGCTGGAAGAACAACGACGTCGACGATCTCATCTTCTTCGCCATGCTCGGTGTGATTCTCGGCGGGCGCATCGGCTACGTGCTGTTCTACGGCCTGACGTTCTGGGCGAACGACGCGTGGTATCCACTCAGGCTGTGGGAAGGCGGTATGTCCTTTCACGGCGGAATGCTCGGTGTCGCCGCCGCCCTGACGCTGTTTGCCTGGCGCCGCGGCCGCCATCCCGCCGACGTCTACGATTTCACCGTACCGCTGCCGGCGCTGGGCCTGTTCTTCGGCCGCATCGGTAACTTCATCAACAGCGAGCTGTGGGGTAAGGCTACGACCGTGCCGTGGGGATTTCGCGTCAACGGCGAGGTGCGGCACCCCTCGCAGCTGTACGAGGCGGCCCTCGAAGGCCTGCTGCTGTTCACCGTGATGTGGTGGTTCACCGCCCGCCCGCGGCCGCGGCTGGCGCCGGCGGGGTTGTTCTTGGCTCTCTACGGCGTGTCACGCTTCCTGGTGGAGTTCGTGCGGCTGCCGGATGAGCACATCGGCTATCTCGCCGGCGGCTGGCTCACCGAGGGGCAAGCGCTGTCGGCGCCGATGATCATCGCCGGCGGTGCGCTGCTGGTGTGGGCGTACCGCGTGCGCGCGCCCTCGGGCAATTTCGTCATCGCACAATGAAACAGTACCTGGAGCTGATGCGCCGGATCCGGACCGAGGGCGTGCGCAAGAGCGACCGCACCGGCACCGGCACCCTGTCGGTGTTTGCGCACCAGATGCGCTTCGATCTCGGCCGCGGCTTCCCGCTGGTCACCACCAAGAAGATCCATCTGCGGTCGCTGGTCTACGAGCTGCTGTGGTTCCTGCGTGGCGACACCAACGTCGCCTGGCTGCGCGAACACGACGTCACGATCTGGGACGAATGGGCGGATGAGCACGGCGAGCTGGGCCCGGTCTACGGCCGGCAGTGGCGTGCCTGGCCGGCAGCCGACGGACGCACCATCGACCAGATCGCCCAAGCCGTCGAGCGCCTCAGGACCGACCCCGATTCGCGTCGCATCATGGTGAGCGCCTGGAACGTGGGCGAGCTCGAGCGCATGCGCCTCATGCCCTGTCACGCGTTCTTCCAGTTCTACGCGGCCGCCGGGCGGCTGTCCTGTCAGCTCTACCAGCGCAGCGCGGACGTTTTTATTGGGGTACCGTTCAACATCGCCAGCTACGCGCTGCTCACACATCTGTTCGCGCAGCAATGCGATCTCGAGCCCGGCGAGCTCATCTGGACCGGCGGGGACTGCCACCTGTACCTGAATCATCTCGAGCAGGCGGACCTGCAGCTCTCGCGCACGCCGTTCGCGCTGCCGCAGCTGGTGATCCGCCGCCGCCCGGCGAGCATTTTCTCTTATCAGTACGAGGACTTCGAGTTCGTGAACTACCAGCATCATGCGCCGATCAGGGCGCCGGTGGCGGTGTGAACGCGGCAGTCAACGGCGGACCGGCGCCGCTGATCGAGGTGCGCGCTTCGCCGCTGCACGGCCTGGGCGTATTCGCCGCGCAGCGCATCCCGCGCGGCACGCGCGTCATCGAGTACCTGGGCGAGCGCGTGTCACATGAGGAGGCCGATCGCCGCTACCATAACAAGGACGCGGGCGATAGCCACACCTTGCTGTTCGTCGTCGACTCGCACACCGTGATCGACGCCGGTGTCGATGGCAACGAGGCGCGCTTCCTAAACCATTCGTGCGCGCCGAACTGCGAATCGTTGATCGAGAACCAGCGCGTGTACATCGACGCGATCCGCACCATCGAGCCGGGCGAGGAGCTCACTTACGACTACCAGATCCAGCGCGAAGTGGACGACCCGCCGGACATCGACGCCATCTTCGCGTGCCGCTGCGGCGTCGACCGCTGCCGCGGCAGCATGCTGTGGCCGCCGCCGAGCGCGCCGAGTCGCCAGGGGCAACGCAGCCGCCGCCGCTGAGCGCCACGGCGGACGATTCACATGATCAACTCGCGTCGCGTCAGTGTGTCCGCGGTGATCGGCGCCATGGGGATCGTCTACGGCGACATCGGCACCAGCCCGCTGTACGCCATGCAGGCGTCGCTCCGCGAGGCCGGCACCTTCAACACCGAGGCGGTGCTGGGAGTGCTGTCGCTGATCTTCTGGAGTCTCGCCATCTCCGTCACCCTGAAGTACCTGACGGTCATCATGCGCGCCGACAACCAGGGGGAGGGCGGGATCCTGGCGCTGTTCGCGCTGGCGCAGCGGCGGCTGATCACCGGCAGCACCTGGGCGAAGGTCGCGGTAGGGCTGGCGCTCGCGGGCACGGCATTCTTTTTCTGCGACGCGCTGATCACACCGGCGATCTCGGTGTTGAGCGCCGTGGAGGGTCTGGAGGTCCTGAACCCCGGCTTCAAGAGCTGGGTGATCCCGGTCACCATCGCCGTCATCGCGGTGCTGTTCGCCTACCAGCGCCACGGCACCGCCAAGGTCGCGAGCCTGTTCGGTCCGGTCATGCTCGTCTGGTTCGTGGTGATCGCGATCATTGGTGCCATTGCCATCAGCCGCAACCCCCAGGTGCTGGCGGCTCTGAATCCGTACTGCGGACTCGGCCTGCTCGTGCACCGGCCGCAGGTGGCGCTCGCGATCATCGGTGCCGTGTTCCTCGCCATCACCGGCGGTGAGGCCCTGTATGCGGACATGGGGCACTTCGGCAAACGACCGGTGCGCATCGCGTGGTTCGCGCTGGTGGGGCCGGCGCTGGTGATCAACTACTTCGGCCAGGGCGCCCTGCTGCTGGAACTGGGTAAGCCGGTGGACCACCCGCTCTACTACCTGGTGCCTGCCACGGTGCTGCCGTGGCTGGTGATCCTGGCGACCGCGGCCACGGTCATCGCTTCCCAGGCCACCATCTCGGGTGCATTTTCCATGGCGCGCCAGGCGGTGCACCTGGACCTGCTGCCGCGGCTGCGCGTGCTGCAGACCTCCGCGCTCGAGCAGGGCCAGATCTACGTGCCGATCGTGAACTGGCTGGTGTTTCCCGCGGTCATCGCCTTCGTGGTCGGCTTCGGCTCCTCCGATGCCCTGGGCGGCGCATACGGCGCTGCGGTGGTCGGCACCATGGTCGTCACCACGGTCCTGGGCGCGTTCGTCGCCGCCACGCAGTGGAACTGGCCGAAATGGCAGGTGGCGGCGCTGTTCGGCCTGATGCTGGTGACCGACAGCGCGTTCGTCGCCGGCAACCTGACCAAGGTGCCCACCGGGGGCTGGATTCCGCTGACGCTCGGGGCCGCGCTGTGTCTGATATTCACTACCTGGCGCAGCGGACGGCTCGAGCTGCGCGCGGCGCTGGCGAAGATGGCCGTGCCGCGCAGCGAGTTGGCGAAGCTGGTCGCGGGCGTGCAGCGCGTCCCGGGGACCGGGGTGTTCCTCGCCAGCAATGCCAATCTGGTGCCCTCGGCGCTGATCCGCAACATCGAGCACAACTGCGTCCTGCACCAGCGTGTCATCATCCTCAACGTCGAGATCGCCGACACGCCGCGGCAGGATCCGGTGCGGCGGCTGCGCATCGAGGAGCCGCTGCCCGCCGTGCATTGGATCACCGCGCGCTTCGGCTTCATGGAGACGCCGGATGTGGCCGAAGCCCTCAAGGCGTGCCGCGCGCGCGGGCTGCGCGTGTTCACCGAGGACAGCTCCTTCTTCGTCGGCCGCCACGTGGTGCGCGCCCGACCCCTGCCGGGGCTGCGCGGGCTGCAGCGCCGCCTGTTCGCGCGCATGCAGCAATACAGCACGCAAGCGGCGGAGTTCTTCCGCATGCCGTTCCGCGACGTCGTCATCCTCAACACAGCGGTGGAAATCTGATCGGTCGCCGGCGCGCGACGGGTGGCGTTCCAGGCGCGGCGCTGCTAATAATGTGTAATGAGTGCCGCGCAGCCGCTGGTTTCGCTGATCGTTGCGATGGCGCAGAACGGCGTCATCGGCCGGGGCAACGAGCTGCCGTGGCGTCTGCCGAAGGATCTCAAGCGCTTCAAGGCTTTTACGCTCGGTAAGCCCGTACTCGTGGGCCGCAAGACCTTCGAGTCCATCGGACGCGCGCTTCCCGGGCGCGCCAATCTCGTACTGACACGGGATCGCGGCTGGTTCGCCGCCGGCGTGATCGTGGTGCACTCGGTGGAGCAGGCGCTCGAGCACAGTGGCGGCTGCGATGAGCTGGTGGTGATCGGCGGCGCGGAGGTTTATCGTCTGGTGCTGCCGATAGCGCGCCGCATCTATCTCACCCACGTGCAGGCCGACGTGCAGGGCGACACCTTCTTCCCCGGTTTCGACCCCACCCAATGGGCCGACGTCGAATGCAGCATGCATCCGGCGGATGAGGATCACGCCTATCCAGTCACGTTCGTGACACTCGAGCGCCGCAACGCACCGCAGGCGCCGCGGCATCACTAGGCCGACGGGGCGGCGTGATGAGCCGCCTCAGCTGCGCAGGAGCTTGAAGAAGATGGTGGTCGCGCACGGCGCGCCATCGGGCCACAGGGCGTAGTGCGGAATCTGCCCGCAGCGCTGCCAGCCGTACCGGGTATACAGGCGCTCCGCATCGTCGCTCGCGGTATCGAGCACCAGCAACGTCCTGCCGGCCCCGAGCGCGGCGCGCTCCGCCGCTGCGAGCAGCGCCGCGCCCACGCCCCGCCGGCGCGCGCGGCGATGCACCAGCATCTTGGCGAGGTCTGCGCGATGCGGCTGATTTTCCGGCTGAGCCAACCTGACCTGAACGGTGCCGACCATCGTTCCGCCCGCCTCTTCGGCGGCGAGCAGCAGCAGCTCCCCGCGCGCCACGCTCGCGGCCGCAGAGCGCCAGTGGCCTTCCGCCTTGGCGCGCGACATCGGCAGCATGAAGCTGACGGAGGCACCACCTTCCACGCAGTCGAGAAGTCGAATCTGCATCCTCTCCGGCACTTCAGGCCCTCGAGGCACGTGGCGCGCTGTCACTTATCGGCGGCAGGCGCTCCCGGACCAGCTGTGCCGCGCGCGCCGGATCCGGCTCGCCGCCGGCTCCCGGGTCCAGCTCATCCAACAGCTGCGCCTGCAGCGCCCCGCGACGCAGCGCCTCGGCGTACGGAATCTCCGGGTGGAACATCACCATCGAGTAGCGCGGAATGAAACGATCGGGAAAGCGCCGCTCCAGCCCCAGGGCGAGGTCCCGGCGGCGCACGAAGCGTGCGTCCAGCACCGCATCGCGCATCTCGGTGTAGTTCTCCAGCGCCATCTGCGCAATGGCCGCGGCGTTCGGACGGCGCGACTGCTCGAGCTGCGCGAACACTGCCGGCCAGTCTGCCTGGCGCTCGAGCAGCGCATCGAGCACCGCGCAGTCTTCGAACGCGGCATTCATGCCCTGGCCGTGAAAAGGAACGATGGCGTGGGCGGCATCGCCCAGCAGCAGCACGCGGCCCGCGACCTGCCAGGCAGTGACGTGCACGGTGCCGAGCTGCCCCTGCGGGTGGCTCGCGAACTCGGTGAGCAGGTCCGGCATGAGGGGCACCGCGTCCGCGAACTGGCGGTGGAAGAACTGCGCGACCGCCGGCGCCGTGGCGAGCGCGTCGAAGCTGACCGCGCCGCTGCGCGCCAGGAACAGCGTCGCGGTAAAGCTGCCGTCGATGTTGGGCAGCGCGATCAGCATGAAGCCGCCGCGCGGCCAGATGTGCAGCGCATGGCGCTCGAATCCCTGCCGGCCGGCTGTGGGCGGCACGCTCAGCTCCTTGTAGTCGTGGTCGAGCCACTCCTCGTGCACGCTCACGAGCCCGGCGGCGGCAAGGCTCGCGCGCACCGCGGAGCCTGCGCCGTCGGTGGCGATGGTGGGCGTGAGGGTGCTCTCGTGCAGCGCGCCGCTCGTCTCGTCGCGAAAGCGCAGCCGGTCACGACCCACATCCGCGCCCAGGCACAGCTGGTTGAAGCGCACGCTGACACCCGCGTGGCGCGCCGCCTCCTCGATGAGAACCCGGTTGAGATCGGCGCGGCCGACCGACCAGATGACTTCGTGCTCGCGCTGGCCGTACGGTTGCAGGGCGGTTTGCCCGGACAGCTCGTGCACCATGCGCCCGCGCATCGGGATCAGCAGCGGACGTACGCGCTCCATGACCCCGGCGCGCTCCAGGGCGCGCATGCCGCGCGCGGCCAGCGCCAGATTGATGGAGCGTCCGCGCTCGGGTCGCGCCTGCCGCGGGTCGGGCCGGCGCTCATGCAGCGTCACGGACAGTCCGCGCCGCGCCAGCAGCAGTGCGAGCAGCGAGCCGGCCAGGCCCGCGCCGACAATGTTGACCGCGGCGCGCACCCGCGGGCTCAAGCGCTCTCCCGCAGCACTTCGCTCAGCGCGCGGGCGAACAGCCAGGCGTCTTCAAAGCGGTTGTATAACGGCACCGGCGCCACCCGGATGATGTCGGGCGCGCGCCAGTCGCACACCATGCCGCGTGCGCCGAGCGCCTCGAACACGCGCGTGCCGCGCGCGGCTCCGTCGCTGATGCGCAGCGACAGCTGACAGCCGCGCCGCGCGGGCTCGCGCGGCGTGATGAGGTGCACCTGAGCCTGGAGCGGGCGCAGCAGCCGCTCGAGAAAGTCCGTAAGCTGCACCGATTTGGCGCGCAGCCGTTCCAAGCGCGCCTCGGTGAAGATCGCCAGCGAGGCAAGCAGCGGTGCGGCGGCGAGGATCGGCGGGTTGCTCACCTGCCAGGCAGCCACCCCGGCGGCGGCGCGAAACTGCGGCTCCATGAGAAAACGCGTCGTTGGCTCGTGGCCCCACCAGCCTGCGAGCCGCGCGCCCGGCAGGCCGCCGCTGTGATGGTGGCGCGGCTGCGCGTCCGCGTGACGCTGGTGGACGAAGCAGCCGCCGATCGCACCCGGTCCGCCGTTCAGGTACTTGTAACTGCACCATACGGCGAAGTCCGCCTCGGCCTCGTGCAGCGCCAGGGGCGTATTGCCGATCGAATGCGCCAGGTCGAAGCCGGCAATGCAGCCGTGCCGGTGCGCGGCGCGGACGATGCGCGCCAGGTCGAACGCCTGGCCGGTGCGAAACTGCACTCCCGGCCACAACACCAGCGCGATCTGCTCGCCGTGCTCCGCGAGGCAGGCCTCGATGGTCTCCTCCGGCACGGTGTCCTCGCCCGCACGCGGCGCCAGTTCGAGCAACGCAGCCGTAGGATCGAGGCCAGCCCAGGCGATCTGGGAGGCGACCGCGTGGCGGTCGGAGGAGAACGCGCCCGCTTCCATCAGGATGCGGGTGCGCCGGCCCGTGGGCCGGTAGAAACTCGCCAGCATCAGGTGCAGGTTCACCGTGAGTGAATTCATGGCGATCACTTCGGTGGGCTGTGCGCCGCTCAAGGCTGCAAGGCCCGCGGTCAGGTTCTCGTGATAGGGCACCCATGGCCGGCGTGCGTGCTCGTGGCCCTGCACGCCGAGCCGCGCCCACTCATCGAGCTCTTCGATCACCAGCTCGCGGGCCGCGAGCGGCAACAGCCCCAATGAATGACCGCACAGGTAGACGAGCGGCTCGCCGTGTGCATCGCGGGGCAGCGCGAAGCGCTCGCGAAAGCCGCGCAGCGGATCGACCGCATCGCGGGCCCGCGCGGCCTCCTGGGTCGGTGCCTCCCTCATGACGGTGGCGCCACCAACCGGTACAGCAACGGGCGGCTCGGCACCGCATCCCCGCCGAGCGCCGGCACCTGCAGCTCGAGGAGGTAGGGGCCGTCGGCGAGCTCGTCGGGCATGAAGGCCAGCTCGGTAATGGTGGCGCCGGGGCGCGCCGCAGCGCCGAGCTGCACCGAGTCCGGCGGTAGCCCGAAAAAAATGCGGTGCGCGGTGAGCCGGCCTTCATCGTGCGCGCGATCGATCGAAGGCACATCGACGATGAGGTGCTGGATGCCGCGGCTGACGAGCAGCCGCACCGCCTCCTGCGACAGGTAAGGGGGCGTTGCTGAGCTGTAGTCGCGCGCACACTTGTCCGCGGTGTTAGGTAGGGTGCGGATGAGCAGCGCCTGCGCCTCGAACGGAGCGCTCGCCGGCCAGCCGCGCTCCAGGGCGCGGCGCGTGATCAGCTGGTCGTTCGGGCGCGGGGCCGGCTCGCTCCCCTCACCCGCCGCGCCCGCAGCTTCCGCGGTGACCGACAGCAACAGCGCCGGCAGAAATCCCGCCGGCACCACGCGCCAGGCGTCCAGCCTCTCGCGCGTGAGGTGTCCGACGCACTCGGTGTGCGTGCCGTTGCAGTGCGGGATGAGCGTGATGAGCTCGCAATTGCAGCTCGCGCCGCGCTCGACCGAGCCCTTGAACCCCGCCGCCTCGAACGGCTTCGAGCTGGCGGGCGGCGCGCCGAAATGACGCGGCTGCGGGCCCGCGAAATCCAGCGCCAGGGCCAGCATCACCGGGCGCGACACATCGATATTGAGCTCGCGGCCGCCGACCGCGATGCGCGCATTCACGAGCGCTCCATGACCTTGCCGCAGCGCGCGCAGGTACGCTTGGCGATGCTCGTGAAGAAGCGCTCGAATACCGGCGGAAGCTGCTTTTCGATATCGGTGAGCGGGAAGAACTCCTCGTACAGGCGCTGACCGCAGTGCTCGCAGTACCACTGGAAGCCGTCGAGCTCGCCCGGGCGGCGGGTACGCTCGATCACCAGGCCCACGGTGTTGGCGGGTCGTTGCGGCGAATGCGGCATGTTGGGCGGAATCAGCAGCACTTCGCCGGCACGGATTGGTACGTCGACCGCGCGGCCGTCCTGCATGGTCTTGAGCACGATGCCGCCCTCGAGCTGGTAGAAGAATTCCTGCCCCGGGTCGACGTGGTAGTCCTTGCGGGCGTTCGGGCCGCCCACCACCATGATGATGAAATCGCCATCTTGAAACACGCGCTTGTTGCCCACCGGCGGCTTCAAATGCACGCGGTTGGCATCGATCCATTGCCGGAAATTGAACGCTTCGAGGGATTGCATGTGTCCTCCGTGCCTTTCGGATATGTTACGCGCAGCAAGGCTGGAGCGAGGAGCGCGCGATGCGGTCAGGGACCGGAGGAGCGAGCGCGGGGCGCGCAGGCGCTGCGGCGCTGGTGCTGTTGGCGGCCGGCTGCGGCCACCTGCCGGCCATGCACTGGCCCTGGCATCAGCGGCCGGCGCCCGCCGCCGCGCCCGTGCATGAGCTCGACATCAGCAGCACCGCCGCGGGCGTCCCAGACTCCTTCCCGCAGTACTGGAAGCGCAATACCCTGGTGGTAGACCTCACCACCGCTAGCGGTTCGGGCAGCATCACCCTGAAGCCGGCCGCGGGGGCCGCCTGGCCGGTGCGGCTCGCTTTCCGGGTCACACCGGGGGCGATCGGGGCCCTGGAGGTACGCGCAGAGCAGCGTCTCATCCTGCCCATCACGCCGGCCGGCAAACCGACCGAGCTCGAACTCACCCCGCGCATGTACACCTCCGGGACGCTGCAGATGAGCGTCAGCTGGGGACCGATCAGCCCGCCAGACTCTTAGCCGATGACCTGATGGCCGGCGCACGGCACGCACACCGGCGCCCGCCCGGCATCCAGGTCCACGGCGCTGAGAGCGCCGCCCCACACACAACCGGTATCGAGGCCGATGACGCCCTGCTCGCGCACCAGGCCGAGCGCCGACCAGTGGCCGAAGATGATGCGCGCGTCGCGGCTCTCGCGCTGCGGGTGCGCGAACCAGGGACGGAGCGGTGAGGGGGGCGCAGGCGGTTTACCCTTCTTGGTGAAGTCCACCCGACCGTCGGCGGTGCACACGCGCAGACGCGTCAGCACGTTGATGGCGAAGCGCACTCGCTCCATGCCGGCGAGCCGCTCATGCCAGCGGTCCGGCTCATTGCCATACATGTGATCAAACAGCGCGCGCGGATCGTGCCGCAGCGCGCTGCTGACCTCGAGCGCCAGACTCAGGGTCAGGGCGACCGTCCACTGCGGCACCAGCCCCGCGTGCACCATGAGATCCGGCCCTTCCGCGTACGCCAGGGGGCGCGTGAGGAGCCACTCGAGCAGCGCGTCCCGGTCCGGCGCCGCCAGCACTTCGTCCAGGGTGTCGGAGTCGCGGCGGCGGTGGGCGCCGTGTGCGAGCGCCAGCAGATGCAGGTCGTGGTTTCCCAGCACCACGACCGCGTTGTCCCCGAGAGCGCGCACCCGCCGCAGCGTCGCGAGCGATGCGGGGCCGCGGTTGACCAGATCCCCGACGAACCAGAGCCGGTCGCGATCCGGCGAGAAACTCAGCCGCTTCAGGAGCGCGCCCAGCTCCTCGTCACAGCCTTGTACGTCACCGATGGCATAGCGGGTCACTGCAGAATTCCGGGCATCGCGAGCCGGAACGGCTGGATGGGCGCATCGAAGTGCGCGCCGTTATCGGCGAGCATCTGGTAGCTCCCCTGCATGGAACCGACCGGAGTCTCCAGCACTGCGCCACTGGAGTAACGGAACCCCTGGCCGGGCTTCAGGTACGGCTGCTCGCCCACCACGCCGTCACCGCGCACTTCCTCCACCTTACCGTTGGCGTCGGTGATGACCCAATGGCGGGTCAGCAGTCGGGCCGGCACCTGGCCCTCGTTGCGGATGGTGATGGTGTAGGAAAAGACGTAACGGCTCTCGCGCGGGTCGGACTGCTCGTCCAGGTAACTGGTCTCGACGTCGACGCGGATCTTGTGCTCGAGGGAGCTCATGGGCGTCATTCTACCGGAGTGCCCGGCCCACTAGCTGCGGCCGGCGCGCATCGCGAGCACATCGCACGGGGCGGCGTGCAGCACGGTGTCCTCGGTGAGATTTACCAGAATCGAGAGCCCGTGACGTTCGCGACTGCCGAGAATGATGAGCTCGGCACGGCGCTCGCGCGCCACGCGCACGATCTCGGATTTGACATTGCCACTCTCGACCCTGCAGGAGGCGCCGCTCAAGCCGAGTTCGGCCGCGAGCCCCGCCAGGCGCTGCCGGGCGCGCTCGAGCAGCTCCTCCTCGATCTGCACCGAGGGCATGAGGGTCTCGCCCATCGGCTCGACCGGTACGAATTCCACCACATGCAGCAGCTCGACTTCGGCGCCGAGCGCCGCGGCGAGCGCCTGTGCCTTGCGCCCGATCGCGACACTGCCCTCCGTCAGGTCAACGACCAGCAGGATGCGACGGTAAACTGTCATGACGAGTCCCCCATGCACCGCTGCCGGGAAGACTAGCGTCACAGACGCGCGCGGTCGAGGGCCTGTGCCAGGGTGTTGAATGCCTGCGGCGTCAGCTCCTCCGCGCGGGCACCGGGATCGACCGCACAGGCCTCGATCTGCTCGCGGGTGAGCAGCTGGCTCAGGGCGTTGCGCAGGGTCTTGCGGCGCTGCATGAAAGCCGCGGCCACCACGGCCGGGTAGTGCGGGCTCACCGCAAACAGCGGCTGTGCCCGCATGCTGAGGCGCACCACCGCGGACCACACCCTGGGGGCGGGCTGGAAGGCGCCGGGGCCGACGTCGAACAGGCGTTCCACCCGGACCTGGGGGGCAAGCATGACGCCGAGGCGCCCGTAGTCGGCATCGCCGGGCTGCGCGGCGAGGCGCGCCGCCACCTCCCGCTGCAGCATGAGGTGCAGGTCGAGGATCGCCGGCGCCTGCGCCAGCAGCCGGAACAGCAGCGGCGTGGAGATGTTGTAGGGCAGGTTGGCGGCGATGCGCAGCCGCCCGCCGCGCTCACGTGCCAGGGCGGTGAAGTCGAACTGCAGCGCGTCCGTCTCGTGCAGCACGCAGCGCGGCGGGTTGAAGCGCTCACGCAGCAGCGCCGCGAGATCGCGATCGATCTCGATGGCATCGAGCGTGCAGCCCTCGCATGCGAGCAGCTCGTCGGTGAGCGCACCGTGTCCGGGTCCGATCTCCACCAGGTGCTCTCCGGCGCGGGGGCCAAGCGAGCGCACGATGCGCCGGATCACCGCCGGGTCGTGCAGGAAATGCTGGCCGAAGCGCTTGCGGCGCGGCGCCTGACGCGCTCTCGCGGCGCCGGGCATCAGCGCCGCTGCACGGCGAGACGGCTTGCCAGTCGCACCGCCGCGGCAAGACTGCGGTAGTCCGCCCGACCGGTGCCCGCCAGATCGAGCGCGGTACCGTGGTCGGGTGAGGTGCGCACGATCGGCAGGCCCAGCGTCACGTTGACCGCGTGCTCGAAGCCCGCGTGCTTGACGACCGGCAGCCCCTGGTCGTGATACATGGCGAGCACGGCATCGAAGCCCGCGAGCACCCGCGGCACGAACACGGTGTCCGCCGGCAACGGCCCCTCGGCGCGGATGCCGCTCGCCCGCATCCGCGCGATCGCCGGAGCGATCACGCGCAGCTCCTCGTCGCCCAGGTAGCCGCCTTCCCCCGCGTGAGGGTTCAGGCCGCACACGGCGATGCGCGGCGCAGGAACCGCCCACCAGCGCGCCAGATCGCGCGCCAGGATCGTGGCCGACTCGTGCAGCGAGTCGACGGTAATGGCGTCGCTCACGGCCCTGAGCGGCAGGTGGGTGGTGGCGAGCGCCACGCGCAGCTCGCCCGCGGTGAGCAGCATCACCACGCGCGCGCTGCGGGTGCGTTGTGCGAGAAACTCAGTGTGGCCGCTGAAGCGCACGCCGGCGTCGTTGATCACGCTCTTGTGCACCGGTGCGGTGACGATGGCGTCGAACTCCCCGCTCAGCGCGCCCGCGACCGCGCGCTCCAGCAGCGCGAGCACGTAGGGGACGTTAGCCGTGTCGGGGCGTCCCGGCACGCTCGGGCACGCGAGCGGGTGGTGCTCGACGCTGAGGCTGCCCCTGCGGTGCGGCGCGCCGGCCGCTCCGACCCGGTGGGCGTAGGAATGCAGCGTGACCGCCAGGCTCAGCTGTCCGGCGCGCTCACTCAACAGTGCGCGGTCGGCGAGGCATACCAGCTCGCAGGGCAGCTCCTCAAGGGCGAGCGCCAGGCACAACTCCGGGCCGATTCCGGCCGGCTCTCCCGACGTCAGCGCAACTCGCGGAATCACGGCCTCATGACTTGAATTCGACGTACGCGTCGTCACGCATGCGTCGCAGCCACAGCTCCGTTTCCTCGTCCGCCTTGCCGGCGCGGATCGCTTCCATGGCCTGCCGGCGCTTGAGCTCGTCGCTGTTGTCGAAGCGGCGGTGCCCGAGCACCTGCGCGATGTGCCAGCCAAACTGCGAGTGGAACGGCTCGCTGAGCTCGTTGTCCTTCAGTCCCGCGAGCGCCTGCTCGAACTCGGGGGCGTAGGTTCCCGGTCCCGCCCAACCCAGGTCACCGCCCTCGGCGGCGGATCCCGGGTCCTCGGAAGTGGTCTGGGCGAGGCCGGCGAAGTCCTCGCCCCTGAGAATCCGCTCGCGTAGCGCCGTGAGCTTCAGCCGCACGGTCGCATCGTCGGCGAGCTCGGTGGTCTTCATGAGGATGTGCCGCACGTGGATCTGGTCCTCCACGGCCTTTTCGGTTGCGCCGCGCACCTCGTTCAGCCTGATGATGTGGTATCCGGTCGGGGTGCGCAGCGGCTCGCCCACCTCGCCCGGCTTGAGTCTGGCGATCACGTCGCTGAGGAACGTCGGCAGCTCGCCGCCCTTGCGCCAGCCCAGCGCGCCGCCCTCGAGGGCGGTCTGGCTGCTCGAATAGGCAACCGCGAGCTTGGCGAAATCCTCGCCGCTCCTGGCGCGCTGATAAACGTCCGCGGCGCGCTTGGCGGCCTGCTCGAGCTGCGCGGGGCTTGCCTCCTGGGCCACGGCGATCAGGATGTGAGACACGTTGTACTCGTTGCGCTCGGAGGGGGTCTTGGCCTGCTTCTCGATGAACTGATCGATCTCGCGCGGCGTGACGCTGATGTGCTGCAGCACATCCCGCTGGCGCAGCAGCGACAGCGTAATCTCCTTGCGCAGGTCGTCTCGATAGGCGGCGTAGTCTTCACCCTGCTTGGCGAGGGCGTCGGGCAGCTGCGAGAGCGTCATGCCATTGCGCTTCGCCACGTCCAGGAGCGCGGCGTTCACGTTCTCGTCCGACACCTTGACGCCGGCGCGACTGGCGCGCTGCATCTGGATTTCCTGCAGCACCAGGCGCTCGAGCACCTGCTGGCGCAGGACGTTCTGCGGCGGCAGCTCGAGCTTCTGCTGGCGCAGCCGCTGGCTCACGGTCTCCACCTGCACCTCGAGCTCGCTGTTGAGCACGACCCCGTCGTTGACGATGGCCGCCACGCGGTCGAGCAGCTCACCCTTGGTGGCGAGCTCGCGGGTTTGCGCCTGCGCCGCCTGCTGCAGGGTGAGGGCCGCCGCGACCGCCGCGAGCCGCATCAGGGCTGAAGTCAACATCCGCTGCATGTGATTTCCCGTTCCTCTACCAGGTGCCCTTCAGCGGGCCCCGGCTCTTCGAAGGTATCGCTTCGGGGGGCGTGTAGCCCCGGATCGCCTCGCTGAGGGAGGCGTCCGACGCCGATCCGACACTGGCGAGGCCGGCAAGTTCCAGCTGCAGCCACACGCCGGTCTCCTGGCTGGCGGTTGGGTCGTGACTGTTCACGAACCGGCGTGCGCCCAGCCTGACCCGCCAGCAGCACGCACGGTACTCGAAGCCGGCGAAACGCTCCAGTGGGGTGTGATCGCGCAGCGAGTAGACGTCCCGCGTGAACACGTTCCACTGGCGCCGGATGGGCCAGGCCCCCGAGAACTCGACCTGATCGAAGCCCTGCTGAAACGGCTGCGCGACCCCCTGCACCAGCTGCTGTACCAGCACGAAGCGCTCGTAGCGGTAGGCGAGGTTGAGCACCGCATCGCTGGCGGGCTTGTACTGCAGGTTGACCGTCGTGCGTTCGCTGCGCTCATTCTGCGGATCCCATTGCACCCCGGCGTCCGCGCTCCAGTCCTGGAAGGCGGTGAGCGCGAGCTGCGCGACGAAATCCGAGCGCCTGCCGGTGGTGGGGGCTTCCCCGGGAAGGATCACACGCGGGTTCTGGAAGTAATAGGTCTGGCCGAAGGTGGCGGCCAGGAACTGGCGGCCGTTGTGCGCATCCAGCAAGCGGCTGGTGAAGCCGGCGCTCACCTGGTTGGCATCGCTGACACGGTCGGCGCCGACATAGCGATTGTTGCGAAACAGCTCCACGGGATTCAAGTCCGGCAGCGCGGTGTCGAACACCGGCAGCTGGTCCTGGTTGCGATAGGGGACGTCGAGGTACTGGATGCGTGGCTCGAGCGTCAGCTTGCGTTGGTTGCGCGAGCCGGCGTCGCGCTCGAACACCAGGCCGGTGTCGAGGCTCGCGATCGGCAGCGTCCGCGACGGCGAGCGCGGCTGGCCGGGGGCGGTGTCGTCGAGCTGGTAGCTGGTCGCGCGCCAGGCGAGCGCTGGGCGCAGGAAATATCCCGGGCCGGTGAGATCCAGGGAGGCCCCCGGCATGACATCCGCCCGCCAGCCGGTGACCCCGGTGGCCCCGTCGGGGCGCCGGAAGTCGACCAGCTCGGAATCGAAACCGTAGCGCAGCACCCCGGCCGCACCCAGGCCATAGTCGGCGCTGACAGCGATGCGCGGCACACGCGCGTAGGGGCGATCGTTCACCGCCAGCGTGTAGTCGATGGTCTGGTACTGCTGCGCTTCGCCATCGACGCTCCAGTGGTCGCCGCGGTATGAGAGCGTGGCGCGCCGCTCGATGAAGGCGGTGCTGGCGCCCTCGGGTCCCTGGGAAAAGTCTTCGAAGTAGAACGGATCGCTGACGTTCTCCGCTTTCACGCTCAGGCGGAAATCATCCGGCAGCTCGGCCACGTCGGACAGCCGTAGGCGGCTGCGGCTGGCGTGGAAGGCGCCGTCGTAAGGCAGATAGTTCCAGTCCACCTCGCCGCGCTGGTGCTGCGTGAGGAAGCGCAGGTCACCGCCGAGATCGGGTCCGCTGCGGCTGTACTCGACGGGCTGGAAGGTGAAGTCGGCGTTGGGCGCGATGTTCCAGTAGTACGGCACCGACAGCTGCAGCCCGCCGTAGGAGGTATTGCCGATGCCCGGAAACAGAAAGCCGCTCTTGCGCTCGCTGCCCAGCGGAAACGATACCCACGGCAGGTAGATCAGCGGCACACCCATGAAGCGGATCTGCGCATCGGTGCCGGTGCCGAGCCGGTTGCGTGTGTCGAGCACGATGCTGTCGGCCTTCAGCTGCCAGGATTTATCGGGCACCGGACAGGTCGTGAACATGACTCCCCGCAGGCGAATCACCCCCTGGGGCGTGAGCATCATGTCCTGCGCGGCGCCGCGTGCGGCACGCTGGCGCAGAGAGAACTCGGCCGACCTGAACTCGGCCCCGGCCGCCGCCGAGTAGCTGCCGCCCGCACCCGTCACATGCACGAGGGAGTCGGTGTAGTCGATGTGGCCCGCGGTGCTCACCGAGGTGTTATGCGCGTCGTACTGGACCTCGTTGGCGCGGATCTCGCGCTCGCCCTGCCGCAGGACGACATTGCCCTCGAGCGTCATGTTGCCATCGACGCCGACTGTTGCCGTGTCACTGGAGACGTCGATCTTGCCTTCGGCCCGCAACGGCTTCGCCGCCGGCGTCGCGCCCGCGGCAGAAGGCGGCGCGCCCGCCGGCGCGACGTGCGTCGGACAGGGAGGATCCTCAGCCCGGGCCGCTGGCAACATGCCGCCAAGCGAGACGACGATCACGATCCAGAATGGGCTCGAACGCGCCATGAAGAGCGGCATTATAATGGCGCCACGCCCGAGCGCCCCGAAAGCCCGCAACGCTCACATGCTTGAGACCGACGCGCGAGTCGCGCTGATTAGGGACTGGTTGGCGCGCGAGCTGCGCCGACCCGCGGCGCGCATCGAGCCGGCCTCGAGCGACGCGAGTTTCCGGCGCTATTTCCGGGTGTTCTGCAGCGACGCCACCTACGTCGTCATGGATGCGCCGCCGGGCAAGGAGGACGTGCGTCCGTATCTGAAGGTGTCGCGCCTGCTCGAGTCGCTCGGCGCGCACGTGCCGCACGTCCATGCCAGCGATGTCGAGCGCGGCCTGCTGTTGCTCGAGGATCTGGGTGCGACGCTGTATCTCGAGCGGCTCGAGGCGGGCGATGACCCGCACCCGCTGTACGCGGATGCGCTGCAGGTGCTGGCGCGCATCCAGGTGCGCGGCGGCGCGGCCTGCGCGCAGCTCGCGCCCTACGGCCGCGCGGAGCTGTTGCGCGAGATGGCGCTGATGCCGCAGTGGTTCCTCGACCGGCACCTGGCGCTGACGCCCGCGGCCGATGAAGCGCGGCTCATCGACAACGCGTTCGAGTTCCTGATCGCGGAAGCGCTCGCGCAGCCGGTGGTGTTCGTGCACCGTGACTATCACGCGCGCAATCTCATGGTGGTGAAGGAGCGCAATCCCGGGATCATCGACTTCCAGGACGCGCTGCGCGGGCCGGTGGGTTACGACCTGGTGGCGCTGCTGAAGGACTGCTACATCGCCTGGCCGCGCGCGCGCGTGGTCGGGTGGGTGAGTGACTACCGTGAGCTGCTGCGCTCGCAGGGCGGCCCCACGGGCGAGAGCGAGCAGCAGTTCCTGCGCTGGTTCGATCTCATCGGCGTGCAGCGGCACATCAAGGTGCTCGGGATCTTCTGCCGCCTGTGGTACCGCGACGGCAAGCCCGGCTACCTGCCCGACTTGCCGCGCACGCTCGAATACGTGCGTGACACCTGTGCGCGCTACGCCGAGCTGGGCGCACTCGGGTCGTTCCTCGAGCAGCGCGTGCTGGCGCAGCTGCCGCGTGCGAACGCGCGGGTCTCGGCGGGCCTGAAGCGCGCGGCGGACACTCGCACGTGAAGGCGATGCTGCTGGCGGCGGGCCGCGGGGAGCGCATGCGGCCAATCACAGACTCGCTCCCCAAGCCTCTGGTGAGAGTGGGCGGCAAGCCGCTCATTGCCTGGCACCTAGCGGCGCTCGCGCGCGCCGGCATCCGCGAGGTGCTCATCAACCTCTCCTGGCTCGGCGAGCAGGTGCGCGCAACGCTCGGCGACGGCCGCGACTACGGCGTCGCGATCCGCTACAGCGATGAGGGACCGGTGCCGTTGGAGACCGGCGGCGGTATCTTCAACGCGGTGCCGCTGCTCGGCCCCGGGCCGTTCCTGGTCATCAATGCCGACATCTGGACCGACATCGACTTTGCGGCGCTCGCGCTCGAGGAGCGTGCACACGCCCGCCTGCTGCTGATCCCCAACCCGCCGCACCACCCGCGCGGGGACTTCGGGCTCGAGGGTGATCGGGTGGTCAGCCGCGACACCGATCGCTATACCTACTCCGGGGTAGGTGTGTACCGGCCGGAGTTCTTCGGCGGCTGCACCCCCGGGAGGTTTCCGCTGCTGCCGCTGCTGAATCGCGCCATCGCCGCGGGCCTGGTGCGCGCTCAGGTGCATCGCGGGGAGTGGTGCGACGTGGGCACGCCCGAGCGGCTGGCGAGCCTGGACGCGCGCCTGCGTGCGCTACAATGAAGCCCATGTCAGATCTCAAGGGCATCCCGGTCGTGGCGGAGGTCGCGCGCGCCAGCAGTGGCGAGAAATACCTGACTGCTCAAGGGTTTACCGCCATCCGTGACGGCATCAAGCGCGGCGCCGGCGCCGCGCACGCCCTGCAGCCGAAGCCGCCATGGCTCAAGGCGAAGGCGCCCACCGGCGTGCGCTTCCAGAGCGTGCGGACCCTGGTGCGCGAGCACCGCCTCGCCACGGTGTGCGAGGAAGCGAAGTGTCCGAACATCGGTGAGTGCTGGAACGCGGGCACCGCGACCATCATGCTGATGGGCGCGGTGTGCACGCGTGCCTGCCGGTTCTGTGCCGTGGACACGGGTAACCCGCACGGCTGGCTCGATGCGGACGAGCCCGAGAACGCCGCACGCACGGTCGAGCTGATGAGGCTCAGCTACGTGGTGCTCACCTCGGTCGATCGTGACGACCTCACCGACGGCGGGGCGGCGCACTATGCCGCCTGCGTACGCGCTATCAAGCGCCGCAGCCCGCGCACGGCGGTGGAGGCTCTGACGCCGGACTTCCAGGGAGTGCGGGCGGATGTCCAGACGGTGGTCGACTCCGGAATCGAGGTGTTCGCGCAGAACATCGAGACCGTGCTGCGCCTGACGCATCCGGTGCGCGATCCGCGTGCCGGCTACCAACAGACCCTGCAGGTCCTGCAGATCGCCAAGGAGCGTCGGCCGGCGGTTCTGACCAAGAGCAGTCTCATGCTCGGCCTCGGGGAGAGCGAGGCGGAGATCGACGCGACGCTCGCCGACCTGCGCGCCGCCGGCGTCGACATCGTGACCCTCGGGCAGTACCTGCGCCCGACGCTCAATCACCTGCCGGTGCAGCGCTTCGTGACACCCGAGGAGTTCGATCGCTATCGCGAGCTGGCGCTGGCGCGCGGCTTCCTCGAATGCGTCTCGGGGCCTCTGGTGCGCTCGAGCTATCGCGCCGAGCAGGCGCTCAACCGCAACAACGCCGGCCTCGACAACCGGCGCCTGGCGACATGAGCCTCCCCGGCACGGCGGCGGCCTGCACGCCGCGAGTGGCCGCGGCGCGCGCCGCCGCGCCCGCACCCCTGATCCGGCGCCTGGGACGGGTCGAGTACGAGCCCACCTGGCGCGCCATGCAGCGCTTCACCGAGGAGCGCGGCGCGGCGACCCCGGATGAGATCTGGTTTCTCGAGCACCCGCCGGTGTACACCCTGGGGGTGAACGCGAGCCGCGCGCACCTGCTGGCGCCCGGGGATATCCCGGTGGTGCAGGTCGATCGCGGCGGCCAGGTGACCTATCACGGCCCGGGGCAGCTGGTGGTGTACCCGCTGGTGGATCTGAAGCGCGCCGGTCTTGCAATCCGCGACTTCATCACGGCGCTGGAGCGCGGCGTCATCGATCTGGCGGCGCAGTTCGGCATCCGCGCCGAGTGCCGGCGCGGCGCCCCGGGTGTGTACGTCGACGGCCGCAAGCTCGCGAGCCTCGGCGTGCGCGTGCGCCGCGGCGGCAGCTATCACGGCCTCGCCGTGAACGTGGCGCTGGACCTGGAGCCATTCCGCCGCATCAATCCCTGCGGCTACCAGGGCCTGCAGATGACGCAGCTGGCAGAGCTCGGCGGACCGCGCACCGTCAGCGCCTGCGCGCGCGCGCTCGAGCCGCACCTGCTGCGTGCACTTCGGCTACCCCGTGTAACCACTCCGTAACCTCGTTGCGACTGACAGCACTGCGCGGCACGGCTAGCATGCCGTGATGCCAAGAGCCTTCCCTCGGCGACGCGCGGCGGCCTGTTGCGCCCTCAGCGCGCTCGCGGTGCTGCTCGCGTCCTGCCAGGATGGGTCCGAGTCCCCGCACGCGGCTCGCGTGACGCTGCTGAACGTCTCCTACGACCCCACACGCGAGCTGTACGTGGATTTCAACGCGGCCTTTGCCAGGTACTGGAAGGCGAAGAGCGGCCAGGAGCTGCGTGTCGATCAGTCACACGGGGGCTCGGGCAAGCAGGCGCGCTCGGTGATCGACGGGCTCGCCGCGGATGTGGTGACGCTCGCGCTCGCGGCCGACATCGATGCGATCGCAGCTGACGCAAAGCTCCTGCCGTTGAACTGGCAGACGCTGCTGCCGCAGGACAGCTCGCCCTATACCTCCACCATCGTGCTCCTGGTCCGCAACGGCAACCCGAAAGGCATTCACGACTGGGGCGATCTGGTGCGCCCCGGCGTGGCGGTGATCACACCCAACCCCAAGACCTCCGGCGGCGCCCGCTGGAACTATCTGGCCGCCTGGGCCTGGGCCCGCGGGCAGCCGGGGGCGGATGAGGCGAGCGCACGGGAGTTCGTGCGACGGCTCTACCAGAACGTGCCGGTGCTCGACACCGGTGCTCGCGGCTCGACGATCACTTTCGTGCAGCGTGGACTCGGGGATGTGCTGATGGCCTGGGAGAACGAGGCGCTGCTCGCGGTGCGCGAGCTGGGCGCCGACAAACTCGAGATCGTGGTGCCCTCGGTCAGCATTCTCGCCGAGCCGCCGGTGGCGGTGGTCGAGAAGGTGGCCTTGCGGCGCGGCACGCGCGAGGTCGCGCGGGCGTACCTCGGCTATCTGTACAGCACGGAAGGGCAGGAGATCGTCGCGCGGCATTACTACCGGCCACGCGATCCGCAGGTGGCCGCGCGTTATGCGGCGCGCTTCCCGCCCCTGAAGCTCGTCACCATTGGCGACTTTGGCGGCTGGGCGCAGGCGCAACGCACGCACTTCAGCGATGGCGGCGTGTTCGATCAGATCTCGGCGCGCTAGGCAGGCGCGCTGCGGCGGTCAGTCCACCAGCAGCTTGTAGCCCGCCGCGGCGGTGCGCAGCAGCGCGGGCGCCGCCGGATCCGCTTCGATCTTCTGCCGCAGCCGGTGCACCAGCTGCTTCAGGAGCTGCCGGTCACCGCCGCTGCGATGTCCCCACACCTGCACGAGCAGCCGATCCGAGCTCACCGTGTGGCCGGCATTTGCCAGCAGCATCTGCAGCAGCCGCAGCTCGAGCTTCGTCACCCGCACCGGGTCGGCGCGGCCGATGCTCACGGTGTGCTCCCGCAGATCGAGAGCCACGCGTCCGGCGGCCAGCGGGGTGGTGTTTTCCATTCCTGCGCGGCGCAGCAGCGCCTTGATGCGCGCCAGGAGCGTGCGCGGGCTGAACGGCTTGGTGAGATAGTCATCGGCGCCGAGCCCCAGCGCGCGCACCAGATCCTCCTCCTCGCCACGCACCGTCAGCATCATCACCGGGATCCGCGAGCGCCTGCGGATCGCCTCGCAGACCTGAAAACCGGAGAGGCCCGGCATGTTGATGTCGAGCACCACCAGGTCCGGGGATTCCTCCTCGAAGCGACGCACGGCGGAGGGTCCGTCGCCGGCCTTGAGGACGAGATATCCCGACTGACTCAGCGTGAAGGCAATGAGATCGCGCAAATCCCCGTCATCGTCCGCCACCAGCACTTTCATGCGCCGTTCTCCGCCGGCAGGATCAGGGTGAAGCGCGTGCGGCCGGCGGCGGTGCGCTCGAAGGCGACGCTGCCCGAATGCCGCTCGATGATCGACTTCACCAGCCACAGACCCAGTCCCAGCCCCGCCGCTTCCGGTTCCGCGCCGGCGCCCCGCCGGAAGCGCGCGAACAGCGCCTCGCCCTCGCTCGCCGCCGGTCCCGGGCCCTCATCCTCCACCCACGCGAGCACCTGTCCGGGGCGCGCCTCGGCGCCGATGCGCACGGTGCTGTCCTCGGGCGCGAATTTGTTGGCGTTGGCGAGCAGGTTGACAAACACCTGGGTGAGGCGCGGCTTGTCGCCCGCCACCAGCGGCAGATCCTCGGGCAGGCCGAGCTCGAGGCTCTGGCGCCGCTGCGCCAGGAGCGAGCGCACCAGGGCGCGCGCGTCCTCCACCACCTCGGCGAGCGCGACGCTCTGCTGGCGGATGCCGAGCTGTCCGGACTCGATACGCACGCTCTCGAGCAGGTTGTCGATGAGCTGTGTCAGACGCAGCGTGCCACGCTCGAGTGAAGTCACCAGCTCCCTCTGCTGCGCCGCCGGCAGCTGCTCCAGACCCGCGAGCAGCAGCTCGATCGACGCCAGCTGTGCGGCGAGCGGTGTGCGGAACTCGTGCGAGATGTTGGCGAGCACCGAGTCGCGTGCCCGGCGAACCGCCTCGAGCTCGGTCTCGTCGCGGATCACCTGTACCTGCAGGTCGTCGACCTGGGCGGAGCTGGTGATCACCGCGGTGCGCGGCTCGCCCGGCGGGCTACCCAGGTGCTCGACCGCCTTGGCGCTGCCGGCGCTGCGCGCCTGCAGGATCGGGCAGCGGAAATCGCAGGGACGCCGGCCGTCTTCGTTACGCGGCTGCAGCACGTCGCCGCAGAAACGGCCCACCGCCTGCTCGGGCGTCACACCGAGCAGTCGCGCGGCCTGCGGATTGAGGTAGCGGATGATCCGGTTCCTGTCGACCGCGTATACCCCTTCGACGATGCCGCTGAGCACCGCCTGGGCCTCGGCTTCGCGCCGCCGCAGCGTGCTGGTGAGGTCGATGAGATTGCGCCGCATGGTTTCCATGGTGCGCGCCAGGGCACCGACCTCCGCAGCGCCGCCCGGCGGAATCGACGCTGAGAAGTCCCCCGCGCCGAGGCGAGTGGCGGCGGTGGTGAGTGCGCGCACCGGGCCGGCGACGAGCTCACCCAGGATCAGGCCGGCGAACACTGCGAGCACGCCCAGGATCAGCGCGGTCACCAGGAGCTTGTGCACCAGGTGACGGGTGGGCGCGTCAACCGCGCTGGTCGGCAGCAGCGCTTCGATGAGCGCGATCGCCTCGCCGCTGGAGGCGAACACCGGCACGGCGCCCGCATACACATCCTGCGCTTCGATCCGCTGCACCGCGGAGTGTCCGTCGGCGAGCGCCGCGGCGTACAGCGGCGTGAACGCCGTCACCGGGCCGCTGGTGTGGGCGCGGTAGTCGATGAGCCTGATCTCCGCTCCTACCTGGCTGCTCAGGGCCCGCGCCAGCTTCTGGTCCAGGCGCCGCACCACGTACACGTGCATGCCCGCCTGGCCGAGCGCGGCGCGGGCACCCAGCAGCGGCACGCGCTCGGTCGCGGGCAGCGCCATGAAAGTCGCGCTCTGTTCGGCGCTGGCGGTGAGAATCTGCCGCCAGTCGAGCGCCGGGCCTGAAACCGCGAGCACGCTGTTGCCCGAGAGCACCGCGCAGCCATCCACGCCCCCCACCTCGCAGGCGCGATGCAGGAACGGTGGCAACGCGTCGCTCTGTCCTTCGGCCGTCAGGCGCTGCAGCGTCGGACGGTCGGCGAGCGCGCGCGCCGTGGCGAGCGCGTCCTCGCCCATGCGCCGCAGGTCTTCGCGCGCGGTCGTGGCCGCGAGCTGCACGCGCGCCTTGCCCTGCTGATCCGCGAGGTCGCGCAGCATGCCGCTCGCGTACCAGGAGATGCCGCCGCCCACCAGCAGCACCAGGCCCAGATGGATCACTACCAGCCACCAGCCCAGGCTGGTCGTGGCCGGGTCCGGCCACAGCGAGCTCCACAGGTGTGCGAGGCGCGCGCGCATGGGGCGTCAACGCCGCCGGTAACCGGTGCGCTCGACCAGGGTCTTGACCACGAGCGTCAGGGCCGCGAGCAGGGTGAGGAGCGAGGCGACGGCGAACGCGCCGACGAAGTTATATTCGTTGTAGAGGATCTCGATGTGCAGCGGCATGGTGTTGGTCAGGCCGCGGATGTGTCCGGACACCACTGACACCGCGCCGAACTCGCCCATGGCGCGCGCGTTGCACAGTACCACGCCGTACAGCAGCCCCCAGCGTATCTTCGGCAGCGTAACGCGAAAGAAGGTCATCCAGCCACCCGCCCCGAGCGTCATGGCGGCTTCTTCCTCGTCGTTGCCCAGCTGCTGCATGAGCGGGATCAGCTCGCGCGCCACGTAGGGAAACGTCACGAACATGGTGGCGAGCATGATGCCCGGCAGAGCGAAGATGATGCTGAGGTCGTGCTCGCGCAGCCACACGCCGAACCAGCCGTGCAGGCCGAACAGCAGCACGAAGATCATGCCCGAGATCACCGGCGAGATCGCCAGCGGCAGGTCGATGAGCGTGATGAGGATGCTCTTGCCGCGGAACTCGAATTTGGCGATCGCCCATGCGGCGGCGAGTCCGAACACGGTGTTGATCGGCACCACCACGAGCGCCGTGGTGAGGGTCAGCCGCACGGCAGCGGCGGTATCCGGGTCGGCGAAGCTGTCCAGGTAGGCCCGCAGCCCCTTGGCGAGCGCCATGGTGAACACGGTTGCGAGTGGCGCGAGCAGTACCGCCGCCAGGAACGCCAGCGACACCGCGATGAAGAGCCACCGCACCACCGAGTGCAGCCAGGTGTGCTGTCCGGGTCGGGTGGCGTCGCCGGCGAGGGCGGCGGGGAGCGCCGCGGCCATCAGTGAGCCGCCCTGACGTGCCGGCGGCGGCCCCACGCCTGCAGCAGGTTGATGGCGAGCAGCACGACGAAGGAGATGCCGAGCATCACCACCCCCAGGGCCGCGGCTCCGTGGTAGTCGAACTCCTCGAGATGGATGACGATGAGGAGCGGGGTGATCTCGGTCTTCATCGGCAGGTTGCCGGCGATGAAAATGACCGAACCGTACTCCCCGAGGGCGCGCGCGAACGCCAACGTGAAGCCGGTCAGGAGCGCGGGCAGCACCGTCGGCAGGATGATGCGGCGGAACACGTACATACGGCCCGCACCGAGGGTCTCCGCGGCCTCCTCCAGATCGCGCTGCACCTCCAGCAGCGCCGGCTGCACCGCGCGCACCGCGAACGGCATGCTGATGAGTGTCAGCGCGAGTGTCACGCCCAGCCAGGTGTAGGCGACTTTCACGCCCCAGGGCTCCAGGTAGCGTCCGATCCAGCCGTTGTGCGCAAACACCGTGGTGAGCGCGATGCCCGAGACCGCCGTGGGCAGCGCGAAGGGCATATCGATGAGCGCGTCGAGGAGTTTTCTGCCCGGAAACTCGTACCGCACCAGGGTCCAGGCGATGATGAAGCCGAACACCAGGTTGATAGTGGCGGCCAGGAAGGAGGCACCAAAGGACAGGCGGTAGGAGCCGAGCGCCCGCGGACTGAGCACCACGTGCAGGAAGTCGCTCCAGTGCATGGAGGCGGCGGCCAGCGCCAGCGCGGCGAGTGGGAGCAGCACGATGGTGCTGAGGAAGAACGTGGTGAAGCCGAAAGTGAGCCCGAACCCGGGCAGTACGCTGGGCTGGCGGAAGCTCATGGGGAACCGCGGTACACGATCAGCATCGGCCACTGCCCGCCGTCGAGCAGGGCGCGGAAGCGCTCGGCGAAGCGTGTGAGCTCGGTGACGCCCACGATCAGCATCTGTGCGGGCGCTTCCGCCAGGCGCCGCGCCAGCTCCTGCGCGACATCGCCGAAGCGCAACTCGGTGCGCATCTCCAGGCCATGCGCCAGCTGTGCCTCGGAACGCGCATCGAGCAGTTCGCGCATGCCGTGCTGCGCGCGGGTGCGGGCGCTCTGCTCGGGGAAGATTCCCACGTACACCGCTTCGGCGGACAGGTGGCGCAGCACGCTCGCCGACACTGCGAGCGTGGCGCTGCGCGAGGCTTCACCTATCCAGTGAATCAGCACGCGCTGCGGTATCGGCGCTTGGTCCGGCAGCACCAGCAGGTCCTTGGCACCGCGCCGCAGCAGCCACTCGGCACGGTGCGCGCAGTCGGTCTGCGAAGCGATCGCGGTGGTGCCCACGAACGGGCTGTCGGCCGCGCACGCAGCGTCCGGCACGCCCAGCTGCGGCTCGGCGCGCACGCCGATGCGCGTCCTCATGCGCACCGCCAGCTCCGCGAGCAACGGCTGGCGGCTGAGCGCATCCGCGAGCGCGGCGCTCGCGGCACAGGCAGTGAAGCTCGACAGCGGCGTAGGCAGAACGTGCACGCGGCGCACGCCGATGGCGACGCTCTGACCGGGGTGGATCTCGAAGCCGCGCTGCTCGTGCTGGGTGCGCGTCACCAGGAGCGATGCGCTGGCGGCGCCGTCCGGCTGGGCGAGCAGCGGGGGCTGCGCACCATTCTCGAGCCGCACGCGCAGGCTCTCGAGCGCGCCCGTGAATACCACCTCGTCCACCACCCCGCGCGCGAGGTAACCGGAGCTCAGCGCGTCGCGCGACGCGGCAACCTCCACTTCCTCCGGGCGCACGACCGCGACCACTTCCCGCTCGTCGACGTCGGGGGAGCGCTCGGAGGCCGCCACCGTGTTGGCGCCCATCTGGATGCCATCGGGCGTGCGCCGCGCCAGGATCAGGTTGGCCGCGCCGAGGAAGGTGGCCGCGAAACGCGTGGCCGGGCGCGAGTACAGGTCGTGCGGTGCACCCATCTCCAGCAGTCGCCCGAGATTCATGACCCCGATGCGGTCCGCCATGGCGAAGGCCTCCTCCTGGTCGTGGGTCACGAGCACGGTCGTGATCCCGAGCTCGCGCTGCACCTGGCGGATGGTGCGGCGCAGTTCCTCGCGGATCTTCGCATCCAGGGCGCCGAAGGGCTCATCGAGCAGCAGCACCTCGGGCTTGTGCGCCAGCGCGCGCGCCACCGCCACGCGCTGCTGCTGGCCGCCGGAGAGTTGCGCCGGCAGCCGCTGATCCATGCCCTCGAGCGACACCAGCCGCAGCAGCTCCTGGCGGCGCTGCCGGCGCGCCTTGGCGCCCATGTGCCGCACGCGCAGCGCGAACTCGATGTTCTCCGCCACCGTCATGTGGCGGAACAGCGCGTAGTTCTGGAACACCAGTCCCACGCCGCGCTCGCGGGCGGCGACGTGCGTGACGTCGCGCCCGTGCAGCGCGATGCGCCCATGGTCGACACCGGAGAGCCCGGCGATGGCGCGCAGCAGCGTGCTCTTGCCGCTGCCGCTCGGCCCGAGCAGCACGAAAAACTCCCCGTCACCGATGTCGAGCGAGACATCGTTGACCACCGGCGCGCCGGCGTAGTGCTTGGTGACCTGGTCTAGAGTGATGGACATTCCGGCGATGCTACCGGGGGCGTGACCGGGTCGTCAGTTTCCACCCGGTAACGGGCAGGTGACAAACCGGTTATGAGTGCGGTGTCCTACAAAGGCAGCGGCAACCCCTCACCACGGGGTGCCGGCGAGTTCGCGCTTGTAGTCCTGCAGCACCTGGTGGACGCGCCGCCACAGCGGGCCGGGCTTGCCCGTGCCGACCGGGTGGCCGTCGAGGGAGGTCACCGGCTGCACCTCGCGCGTGGCGGCCGAGATCCACACCTCATCGGCCGCGCGCAGCTGCGCCTCGCTGATCGGCAGGACGCGGCTGTGCAGGGCGGCGCGTGCCGCCAGTTCCTCCACCACCCCGCGCGTGGTGCCCGGCAGAATGCGGCGCGAGTGCGGCGGCATCAGCAGCTCCCCGCCGAGCACCACGTGCACGGCGGATGCGGAGGCCTCGGTGAGCTCGCCGTCGCGCAGCAGAATGGTCTCGGATGCTCCCGCGTCCACCGACAGCTGGCGCAGCAGCACGTTCGCCAGCAGCGCGGTCGACTTGATGTCGCAACGCGCCCAGCGGCTGTCGTCGGCGGTCACGCACGCGACCCCGCGCTCGAGGATCTCCGCTCCGTTCACCGGCAGGGGTGCGCAGAACGCGAATACGGTGCGTGGGATCTGCGGCAGCGGCGCGTGGCTGCGGCCGTGCTGCGCGCCGCGCGTCACCTGCCAGTACACGTAACAGTCGCCGCCGCCGTTGCGCTCGATCAGCGTGCCGAGGATCGCGCGCCATTCCTCGCGCGTGTGCGGGTCCGCCATGCCGATGCCGGCGAGGCTGCGCGTGAGGCGCTCGCCGTGGGCGGCGAAGCGGAACGCTCGCCCGCCGTATACCGGCATCAGCTCGTAGACGGCGTCCGCGTACAGGAAGCCGCGATCGAGCGGGGAGATACGCGCCTCGGTGAGCGGCAGGTACGCGCCGTTCAGATAGCACAGGGGCAGGGGCTCGGCCATGTGCTTTAAGGGCTCAATGGAACCACAATGCCACGCTGTCCATGGCACGCGTCCACAGCCCGCCCGAAGGCACCGGCGCGAGGGCGGTGAGCGGTGCGCGCGCGAGCACCTCGCCCGTGGTATCCGCCACGGTCAGCTCGCCCACGGGCTGGCCGGCCGCGAGCGGTGCAATCAGCGGCTCGCCGCTCAAGTGCGCACTGGTGCGCAGCGCCGCGCCCTGCCCGCGGCCGACGGTCGCGTAGACATCGTACGGCACGCCGACCGGGGCGAACTCGGTCGCCGACTTGTAGACGCGCGGCTTCAACACCGTCTCGCGCGCCGCCTTGACGCGGACGGTCTCGTAAAAGGTGTAGCCGTAGTTCAGCAGGGCAGCGCTGGCCTCCTCGCGCGCCCGGACGCTCGGGGCACCCATGACCACCGACACCAGCCGCATGCCGTTACGGTTGGCGGAGGTCGCGAGGCAGAAGCCGGCGCTGTCGGTGTGTCCGGTCTTGAGCCCGTCGACCGACGGATCCTTGCCGAGCAGGCCGTTGCGGTTGTCCTGGCGGATGTTGTTCCACATGAATTCGCGCAGGCTGAACAGCGGATAGAACTGCGGAAACTCGCGGATGAGCGCATTGGCGAGCGTCACCGTGTCGCGTGCCGTGGTGTAGTGATTGGGGGAGGGCAGGCCGTCGCTGTTCTCGAAGTTGCTCGATTTCATGCCGAGGCGCCGGGCGTACTCGTTCATCATCTGCGCGAAGGCGGCCTCCGTGCCGCCGACCTTCTCGGCGAGCGCGATGCTGGCGTCGTTCCCGGACTGCACGATCATGCCCTTGATGAGAATGTCGACCGGGACCTGCGTGCCGACCTGCACGAAACTGCGCGAGCCTCCCGTACGCCAGGCGTGCTCGCTGACGGTGACCATGTCGGTGAGCTTCAGCCTGCCTTCCGCGAGCGCCTTGAAGACCACGTACGCCGTCATCAGCTTGGTGAGGCTCGCAGGCTCGGCGCGCTCGTCGGGGTGACGCTCGGCCAGCATGCGGCCGCTGAAGTGATCGACCAGCAGGTAGGAGCGCGCGTTGAGCTCGGGGGGCCTGGGTATCGGGCTTGCTGCCTGTGCGGGGCCGGTCGCGGCGGTGAGCGCCAGTGCGACCCAGGCGAGGACGATGAACGGTGAGCGGACCACGGGTGCGGATCTTAACCCAAGCGCCACGTGCGCAAGCGCCGCTTGCGTGAGGCGCGCGCGTCAGTCGAGCGCCAGCCGCGCGTCGGGGATGCCGAGCGTTGCGAGGCGGGCGGCCAGCTGATCGAATTCCGCGACGCTGCCCACGGGCCCGAGGCGCACGCGGTACAGGCGTGATTTGCCTTCCGGGGGCGAGAGGATGAAGGCGCCGGCCAGTCCCGCGGCGTGCAGCCGCTCGAGCAGGTGCTGCGCGTTGTGCGCATCGGCGAATGCGCCCGCCTGTACATACAGCGAGGGCGGCGGTGACTGCGCGCTGCGCGTCAGCTCATCGGGCGCGCCCGGCGTCAGGGCCCGCACCTCCACCAGCGTGGTGCCTTCGCGGATCATGTCGAGTCTTGCGGCCGCCGTGTAGGACAGATCGATGAGGCGGTTGGCGACGAACGGGCCGCGGTCGTTGATTCGCACTACGACGCTCCTGCCGTTGCGAAGATTGGTGACGCGCGCATAGGTGGGCAGCGGCAGGCTCTTGTGAGCCGCACTCATGCCGTACATGTCGTAGGGCTCGCCGCTCGAGGTGTTGCCGCCATGGAAGGTCGGGCCGTACCAGGAGGCCACGCCGCGTTCCAGGTAGCCATCCGCGGCCGCGAGCACGAAGTAACGCCGGCCGAACACGTCGTAGAACGGCGGATTGCCGTGGGCGCTGCGCGGCTCAAGGCGCGGCACGGCATCGGGGATCGATTCGACGCCCGCCGGCGGCGGCGGCGGCACGGCCGGCAGGGGTACGCGTTCCGCAGGCTGCGGCGCTCGGCGCGCGCTGATTGCGCACGCGGTGAGCAGTACGCACAGCGCGGCGGCGCTCACCGCCGCGAGCGGCGCCGCGGCGCGGTGCGCGGCTCTCACGGCGCCGCGTCGTGCATGCGCTGCGCGAGGGTCTGTGCCAGCTCGTGCACCGCCATGGCGTAGCGCGCGCTGGCGTTGTAGCGCGTGAGCACGTAGAAATTATGGAATCCGACCCGGTAGGCCGGACCGTCGCGCTGCTCGGCGGAGATCAGCACCACCGCAGTGTCGGCCGGCACGCTCATCTCGACCTGCACGCCGTGCGCGGCGAGGCTCTCGACGGTCTGGCTGAGCTCCAGATTGTGCGGTTCGATCTGAAAGCTCGGATCGGGCTCGAGCCGGGTCTCAGCCAGCACCGGGCCGCCCGCCGTCCAGCCGTGCTCGTTCAGGTAGTTCGCGACGCTCGCCAGGATGTCGTCCCAGTCACCCCACAGATCGCGCGGCCGGTCAGCGTTGGCAGCCACTGCATAGCGCCGGTATTGCGAGGGCATGAACTGTGGCACGCCCAGGGCGCCGGCGTACGAGCCGGGGACGGTGAGCGGATCGAGCTTGTTTTCTCTCACCAGCAGCAGGAATTCCTCGAGCTCGCTGCGGAAGAACTTCTGGCGCGGCGGATAATCGAACGCCAGCGTTGCGAGAGCGTCCAGTGCGCGGTAGGGCCCGGTATTGCGCCCGTAGTGTGTCTCGATGCCGAGGATTGCCACCAGGTATTCGCTCGGCACCCGGTACTGGGCGGAGATCTGCTCGAGCGTGTTCTTGTGATCGAGCCAGAAGCGCACGCCGTCGCTGATGCGCTCGGCGCTCAGGAAACGGTCGCGGTATTCCCACCAGGGCGCCACCTTCTCGATGGGGCGGTTCACGATCTCGATGATTCTCGGCTGCGGTCGCGCTTCCTTCAGCAGGGCGCGCACCTCCTTGCGGTTGAGGCCGTCGCGGCTCACCACGTCGTTGACGAATTCAATGATCTCGGGGCGCTGCAGGTCGAAGCCGCCCGCGACCGCATCTTCCGGCTGGGCGCCCGCCGGAGCGCAGGCGAGCGCGGCGAGCAGCAGGTAACGGCACTTGTTCAAGACCACGTGTTCGACTACGACCCGACGAGCTTACGCCGTGAATACAGCGCCATGAGAATACCGAAGCCGGCGAGGAGCGTCACGACCGAGCTGCCTCCGTAGCTCACCAGCGGCAGCGGCACCCCGACCACCGGCAGCAGTCCGGTGACCATGCCGGCGTTGATGAACACGTACACGAAGAAGGTGAGCGCGAGACTGCCGGCCAGCAGGCGCGCGAAGGTATCCTGGGTCTGGGTGGCGAGATAGATGGCGCGGCCGACGACGAACGCGTACAGCAGCAGCAGCAACAGCAGGCCGAGGAGGCCGAACTCCTCGCCGATGACGGCGAAGATGAAGTCGGTGGAGCGCTCGGGGAGGAATTCGAGCTGCGCCTGGCTGCCGTTCATCCACCCCTTGCCGAACACGCCGCCCGAGCCGATCGCGATCTGTGACTGGATGATGTGGTAGCCGGCGCCGAGTGGATCGGCCTGCGGGTTCAGAAACATGAGCACGCGCTTGCGCTGGTAGTCGTGCATGAAGCTCCAGCCGAACCAGGCCCCGAGCGCGGCGAGCACCAGCAACGCCGCCATCACGCGCGCGCGCAGGCCGGCGAGGATGATGACTAGCGCGCCGGCGACGGCGATGAGCGCGGCCGTGCCCACGTCGGGCTGGATCGCCACGAGCCCCACCGGTATCAGGATCAGCACGCCGAGTGCGCCCAACGACGTCCAGCCCGGCGGCAGCGGCCGCTCGTGCAGGTACCAGGCGCACATCATCGGGACTGCGAGCTTCATCAGCTCCGAGGGCTGGAAGCGGAACAGTCCGAAATTCAGCCAGCGGCGCGCGCCCATGCCGACATGGCCGATCGTGACGACGAGCATGAGCAGCACGCATCCGCCGGCGTACAACCACGGCGTCATCCGGCGCAGGAAGTTCGGATTCACGCGCGCGAGCACCAGCATGGCGATGGTGCCGAGCAGCAGCCGCAGCGCCGTGCGCACTATCGTGGCGATGCTCTGGCCGGAGGCGCTGTACAGCACCACCAGGCCGAAGGCGGCGATGAGTGCGAGTCCCACCATCAGCGGACCGTCGATCTTCAGCGCCGACAGCACCCGCGCAGCGCCGGTGAACGTGCGGCGGGTGCGTGAGCCGGAGGTGACGTCCTCGTAGATCATGTCTGTGGCTTGAGCTTGCCGTCCGCGCCGAGCAGATAGGCGTCCAGCACCTTGCGGGCGATGGGCGCCGCGGCGGTCGCGCCCGCCCCGCCGTTCTCCTCCAGCACTGCGAGCGCGATGCGCGGCTGATCGGCGGGCGCGAAGGCGATGAACCAGGAATGATCGCGCAGCCGCTCGTTGAGCTTGCTGGCGTTGTACTTCTCGGTGCGCGCGAGTGTGAACACCTGGGCGGTGCCGGTCTTGCCGGCGAAGCTATAGGCGGCGTGCGCGCCGATCGCGGCCGCCGTGCCGCGCGTGGTGACCCCGATCATGCCGTGCACCACGCGCTGCCAGTCTTCGGGCGCGACGCCAGGCACCTCGCCGTCCGACACCGGGGCGATGCGATGCAGCTCCCCGGTGCGCGGATCGCGGTAAGCCGCGACCACGCGCGGCCTCCAGATCCTGCCGCGGGTGGCGAGGATGCTGGCATAGTGCGCCAGCTCGATCGGAGTGACGGTAAGGTACCCCTGGCCGATGCCGAAGCTCACAGTCTCGCCAGGGAACCACACGCGGTCCTGCGGACGCGAGAAGGCCTTCGCCTTCCACTCGCGCGAGGGCAGGATCCCGGCCTTCTCGCCGCCGATGTCGATGCCGGTCGGCTTGCCAAAGCCGAACGGTCCCATGAACGTGGACATGCGGTCGACCCCGATCTCGTTGGCGAGGCCGTAGAAGTAGACATCGCACGAGCGCGCGATGGCATCGTCGAGGTCGACCGCGCCGTGATGCTCGTTGTGGTATTCACGGTAGATGAAGGAGCTGCCGGGTAGATGGAACGAGCCGGCGCAGTAGCGGTGCGCCTGCGGGTCCACCACGTGATGAGTGAGTGCGGCGAGTGCGATCACCGGCTTCACGGTCGAGCCCGGCGGATAGGTTCCGCGCAGCGCGCGGTTGAACAGCGGCCGGTCGATGTCGTTGTTGAGCACGCCGTACTCGCCCGCGGTTATGCCGCGGCCGAACATGGTGGGATCGAAGCCCGGCAGGCTGACGAGCGCGATCACGTCGCCGTTGTTCGGATCGAGCGCCACGACCGCACCTCGATGGCCGGCGAGCGCGGCCTCGGCGGTGCGCTGCACCTTGAGGTCGATCGACAGCAGCAGATCCTCGCCGGCTCCCGGTGCCTTGGTGCGCAGGTTGGGGACAAACGCGCCCTGGCGCTCCACCGAGCGTCCCTGCGCGTTGACCAGTACCTCGCGAAAGCCGTTGGTGCCATGCAGCTCACCCTCGTAGGCGCTCTCTACGCCGAGCTTGCCGATGAGGGAGGTGCCGGCGTAGGCAGCGCGGTCGATGTGCTTCAGATCCTGCTCGCTGATGGCGCCCACGTAGCCGAGCGCGTGTACCGCCAGCTCACCGTTCGGGTACCAGCGGGTCTGGCGGGTCTTGATATCCATGCCCGGAAACTCGAAACGCCGCACGGCGAAACGCGCGACGTCCTCGTCCGACATGCGCAGGCGGATCGGCACGCTGTCGAAGCTGCGGCTCGAGTCGATGGTGCGCTCGAGCTCATCGACGTCCTCGGCACGGATGAGATCGAACTGCACCAGGCGCGCGAGGGTCTGCTGCATGTCCGGCACTTCTTCGGGCACCAGTTCCAGCTGGTAGGCGGGCTGGTTGCCCGCGATCACCTCGCCGTGGCGGTCGAGGATCAGCCCGCGCGCGGCCGGGATCGGCTCATTGCGCACCCGGTTACCCTGGGAGAGGTCTGCGTAGTATTCGTGACGCGACACCTGCAGTACGAACAGACGCACGATCAGGCTGACAGTCGCCACGGCCATGACCGCGGCGCACACCAGCGCGCGCTGATCGAAGAGGCGCTGTTCCCGCCAGTGATCCTTGATGCGCACGGCCGGCATGGCTGGAACCCGTCAGAGACCGTGAGCCAAGGATAGTTCCACTCAGGCGCGCCCGCGCGAGCCGTAGGCCAGTATGGCGGCGACGGGCGGCCACAGCAGTGCACCGGTCACGGTGTGGACCCAGCGCAGCGGACTCGTGACCGGGTGGCCGCTCCAGCCGTCGATCGCGAACAGCACGAACTCGTAAACGGCCAGCGCGGCGAACACGATCAGCGCCTGCTGGAACGCGGGCTTGGAGCGGATGCGCTGGTGCTCGCGCACGGCGATGTACGTGACCAGTGCCAGGGCGAGGGCGTGCTGCCCCAGCACGGGCCCCTGGAACACATCGAGCGCGAGGCCGGCGAAGAACCCCAGGGCGATGTCGCCGGTTCGCGGCGCGTTCACCGACCAGTACAGCACCGCGAGCACCAGGAACACCGGTCGCAGGACGTCGAGCCATGGCGGCAGCGGCAGCACGGTGAGCACGAGTGCCACGAACGCCGTGAGCAGTATGCGGCCGCCGCCGGGCGCGCTCACTGCTGCTCCTTCGCCGGCGGAGCATCAGGCTGCGGCGTGGGGGGCTCCTGCTTGGGGGGTTCCGACGTAGTGGGCTCCGGCGGGGCTGGCTGCGGTGCGGCAGCCTTGGGTTCGGCGGCCCTGGGTGCGGCAGCCGGTTCGGTACCCTGCGGTTCGGTAGCCTGTGATTCGGCGGGCTGCTTGCGCGGCACAGCCGCCGGCGGTCGCGCCCGGGCGGGCTGCGGGGCAGCCGGCGGCCCCGGCGCTGCGGACTGCGGTCGCGGTGGGACCGCCTGCGGTTGCAGGGAAGGGATGCCGCTCTTGAGCTCACCCAGGGGCTTGCCCGTGGGGGGGGGCGTGGGGCGGTCGGCTCGGAACCATACCAGCATGACCTCGCTGTCGGTGTCGACGTGCGCGAGCGGCTCGGCCCGCACCTGAGCCAGCGGCTGCACCGCGTCGCGGTGGACCTCGGTGACGCGCGCCACCGGATAACCCTCCGGAAACACGCCACCGAGCCCGGAAGTCACCAGCAGATCGCCGCTCTTGATGTCTGCATTGGACGGCAGGTAGGGCAGCCCGAGTGAGGTGGCGTCGCCTGCGCCGACGGCGATGGTACGCAGACCCGTGCGCTCGATGCGCACCGGAACGGCGTGCTCCGGGTCGGTGATCAGGATGACTTCGGCGCTCCAGGGGCCCACGTGCGCCGTCTGGCCGATCAGTCCCCGGTCATCGAGCACCGCCTGTGCCTTGAACACCCCGTTGACCGCCCCGCGGTTGATGAGGAGGCGGTGCCTCAGGCTGCTCAGCTGGACGCTGACGATCTCCGCCGCGAGCCAGCGGTCGGCGACCGGTGGCAGGGCTGCACGCAGTCCGCGCAGCTCGCCGTTCTCGCGCGCCAGGGCCTCGTACCGCATCGAGCGCAACTCGAGGTCGCGCTGCGCGGCGCGCAGGCGTGCATTCTCGGCCTGCAGCCGCCCGCGGCCCTCGAAGCTCTCGCTGATCCAGCGCCAGGCGGCGGGCGGGGAGTTCACTGCGAGCTGGATGGGGTAAGCGGCGGCCTGCAGCACGTAGCGCAGCTGCTCGAGGTAGTGCTGGCGCTGATCGAGGTACATAACCACGACGGCCACCGCGGCATACAGGGTAAAGCGAAAGCCGGCAGAGCCGCCCCGCCCCTGCCACGGTCTGCCGGCTGGTGTCCCGAAGGCGGCCACTCAGGCTCGCGCGCTGCCTGCGCTACTCAAGACCGAAGTGCCCGGGGCCCAGCTCGTCCATCAGCTCGAGAATGCGCCCGCCACCGCGCGCCACACAGGTCAGGGGGTCGTCCGCCACCACGACCGGGAGCCCGGTCTCCTCGGTGAGCAGCTTGTCGATGTCGCGCAGCAGCGCGCCGCCGCCCGTGAGCACGATGCCACGCTCGGCGACGTCCGCCCCCAGCTCCGGCGGAGTCTGCTCGAGCGCCTGCTTCACGGCACTCACGATGCTCTGCAGCGGCTCCTGTAAGGCCTCGAGGATCTCGTTGCTGTTCAGCGTGAAGCTGCGCGGCACGCCCTCGGAGAGATTGCGGCCCTTCACCGACAGTTCGCGCACCTGTTGCCCGGGGTAGGCCGAGCCGATCTCGATCTTGATGCGCTCGGCGGTCGCCTCGCCGATGAGGATGCCGTAGTTGCGGCGCACGTAGTTCATGATCGCCTCGTCGAAGCGATCGCCGCCGATGCGTGCGGAGTTGGCGTACACCACGCCGTTCAGCGACAGCACGGCTACCTCGGAGGTCCCGCCGCCGATGTCGAGCACCATCGAGCCGCGCGCCTCGTGCACCGGCAGTCCGGCGCCCACCGCCGCTGCCATCGGCTCACTCACGATCGCCACGTTGCGCGCGCCCGCGCCTTCGGCCGACTCGCGGATGGCGCGCCGCTCCACCTGCGTCGAACCGAACGGCACGCACACCAGCACGCGCGGGGAGGGCTTGAGCGTGCGGTTGCCGTGCACCTTGTTGATGAAGTGCTGCAGCATCTTCTCGGTGTAGGTGAAGTCGGCGATCACGCCGTCCTTCATGGGACGCACGGCCGTGATGTGCCCGGGCGTGCGCCCGAGCATGGCCTTGGCCTCGGAACCGACTGCGACGATCACCTTGCCACTGCGTCCTGGCTCGTCCTGCACCGCGACCACCGAGGGCTCGTTGAGCACGATGCCCTTGTCGCGCACATAGATCAGGGTGTTCGCCGTACCCAGATCGATCGACAGATCGCTCGAAAAATAACCACGCAGGCGTTTGAACATGCAGCGACCGGGAGTGAGCGGCGAGAGGCCGGAAGTGGCGCGTAATCTAGCAACCGACAGGACATTGAGCAAGGCAACATGTATGATTTTGCGCTGGTTTTCTCACTTCGCCACGCGCGCCGCGAACCTCCCATGGCCCTCACACGCGAACAGATCGCGAGCATCGCCGCCCTGGCGCGGCTCGACCTCACCTCCGCCGAGATTCCGGTGTACCAGGACAGCCTGTCGCGGATCCTCGACTTCGTCAGCGCCCTGGATCGCGCCCACACCACCGACGTCGCCCCGATGTCGCATCCGCTTCCGGGCCTGTCGCAGCGTCTGCGGCCGGACGTAGTGACCGAGCAGGACCGCCACGAGCAGTATCAGGCCAACGCGCCCCAGGTCGCGGCGGGCCTGTACCTCGTTCCCAAGGTCATCGAGTGAGGCCGGCGTGAGCGATTGGCACACCAGCACGCTGACACAGCTGGCCGCGGGTCTGCGCGCGCGCAAGTTCTCGAGCGTGGAACTGGTGCGCGCGTGCCTGGCGCGGATCGATGCGAGCCAGGCCGCGCTCAACGCGTTCATCTCGGTGACACGCGAGCAGGCGCTCAGCGATGCGGCGGCCGCGGATCGGGCGCTCACCGCGGGCAGCGGCGGCGCGCTCACCGGCGTGCCGATCGCGCACAAGGACATTTTCTGCACCCAGGGTGTACGCACTACCTGCGGTTCGCGCATGCTGGATAACTTCGTCTCGCCCTACGACGCCACCGTGGTGGCGAAACTCAAGGGCGCCGGCGCCGTCATGCTGGGCAAGACCAACATGGACGAGTTCGCGATGGGATCCTCCAGTGAGACGAGCTACTACGGACCGGTGCGCAATCCCTGGAACCCGCAGCTCGTGCCCGGCGGCTCCTCGGGTGGCTCCGCCGCCGCGGTCGCCGCGCGCCTGGTCCCGGGAGCAACCGCGACCGACACCGGCGGCTCGATCCGCCAGCCCGCGGCGCTGTGCGGCATCACCGGGATCAAGCCCACCTACGGGCGCGTGTCGCGCTACGGCATGATCGCGTTCGCCTCCAGTCTCGACCAGGGCGGGGTGCTGACCGCGAGCGCCGCAGACGCCGCGCTGCTGCTGCGCGAGATGGCCGGGTTCGATGCCAACGATTCCACCAGCGTCGACACACCGGTCCCTGACTACGTCGCCGCCCTCGAGCAGCCGCTCGCGGGCCTGAAGGTGGGACTTCTGCGGGAGTTTTTCGACAAGGGACTGGATGCGCAGAACGAGCAGCGCGTGCGCGAGGCGCTCAAGGTCTACGAGCAGCTCGGCGCGCGGCTCACCGAGGTGAGTCTGCCGAACCTGCCGCTGTCGGTGCCGGTGTACTACGTGGTGGCGCCGGCGGAATGCTCCTCGAACCTGGCGCGTTTCGACGGCGTGCGCTTCGGGTACCGCTGCCAGAAGCCGCGCGATCTCACCGACCTGTACAGCCGCTCGCGCGGCGAGGGTTTCGGGGCGGAGGTGAAGCGGCGCATCATGACCGGCACTTACGTGCTGTCCGCCGGTTACTACGATGCGTATTACCTCAAGGCGCAGCGCGTGCGGCAGCTCATCAACGCCGACTTCACGCGCGCCTTCGGCAGTGTGGACGTGCTCATGGGACCGACGACGCCGACGCCCGCCTTTGCGATCGGCGCCAAGACCTCGGACCCCATTACCATGTACCTGAACGACATCTACACCATCGGCGCGAATCTTGCCGGGCTGCCGGCGGTGTCGATTCCGTGCGGTTTCGTGCAGCAGCTGCCGGTGGGTCTGCAGATCGTGGGCCCGCACTTCAGCGAAGCGCGGGTGCTGAACGCGGCGCACGCGTTCCAGCGCGTCACCGACTGGCACACGCGCGTGCCGCAGGGCTACGCATGAGCGCCTGGGAAACGGTCATCGGGCTGGAGATCCACGCCCAGCTCGCCACCCGCTCGAAGATCTTCTCCGGCTCCGCCACCGCGTACGGCGCCCCGCCCAACGCCCAGGCAAACCTGGTGGACCTGGGCTACCCGGGCGTGCTGCCGGTGCTGAACGCGGCAGCGGTGCGCATGGCCGTGAAGCTCGGGCTGGCGATCAACGCGCGCATCGGCGCGCAATCGGTGTTCGCACGCAAGAATTACTTCTACCCGGATTTGCCGAAAGGCTATCAGATCAGTCAGTACGAGCAGCCGATCGTCGCGGAGGGCGCGCTCGACATCGTGCTCGATGACGGTGAGGTCAAGCGCATCGGGATCACCCGCGCGCATCTGGAGGAGGACGCCGGCAAGTCACTGCATGAGGGCCTGCCGGGGGTGACGGGCATCGACCTGAACCGCGCCGGCACCCCGCTGGTGGAAATCGTCTCCGAGCCGCACCTGCGCTCGGCGAAGGAAGCCGTCGCTTACATGAAGAAAGTGCACACCCTGGTGCGCTACCTCGAGATCTGCGACGGCAACATGCAGGAGGGCTCGTTCCGCTGCGACGCCAACGTCTCGGTGCGCCGCCGCGGCGCGCTCAAGTTCGGTACACGCGCAGAGATCAAGAATCTCAATTCCTTCCGCTTCGTCGAGCGCGCCATCAACTACGAGGTCACGCGCCAGATCGACATCCTCGAGTCCGGAGGTCAGGTGGTGCAGGAGACGCGTCTGTACGATCCCGACAAGGGCGAGACGCGCTCCATGCGCTCCAAGGAGGAAGCGAATGACTACCGCTACTTCCCCGATCCGGACCTGCTGCCGGTGGTGCTCGATGAGGCGTTCATCAGCTCGGTACGCGCCACTCTGCCCGAGCTGCCGGACCAGAAGGCCGCGCGCTTTGCCTCGCAGTACCGCCTGTCGCCTTATGATGCGGGCGCGCTCACGGGGAGCCGCGAGCTCGCCGCGTACTACGAAGAGGTCGTGCGCGAGCTGCCACAGGAGCCAAAGCTGGCGGCGAACTGGGTCATGGGAGAGCTCGCCGCGGCCCTGAACAAGGAGAATCTCGAGGTCGGTTCCGGCAAACTTCCGCCGGCGCGCCTCGCGGGGCTGCTGCGGCGCATCTGCGACCAGACCATTTCCGGCAAGATCGCCAAAGAGGTGTTCGAGACCATGTGGTCGGGCGGTGCGAGCGCCGATGCGGTGATCGACGCGCAGGGCTTGCGCCAGATCACCGACACCGCCGCCATCGAGCGCGTGATCGATGAGGTGATGGCCCGCAATCCCGCCCAGCTCGCCGAGTACCGCGCCGGCAAGGACAAGCTGTTCGGATTTTTCGTGGGCCAGGTCATGAAGGCGACCGCCGGCAAGGCCAACCCGGCGCAGCTGAACGAGCTGCTGCGCCGAAAACTCGGGGGCTGAGGGCTGCGATCGCGACGGCGCCGCGCGCGCCATCGGGCCGCGCCGCAGCGGGGTTGAGTTGCGTGAGTGGCTGCCCCATTGTGCTGGGAATGGATCCGCACACTGTCCCGGTGAGCGACCAGGTGCGTCGCTTCATATTCGAGAAGCAGCCGGTGCGCGGCCACTGGGTGCGCCTCGAGGGCGCCTGGCGCGAGTTGCGCGCGCATGCGGATTACCCGCCGGTGGTGAGCGAGCTGCTCGGTCAGGCGGTGGCCGCCTCGGTGCTCCTCGCCGCGACCCTCAAGTTCCGCGGCACGCTCACGTTCCAGTTGCAGGGGAACGGTGCGGTCGGCCTGCTGGTGGCGCAGTGTGCGCACGACTTCCGCATGCGCGCCGTAGCGCGTTGCGACGGCGTTGCGCTGCGCGGACTGACCGGCGATCCGCGGCGCGCCGCGATCTTCCGGCGCCTCGTCGGCACCGACGGCCGCATCACTGTCACGATCGAAGCGGAGGAGAAGAGCATGCGCTACCAGGGGGTCGTGCCCCTCGCCGGCACTTCGCTCGGGGAGTCGCTGGAAGCGTACTTTGCCTCCTCCGAGCAGCTGCCGACGCGCGTGCTGCTCGCTGCGGACCAGGCCTGCGGCGCCGGGATGCTGGTGCAGAAACTGCCCGATGGGGACGCGGGTGATCCGGAGGAGATCGCGGCGGTCTGGGAGGGCGCGCAGCGTGGCATCGAGCGCGTGACCCCGGCTCAATTGCTACGGTGCTCGGCCGAGCAGCTGCTGGCACAGCGCTTCACCGAGCACGACCTGAGGCTGTTTCGCGGCTCACCGGTGCGCTTCGAGTGCCGCTGCAGTCAGGGCCGGGTGGCGGGGCTTCTGCGGGCGCTCGGAGCCGAGGAGGTTCGCGGTGTACTTCAGGAGCAGGGGGCGGTGACCGTGACCTGCGAGTTCTGTCACCGCCCGTACCGCTTTGACGCAGCGGACGTGGAGGCGTTGTTCGCCGAGGGCCCATCAAGTGGCTCTGAAGTGATTCATTAGAGTCTCTTGGAGCCAATTAGCTCTCCAGAAGGACAATCCTGTGAAGGGTGCGGGTCGCCGGTGTGAGGTAGGCAAGTTAATTAAAGAATTGTACAATTATTCAATGATGTCGACGGCTCCATCGATCCTGGTGAGATGGTTGAGGGCGGCCGGTGAGCCCAGCCGGCTGCGGCTGCTCGCGCTGTGTGCCGAGGGTGCATTGAGCGTCTCGGATCTGGCGCACGCGCTGAAGCACAGCGAGCCGCGCGTGTCGCGGCATCTGAAAATCCTCTGCGAAGCGGGCCTCTTGATACGGCTGCGGCACGGCCAATGGGTCGATTACCGCCTCACCGAGGGCCTTGAGGCCGCGAGCTTCGTGCGCGGCCTGCTCGCGCAGCTCGACCGCGGTGATCCGGTGCTGGTTCGCGACCGCAGCGCCGCGCGCGAGCGCGCCGCGCCCGAGACCCAGACGCCCGCGCACGGCGCGCAGTCACGTCTCGGCCGGGCGCTGGCCGAGCTGGTGGTCGCCGGGGGGCTGAGCGCGCCGCTCGGGGCGGTGCTGGTGTTCGGAGTCAGCCATCCGGAACTGCTCGAGTGCGCAGCTCGCGCCAGCCGCCGCTGCACCGCCATCGCGCACTCGCGGCGCGCGGCGCAAAGCGCGCGCGCATTTGCGCAACGGCGGGGCTTCAGCTGCCGCGTGGTTCGCGCCACGAGCCCCGAGGGCCTGAGCGATACGGATCTGGCGCGCGCCGGAGAGCCATTCGATGCGGTGCTGCTCGACACTTTCGCGAGCGGAGACACGCTGGCGCAGCTCCTGGAGCACGCGCGGCGCGTGCTCACCCCCGGCGGACGGCTGTGGATCTTCGAGCGCTATGAATCACTCGAGAGGTCGCGCGAGCGCATCGTGGAACATCCGCTGGCGCGGCTGCGCCGCCTGCTGGGCGATGCCGGTCTGACGTGCGAGCGTCTCAGTCCCGTGGAGGCCGATGGCGAGCACGTGCTCGCGGCCGTCGCGCGGCCTGCCACCGCGGTCAGCGGTACGGCGGGGGCTCGACCATGAGTGCGCACTCAACAGAACTGCCGATCCGCGTGTCATTCGAATTCTTCCCGCCGGCGGATGCGGCGATGGAGACGACTCTGTGGAACTCCATCGAGCGCCTGGCGCCGCTGGCGCCGCACTTCGTGTCGGTAACCTACGGCGCGGACGGCTCCACGCGCGAGCGCACTCACGGCGTCGTGACGCGCATCCAGCGCGACACCACGCTCACCGGCGCCCCGCACCTCACCTGCATTGGCGCCTCGCGCAGCGAGATCCTGGCGATCGCGCGCGGCTACTGGGAACAGGGCATCCGCCACCTGGTCGCGCTGCGCGGCGATGTGCCGCGCAGTGAGAGCTCTCATCGGCCGCACGGCGCGGATTTTCGCTATGCGGCCGAGCTGGTCGCGGCACTCGCCGCGGTCGCGCCGTTCGAGCTCTCCGTCGCGGCCTACCCGGAGGTGCATCCGGAGGCGCGCTCGGCGGCTGCGGATCTGGATAACCTGAAGCGCAAGATCGACGCCGGCGCGACCCGTGCCATCACCCAGTTCTTCTACGACACGAGCCTGTTCCTGCGCTTTCGCGATCGCTGCGTGGCCGCCGGCGTGCACGCGCCCCTGGTGCCGGGCATTCTGCCCATCACCCGCTTCCCGCAGGTGCGGCGCTTCGCCGAACGCTGCGGCGCCACCATTCCCCGCTGGCTCCACGAGCGCTTTGCCGGCCTCGATGACGACCAGGATACCTGCCGGCTGCTCGCCGCCAGCGTTGCGATAGAGCAGGTCGAGGCGCTGAGGCGCCACGGCGTGCGCGATTTCCACTTCTACACCCTCAATCGCGCGGCGCTGACCTACGCGATCTGTCACGCCATCGGACTGCGCCCGGTGGCGCGCGCCGCACGCCAGGGAGCGCCGGCGTGAATGCCTGCCGGCACTCCAGGCATCCGCCGGCAGCCCAGGTGCGCGCCGACCGCGAGGCCGCGCGCTCGCGCGACGCGGCGCGCGCGCTCGCGGCGCCCTACGCGCTCGAGCCGCCCGATGAAAGCGAGCGCCGCACGCGCGTCGAGCGTCTCAAGCGGCTGCTCGGGGAGCGAATCGTGCTGCTCGATGGCGCGATGGGCACGATGATCCAGGAGCGCAAGCTCGACGAGCGCGGCTTCAGGGGCGAGCGGCTGCGCGAGCACGGCTGCGACCTCAGGGGCAACAACGACATTCTCACGCTGACCCACCCGGAGATCATCAGCGACATACATCGCGCCTATCTCGCGGCCGGTGCCGACATCATCGAAACCAACACCTTCAACTCGACCGCCATTTCACAGGCGGACTATGCGACCTGCGCGCTGGTGCCGGAACTGAACTATCGCGCGGCACGCCTCGCCCGCGCGGCGGCCGATGAGTTGGCGCAGCGCGGCGGCGGGCCGCGCTTCGTGGCCGGCGCCCTCGGACCCACCAACCGCATGACTTCGATGTCGCCCGACGTCAACGATCCGGGCCATCGCAGCGTCAGCTTCGATGAGCTGGTGGCCGCCTACCTGGAGGCGGCGCGCGGGCTGCTGCTCGGGGGCGTCGACCTGCTGCTGATCGAGACCGTGTTCGATACCTTGAACGCCAAGGCGGCGATCTACGCGGCTTTCACGCTGTTCGACGAGACCGGCATCACGCTGCCGCTCGCGCTCTCGGGCACGATCACCGACGCATCCGGAAGGCTGCTGTCGGGACAGACAACCGAGGCGTTCTGGAACTCGATCCGCCATGCGCAGCCGCTGTTCGTCGGCCTCAACTGCGCTCTCGGGGGCCGGCAGCTGCGGCCCTACGTCGAGGAGCTCGCCGCCGCCGCCGATACCTACGTGTGCGTGTATCCGAACGCCGGCCTCCCCAACGCCTTCGGCGAGTACGACGAGGGGCCGGCCGAGACGGCCGACATTCTGCGCGAGTATGGCGAGTCGGGCCTGGTGAACGTGGTGGGCGGGTGCTGCGGCACCACCCCTGAGCACATCCGCCTGTTGCACGCCGGCTTGCGCGACTGCGCACCGCGGCGCCTGGCGCCCGTGCCGGTGAAATGCCGCCTGGCGGGACTCGAAGCGCTCAACATCGACGACGACAGCCTGTTCGTGAACGTCGGCGAACGCACCAATGTCACCGGCTCGGCGAAATTCCGCAAGCTGATCGAGGCGGGCGACTACGCCGCCGCGCTCGAGGTGGCGCGCCAGCAGGTGGTCAGCGGCGCGCAGATCATCGACGTCAACATGGACGAGGGCATGCTGGACTCGCAAGCTGCGATGGTGCGCTTCCTGAACCTCGTGGCGGTGGAGCCGGACATCGCCCGCGTGCCGGTGATGATCGATTCCTCGAAATGGTCGGTGATCGAGGCGGGGCTCAAGTGCGTGCAGGGCAAGCCGATCGTCAACTCGATCAGCCTGAAGGAGGGCGAGCAGGTTTTCATCGAGCACGCCCGCACGCTGCGCCGCCACGGGGCGGCGGCGGTGATCATGGCCTTCGACGAGCAGGGTCAGGCCGATACGGTCGAGCGCCGCCTCACCGTGTGTGCGCGCGCCTACAGCATTCTGACAGAGCGCGTCAGTTTTCCGCCCGAGGACATCATCTTCGACCCCAATATTTTCGCCATCGCTACCGGCATCGAGGAACACAACGGCTACGGCGTGGCGTTCATCGAGGCTGCGCGCCGCATCAAGCGCGAGCTGCCGCACGCGCTGGTGAGCGGCGGGGTGAGCAACGTGTCGTTCTCGTTCCGCGGCAACGACGCAGTGCGCGAGGCGATGCACTCGGTGTTCCTCTACCACGCCATTGCCGCTGGCATGGACATGGGGATCGTGAATGCCGGACAGCTGGGCGTCTACGAGCAGATCGAGCCGCAGTTGCGGGCGGCGTGCGAGGACGTGGTTCTCAACCGGCGCGCCGATGCCACCGAGCGGCTGCTGGAGATCGCGGCGCGCTTCAAGGGCGAGGGCGGCGCGCGCCGCGAGGAGGATCTGCAGTGGCGCGAGCTGCCGGTGGCCAAACGCCTCGAACACGCCCTCATCAAGGGCATCGACGACTACATCATCGCGGACACCGAACAGGCACGGCTGTCTGTCGAGCGGCCGCTACAGGTCATCGAAGGCCCGCTCATGGACGGCATGAATGTGGTGGGCGATCTGTTCGGCAGCGGCAAGATGTTCCTGCCGCAGGTGGTCAAGAGCGCGCGCGTCATGAAGCGCGCGGTGGCGCACCTGGTGCCGTTCATCGAACAGAGCAAGGACGCAGGAGCGCAGCGCTCCAACGGCCGCATCGTCGTAGCCACGGTCAAGGGCGATGTGCACGACATCGGCAAGAACATCGTCGGCGTGGTGCTGCAGTGTAATAACTTCGAGGTCATAGACCTCGGTGTCATGGTGTCGTGCGAGAAGATTCTCGAGACTGCGCGGCGCGAGCGCGCCGACTACATCGGACTGTCCGGACTGATCACGCCCTCGCTGGAGGAGATGGTGCATGTGGCCAAGGAGATGCAGCGGCAGAGTTTCCAGGTGCCGCTGCTGATCGGCGGCGCCACCACCTCCCCGGCCCACACCTCGGTGAAGATTGCGCCGCAGTACGTGGCCGGGGTGGTCTACGTCAAGGACGCGTCGCGCGCGGTGGGCGTGTTGCAGAAGCTCAGCCAACCGGCGCAGCGCGCCGCCTTCATCGCCAAAGTGAGCGAGGAGCACGAGCGCCGCCGCGAGCAGCATGCCGCCAAGAAGCTCAAGGTTCCGGAAGCTTCGTTGGCTGCGGCGCGCGCCAACCGCCGCCCCATCGACTGGGCGGCGTACGCGCCGCCGCCGCCGCGCGTGCCGGGTGTGCAGCGCTTCGAGGACTATCCGTTGAGCGAGCTGCTCGGCTACATCGACTGGATGCCGTTCTTCAACGCCTGGGAGTTCGCCGGCAGATTCCCCGACATTCTGACCGATGCGGTGGTCGGTGAGGCGGCCAGCAACCTGTACGCCGACGCGCGCCGCATGCTCAAGACGCTCATCTCTGAGCGCTGGCTCAGCGTGCGCGCCGTGCTGGGCCTGTTCGCCGCCAACTCGGTCGGCGACGACGTGGAGATCTATCGGAGCGAGGCGCGCGATGAGGTACTGGCGCGGCTCACTTTCCTGCGGCAACAGAAGAGCAAGCCCGACGGCCAGCCGCACGAGTGTCTCGCCGACTACGTGGCGCCGAAGGCTAGCGGAGTGCGCGACTACTTCGGCGCGTTCGCCGTCACCGCCGGCTTGGGGATCGAGGAGCACCTGGCGCGCTTCGCGCGCGAGCACGACGACTACTCGAGCATCATGCTCAAGGCGCTGGCCGATCGCCTGGCCGAAGCCGCCGCGGAGCATTTCCACGAACGGGTGCGGCGCGAGCTGTGGGGCTATGCCGCCGCCGAGACGCTCACCAACGAGCAACTGATGCGCGAGGAGTATCGCGGTATCCGCCCGGCGCCCGGGTACCCGGCGTGCCCGGATCACACCGAGAAGGCCAAGCTCTGGAGCCTGCTCGACGTCGAGCGCAGCGCCGGCATCCGCCTCACCGATTCTTACGCTATGTACCCGACCGCGGCGGTGAGCGGCTGGTACGTCGCCCATCCGCAGGCGCGTTACTTCGCGGTCGGCAAGATCGACCGCGAGCAGCTCGAGGACTACGCGCGCCGCAAGGGGCTGACACCGCAGGAAGCGCAGCGCTGGCTGGCGCCGAATCTCGGTTACGAGCCGTAAGGATGTCCGGGCGCCCTCACGCCCCGTGCGTCACAGCAGCTCGATGCGCAGCCGCCGGAACCAGGCTTCGGTGCCGCGGTGCGCGAGGACGATATGCCCCTCGCGCAGCTGGCCGAACTGCGCAAAGTCGCGGAAGCGGCTGCGCGTGATGCGCACTGCGAGCTCCTCGCTCGCGAGGTCGCAGCCCAGCACCTGACGCTCATCGATCCAGTATTCCACCAGGGTGCCGTTCAGCACGATGCGCGAGCTGTGGTAGGCGTTGGCGCTGCTGCGCTGATCGTGCCACGGCGCCATGAGCCCATACAGGGCGCCGCAGGAGGTCAGGGCGTCTGCACCGTCCTGATGGTGCTCGTCGTCCAGCAGTTGCAGCGCAGGGCCGGTGTGCGTGGCGGGCCCGGTTTCCTCGCTCACCCGGTACACGACTGCCGTGCTGCCGCCGCGTGGCAGACGCCACTCGAAGGACAGCGCGAAATCGCGAAAACTCTCGCGGCTGATCAGGTCGACCCTGGGACCCGTGGCAATGGCGCGCAGCACGTTCCCGTCCACGCTCCAGGCGGCGGGCGGAAACTGCTCCTGGGCATAGCCGCGCCAGTGCGTAGCGGTGAGTTCGCGCTCCATACCCCGATGCTACCGCAGGAGAATGCCTCGTGACATGGTCCTGAAGAGGCGCGGCGGGCGAGAGCCCAATGCGGCGCTCGCCTTCAGCGCGCCGTGCCCCGCTCGCTCTCCAGCGCGCGCAGGTACCCGGGGCCGCCCAGGCCGCGCATCTGGCCGAGAATCCAGTCGCGCCGCGCCAGCACGTAGCGGGAAGGCCGGTCGACGCGCAGCCGCAGCGGATTCGGCAGCACGGCGGCCAGCAGCGCGGCCTCCGATGAGCTCAGGCGCCGCGCGGGCTTGTGCCAGAAGTGCTGGGCCGCGGCCTGCACGCCGTAGATGCCGTTACCGAACTGCGCAACGTTCAGATACATCTCGAGAATCCGTTCCTTCGGCCACAGCGCCTCGATCAGCACGGTGAAGTAGGCCTCGAGGGCCTTGCGCACGAAGCTGTGGCCGGGCCACAGGAACAGGTTCTTCGCCACCTGCTGCGAGATGGTGCTCGCGCCGCGCAGGGGCTTGCCACGTTCGCTGGCGCGCACCGCTTCGCGGATGGAATCGAAGTCGAAGCCGGCGTGGAACGGGAACTGCTGGTCCTCGGAGGCGATCACCGCGCTGGCCGCGTAGGGCGAGATCTGCTCGAGACTCACCCACTGGAAGTCGCTGTGATAGGAGGGCTCCTGAGCTGCCCAGGCCTGCGCTGCCGCTTCCAGCATGAACGCGCTGGTCAGCGGGTGCACCCAGCGCAGCAGCAACACCGGTACGCTGCTCAGCAGCAGCCACCCGAGCAATGCGATCGTGAACCACTTCAGCAGCCGCCCGGCGACACTGCCGCGCTGCCGCAACGGGCTCAGCGCGCCGCTGCGCCGGCGATCATATTGCCTCGCTGGCCGCTGCAAGGTACGGCGTGGCTAGGCCGGCGGCGCGCGGCGGGCGGACACGATCACGACATCCTCGAGCGGGGCGTCCTGATAGCCCTTGCGCTTACCCGTGCTCACGCGTGCAATCTTGTCGATGACCTCCATGCCCTGCGTGACGCGGCCAAAGACCGCATAACCGTAGTCGCGCGGCCCGTGATCGAGGAAGGCGTTGTCCGAGAGGTTCACGAAGAACTGCGAGGTGGCGCTGTTGATGTCGCTGGTGCGGGCCATGGACAGGCTGCCGCGGGTGTTCTTCAGCCCGTTCTTGGCTTCATTGCTGATCGGTGGGCGGGTTTTCCTGGTGGCGAAGTCGGCCGTCAGTCCGCCGCCCTGGATGACGAAGCCCGGCACGATGCGGTGAAAGATGGTGCCGTCGAAATGGCCGTCATCGACGTAGCGCAGGAAATTCTCGACCGTGACCGGCGCCTCCTTGGGGAACAGTTCCACCAGGAACTCGCCGTGTGAGGTTTCAAATCTGATCATCGCTGTCCTTCCGTCATGCGCTCGTGGCCGGCCAGATCGCGGTGCGAGCGTACGTGACGGAAGCCCGCGTCGACAAGCTCACGCCGCACGTCCGCGCCCTGGGTGGCGCCATGCTCGAGCAGCAGCCAGCCCTCGGGCGCCAGGTGCCGAGGCGCGCCGTGCACCAGCGTACGCAGGCTGCCAAGCGCATCCAGGCCGGGCGTGAGCGCCCGCGGCGGTTCGTGCCTGAGGGAGGAAGTCGCGAGGGCCGGGTCGTCCAGCGCGACGTAAGGCGGGTTGCTCACCAGCAGGTCGAAGCGCTCGCCAAGCAGCGCCTGGTACCAGTCGCCGTGCCGCAAGTGAACACGGCTGAGCCCGAGCGCCGCCGCATTGGCGCGCGCGACGGCGAGTGCGTCCGCGCAGGCATCGGTCGCCACCACGTGCCAGTGTGGACGCTCGCTGGCGAGCGCGAGTGCGACGGCGCCGCAGCCCGTGCCCAGATCCGCCACGCGACCTGCGGCCGCGCTGTGCAGTGCCAGCGCCCGCTCCACCAGCAGTTCGGTTTCCGGGCGCGGGATCAGCACCGCCGGGGTCACTCTCAGAGTGAGCGACCAGAAGTCCCGGGAGCCCGTGAGGTAGGCCAGGGGTTCGCCGGCCGCACGCCGCGCGAGCAGACGCCGGTAGTGTTGGGTGCGCGACGGGTCGGGGAGCTCTTCCGGATGCGATTTCAGGCGTGCGCGCGCGACCGCCATGGCGTGCGCCAGCAGCAACTGCACGTCCAGCTCCGCGGTTGCCGCAGGCTCAGTGCCGGCGGGCGAGGCGCGCAGCTCACGCACGCCCTCGGCCAGCAGCTCCGCGACGGTCAAATTCGCCGTCATACACGCAACGTCCCTGCGCCCCGGTAAGATGGAGGAATGCCAAACATACTGTACCCGCCCCCGCGGCCGCAGTCCGTCGGGGAGATTCTGGATTCGGCTTTCCGGATTTTTGGCGCCACGCTGCTGAAGTGTCTCCCCTACTCATTCCTCGCCGTAATCGTCGGCCACCTTGCAACCATGTATGACCTCGCCAGCGGGCATCCGATAGTGCCAACGACGCTGCGCGCCCGACAGTCTCACGATCCGCTGTGGTGGACCCTGTTCGTCGTGGCCATATTCGCCACCGTGACACTGACCAACGCCGTGCTCCTGCGTCAGTATGCACTCGCGACGGGGCGAGCTGCGGCGACCGGTACCGAGCTCTCGACCGGCGCGCGGCGGGTTCCGGGTGTCTTGCTGATCGCCATCCTGATGACGCTGGCGGTTGTTGCGACCTTCATTCCGCTGTTCCTTGTTGCCGCACTCATGAGTATCGGCTCGTCGACCGCCCCATCACCGGCTGTCATCTGGGCGATCGCCGGCCTGTGCGTACTGGCGTTGATTCCTGCCTCGTGGGCACTAATCCGCTGGATCTGCGCACTCCCGGTGTACTTGCTTACCGATCGCGGTCCGGTGGCCAGCATGAGTCACAGCTGGCAACTCACCTCGGGTAACTTCTGGCGCCTGAGTGTCATCTATGCGGTCGGTATCGCGTTGATCATCGTTCTGTACGTGCTCTCGGGCGTGATCGGCGCTGTCGTAGCGTTGCTGCTCGCGCACGGGGATGTTGCTGTAGTTACGGCAACGGGGGCCGTGGTAGTAACGCTGCTGGGGGCTGTCGTCACGCCGTTCTACAGTGCGCTGGTCCTCGCCGTCTTCGGCGACGTTTCGGTGCGCAGGGAAGGCGCCGACCTCGCGCAGCGCCTCTCGGCCCCTGCCCAATAGCCATGAGCCGCTGGCTCCTGGCGCTCGTGCTTGCAGCCGCCGGGTTGCCAGGCGCAAGCGCTCGCGAAGCGCTCGGCGCCATCGATGCCTGCCTCGCGCAGCTGGATCGTGGTCTTGACATGGGCTATCAGCGCATTGCTGCGCGCTGCCCGGACCTCGCGCCGAGCCTGATGCAGAGTCCATGGGCGGCCTGGCTGCCGCGCGACTGGAACCAGCCCCAGAACCTGCTCTCGGCCGACGGGCTCATGGAGCTGCGCACGCTGCTCACCCGCGAACCGGCTTTCGCACCGGAGGGGCGCGCGCCGCGCGTCGCGCGGGTCGCCGCGGTGCTCGCGATGCTCACGCAGGCGGATCGGCCGCGCGGGGGCTGGTGGGCGCGTTTCAGGCAGTGGCTCCGTGAAGCACTCACGCAGCCGCCGCAGCGCGCGGACCCGGGATGGTTGCGGCGCATGATCGCAGACCTCGGTCTGTCGCAGGCTGTCCTGGAGGGCATCGTCTGGGGAGCGCTGGTGCTGGTGATGGCGCTGGCGGTTGCCGTGGTCATGAATGAGCTGCGCGTCGCGGGCGTGCTTACGGGTTGGCGCGCCGCGCCGCGCCGCGCCGGTACCGCCCCACGCCACGCCGCAGCGGTCACGCTCCGGGACCTGGAGCATGCGAGCCCGTTGCGGCAGCCAACACTGTTGCTGGAACTCATCACGGTCCGGCTCGCACAGCAGGATCGGCTGCCGCCGGCGCGCGCGCTCACGGTGCATGAGCTGACGCGCGCCGCGCACCTGCCCGAGGAGTCCGATCGCGAGCATCTCAAGGAGCTGGCCGCGGTCTGCGAGCGGGTGCGTTTCTCGGACCGGGAAACGGCGCCGCATATGCTGGCCAGGGCGCTGGCGCACGGACGCGAGCTACTGGCGGCGCTGGAAGCGCCCGTCGGACATGCGCAGGGTGCAAGGTGAGCGCATGCGCGAGCGGCTGATCACCCTGACGTGCGCGCTCGGCTCGCTAGTGGTATTCGCCGCGCTGTTCGTGCGCGGTGAAGGGGCGGGCTCGCGCACCGTCGCGCTGCCCACCACCGTCGAGCGCCATGGCAACGGGTTGCTTGCAGCGATGAGCTGGCTGTCGGCGGAAGGCATCCGCACCGTCTCGCTGCGCGAGCGCTTCGATGCTCTGGCGAAGCGGCGGGATCTGCCGGGTGCCGGCAACCTGCTGATCGTGACCATGCCGGTGGCAACCCCCTTCAGGGGTGCCGAAGTGCGCGCCCTGGATCAGTGGATCAGGGCCGGCAATACGCTGCTGGTGTTGGCGGCTCTGTCGGACCGGCCCGACTGGGGCGCGGGCGGACTGGGCGTCCACAACGACCTGCAGCTGCTCACCGGCCTCGACTTCGAGACGGTAAGTGCGCGCGAGGCCGTGCCGGATTCCGCCGCGCGTCGCATCGAGGCTTTGCGGGAGCTGGCACAGCCGCGGCGCGGTACGCTGCTTCCCAACCGAGCGCATCCTTACCTGCGCGGCGTGCAGGAGGTCATCGCCCTGTCGGACTACGCACCGCAGGCCTGGACCGTCCGCGTGCCGCGCGACGGCTTCGTGTTGTCGCTGGCGCACCAGCGCGAGAGTGGCGAAGGGGTGCTGTGGATGCGACCCCAGGCTTCCGGGACCGTCATCGTGAGCGGTTTCGGCTCGCTATTCAGCAATCGCGCGCTCGGCCTCGCCGACAACGCCAGTTTGCTGGCCAACATCGTGACCGCTACGGTGCGCCCCAAGGGCGCGGTGCTGTTCGATGATGAGCATCAGGGACTGGCTGCGGCTTACGATCCGGCCAAGTTCTACAACGACCCGCGCCTGTACGGCACTATCGGGGTGCTGGCGGCGGTGTGGCTCATATGGGTGCTGGGCGGCACGCGCCTGCGCCTGCCGGCGATGCGCCTGCCGGCACCGAGGGAAGCGGAGCTGGTGCGCGCCACCGGAGGATTTCTGGCGCGGGTGCTGCGCCCGGCCGCCGCGGCGCGCCGCCTGTTCGAGCACTTCTTCCGCCGGCTTGCTGCGCGCACGCACCGTGGAGTGCAAGGCGAGGGTCTGCCCTGGGAGTGGCTCGAGCATCATCCGCGCTTGAGGCGCGCGGACGTGCAGCAGCTCAGGCAGTGGTACGCGCAGGCCTACTCGGATCGACGCGTGCCGCTGACACGCCTGCATAACCTCATCGTTCGCACCGAAAGGCAACTGGCCGCATGAGCGCAGCGATCCGTCAGCTTGAAGATCTCCTGTTGCGTGAGCTCGGGCGCGTGGTGATCGGGGCGCACACATCGGTGCGCGCGCTCACCGTTGCGCTCGTAGCCCGCGGCCACGTGCTGGTGCAGGGCGTGCCGGGGCTGGGTAAGACACTGCTCGCCAAGGCGCTCGCGTGTGCTCTGGGCGGTGAGTTCAAGCGCATCCAGGGCACCGCGGACCTCATGCCGAGCGACATCATCGGCGTGCACGTGTTCGACGAGGCGCAGCGTACCTTCGTATTTCGCCCCGGACCGCTGTTCGCCGACGTGGTGCTGGTCGATGAAATCAACCGCGCCGGGCCCAAGACGCAGTCGGCGCTTCTCGAAGCGATGGAGGAGCGGCAAGTGAGCGTCGAGCGCGCCGCCTGGCAGCTACCGCCGGACTTCCTGGTGATCGCCACGCAGAATCCGCGTGAATTCGAGGGTACCTATCCACTGCCGGAGTCGCAGCTCGACCGTTTCATGCTGCGCATCGACATGGACTATCCGGCGCGCGAGGCGGAAGCCGAGATCCTCACGCGCTACGGCGGGGTGCTGGCCGCGGGCCAGGCGGCGCTCGGGCAGATCACGGTGCTCGAGCGGGCGCTGATCGGCGAGGCACGCGCGGAGGTCGAGAGGATTCATGTCGCCGGGGCGCTGGTGTCCTACGTGCTGGATCTGGCGCGCGCGTCGCGCGAGCACGCGCGCCTGACACTCGGCCTGTCGACGCGCGGGGCTCTTGCACTGCTGAAGGCCGGCCGCATTGCCGCCGGCCTGCGCGGCGGGGACTTCGTGAGTCCCGACGATATCAAGGAAGTGGCCGTGTCGGTGATGGCACACCGCCTGGTGCTGGCACCGGAAGCCGCGCTCGAGGGTGTCACTGACCTCGACGTCGTGAGTGCCCTGCTGTCCGAGACTCCGGTGCCGCGCTGAGGGCTCGCCCATGCATCTCGCCCACAGGGCCTACGTTCTGGTACTGCTGACCGCGGTCATGGGGATCGCCGCGATCTGGTCGAGTGAGCCTGGTCTTGCCGATCTGTGGCGCATCCCGGCGGGCCTGTTGTTGCTGGGGCTGGCGCTCGAGGGATGGCTCGTGCGCCGCATGCCGGTCGCGGTGCGCCTCGCCACCGCGCGGCGCGCCTTTCTCGGGCGGCCGCACGCGGCCGCCTTCGTGTTCGCCAACGCTTTTGCCCGGCCGCTCGCCGTCGAATACGCGCCGGCGCTGCCCGCGGGCTTCGAACCCCTGGGGCAGGTGCGCCGCGTGACCGCGCCGGCGCACGCCACGGTGCGCGATCCGGTGACGCTGTTGCCGGTGCGGCTCGGGCCGCAGGTGTGGCCGGCGCTGCCGGCGCGCGTGCTGGGTCCGCTGCGGCTCGCGTGGTGGACCTGCGCCCTGCACCCCGAGCAACGACTGGTGGTGGCTCCCGATGCGCTGCGCACCGCCGTGCGCCCGCGCGGCCTTGCCGGGGGCGCACGCCCGCGGCGGCTTGCAGGTGCGGGCGCGGAGCTGCACCAGCTGCGCGACTACGCACATGGCGACCCTCTCGCCAGGATCGACTGGAAGGCGACGGCGCGCGCCGGCACGCTCGTCACCCGTGAGTTCAGCGAAGACCAGCACCTGGACATCCTGGTCGCCATCGACGCCGGCCGCTTCAGCCGCGTGCGCGCCGGGCCTCTGGATCGGCTGGGCCTGTATGCCAACCTGGCAGCGCGCTTTGCCGAGATCGTCACGCACCATGACGATCGCATCGGACTCGTGGTGTACGCTGACCGCGTGCTCGCCAGCTGCGCGCCGGCGCGCGGGCTCGCCGGGGTGACCCGCCTGCGCGGCGTGCTCGAGCAGCTGTCGGTGCAGGCGGCGGAGTCGGATCCTACGGCCGCCGCGGTGAGCATGCGCACTCTGCTCAAGCATCGCGGACTCATCGTGCTGCTCACGGATCTCGACGACGCCAACATCGCCGATCAGCTCTCGCGGGCCGTGCGGCTGCTGTCCCCGCCGCACCTGCTGGTGGTGGCCGGCGTGCACAGTGGAGAGATCGCCGCGCTGGCACAGGGCGAGGCGCGTGAGTGGCTGGACCCGTGGATCGCGCTCGCCGCCGCCGAGCACGAGGCGCGCGCCGCCGCCCAGCGCCAGCTGCTGCAGCGGCTCGGCGCGCCGGTGGTGGCGGCGCCCGCAGAGCGACTCGAGCGGGCGGTGTTCGCCAAGTACGAAGCGCTGCGTCGCTCGCGGCGCGTGTAGCGGGGCGGTTACGGCTCGAAGGCTGCGGCCGGCCCGGCGCGCCGGCCAAACAGCCAGCCGGACAGCAGCGCGACCATGAACAGCCAGTAACCCGCACCGATCGCGCCGCGCGCCCACGGCGGCACGCGCGGATCGGGCGACACGTAACCCTCCAGGATCCCCGCTCCCACCAACAGCAGCGCGCAGGCGATCAGGAGCTTGCCGGAGCGCAGCGCTGCGACGCGAAACGATTCGATGCGCCCGGCCTGCGCGGGACGGATGAGTGCCTCGCCCACCGCGGCTCCGGCGGCGCCCGACAGACACATGACCGAGAGCTCGACGCAGCCGTGCGCCACCATGAACGACAGCAGCTGCTGGCCCAACCCGTGCCGGCTAACGAACGCGAACACCGCGCCCAGCATCAAGCCGTTGAGTCCCAGGATATAAAGAGTGCCCAGTCCGAACAGGAACCCGGCGCAGTAGGCGAACAGGCTCACGACGATGTTGTTCGCCAGAATCTGCACCGACAGCACCGAGGAGGGCACGATATTCAGCAACCCCTCCGTCCACAGCTGGCCGCGCTCCACGCTGGCGATCAGATCGGGGGAGGCGAACAGCGCGATGAGCTCCGGGTAACGCCACACCAATGCGTAACCGCCGCTCACCGCCAGCGCGAAGATTGCCGTCGACCACAGGATGTAGGGCCCGAGCCAGCGCACCACCGCCGGAATCTCCTCGCGGAACAGCCTCAGAAGTTCGCTGCCGATACGCCAGGCGCCGTGATGCAGTGTCGCGTGCGCGCGCGCGTAAGCGGCTTCCAGGTACTCGCGGGTGCGCGAGTCCGGCATGAGGGTGCGCACGCGCGCCAGATCGTGGGCCAGCAGGCGATAGTCGTCCGCCAGGCGGGTGGCGTCCCCGGCATCCTCGCTGCGCCCGCGGGCGAGGCGGCGGGCGCGCCGCTCCGCCTGCCGCCAGCGCTCCGCGCGCTGCAGCAGACTCACGGTGAGAGCATGTTGCCGGGCCGATCCGTTCATCTTGACCGCCCTCTATTGAGGGCGCGCCAGGCGCTCGAGGCGCGTGCGCCAGGCGTCATCGTGATCAGCGGGTTCGCCCAGCTGGCCTCCGTAGCGAGTCAGTACCTGCCGTGCGAGCCGTACGCGCGCCTCGGGCTGCAGCGCAGGCCAACGCTCCAGCAGCTCGGCGACGATTTCCGCGCCGGCCGCGTCGAGCCCGCTGGCGCGGTGGGCCTCAGTGGCAGGCGTCGGCAGGCGTGCATCCGCCTGCTCGAACACCAGCAGCGTGCCGGCTGCCATGTCCCCGATACGCAGGTGCTCGCGCGTCAGCACCACCGTGATCAGCCCCACGCCGTAGAACAGCGGCAGGCTGTCGACCAGGCGGAATACATTGCGGGTCAGGAGCGCACCGACGCTGGGCGCGCCGCCATCGCGCGCCACGATCCGCACGCCTGCCATGCGCTTGCCCGGGGTGCTGCCGCGCATCGCGAGCTCCACCACGTGGTGGTAGAGGAAATAGATCGCGAGCGCCGGTGCGACGACCGCGCCAAACCAGCGGGCTTCGCTGGTCAGGGGCGGCGCCAGGACGAGGCGCCCGTTATAAAGGAGTGCGCCGGATACGAACCACCCGAGCGCGAGAACGACGCGGATGTGCCAGTCGACCAGGAATGCGTACGCGCGTGCCCCCGGGCCCGCCACCGGCAGCGACACGTCGATGCCGGTGACGCTGTCGACCACCAGACCGGGTGCGGCCCCACTCATATTTCTTCTGCCAGCAGCTCGGCCTGGTACTCCTGCTGCAGCGGCTCGATCAGCTCATCGAGCTGACCGTCCATGACCTGCTGCAGTTTGTACAGCGTCAGGTTGATACGGTGATCCGTGACGCGCCCCTGGGGGAAGTTGTAGGTGCGGATTCTTTCGGAGCGGTCGCCGCTCCCGACCTGCAGGCGGCGCGACTGCGCCTGTGCGCTCTGCTGCTTCTCCTGCTCGGCGGCCAGCAGGCGTGCCTTGAGCAGCGCCATGGCGCGCGAGCGGTTCTTGTGCTGCGAACGCTCGTCCTGGCATTCCACCACGATGCCACTCGGCAGGTGCGTGATGCGCACCGCGGAATCGGTCTTGTTGACGTGCTGGCCGCCGGCGCCCGAGGAGCGGTAGGTGTCGATGCGCAGCTCCGCCGGGTTGATCTCGATCTGCTCGACCTCATCGAGCTCGGGCAGGATCGCCACCGTGCAGGCCGAAGTGTGAATGCGCCCCTGTGCCTCGGTCGCCGGCACGCGTTGTACGCGGTGCGTTCCGGATTCGAACTTCAACAGCGAGAACGCACCCTTGCCAACGATGCGGCTGATGATCTCCTTGTAGCCGCCGTGCTCGCCCGGGCTCTCACTCAGCACCTCCACCGCGAATCCCCGGCGTTCCGCGTAGCGCGCGTACATGCGATGCAGCTCACCGGCGAAGATCGCCGCCTCATCGCCCCCGGTGCCGGCGCGCACCTCGAGGAAGATGTTCTTGTCATCGCGCGGATCCTTCGGTAGCAGGAGCCTGCGCAGCTCGCTCTCCGCGGCTTCGAGCTCGCGCTGCACGTGCCCCACCTCTTCCTCCCCGAGTGTGCGTATGCCGGCATCCGCATCGGCCTGCAGGTCGCGCGCCGCGGTCAGATCGCGTTCCAGGCTGTGGTAGCGGCTGAAGCGCTCCGCCAGCGGCTGCAGGCGCGCGTACTCCATGGACAGTTCGCGGAACTGCTGCGAGCCGCCGGCCACCTCGTCTGTGGCCAACAATCGGCCCACCTCCTCGAAGCGGTCGGACAGTTTCTGCAGGCGCTGGCGGATGGATTCCTTCATGGCTGCGGCTTCAGGGCGCGGCATTCTCCGGGATGTCTGCAGTTTGTGACAAGTTGCGCAATGCGCACCGCTTGCGGAGGCTCTATAGTGCTCGCGTGAGTATCATCAGCTCCTTGCGTAACTTAAGCCCAGTCCTGTGCGCCTCGCTCCTGGCGGCCTCGCTCCTGGCCGGGTGCGCCGGCGTGCGGCCCGCCACCCGGGCCGCCGCGCCGCCGCCGGGCGCGGATGGCAGCGCCCTGACCGTGATCGCCGAAGTGGCCCTGAAGCGCGGCGACTGCCGGGCGGCCTCCGAAGCCTACGCGCATGCCGCCGCGGTTGCCGCGGACGTTCAGCTCGCCCGCCGCGCCACGCAGGTAGCGATGGCTTGCGAGCATCTGCCCGCCGCCTGGGCTGCGGCGAGCCGCTGGCGCGCACTCGCGCCGGCGGATCGCGAGGCCGACGCCCTGTACGCGGCCGTGGCGCTCAAGCTGTATCACACCACCGAGGCACGCACCGCCATCAGTGACTTCTGGCGCGCCGAAGAGCACGCCGGTTCGGCAGGCGCAGGGGAGGCGAAGCCAGCCCGGCCAGAGGGCTCGGCGGGCAACGCGGCGGCCCCTGCCCCGGACCCGACGCCGGCCACGCCGCGCGCTGCCCAGCGCATGGCGAAGAGCATGACCGAGTTGACGGCGCTGCTGCTGGAGGAGTCCGATGCTCCGGCCGTGTTGATGGCCATGAGCGGGGCGCTGGAGCCGACGGCGAACTCACCCGAGACGCTCACACTGCTGGGCGAGCTCGCGCTGGCGGCGTACGACGGCCAGCGCGCGCAAGGGTATGCGCAGCAGGCGCTGCAACGTGACCCGAAGGATCCGGCCGCATTGCGGGTGCTGGCGCGCGCCTACGTTGTGCGCGGCGATGCCCCGCAGGCGGTCGCCACCGCGCGCCAGGCGAAGGCGCACGATACGACGCGCGGCGGCTTCGAGCTTGCGGAGGTTCTCGCCTCGCTCGATCGCAACGAGGAGGCCCACCAGGAACTCGAGCATCTGCGCACCAGCGGCGCGCCGGGCGCGGAGGTCGATCGGCGGCTCGCGCTGCTGGCGTTCGCATCCGGGGACCTGAAGGAAGCGCGCCAGCGCTTCACGGAGCTGCTGTCGAGTGGCCAGGGCAACGATACGGCGCAGCTGTATCTCGCCGATATCGAGGCGCGCGACGGGGATCCGGAGGGAGCGATCGCGGCCTACCGCCGCCTCTACGACTCGTCGGTGGCGCTGTCGGCGCGCTCGCGCGCGGCGTCGTTGCTGCTCGAACGCGACAAGCGCGCCGAGGCGTTGGCGCTGCTCGATGACTACGCCGCGGACCATCCCGAGGATGAGCTCGATCTGACACTCGCCAAGGCGCGGCTGCTGGCCGATCACGGCGAATCGGACACCGGGCTGGCGTTGCTGGCTGCGGCACTCGAGCGCCATCCACGACACCCCTCGATCGAATATGACCGCGCGGTAATTCTCGAACAGGCGGGGCACGTGCACGAGTCGGTCGAAGCGCTCGAGCAGATGCTCACCGAGCGACCCGACGACCCGACTCTGTTGAATGCTCTCGGTTACACGCTGGCGGACCACACGCTCGAGCTGGCGCACGCCGAAGGGCTCATCCGCCGCGCGCTCACCGTGATGCCCGACAACCCCGCGGCCCTCGACAGCCTCGGCTGGGTGCATTTCCGTGCCGGCGACGCCCAGGACGCTATCCGCACTCTCGAGCGCGCCTACTCCCTCGGCCACGACGCCGAGATTGCCGCGCACTGGGGTGAGGCGCTGTGGGTGAGCGGCAAGCCCGGCGAGGCGCGCCGGGTATGGGCGGCGGCGCTGGCCCGCGAGCCCGATTCAAAACCGCTCAAGGCTACACTCAAACGGTTCCTGCCCGATGCGCAGTAGGGTGCTGCGCCTCGGCGCAGCGGTCGTGCTGTGCGCGTTGGCCGGCTGTCGCACCGCGCCCGTGTTCTATCCGGCGGCGCCGCCATGGGAGGTGCGGCGACCGCAGCTGCAGGCGCGCCAGCATTTCGACCTCAGTGGCCGCGTGGCGGTCGCGACGGCACACGACGGCTTCAACGCGAACCTGCATTGGGAGCAGCAGGGCACGCGCTCGCGGCTGATGCTCGCAGGCCCGCTAGGAACCGGCGCCGTGCGGATCAGCGCATCGGGCGATGACCTCGACATAGTCACGGCGCGCGGCGAGCACGTGGACCGCGCCGCGGCGCACGCCGATCTCACCACGCGTCTGGGGTTCGATCCGCCGCTGCCGAGTCTGCGTTACTGGATCCTCGGAGTGCCCGACCCCGCCCAACCCGCCACCGAGGAGCTCGATGAGCGGCAACAGCGCCTGCAGGGTCTCACCCAGGCGGGCTGGCACATCGACTACAGTCTCTACGTCGCGGTGGGCAGTGAGTCGCTGCCCGCGCGCCTCACGCTGCGACGCGACGCGGTGCGCGTGCGGCTGCTCGTGGATGACTGGCAGTTATGAGAGCCGCGCAGACAGCCTGGCCCGCCCCCGCGAAACTCAATCTTTTCCTCCATGTCACCGGCCGTCGCGCGGACGGTTATCACAAGCTGCAGACGCTCTTTCAGCTCATCGACCTGTGCGACACGGTGACGATCAATGTGCGCGAGGACGGGCAGATCGAGCGGCCGCTGGGCCCGCCAGGCGTGCCCGTCGAGGCGGATCTGGCGGTGCGGGCCGCCCAGGCGCTGCGGAGCGCCACCGGCACGCGCCTCGGGGCGAGCCTCAAGGTGCACAAGCGCATCCCGCTGGGGGCAGGCCTGGGCGGGGGCAGCTCGGATGCCGCGACGACGCTACTCGCGCTGAACGAGCTGTGGGACTGTGGCCTTTCCGTGAGCGAGCTTGCCAGTCTTGGCAGGCCGCTCGGGGCGGATGTACCTGTTTTTGTTCAGGGTTCCTCGGCCTGGGCGGAGGGGATCGGCGAGCACCTGACACCGGTCACCCTGCCCGCGAAGTGGTACGTCATCGTCTACCCGGGGGTTGCGGTGAGTACGCGGGAGGTGTTCCAGAGCCCTGAATTGACACGAAATTCGCCCCTCATCACAATACGCGCCTTTTTTGAGTCGGGGGGGCGCAACGACTGCGAGCCCGTCGTGCGCTCGCGGGTACCGCAGGTGGCAGAAGCGCTCGAATGGCTGGCGCGGCTTGCGCCGGCGCGCCTGACGGGCACCGGCTCGTGCGTGTTCAGCGCGTGCGGGAGTGCCGGCGACGCCGAGCGCCTGGCGGCGCGGGTTCCCGATCGCTGGGTGAGCTTTGTGGCTCGGGGCCTGAACAGCTCGCCGGTGCACGAGCTGCTCGAGCACGGGCGGCAAACTTGAGGCGGCTGTAAGATGCGCGCCCGGTCAGCTCGCCGCGCGGGCGGACCGATGCTGGGGTGTCGCCAAGTGGTAAGGCAGCGGGTTTTGATCCCGCCATACGGAGGTTCGAATCCTTCCACCCCAGCCAGTTTCATGAGGCCGGCGCCGGATGGGCGCGGGCACGGGACTTAGCAGTGGAAATTGCACACAGCGCAGAGAGTATGAGTACCAGCGAGACCCTGGCGCTGTTTGCCGGCAATGCCAACCCGGCGCTGGCGCAGGACATTGCGCGCAGCCTGCAGATCTCGCTCGGGCGTGCCTATGTCGGCCGTTTCAGCGACGGCGAGGTCAACATCGAGCTGATGGAGAACGTGCGCGGGCGCGACGTGTTCATCGTGCAGTCGACCTGTCCGCCGGCGAACGACAGCCTGATGGAGCTGCTGGTGATGGTGGACGCCTGCCGTCGCGCCTCCGCCGCGCGCATCACGGCGGTAGTGCCGTACTTCGGGTACTCGCGCCAGGACCGGCGCCCGCGCGCGACGCGCTCGGCCATCACGGCGAAGCTGGTTGCCAACATGATCTCGAGCGCGGGTGTGAATCGCCTGCTGACGGTCGATCTGCACTCGGATCAGATCCAGGGATTTTTCGACATCCCGGTCGACAACGTGTATGCCTCGCCGGTGTTGCTCGGCGAGGCGTGGAAGAAGGCCTACCGCAACGTGATCATCGTGTCGCCCGATGTGGGCGGCGTGGCGCGCGCGCGGGCCTTCGCCAAGCGACTCGACGATGCGGAGCTGGCGATCATCGACAAGCGGCGCCCGCGACCGAACGAGTCCAAGGTGATGAACATCATCGGCGAGGTCGAGGGCAAGACCTGCATGCTGGTCGATGACATGGTCGACACCGCCGGCACGCTGTGCCAGGCCGCACAGGCGCTGAAGGACGAGGGCGCGCTGAAGGTGGTGGCCTACATCACGCACCCGGTGCTGTCCGGCGGCGCGGTGGAGAGGATTTCACAGTCGGCGCTGGATGAGCTGGTCGTGACGGACACGATCCCGCTTAGCGCCGAAGCCAAGAGGGCCGGCCGCATCCGCCAGCTGTCGGTGGCCGAGCTGCTCGCGGAGACCGTCCGCCGCATCCGCGACGAGGAGTCGGTGAGCTCGCTGTACGTCGACTGAGTTTCTTGGGTTGCCGGTCTGGTCGCGGACCGGCAGTGTTGAGTAACTATCGGAGACATGTAATGCGTATTTCGTTCACCTTCGGCGCAGATGTCCGCGAGACGCAAGGCAAGGGTGCGAGCCGCCGCCTGCGTCACACGGGCAAGGTTCCCGCCATCCTGTACGGCGCCCGCGAGGACCCCCAGGCCCTCATTCTCGACCAGCAGAATCTTCTCACTATGATCGCCGACGAGCGCTTCTACTCCTCGATCGTGCGGCTGAAGATCGGCGAGCGCACCCAGGAAGCCATCATCAAGGACGTGCAGATGCACCCGGCGAAGAACGTGGTCGTGCACGTGGATCTGCAGCGCGTGGTCGAGAACGAAAGCATCCGCATCCGGCTGCCGATCCACTTCCGCGGAGAGAGCGTGTCGCCCGGCGTCAAGACCCAGGGCGGCGTGGTATCGCACATGCGCGCCGACGTCGAGGTCAGCTGCCTGCCGAAGGACCTGCCGGAATTCCTGGAGCTGGATCTTTCGGGCATGAGCCTCAATGACACCAAGTTCCTGGCGGACATCCCGCTGCCCGCGGGGGTGTCGATTCCGGAGCTCACGCAGCGCAACGCGCCGGTAGCGTCGATCCATGCTCCGCGTGCCGAGGAGCCCGAGCCGGTTGCCGCAGAGGCCGCCGCCGCCGTGCCCGCCGAGGGCGCGGCTCCCGCAGTTGCAGGTGCTCCCGGAGCTCCGGGCGCGGCTCCTCCTGCGGCCCCGGGCGCAGCTCCCGCCGCCCCAGGTGGTGCGGCCGCGGCTGGCGAGGCCAAGAAGGGCGCGGAAAAGAAGGAGGCCGCTCCTGCCAGGAAGGAGGGCGGCAAGAAGTAGCCGCAACCACAGGCACTGCACCCGACACACCGGCCGCCGCGGGAGCCTTGGCGCTCCTTCGGCGGCCGGCGGCGTTTGCGGTGTGAGTCAACGAACATGGCAGGTGAGCCGCTCAAGCTGATCGTCGGGCTCGGTAATCCGGGCACCGAATACGCACGCACGCGGCACAACGCGGGCTTCCAGTTCGCTGACGAGCTAGCGCGCCGCCACGGCGCCATCTTCCGCAGCGAGCCTCGCCACCGCGCCGAGCTGGCGCGCACGCGCGTGGGCGACTCCGAGCTGTGGTTGCTGAAGCCCATGAGCTACATGAACCACAGCGGCAACCCGGTGCGCAGCGTCGCGGCTTTCTACAAGGTCCCGGTCGAGTCGGTGCTGGTGGCGTACGACGAGCTGGATTTCCCCGCCGGGGTGGTGCGCCTCAAGCAGGGCGGCGGTGCCGCCGGCCACAACGGCATGCGCGACGTGATCGCGCAGCTGGGCGATGCATTCTGGCGGCTGCGGATCGGTATCGGTCACCCGGGCGATCGTGGCGCGGTACTTGATTACGTGTTGGGACGACCGCCGGCCGCGGAAGCGCAGCTCATCCACGAGGCACTGCTGGCGGCCGCAGATATCGTGCCGCTGCTGCTTACCGAAGGCGCGCAGATCGCCATGAACCGTCTGCACAGCCGCGAATCCGCACCGGGCGCGCCGACGGCGCCCGCCAACTCCTGACACACCACAGTCGAGGTCTCCTGCATGCCCATCCGCTGCGGCATCGTTGGTCTGCCCAATGTCGGCAAGTCGACTCTGTTCAACGCGCTCACGCGCGCACAGATCGCGGCCGAGAACTACCCATTCTGTACCATCGATCCGAACGTCGGCGTGGTGCCGGTGCCTGATCCGCGCCTGGGGCAGCTGGCGGCGATCGCCAAGCCCGAGAAGATCGTTCCGACCACGGTCGAGTTCGTCGACATCGCCGGCCTGGTCGCCGGCGCCTCGCAGGGCGAGGGACTCGGCAATCAGTTCCTGTCGCACATCCGCGAAATGGACGCGATCGCGCACGTGGTGCGTTGCTTCGAGAGCGCCGACGTCATCCATGTCTCGGGCAAGGTCGATCCGCTCTCGGATGTGGAGATCATCGACACCGAGCTCGCGCTCGCGGACCTCGCGACCCTCGAGAAGGGGCTGGAGCGCGCCATCAAGGCGACGAAGAGCGGTGACAAGGACGCCATGCGCCGCCGAGCGCTGTTCGAGCGCGTCAAGGTGCAGCTCGATCGTGCACAGCCGGTGCGTGCGCTGAGGGTCACCGAGGAGGAGCGCCGCGATCTGCGCGAGCTGCAGCTGCTCACCGCCAAACCGGTGATGTACGTCGCCAACGTGGCGGAGAACGGCTTCGCCAACAATCCGCTGCTCGCCGCGCTGGAGAAGCGCGCCGCCGCGGAGGGTGCCGTAGTGGTGCCGGTGTGCGCGGCCATCGAGGCGGAGATCGCCCAGCTCGAGGAGGCCGAGCGCAGCGAGTTTCTCGCCGAGCTGGGTCTCAAGGAGCCGGGGTTGAACCGCGTGATCCGCGCCGCCTACCGCCTGCTCGGTCTGCAGACCTTCTTCACCGCAGGGCCCAAGGAAGTGCGCGCCTGGACGGTGCGCGTCGGGGCGTCGGCGCCGCAAGCGGCGGGAGTCATCCATACCGACTTCGAGCGTGGCTTCATCCGCGCAGAAGTCATTGCCTTCCCGGACTACCTCGCCGGCAGGGGCGAAGCCGGTGCGCGCGATGCCGGCAAGCTGCGCCTGGAGGGCAAGGAATACCTGGTGCAGGAGGGCGACGTCATGCACTTCAGGTTTAATGTATGAGGTGCGACAATGCGCGCCCTTCATGGAAAGGTAGCTCAGCTGGTTAGAGCACGGCACTCATAATGCCGGGGTCGAGGGTTCGAGTCCCTCCCTTTCCACCAATCGAATCAGCGTGATACCGACGGACGCCGAAGCTGCCTAGTCGTCGTAAGCGCATGGTAAGCGCAGAAAGTCGACTCCCTGCCGATTTTGACCGGGAAATCCAGGCGTTTTCGGCTGCGCTTATAAGCGCAAACCAAAATGCTCCTGAGGTCTTGAGGCCATCTTAGTAGTCGAGTAACAGCCAGCTGCCGAAACGCCTTCCCACCTCAAGTGCATCCTGAGTGCAAGAACTGGCTTTTCGTTAAGTTTGCGACGGCTACGCGTCGCTGATCGGGCGCAAGGTGTGCATAGCGCAGGGACATGCCGACGGAGCTGTGACCCAGAAGGTCGCGCACCGTGTTCAGAGGAACGCCGTGCTGGACCAGGCGTGAAGCAAAGTGATGGCGCAGGTCGTGCCAGCGGAAGTTGGTGATCCTGGCTCGCTTGAGGACTTTTTCCCACGCCGTTCGAAATCCGGTGGCGACATCAAAGACACGCGTTCCAACTCCGGACTGTTCGCGCCAGTGCCACAGCACGTTCAGGGCTTCCTCATTGAGGGGTACATGTCGCGTCTGGCGATTCTTCGCATTCCGGCCCTCGACGGTGAGAAGCCGACGGTTGAAGTCCACGGAACCCCAACGCAACTTGACAACTTCGCCGTGCCGCCGCAGCCCTGTGTTCATGGATAGCAGTACGGCGGGCGTTAGGTGATCGCCAAGGTGCGCCAGCGCAGGCAGTATCTGCTTGTGCCGTGCTTGCCGTCGGTCATCGGAACAAGCAATGTCCGGGGACTACTTGGGCCGTCGCGCCGCCCGCCGATTCGCGGGCACACCTCTTTGGTGCCTCGTCACGGGCTTCGTGGTGTCGGCTGCCTCAAACAATTGCCGAAACCCGTGTGCCAACAGTTCGACGGCCTTCCCCAAGGCGCCGAGTTGCGCAACCCGGACTATCGCGACGGATCGGTGCAGTTCAAACGATGGGGGATGCAATACTTTCACGGGATCGATTGAATGATTCCTGGCAATAAAGCGAGCGGGTAGCAGCCCGACACCATAACCGGACTGAACGAACGCCAGCTGCATATGCATGTTGTGGATTTCAGCCGCA